>Ga0209648_10003689_pt1 | contig 12903 bp, 6 predicted proteins | sample GraSoi2013_115cm_FD_185830 | JGI IMG/M metagenome (GOLD analysis project Ga0209648, IMG submission 185830) | Grasslands soil microbial communities from the Angelo Coastal Reserve, California, USA - Sample 9_17_2013_115cm (SPAdes) (version 2) | ecosystem: Environmental > Terrestrial > Soil >...
ACGGTCGGCCCCGTGGATGAAGCAGACACCGCGCTCACTCCTCTCAATGCCAAGCTCAACGTTGCGGGCTTGAATCTTGCCTCCACCGGTTTCCTCGATCCCTCCATGGGACTCGGCGGCATTGTCGATCTCGACGGTACACTTGCCTCGCAAAACGGTGAAGCCGAAACCAAGGGTAACGTCAAACTTTCTAAAGCCTTGCTTATCGCTGGTGGCTCTCCGGCCGGCGTTCCCGTCACTGTGAATTTCGATACCAAGTACAATCTCCGCAAGAACGCTGGCTTCCTGGAACCGTCCACGCTCAAGATCGGCAGCGCCGCCGCGCATCTGTCCGGCACGTTTCATTCGCCCCAGGACGAAACCATCGTCAACGCCAAGGTCGAGGGAGAAAACATGCCGGCACGCGATCTCGAGGCCTTTCTGCCCGCGCTCGGCATCCACCTTCCGAAGGGGGCTTCGCTGGCTGCAGGCACTCTCAACACAAATCTCAACATAACCGGGCCAACCAACAAACTAATCACCACCGGCACCGTCGGACTCTACAGCGCGAAACTCGCGGGTTTCGACCTCGGATCCAAGATGTCCACGATTTCCGCGCTGACGGGCTTGAAAACCGGCCAGGATCTGGATATCGAAAAAATGACCACCAATCTGCACATGGCCCCTACTGGCCTTGAAGCCCAGAATTTCCTGGCGGTGATTCCCGCGCTCGGCACGCTGGCTGGCGCAGGCACCGTCGATTCCAGGAACAATCTCGACTTCAAAATGGCCGCCACGCTTGCAAACTCCGCAACATATTCTTCTTCAGGTGGCGCGCCAGCGGCGGGAATCGGGGGCATCCTGGGTGCCATCGGCGGAGGCAAGGGCGGCTGCAAAGGAGCTACTATTCCTTTTCAGATCCACGGTACAACCGCCGATCCGAAATTCTTCCCCGACATCGGCGGTGCCGCGGCCAGCCTGCTCGCGTCACAGCTTGGCTGCGCCGGCACAACAGCACCTGGCGCTCCAAAAACGCAAGGGCAACAAAGTCCCGCCGACGCCGTAAACGCGATCGGCGACCTCTTCAAAAAGAAAAAACCGTAGGAGGTTGCTGAAAAAGCGATGTTGATTGTCATTCCGGGTGGAGCGAGGAATCCGCGCGCTTCAAAAAGCCAAGTAGAAGCAGATCCCTCGGGCAGAACTCGCCTTCGGAATGTGAGGCGCGTTTATCTTGCGGGAACGGGGCGGTCCAGCACCTCGCGAACTTTTTGTGTGAGGACATGCGGCGTAAACGGTTTTTGAAGAAAGGAAATTCCTTCCTCCAGGGTGCCGTCGTGCGCGATCACATTGTAGGTGTAGCCGGACATATACAGCACTCGCAGATTCGGGTAACGCCCGGTAAGCCGCTTGGCCAGCTCGCGTCCGCTGATGCCGGGCATGACCACGTCCGTAAGCAGTAGATGGATGTCCTCGCCTTTGTTCACGGCCAAGCGCTCTGCGTCGAGCGGCGAGGGCGCTTCGATGACCGTGTACCCTTGCTCGGAGAGGACCATCTGGGTCAACTCGCGCACGTCGGGTTCGTCTTCGACGAGCAGAATGGTTTCTTGGCCCCTGCATCTGGCGGAGGCGGGGACGACGGGCGCGGGAGAAACTTGGATGGAGTCTTTGACGCGCGGGAGATAGACCTTGAAAGTCGTGCCTATTCCCGGCTCGCTGTACACCCAGATGTAGCCGCCGCTCTGCTTCACAATGCCGTACACCGTGGAAAGACCAAGCCCGGTGCCCCTGCCGCTCTCCTTAGTAGTGTAAAAAGGCTCGAAAATGTGGGCGACAGTGTCGGCGGTCATGCCGACGCCGGTATCAGTGACGGCGAGCAAGACGTAAGGGCCGGGAACGACGACGGCATGATCGCGCGTATAGGCCGAGTCCAGATCGATGTTGCTCGTTTCCACGAGGATGCGGCCGCCGCCGGGCAAGGCGTCGCGCGCATTCACGACCAGATTCATGATGACCTGCTCGATCTGACCCGGATCGGCCTTGATCGCTCCGATGTCTTTCGACACAAATGTCTTCATCTCGATGTTTTCGCTCATCAGCCGCCGGAGGAGCTGGTCGAGATTCATCACGATAGTGTTGAGATCGAGGATTTTCGGCCGCAGAACTTGCTTGCGGCTGAAGGCCAGCAACTGCCGAACCAGGGTGACCGCGCGATCGGCAGCGTTTTCGATGTGCCGGATGTCGCCATGCAATTCCGGCTGGTCCAGGCAGCGCTGCAGGGCCATCTCGACGTAACCCTTGATAATCGTGAGAAGATTATTGAAGTCATGCGCGACGCCGCCCGCCAGCCGGCCCACAGCCTCCATCTTGCGCGCCTGCAGTAATTGATTTTCCAGCGCTTTCCGCTCGGTGATATCGACGATCAGACCTTCCATCACCGGATGACGTTCACTCCCGCGCACGACGACGGCGTTGTCGCTCACCCAGATGATTTTCCCGTCCTTGCGCGTGATGCGATATTCGGCCTGGAAGGGTTCGCCGCGCGCGCTGGCTTCCTCCGCGGCAATCACGATGGGATGATCTTCGGGAGGGATGTGACGGGTCCAATCTTTCGAATTCGAAAGCCATTCCTCCGCGGAGTAGCCCAACATCGTTTCAATTTGGGGGCTAACGTATAACCATTGGGCATTGACGCCAAGTTCCGCGATGTAACTTATGGCTGCTACCTGTTCGATCAGTGTGCGGTATTTAATTTCGGCTTCATTACGCGCGTGTTCAGCGTTCAAGCGTTCGCTGATATCGCGGGCCACGCAGACCGTGCCGCCTTGCGGCATCAGGGTGATGGTCATTTCGACGGGAAGCGCGGTGTCATCCCGGCGATGGAGGGCGATTTGCCCCGACCATCTGCCGGTTTTCAAAACGGACTCGCGAACGTGCTCTTCCAGAAGCACGATGTCCCGCTGGTCGTAGACCTGCCGCCATGACTTACCCAAGACTTCCTTCACGCTGGGGAAGCCTACCAATCGAGCGAAGGCAGAGTTGGCGTAGACGTGCTCGCCGTTGTCGTCCAGGATGGCCATGCCGTCCACCGTGGATTCCATCGCTGCCTGGTGGCGCATGACGGCTGCCGAATTTTGCGCCTGCCGGAATTCCGTGATTCCCAGCCGCACGACATACGAAACAATCGAGACGGTCAGTAAAGAAAAACCGATCATCCGCCATTGCGGGCCAAGCCGGCCGACCAGCACTAAAACGATAAGCGGAGCCAGTGCCAGCATCACGTTCTTGAGTGCGAGTTCTTTCAGCGTCTTAATTCGTGATGTTCCAGAGAGAGCGGCCTCAGCTTCTTCCTGCCAGCGTCCCGCCCACATCGCCGCGAACAGGAACGGGATCGTCCATCCGAGGTCGTACCAGCTACCCGTCAACACCAACTGGTTGGCCCAGGAGGACTCGGCAAGTCCGGACCCCAGCGTGTAGATGAACAGGAACAGCGCAAGCCCGCCGTAAAGGGAACGAATCCGTTTTGTTTTCGCTCCGAGCATCTGCACAGCAGCGAGCAAAGTCAGCGTCACGTTAATTCCGACAAAGATCCACGTCACGATCAGCTCGTGGAACCGCCCCTCGGCTCCCTCCAAAACCTGCACATAGAAGAATCCGAAAAAAAGAGAAAGGAAGACGATGGCGACTTGCACGGAGTCCAAAACCATCTCGGCATTGAACTCCGGCGAATTCTCTTCCTTGTCCAGAAATAGCGCGATGGCGTAAAAAACGCCCTGCACATCAAACAAGACGCGCACCAACGAAAATCGCGGGACGGACGCGTGCAGCCAGTTCTCGTAATACATCCAGCCAAGGTTCGCCACTCCCCAAGTGGCGATGCCGCAGCCAACGAGAACCCAGAACGGGCGGCTCACCCCGCGACCGCGCTTCGAAGCACCGAAGCACATCGCGGCCGCGAGACCGCAACAAACGATTTGCAGGAGATTCGTCAGCATGGAGCCAATCGGCGACATTCCCAGCGTCTGAATGATCCCGACGCTAAGCCCCAGCAAAACGATCACCGGCAGCAGCAACTTGCGCGGCATCCTTACCAACTCCCTGAAGACAGAGACGAATGGGTACGAGTTCCAGTTTAGGGCAGAATTCGGAGGGTGCGTGAAACGGTGATGGGAAGCGTTCCAGAAAGAGAAATGCCGGTGCCAGCTATATAAGGCGCGACTCACTTTTGAACAACTTGCTCAAATGTCTTCTAAGTGAACCGCCCGCCTAGCGGCCTTCCAAGGGGTAGCGGTCCTGGGACTGGACAGCCGCGGCGACGCGGCGGCGCAGCGCGATGGTATCGACCGTAGCGCGCTTGGCAAAACGCTTTAAGACGGCCATCTGAGTCGTGAGCATATCGCCTTCGTGGATGGCGGCGATGGCGCGCTTGGCTTCGTGCTCGAGGCGGTCAGCGGCGTCGTTGATGAACACGCGCGCGGCGTCGATCATGGTTTGCGAGACGGATTCGCCCCTCGCCGCGGCAGCTTTTTGCGCGCGCAGCAGGCAGGACTCCATCGCGTAGATTTCCATGACCATATTCGAAAGCGCGCCGATCAGTTCCTGTTCATCGGCCAATTTTTCGCGGAATTTCTGGACGGCGCCTCCGGCAGCTTGCAGAAATATCTTCTTGGAGTTGGCGACGACGCGGGATTCGGCGGCGAGAACGCCTTCCGGCGTCTCTTCAAAGGACGGCCCGGCCAGAATTTCATCCGCCAACTTCATCGCGGCGGGAATGAGCGGCAGCTGCCCGCCCATGGCGCGCTTCATCAGCATTTGGATGATGAGCATGCGGTTGATTTCGTTGGTGCCTTCGAAGATGCGATTGATGCGCGAATCGCGGTACGTGCGGCACACAGGGTAGTCTTCATGGAAGCCGTAGCCGCCGAAAATCTGCACCGCTTCGTCAACGACGAAATCCAGCATTTCGCTTCCGTAGACCTTGGCAATGGAGCTCTCGATGGCGTATTCCTCGAGAACTTTCATAGAGTTCTGGATCTTGTCGCCGGAGCCGGAAGCCGCGGCCTCAATGTTGCCCGCCGAGCGGTACACCATCGATTCCACCGCGAAAATCTGTATTGCCATCTCGGCCAGCTTTTCCTTCATCAGGCCGAATTCGCCGATCTGTTTTCCAAACGCTTTGCGCTCCTTCGAATACTTCGAGGAGGTCATGAGCACGTGCTTCGAGCCGCCGACGCAGGAAGCGCCCAGCGTGAAGCGTCCGGCGTTCAGAATATTAAACGCCACGATGTGCCCGCGGCCGATTTCGTGCAGCAGGTTTTCCTTCGGGACCCTGCAGTTTTCCAGGAAAATGGGCGTCGTCGAGCTTCCGTGAATCCCCATCTTGTGCTCTTCGTTGCCGGGCTTGAATCCCGGAAAGGTGCGCTCGACGATGAACGCGGTGAATTTTTCGCCGTCAATCTTCGCAAACACGACGTAAACATCAGCGAAGCCGCCGTTGGTGATCCACATCTTCTGCCCGTTCAGGATGTAGTGCGTGCCCTCTTTATTTAGTTCCGCGCGCGTAAGCGAATTTTGCGCGTCGGACCCTGCCTGCGGCTCGGAAAGGCAGTACGCCCCGATCCACTCGCCGGTGGCGAGCTTCGGCAGGTATTTTTTCTTCTGCGCGTCCGTGCCGAAATAAACGATCGGCAGCGTGCCGATGCCGGCGTGCGCTCCGTGGGTCACAGCGAAGCCGCCGTAAATCGAAAGTTTTTCCGTCAGCACTGTGGTGGAAATCTTGTCAAGGCCCGCGCCGCCGAATTCCTCCGGCACGCCGCCGCCCATTAAACCGACTTCGCCGCCCTTTCTCACCAGCTCGGCCATCAGCCCGGCTTTCTTGTTTTCGAGCTCCTTGGCAAGGGGCAAAACTTCCTTCAATACGAACTCTTCCGCGGTCTGTCCGATCAGTTTCTGATCGTCGGTCAAATCGGCGGGCGTGAACACATCGCTCGGCTGCGGCGATTCCAGGAGGAAGCTGCCTCCCTTTGCGGCGGGCTTGGTGAGAGTAGCAGTGGCCATCTTGTTCGCTCCTAGCGGGGAATCATTGCACTCAATGGGATTTGGTCAGACGTCTGTGTAATGAAAGAAGCGCCGACCTTGCCAGAGCATTTTACTCTCCTACCGAGTCACAGTAAACACCGTTAAGTTGCCGGTCCCGGATCAGTTTTCAGCCACTCTGCAAGACCTTCCTCCAGCGGGAGCACCTGCCATTCCAGGAGGCTGGATTCGCTAGAGCACAGCGCCAACCGAGGATGGCGAGATGGCAACGCCTGTACTACGACCCGGTTGCATCGCTTTTTGAGAGGGGCCTATACTGGCGGAGATTCGCGGCAGTCCGTGAAATTCGGGCGCATTTGTGTTTCTTGGCGCTAGATTGGCTGCCAGGACCGGGCATGAGCATTGCCAGGGTTAGAATCCGCAACGGAGGGGAAGAAGCGCGCGTGGAGGAAGTGAATCAGTTTCCGACCGTCGAACGCCGCCGCAATCCGGGGCTGCCGTCCGACCAGCGGGAAAAGGGAGAGGTTGCCGTCTTCCAGGAGCTGGGGAAGGCGCTGACGTCCTCGCTGCAACTCGATCAAGTTCTCCGCACCATCATGGAGAAGATCGATGAATTTCTGCGTCCGGACAACTGGTCGCTGCTGCTGCTGGATGAGGCCAAGCAGGAATTGTACTTTGAGCTGGCGGTAGGAAAAGCTTCGCAGGCGCTGAAGGACGTGCGGATCAAGATCGGGCAGGGAATTGCCGGCTGGGTCGCGCAGCACGGCGAGACCGTGGTGGTACCCGACACGTCGAAGGACAGGCGCTTTTTTTCGAAGGTGGACGAGAAGACCAAGACCGAGACACAGTCGATCGTCGCGGTGCCGGTGAGATTTCGCGACACCTGCCTGGGGGTCATCGAGCTGATCAATTGCATCGGGCCGGAGGGATTCGATCCACGCGACCTGAAGCTGCTCGAAGCGCTTTCGGATTTCGCGGCGATTGCGCTGGAGAACGCCCGGCACGTGAAGAGAATTCACGAGCTAACCATCACCGACGACTGCACGTCGCTCTATAACGCGCGGCACATGGGTTTCATCCTGGAGACGGAGATCTATCGTTCGCAGCGCTACAACTATGAATTTTCGATCGTTTTCATCGACCTGGACCATTTCAAGCAGGTGAACGATACGCACGGACATCTGGTGGGCTCGCGCCTGCTGGCGGAGATCGGAAATGCGCTGAAAGAGCATTGCCGGCTGATCGATTTTGCATTCCGTTATGGCGGGGACGAGTTTGTCATCCTGCTGCCGCAGACTTCGAAAGAGAACGCCTTGAACGTAGCGCGGCGGCTGCACAAATTGGTGCGCGAGGGCACTTGGCTGGGGCCGGAGGGTTTGAATATCCGGCTCACGCCCAGCTTGGGCGTGGCGTCTTACCCCGTGGACTCGCGAACCAAGGAAGGATTGCTGCATCTCGCCGATGAGGCCATGTACCTGGTGAAGAATACGAACCGGGACAGCGTCGCCGCGGCGAATATCGGAATTTTGCCGAATCCGGTGGCGAGCGCCGATTCAGCTGCATAAACCTCACCTTCCACCGAACGGACATGCCGTCTTCTATACACTCATTCGAAATTTTGTTTAACTGAAGACATGAAGCGAAGCCAAGCGGCGAAGTATGCGCGCTGGTCGGCGGCGGCAGCGTTGCTGCTGGCAAGCGTGACGGCTGGCGTCTATCTCGAGCGCAAGTGGGTTGCTCGTCGAGAAAAGCAAAAGGGGCCACCACCGGCTCCGCAGGATGTGACGCGGATGTCGAGCGGGCTCACGTTCTCCAAGGAGGTGGGAACCCAAAGAATCTTCACGGTAGAGGCGTCGAAGGCCACGGATTTCAGGGATAAGGACGCCAGTTTGCTGGAAGACGTGAAGATCACCATTTTCGGAAAGACCGGGGAACGTCACGACACCATTCACACGCAAAGCTGCCAGTACGATAAAACGGGCGGAGATATCACCTGCAGCGGCGAAGTGCAGATCGACATGCAAAGCAGGGCGGAAGCCGAGCGGGGCGCAAAAAATCCAGAAATAAGCGCACAGCAGCGAGTCCACGTGGATACCCGCGGCGTAGTCTTTAACCGCGCCAGCGGGACGGCGCGGACGGACCAGCCGGTGAAGTTCTTCTTTCCGAATGGGGGTGGGGAAGCTATCGGAGTCGAGTATCACTCCGAAGAAGGGGCGGTGCGTCTGCTGAGAGATGTGCGCTTTTCTCTGATGCCGACGAGAAGTGACAGCGCGGGGAAAAAGAAGGCGAGCCCGAGTACGCAAGAACCTGTTCGTGTTACGGGGAAGAGCCTCGATTTTGACCGGAACCCCCGGACGATGGAGTTGTACGGACCGGTGGAAGCGGAAACTCACGCGGCGCGTCTGCGCGCGGGAAAGCTCACACTCACGCTGGATGCGGCGTTTCGCGCAGAGAAACTTGTCGCTGCGCCGGGACCAAACGGGAAAAATCCCGAAATGGAATCTCTGAGCGCGGATGGTCCAGCGAATCTGAGCGCGGAGACAATCACGGCACAATTTGCCCCTGAGGGGTGGCTGACGAAAATTGAGGGAGCAGGAGATGTGCGCGGGTCGCGGCGCAACGGAAAAGAGGCAGATGACTTCCGTGCGGAGCACGCCGCGATGGAGCTGCGGCCGAAGGTAAACCAGCCCAGAGCACTGAACTTGAGAGGCAGTGTGCAGCTGCAAACGCAGGCACTTATGTCCGGCGAAGTGAGAACACTTCAGACCACCGAATTACTCGTGGAATTCGCCGATGGGAAAAAGAGCGATGGCAGCAAGCTTAAGCGAGCGGAAACTCTGGGGGCGGGGAGCATCGAATGGAACGATGCCGCGCTGCCAAGCGGGACATCAGGAGGTCCCGTGACCAGCGAGGCTGCGCGCACAAAACTGCGGGCCGACAAACTTGAAATGGAATTCGGGAAGCAGGGCAAGGCGCAACAGTTGCTTGCCACCGGCAATGTAATGATAGAGCGCGCGGCGGGCGGGAAGGCCCTGCAGACAACGACGGCGCAAAGCGGAGCGGCGCAACTGCCGGCGAGCGGCGGATGGTCCCAGATGGATCTGCAGGGAAATGTGAGACTGAAGGAAGGCGACAGGAGCGGGCAAGCGGACCACGCGACGTTCGTCCATGCAACACAGACGGCTCTGCTGACGGGAAAAGCGCTGGCCCGCGACGCAACCACGGAGACGCAAGCGCCGCGAATCACCTTTGTGCAAACCACCGGAGAGATTCGTGCCGAGGGAGGCGTACGATCGACCGAATTCTCGACAAAAGGGAACGGAGCACAACTTGCTGCTGTGCCCGCGAATATTACGGCGGACGCCCTGCAGGCGAATTCGAAGACCGGGAGAGCCTTGTATACCGGACATGCGCGTTTGTGGCAGGGCGATTCGGTGATGGAAGCGGATTCGATCGAGCTGCTGCGTGAGGCGCGGATCATGAATGGCGTCGGAAATGTTCGCGCCGTTTTTCCGCAGGCCGCGGGGCTACCGGCTGCGCAGACCGTGGGCCTGCAAGCCGGGCCGAAGAAGCCGGGATTGTGGCACGTATCGGCCGGGACGCTGACGTACCGGGACGCAGAAAGCCGCGCGCACCTGGAAAAAAATGTGGTGGCGCTATCGGCGGAGCAGAAATTGCGCGCCGCGGCGGTGGATTTGTATTTTACGAGGAGCGAGAAGCCCAATTCGAACGCGGCGAACGGTCCCGCCGCGGCAAATCCAGCGGCCGGAGCCCAGCAGATCAGCCGGGCATTTGGAACCGGCGGCGTGATCGTGGAACAGGGAACGAGAAAAGCCACGGCCGAGCGCGGTGAGTACAGCGCCGCGGACGGAAAATTCGTGATGAGCGGGGGAAATCCCACGATTTTTGACTCCGCGGAAGGAACCACGACGGGGCGTCAATTGACCTTCTTTTTGGCGGATGATACGATCATCGTCGACTCAGAAAATGGTTCGCGGACGTTGACCAAGCACCGAGTCGACAAATGATGCACTTCTCCGCGGCCACCCGTGGAGAGGCATGCTGAAGCTTCAGGCCCTCGATCTAAGCAAGTCGTACCGTGGCCGTAAGGTCGTTGACGACGTTGAACTGGAAATTGGACAAGGTGAAGTCGTCGGGCTGCTTGGCCCCAACGGCGCTGGCAAGACGACGACGTTCTATATCCTGGTAGGTCTCGCCCGGCCCGACTCCGGCCGCGTACTCCTGAACGGCGACGAAATCACGGACCTGCCCATGTACCTCCGGGCCCGCAGCGGCATCAGCTACCTTCCTCAGGAACCCTCGGTTTTTCGCCAATTGACCAGCGAAGAGAATCTGCTCGCGGTGCTGGAAACGCTTCCGCTGACCCCGGAACAGCAGCGCGACCGGTTGGAGGAGCTCCTGATGCAAATGGGGCTGGAAACCGTGAGGACCAGCAAGGCCTACACGCTCTCCGGCGGAGAGCGCCGCCGCTTGGAGATCGCGCGCTCGCTTACCTTGCAACCTTCTTTTATTCTTCTTGACGAACCTTTTTCCGGGATCGACCCTCTAACGGTGAAAGATCTTCAGGAAATCATCCGGGATCTCGCGAAGTCGGGAATTGGCGTGCTGATCACAGATCATAACGTCCGGGAAACTCTCAGCGTGACGGATCGCGCTTACATCCTGAAAAGTGGGAAGATATTCCGGAAGGGCAGCCCGGACGAATTAAGCAACGATGCCGAAGTCCGGCGCGTTTATCTGGGCGATCATTTTCGCCTGAACTAGGATTAGAAAAGGGAACGCGGACAATCCATGGCTTGGCAGGGACTCAAACTTAACCTCCGAGTGTCGCAGAAGCAGATTCTGACGCCCGGCCTTGTGCAGATGGTGAGCGTCCTCGCGCTGAACCGCCTCGAGCTCCGCGAAATGATCAACCAGGAGATGATCGCCAACCCCGTCCTGGAAGAGCAGAGTGAAGAACCCACTCAAACGGACAACTACAGCGACGAGACCTTTCTGAAAGCGGAAACCGAAAAAGTCCCCGAAAAACCCGAGGCCAATCCCTTTGACGAGTTTGACGTGGGAAGCTTCTTCAACCAGTACCTGGATACCGGCGGAGACGGCGGGCAATCGCAGGAGCGCGAGGTTTCCGAGCGGCCGTCCTTCGAAAAGTTTCTCTCTTCGCCGAGCGGGTTGAGCGACCATCTCCAGTGGCAATTGAGCGTTACGATCTGTTCGGAGGCCGTGAAAGAGATCGCCGACAGCATCATCGGCAATCTCGACGAGAATGGCTATCTGACGGCTTCCCCGGAAGAGCTGGCGCAAAGCGGAAAGTATTCGCAGGATGACCTGGATGACGCGCTGGCCGTAGTGCAGGACTTCGATCCGATCGGAGTGGGCGCCCGGGATTTGCGCGAATGCCTGCTCCGGCAGTTGAAAGCGTTTGATCCGCAGAATACCCTGGCCCAGCAGATCGTTTCCGAACATCTCAAGCAAGTGCAATCCAATCAGCTTAAGGAAGTGGCGCGCGCGCTGAACCGGCCCCTGGAGGTCGTTAAGCACGCCCTGGAAGTGATCAAGAAGCTCGATCCCCGGCCTGGGCTGCGTTACAACAAAACAGAGCCGCGCCTCGTCGAGCCCGACGTCTATTTCCGCAAAGTGGATGATCAATGGCAGGCGTTCTTGAATGAAGACGACATGCCGCAATTGCGGCTCAGCCCCACGTACCGCCGTCTGCTGGTCAAGGATGCCGCCGACCGCGACGTGCGGAATTACGTGAAGGAGCGCTTCACCGCCGCTGTGCAGTTGATGAAGAACATCGAGCAGCGCAAGCACACCATCCTGCGCGTCTGCCAGTCCATCATCGCGCGCCAGGGCGAATTTCTCGATCATGGCCACGATGCCCTCAAGCCCATGATGATCAAGGAAGTGGCCGAAGAGGTCGGCGTGCATCCTTCGACGGTGAGCCGCGCGGTGGCCAGCAAGTACGCGCACACCTCACAGGGCGTGCTGGAACTGCGCTCGTTTTTCAGCGAGTCCGTGAACGGGCCGGAAGGCGGCGGAATGTCGCTGCTGACGCTCAAGCGGCTCGTCAAAAAAATGATTGAAGAGGAAGATTCCGCGAAGCCGCTGACCGACGAGCAGATCGCCAAGAAGCTGGATGACGCGGGCATTCACGTCACCCGGCGCACGGTCGCGAAGTACCGCGAAGACATGCGAATTCCCAGCACCCACCAGCGCCGGGAAAAGACCTGAGCGGCGTCACCCGTGAAGCCGCAGACGCGACACGACGCCCGGCAACTCGTCATCCTCACCGGGCTCTCCGGTTCCGGCAAAAGCACCGTCCTGCACGCCTTCGAAGACATGGGCTTCTACTGCGTAGACAATCTTCCCGTGGAGCTCATCCCCATTTTTGCGGAATTGCACGCCGCGGGTGAAGGAGACTTTGCGCGCGCAGCCCTTCTTGTGGACGCGCGCGAGGGCCAGCAGCTGGAAAAATTGCCGCCACTCCTGAAACACTTGAAAAGGAATCATCCCATCACGCTGGTTTTCATCGAAGCGAATGAGGATGCCCTCCTGCGGCGGTACAGCGAGACGCGGCGTCCGCATCCGCTGGGAAAGAATTTTTCCGTGCGGGAAAGTTTGTCGCATGAACGTGCGCTGATGGACCCGATCCGCAAACTCGCGGATGTGGTGATTGAAACCACGCAATTCAACGTGCATGAATTGCGCCACTTCGTCACGGAGCGATTCAAGAATCCGGACACGCGCCCCATGCTGGTTTCGGTCGTGAGCTTCGGGTACCGCTACGGAGTGCCCTCGGATGCGGACCTCGTTCTCGACGTGCGCTTTCTGCCCAACCCGCATTTCGTCCCGCGGTTGCGTCCCTTC
>Ga0209648_10003690_pt1 | contig 12902 bp, 13 predicted proteins | sample GraSoi2013_115cm_FD_185830 | JGI IMG/M metagenome (GOLD analysis project Ga0209648, IMG submission 185830) | Grasslands soil microbial communities from the Angelo Coastal Reserve, California, USA - Sample 9_17_2013_115cm (SPAdes) (version 2) | ecosystem: Environmental > Terrestrial > Soil >...
CGTTAGAGCGGGCAGCGACGTGAACCAGGGAGGTTTTCTCGTGACTTTGGTCGGCAGACTGAGCGTTGTTACCGCGTATGTCGCAATCGCCTTTGTTGGCGCGATCGTGCTCGGCGTGTTCTAGGATCTCAAACATAACCTGAATTACGGCGCCCGGCGGCTGGAAGATTCCAGCAGCCGGGCGTTTTCATGCGCGCTCACGACGCAGTAGCGCTACGACCGCGGCTCCGGCGATGTCTGGCGCGAGATCACCAGCTTCTCGGGCTTGCCGCCGATCCGGCTCCAAATATTGCCGGAACAGTAAAACCTGCCCAACGCGCACGCCTTGACCCAAAGGGAATCCGGTCCGCTCATGGCAATCGTCGCGTAGTAGGTGTTCTCGGTGTCATGGCTATAGATGTTGCCTGACCACAGCGCCGCCGTCTTCGGCCTCATGTTGATCAGCACCATCTCGCCATTGTCGCTTGACGATCGATTGAGGACATGCCCGCACAGCGCGCGGCCGCATCGCTCGATGCGAACCGATCCCTTGCCTTCGGTCTGCCAGTCGCCGAGCGGCGTTTCCGCGGCTGCATCGTCCGCCTCGCGCGCGATCCTGGAAATCCGGGCAGCCGTATCCGCTGCGGGCCGCGCCGCATCGGTTGACGGCTGGGTTGAAGCTGGCGTCGCTGTCGTCGGTTGTGGCCTCGACGGCTGAATATTCGACGGGGCTGGCGCGGCTACGTCCCGTGTCGCGGCAGCGGCGAGTTCGACATGCGGCGTCGGCACGGAGGCGACAGGTTCGATGGAAGGTTTTACCGCAGGCGGAACGCCGGGACGTGGCGAGACCGATTGCGGCGCCGGTGCAAGCGGTTTCTCCGCCACGGCGGCGGGGGCCGCCTCGGTGTTATCGTATCGGTCAAGCGTCTCACGAATTTCCGGAATTGATACCGAGAAGCATGACGGGGAATGGCAATGCCGCGGCGCCTCGATGCGGACCCGATGCCGGCCAACCACGAACGAGAACGTGTGGCCTGCATAGGCGGATGAACTGAGCACCATCAGCACGATCACATAAAAAAATCGCACATTAAAAAATCGCTTCATTGGAAGCCCCTCCCAAATGTGTTCCCTGAACTAAACTCCGGGAAGGCGTTCGCGAATGTGATTTGAATCACCCTGGCTGCCGCGCCGCGGGCCGCTGCCCGCCTTTCCTCGTGACCCGCGTCACAGAGCCCGTCGCCGGCCGGGCCTAGGGTCGGGGAAGTTCACCAGGGACGCTTCAGGAGATTCTCATGAAAAAAATCTGCCTTCTCGCCGCGTTGTTGATGGCCAGCACCGCCGCCCATGCCGGTAATGCGATTTCCCTCCAGATCGGGGGACACAAGATCCACATCGAGGCGCCGAAGAATTGCGACAAGCTGTCCTGCCTCCAGATATCGGCGCCGAGCCTCTCCGGCTCCGATCTGTCTTTCAAGGGCTTCAAATCCAGCCGCGATGATGACGAGGTCGCCTCGCGCGCCGATCAGCCGGCGCAAAAAGCCGCCGCGCCGGTCGACCAGGCGGCCGCGCCGCAGCCGCCGGTTGCCGCGGCCAGCAGCGCCCCATCGGCTTCAAAGGAGGCTGCATCGACGACGTCCGTGCCCATCGTCAGCGAGAATATCGCGTCGCTGGCGTCGGTGGCTTCGCCGGCCGCGCCGAAGGAGCCCGCCGTGCCGAAAGAGCCCGCCGTTGCCGCCACCCCGGTTCAGCCGCCGACCACGCCGCTCGGCGTCTGGAACACGGAAAAGAACGGGGGGATGGTTCGCATCGAGCAGTGCGGCCAAAACCTTTGCGGAAATGCCGTGCCGAACGGCGAGAAAATTCTCGTCAACATGAAGCCGTCGGGTACAAGATGGACCGGTCGCATTCACGATCCGGACAGCGGCAAAGTTTACGATTCCAGTATCGCGATGAAGGGCCCGAACACCCTGCGGGTTCAAGGCTGCGTCTTCGGCGGAATCTTCTGCGGCGGGCCAACCTGGATCCGGGTCAGCTGAGGACTCGCGCCAGCAATTTTACGGATTGGGCGCCACGCTCCTGCGAACACAGGACGTGGCGTTTGATCGTCTTGCGTTCGCGTGACAACAAGAAATCCGCATTCATCCGGCATTCAGCCAGCGGGGTCCTCAATCGCACATTGTCGCCGCTTTCATTTCGGGGATCGGGCCGCATCGTGACGAGACATCGGCTCTCATTCGCGTTCTCGCTGCTGGGCTGCCTGATGCTCGCCTGTGCACCGCGTGCTTCCGCGATGCGGTCTTCCATTGAAGTCGGACCTATGCCGCTGTCGGTGGGCGCGATGTTGGATGCAACAAGACTTGCGCAGACACAACCGGCACCGGCGCCGACAACCGCACCCTCGCCTGCGCAAGCCGCAGCCGACGAGCCGATCGGAAACGTCGCGACGCTGACCGGCAGCGCGACCGTCACTCATAACAACGTTTCCAAGCCGTTGAAGCTGCAGGACGGCATTTTCCAGAACGACGTGCTGCAGACATCGGCAAATTCCACCCTCGGCGTCACCTTCGATGACGCCACCACCTTCAATCTCAACGCTAACGCAAAGATCACGGTCGACACGTTTGTGTATGAAAGCGGCGGCAAGCAGAATGCCGCGCTGTTCGATATCGCCAAGGGCACGGTGGCCTTCGTTGCCGCCGCCGTCGCCAAAACCGGCGACATGAAAATATCGACCCCGACCGCGACGCTGGGCATTCGCGGCACCACCGGCCTTGTCGAGGTGCCGGAAGGCGCGTCTGCCGCAGGCGCGAATAATGTCGCGATCAAGCTCTATCCCGACCCGGACGGCAGAGTCGGGCGGATCGAAGTCAATGGCCGCGACGGCGCACGGCTCGGTTTTCTCACCCAGGGCGCGAGTGGTTTTACGATCCGGCCCGGCGCCGGCGGGCGCCTTGCCGCGTTGCCGCTGGTGATCTCGCCGCAGCAGGCATTGCGCGATCAGGGCTTCGTGCGTCAAGTCCACGCCGCGCAAAGGGTCGGGCGCCAGATCGTCACCCAGCGGCGCAACCAACGCCTGCAAAATCCGCCCAGAAACAATCCAGCCAATCCGGCGCGCGCGCCCGGTCTCCAGAGACAGAATGGTTTGCCGCAGGGGCCCGGTTCTCGGCAGCAGCCGGCACTGCCGGACAGACCAGGACAACAACTGCAACAACAGCCGCCCGGCTTGCAGCGACCCGGATTAGAAAACCGGCCCGCGCTGCAGAAGCTGCGGCCAGCCGTGTCGCCTCCCAAGCGAAAAACGCCAAAGGAAAGACGTTAGAGCCGACGGCAATCCACAAATAGATGGACGGAAAGCCGCTCACGCCCGGGTCAGGCGGCGCGCCGCAGCCAGTCCCGCATCCTCTGCACCAGGTTTCTGCGCCGGTTTCGCCGCGTTGTTGCCCTGTCGCTGTTCCGGGTTTCGGGATTGGCTGCCGGCGCCGCCGCGCGGGCTTCCTTAAATTGCGCCGTCGTGCCGAACGCCGTCGGACGCGCGGGTGTCTCAGCCACACCGCTTGCGACAAAGGGGCGCTCATCCTGTGCTGTCGAAGACGCGGCCGCCGCGAGCGCGAGCGGACCCACATTGGCGAGAAACAGCCGCTCGTAGGCGCGAGAGAGCCGCTCGACGGCGGCCTCGAGCGGCAGCCACTCGACGGCCTTCACATCATCCATCAGCTCGTAGACCTGCTCGCCACTGGTCTGCATGCGCCAGTAGTGAACGGCCTTGGACCGTCCGCCGGACTCATAGACCAGCGTTCCCAGAAATTCGTGCACCGAAACCTCATGCCCGGTTTCTTCCACTACCTCGCGCACGGCGGCGTCGCGCGCCGTTTCGCCGTCATCGAGCTTGCCTTTGGGAAGCACCCATTCGTTGCGCTTGCGTAAGCGCACCACCGCGATCAGCGGAGTTTCTCCGCTCCGCAGCACAATCCCTCCCGCCGCCAGAACAGGCGCTCGTACCATCTCACGTCTCATGTCTGCGATTTCCGGTCCCGCTACGCCCCCACCACAGGTTCCACCATAAAGTCATACGCTGGCAAAAGCGAGGTTGGCGCATGCTCGATGCCTAAGCGGCTAGACGAGCGGCGCCGGCAGGTTTTTGGCATCAGATGCGGCACTTCTATCCGCGACTAACTGGTTGACGCCAAAAACCAAAATTTGACCTTGAGACCGGGCGAGTTATCAAGCATTTCGATCCGCGCGCCATGAAGGCGAGCGACGGCAGCGACCAGACTGAGCCCGAGACCGTTTCCCGGCGTGTAGCGACTGTGTTCGAGCCGGTAAAAGCGCTTGAAAACGTGCTCGTATTCGTCAGCGGGAATTCCGGGCCCGTCATCGGCGATCGAGACGACCGGCCTGCCTTCAACGATTTCGTTGGCAACGACGACTTGCCCTCCGGCGCGGCCATGTTTGATCGCATTGTCCACGAGATTTGCGATGGCATCGAAGATCAGGTCACGATCGCCAGTCACCAGCACCTCGCGATCGCCGACAACGGTGAGACGGGTGCCGTCCTGTTCGGCCGCGGCATCGTACAATTCGACCACCTCGCTGGCGATTTCGACCAGGTTCACGGTGCGGAACGCGTCCTTTCGCGCCTGGGTCTCGATTTGCGCGATCCGCGTGATGGATGAGAATATCCGCAACACAGCATCGAGGTCGGCGATCGTGTCGCCGATCAACAATTGATCATCCTCGCCAATGCGCTGACCGTGATAGGCCTTCTCCAGCCGTCCGCGCATTCGCGTCAGCGGCGTTCGCAGGTCGTGCGCGACATTGTCGCTTACTTGCTTGACCTCCCCCATCAATGTTTCGATGCGGTCCAGCATCAGGTTTAGGTTCTCGGCAACGCGATCCCATTCGTCATTGCTGCCGCGAAGCGGGATACGCTTGTCGAGACCGCTGAGCATGATGGCTCGGCTGGTCGCGTTGATCGATTCAATCCGCCCCACGGTCCGGCGCGTCACCAGGATGCTCGCGACCCCCGCAACCACAAATATCAATGCAACGCATGAAATCACGGCGGTCTTGATCCGATCGGTAAAGCCATCGAGATCGCTGATATCCATTCCCACCAGCAGACGATCGCCGCTTGGAAATGTTCCGAGCATTGCCCGCAGCAGCGCCCGGTTCGTCGCATTAGGCAACGGCTCCGACGCGCGAAACTCCGTCCATCCCCTGGTTGTCGTGACCGTGGATGGCCATGCCTTGAGGTTGCCGCCCAGAGCGGCCGATGAAGAATCGGCGAAGATGTAGACGTAATCGGAAAAACGCTTGTCGGCGATGCGCTGTTGAATCAGGGCGATCAGCCCGCCGCGCCCCGATCGCTGGTAAGCGTCTTGCAGGCTCGAATACTCGGTCATGATTGCACGATCCGATCGGCTGCGTACGTAGGAGGAGGTGGACAGGTAGACGTAGCTTAGAATGGCCGACGCGATCACGCCGAAGACCCCGATCGCGATCAGCGCCTGTCTGAAAGTCGTTGACGCTAAGGTCTTAGTCAGGAGCACGGAGAGAGTACCCGATACCGCGAACCGTATGGATCAGCGGATAGGCCTGCTGGCCGTCGACTTTGCGACGCACGCGCCCGACATAGACGTCGATGATATTTGTTGAGGGATCGAAATGAAGATCCCAGACGTGCTGCAGCAACATTGCCCGCGATACGATGCGGCCTTCGTTGCGAACCAAATACTCCAGAAGCTGGAATTCCCGAGGAAGAAGAGAAATGTCCTTGCCGCGCCGGCTGGCGGTCCGCGACACCAGGTCGATGGCGAGATCGCCGACACGCAAGATGGTCTCCTTGACGACGGTGTCACTGCGTCGGCCAAGCGCCTCGACGCGCGCCAACAGTTCGACAAAGGAAAAAGGCTTGACCAGATAGTCATCGCCCCCGGCACGCAAGCCGCGCACGCGATCGTCGACCTCCCCGAGCGCACTGATGATCAGAACGGGTGCGGCGATGCCGTCGTCGCGCAACTGACGCATGACCGCGATGCCATCGATGTCAGGAAGCATGCGGTCGATCGTGATCACGGCATAGTCGGTGGCGATGCCGCGGCTCAGCGCCTCGTTGCCGGTGGTGGCCAAATCCACCTGGTAACCGCCGGTCGTGAGCGACTCCACGACCTGACCGGCAGTTTCCGGGTCGTCCTCAACCACCAGAATACGGCGGTGACCTCCCGTCATGGTGTTCCGTCTCCGAACGGCTGGCCAAAGCCGGATTAACACTAGCAAAGCGCTGCGTGAGGCGACTCGCACAATCTCGCACAATGAGGTGATGGTCGTCGCTGGCCGAACCGGCTTCGGCGCCTGGATCAAGTCCGAGAGCATGCCCCGCCGGAAATGCCGTGGTGACGACCATCACGACGTCTGGATCCTTGCTCAGGGCGCGCTGAAGGCGATGGGACGCGGTACAACCACGCGCCTCAGCTGCCGCTGGAGCAACTCACTAGATCAACATGGTAGCGGCGTACATCGATCGCGACGCGCTTCAGTAGTAGCCGTAGCCGCAGACGTTGACCCACTGCGGTCCATATGACGTCCACACCCTGCTCCAGCAGCTATCGTAGGCGGCATAGTCGCCATAGAACGCAAAGCGATTGAAACGGTGATGGAAGCGGTGATGGAATGCAAACCTTGAAAACCGGGGCGAGAATCCAGCATGCGCAAAACGCATGCCTCGATTCATGCCGCTCCAGTGCGTGCCGCCCCAGTGCGCGGCTGCGAAGCGCGGGCCTCCACCCATGCCGCCCCAGTGCGCGCCGCCGCCCATGCCGCCGTAGTGCCCACCTCCGAAGCCGCCGCCATGGCCGCCGCCGCCATGGCCGCCACCGCCACCGCCACCGCGAGCGAGCGCCGGTGACGCAAGAGCAAGCGTCGTAGCAAGCGCACCCGCGACGAGGTAACTAAGGAGCTTCTTGTTCATCGCAATTCCTCCCTGGTTGAATCGCAGCGACGGATAACGTCGCAAAAAAGAACAACCAGCACACCCAAAGGATGCAATGATTTCAAATGACAAAGGCGACAGTTTCTGACACGGAAGTTAGTTTTGCAAAGGCGGCACATCGTTCGCAAAAAGGCCCGCGCTGCGGCGCCCGCCGGTCATAATTTCGTTGCGCCCGTTCATCCCGGTTTTGAAACCGACGGCGCGCGAGCCGATTTTCGCATCAAGGGTTGACCGGCGTAAATCCGCGCGGATTCCACGACGTTTTCACAGAACTCGAAATGATCGGGCGCCAGCACGATAATCGTCGATCCGTGCTCGAACCAGCCGAGCTCATCGCCTTTGCGGACGTCGACGTCGCAAGGAAAGACTTTCGGCCCGCGCGTTGCCGCGTTGAGCACGATATCCAGAAAATGCAGCCGGATGCTTGCAACCAGGATCGCCGCGACCGGCACCAGCGTCAGGGTTTCGCCGCTTTCCAGCCGGGTTTGGATGACCGCGCGTTCGTTCTTGCAGAACAGTTTCTCGATTCGTTTCAGCGCGATCGGATTCACGTTCCAGGTATCGCCGCTGATGAAGGTGACCTGCTCGATCCGGCAATCGTGCGGCGCGTGAAAGCGGTGATACATGCTCGAGGTCAGCCGCAGCGTGATGAACCGCCCATTGCGGTGCGCCTCGACCAGTTTGGGATCGCCGAGCAGGTCCAGAAGCGAATAGTAAGCGCCCTTGATCTGAAACAGCTCGGTATCGGCGATCGCGCCGAACGCGCCGATGATGGCATCGCAGGGACTGGCCACGATCGACCGGTCGAGGTCGGGCGGACGCAAGCCCGGGCGCAATTCGCGGGTAAAACAGTCATGCAGGCTTTTGAACGTCGTCTTGCGCGCCTCCGACAGGTCGAGATCGGAAAAGAGCCGCCAGCAGCCGATCGACAGGTCGCGGATCAGGGGGTGCTCGACCTTGCTGAACCACCCCATGAACCGGGTCAGCGCCGCCCGCGGGATGCGATTGGTCAGCAGAAAGTTCAGATCTTCCTGTTGTGACAGGACCGCGATCAGGCCTCGAATTGTCATGAATCTGTCAGCTCGGCTGGGTAGCGCTTGACGACATGGATTCGCCTCTTCCGATTCTCTCGCTCGCCGGTGCCGCGGTGGTCGGCACCGCGGCGATCTTTCCCAAATTGCGGGCGCGATTGGCCCTGTCGCGGGCCAAGCATCGCTCGTTGACCGGACATGCCAAGATGTCGCGCCTGGTGGCGCGGCTGATCCCGTTCTATGAATTCGACATCGGCGATTTTTTCCGGTCCGACGGCGCGCCACCCGCGGTTGCCGCAAGGCGCCAAGACGGCTTTTTCCGGCTTGCCGGCCTCTACCAGCAGCGATTCGTCAAGGGCAGGCAGATGACGCTGCAGGCGGCGACGCGAATCTCCGACCTGCAATTCACCGAGACCTACCGGGTGCCGTTTCAGTATAGCCGGCTGGTGCGGGAGCATCTCGGCACCAGCGCGTTCATGCAGTCGTCGGCGGGGGTCACGGTCACCGATGTCGACGGCAATGTCTTCTACGATCTGACCGGCTCGTACGGCGTCAATATCTTCGGCAACGACTTCTACAAGGAATGCATCGCCAGGGCCGAAGCGCGGGCGCATGCGCTCGGCCCGGTGCTCGGGCCCTACCATCCCGTCGTTGCCGACAATGTCGCGAGGCTGTGCGGGATTTCCGGGCTCGACGAGGTCTCGTTCCACATGTCCGGCACCGAAGCGGTGATGCAGGCGGTACGGCTCGCCCGCTATCACACCGGCCGATCGCATCTGGTTCGTTTTGCCGGCGCCTATCACGGCTGGTGGGGGGACGTGCAGCCCGGCGTGGGTAACCCGATCTCGCCGCACGAAACCTATACGCTGGCCGAGATGTCGGAACGGACGCTCCGCGTCCTGAAAACGCGGCGCGATATCGCCTGCGTGCTGGTCAATCCGCTGCAGGCGCTCCACCCCAACGCCAACGCGCCGGCCGATTCCGCTTTGGTCGACAGCTCGCGAGCCGGCCGTTTCGATCGCGCCGCCTATAGCGCGTGGCTCAAATCGCTGCGGCAAGTCTGCACCGAGCGCAACATCGTGCTGATCTTCGACGAAGTCTTCGTCGGCTTCCGCCTCGCCGCCGGCGGTGCTCAGGACTATTTCGGCGTGCGCGCCGACATGGTGACCTATGGCAAAAGCCTCGCCGGAGGACTCCCGGTAGGCGTGGTCTGTGGGCGCAAGGACCTGATGCGCCGCTTCCGGGAAGATCACCCGGTCGATGTCTGCTTCGCCCGTGGCACTTTCAATTCGCATCCTTACGTCATGACGGCGATGGATGAATTCCTGAAGCGGCTTGCCGACCCGGCGTTTCGCTCGATCTATGACGGGCTCGATGACATCTGGGATGAGCGGGCGCGGCGGTTGAACGAAAGGCTGGCCGCGCATGATCTGCCGGTCCGGGTCTGCAATCTCTCTTCGATCTGGATGGTTCATTATACGGAGCCGTCGCGCTACAACTGGATGTTTCAGTATTATCTGCGCCTTGAGCAACTCGCGCTGAGCTGGGTCGGGACCGGCCGGCTGATCTTCAGCCTGAACTACAGCGACGCGGATTTTGCGCAGGTTGCCGACCGGTTTGTCGCCGCGGCCGGGAAGATGAAGCAGGACGGCTGGTGGTGGCGCGAGGATTCGCTGACCAACAAAACCATCCGCCGCCAGATCCTGAGAGAGATGATGACGCGAGCGTCTCGCTCTGGATAAATTCCCTCTCGTCATGGCCGGGCTAAAGCGCCAACGGGTCCGCGCAACGCGCGGCCCGATGACAGGCTCCGCGCGACTTCGCGCAGATGTCCCGGCCATCCACGTCTCTCTTGCGGAGAGGATGTAAAGACGTGGATGCCCGGCACAAGGCCGCGCATGACCAGATTCAGTGGTGGGGGCATCCCGGTGATACGTGGGGGACAAACTCTCAGGCGTGCTGCTCTTCCAGCCCGTGCTCGATAATGTCGAGACCTGGGTCGATCAGTTCGCCTTTCATCAGGTACAGCGGCGCCTTGCGATAGAGTTTGAAGTCGTTGAAGGGGTCGGTCAGGATCTTCGTCATCCAGACCAGGCCGGTCTCGATATCGCGGATGAAGAACAGCTGCACGGTGCGGAACAACAGGCCACCGATGCCCACCACCAGCCAGATTTTGGCGACCTGGCGCATGAAGTCTACGGGCGAAGCCCAGGGCGTGAACATCCCGAACAGGGTCGGATCGAAGTACAGGACCAGCGGCGAGGCCGCCCAGATCGTCATCAGCACGACCTTGCGCCGTAAATTGTAACCGACCTTGATTTCTTCCTTGTGCTCATGGGTCGCCTGGTTGACGTGGTCGTAACCCCTGGGCTCGAAGAAGAAATGCCCGGCCTGGCGCGAGGTCATCGAAACCAGCCAGCCGATCAGCGCGGCCGCCAGCGGATCGAAAAACATCATCGCGTAACCGATCAGGAAACTGAGCGCGCTGATGAAGTGCAGGCTCTGGTTGATCCGGCTGTGGTGATAGTAGCGGTGATCATCCCAGCGTTGGATGCGCAGCTGCTCCAGGAAGTTCTTGATCATTCTCTCCCCCAAAAAATAAGGTTGATTCGTTTTACAGGGATTCGATGTACGCGGTATGACATCATCAAAATGTCACATGACGTGGCACAAATGACGTAAATCACGCGAAACTTCCGCCACCAATATCAGGCTGCAACCGCCATCCCGGTTTTTCGGATCCGGACCAGCGAGAAATGCCCGAGCGGCGGCACCAGGCGGCGCTCGACCAATTCCATTCCATGTGCGCCCGCCAGCCATTGCGCATAGCGCGACCAGGCGAATTCGGCGGTGCGGAAGCCGAGCGGACGCACCACCGGCTGCAACCGCTGCTCGATGAACCGGCGCATCCCGGCATCGGCGCTGACCCGGGTCAGGATGATCAGCTCGCCGCCAGGCCGCAGCACACGGGCGAACTCGTCCAGCGCCGCTTCCGGATTCGGCACCGCGGTCACGACGTATTGCGCCATTACGACATCGAAGGAGTCATCGGGAAATTCGAGTTTTTCCGCGTCCATCACCGCGAGGCCCTCGACGTTCTTCAGGCGGAGTTCGGCGACCCTGCGCTTTGCCTTGCGCAGCATTGCTTCCGAAATATCGGTGCCAACGATGCGGAGATGCGGGGCATATTGCGGCAGCGAGATTCCGGTGCCGACGCCGACCTCGAGCACACGGCCCCCGATCTTGTTGGTAGCGTGAATGGCCGCCTTGCGGCCTTTGGAGAACACGCCGCCAAACACCAGGTCGTAGACCGGCGCCCAGCGATCATAGGCTTGTTCGACCGTTTCGCGGTCAAAGTCCAACTGCCTTGCGTCCTCAAACTTGATGGTTTCGACCATGATAAATCTCGCTTGCTGTTTGATTGTCTCACTCAGCCTTGTACCGCACTCGTATTGGCCACGACTCGCGCCGGCCGCAGCGAACGGCTTGGCTGCAACGCGCTCAGATTGCCGATGAACTGCCGTGCGCTGTTTTCCCAGGAGCGCTCAAGCGCAAAACTCCGGCAGGTTTCGCGCGAGATGCTAAGCGCGCGGATGCAAGCACTTCGCAGATCGTTGTCCAAAGCGCCGACAGGATGGTCTGCGATCACATCAAGCGGGCCGGTAACCGGGAAGGCAGCGACGGGCGTGCCGCATGCCAGTGCTTCGAGTTGGACGACGCCGAAGGTGTCGGTGCGGCTTGGGAAAACAAAGACGTCTGCCGCCGCCAGATGGGACGTCAAATCCTTACCGGTCTTTTCGCCCAGAAATCTCGCTTTCGGATACCGGCGCTGCAACTCGGCTCTCTGCGGTCCATCCCCGATCACAATCTTGGATCCGGGCAAGTCCAATGGGAGAAACGCCTCAAGGTTTTTCTCGACCGCGACACGGCCGACCGTCATGAAAATCGGTCTGGGCAGATCAAGCTCGGCCGGATCGTTGGGCGTGAACAGGCCGGTGTCGACTCCTCGCGTCCAGCTGCCAAGCTTCCTGAAACCTCTTGCGCCGAGTTCTTGCCTGAGCGAAGCGGTGGCGACCATCGTCATGGCGGCCGCCGCATGGAAGTGCCGCAGCACGGCGTAGCTCAGTGCCTCCGGGACAATCGATCGTACCGCGATGTATTCCGGAAAGCGGGTCGTATAGGAGGTCGTGAAAGCCAGCTTGCGGCGGCGGCAATAGGCCCGCACCGCCCACCCGATCGGGCCTTCGGTCGCGATATGGATGGCCTCCGGCGATACCGCCTCGATCCTGGCGGCAATCTCGCGCCGGTTCGGCAACGCCACTCGCAAGCCCGGATAGGTCGGAACTCCGAAGGACGGAAACCCGTCGGGGGTCAGAAACTTGATTTCGACGCCAAGCGCCGAGGCGCTGCGGGCCAACGAGGTTAACGTGCGAACCACGCCGTTGACCTGCGGATGCCACGCGTCTGTCGCAATCAATATCCGCATTCCGGGAACCCGAGAGATTGCTGATTCTCAATTCCCGACGTTCGGCCAAGGATATTTCAAACGTGTGACGCAATCGATGCTGAGAGCGTCCTTTTTCGGGTCGTTTGAAAGTTTTTCGTGTAACATTGCAGAACCATGACTTCATCGGACCTCAGCGAACACCCCCAAATCTCCCGCAGTGGGCGGAAGCGGAAGAGCTATTCGCTGTTGATTCTGGCCGCCGGCATTTTCCTGTTCGGCGCCACGGCGGCCACGCTGTACCTGGTTTTGCGGCCGGTCACCTTGCGGATTGCGGTCGGCCCTGCCGGAAGCGACGACCAGAAGCTGATCCAGGCGCTGGCGCAAACCTTTGCCCGCGACCGAAGTCCGGTTCGGCTCTCCCCGATCACCACCGAAGGGACAACCGAGGCCATCG
>Ga0209648_10003694_pt1 | contig 12901 bp, 9 predicted proteins | sample GraSoi2013_115cm_FD_185830 | JGI IMG/M metagenome (GOLD analysis project Ga0209648, IMG submission 185830) | Grasslands soil microbial communities from the Angelo Coastal Reserve, California, USA - Sample 9_17_2013_115cm (SPAdes) (version 2) | ecosystem: Environmental > Terrestrial > Soil >...
AAGACCTGGTTCTTACGTTCGGTGAGCGCGGTCTGCATTAGAGAGTCGCGTTGCTTGGCGTATTCCGTCAGGTCGGCCTCAGTCCGCTTGGTCACGCCGATGACCAGATAGTTCTGGTTCAGAAAGATCGGCGTCTTGATGACCTCGCCGGCCTTCGAGGCGTATAGCGGATCGTCAATCAGCACACTTGAACCGGCCTCGCCAAGCGGCGTCGCAAGTTTATAGTTAGCTTCGGCCTTGGCCTCGAGGCCGAGCTTTTCGGCGCCAGCCTTCAAATCGCCCGGCGTCTTCGCCGTCGCGATCAGCTCTTTGGCTTTTTCTTCCAACTGCGCCTTCGCCTTTTCTTCCTTTACTGCCTTGGTGACTTTGTCTCTAACTTCTTCAAAGTCGGGAATGCGCGGGTCGCGCTTATCCACCAACATCGGCACCGCGAAGCCGTTTTTGATCTGAGTGCGATCGCCGACGTCATTCGGTTTGTTAAGTGGAGCGATGGCTTCTTCAAACTGTTGCGAGCTCCCGATATTCGCCACATCGTCGCCCGGTTTTACGAAAGGCGTTTCCCGCACCATCTCAGCCACGGTCATGTTTGCTTCGGCGGCCAGCTCCTGCGCAACCTTCTGCGGGTCCCTGGTTTCCTTCAGACGGTCCTGGGCCTTCTGGGCAATCTTCTGGGCGATGGTGTAACCTCGCCGATTGCGTAGAGAGACCAGCAACTCCGTTTTGGCATCCTCAAAAGTTTTGGGCACCGGTTCGCCGCGTCGCAGGATGTAATAAGCATTCTTGTATTTGATCGGATCGGTGACCTCGCCCGGCTGCATATCGAGTACTTTCTGATATGGATCGTCAGTCTTGTTGGGGTCTTTCTTCACCACCCCATTGACGCGGCCGCCATTCTTGGCCGTGCCCGGGTCTTCGGAATTTCCTTTGGCCAAATCGGCGAACGCTTCTTCGGTGGTGTTGGCGGAGGTGCCGCGGGCTTTGGCGACTAGTTCGTCGGCCTTGGCCTTCACCTGCGCGTCGAGATCCGGGCGCGCCACCCGCAAGACGATTTGCTGGACCTTGACGCCGCCTTGCTTGTACTCAGGCTTAAGATTGTCGAACTCATCGTGCAACTCTTTGTCTGATATCTGCACTTTCTGTCCGGACTTGTCCTGATCGATGAAGACGTAGCGAATCTTTTTCTGCGGCACGAGAATGTTGTAGTCGGTTTTGTGCTTTTCGTAATAGTCCTTCAACTCGGCATCGGAGGGTTGGATTTTTTCTGCCAGCTTACTTTGTGAAACGGTGACGTATGTCAGATCGAAGGTAGTGTTCTTGCGTTTGTAGTCCTCGCGCACTTCGTCTTCCGAGATCCGCACGCTGGCCGCCACAAACGCCTCGAGCTTTTCGCGCGCGATATCTTCAGCCACGCCGCGCTCAAAAGTCGGCACGTCGCCCACCCGCTCCTGGTACTTGCTCATATCCAATTTGCCCGAGGCATCCAGGAGAGTCAGCTTTCCATTCGCGTCACTGAAAGTTTTGGCGATTCGTTCTTTGACTTCGGCCTCAGACGCGCCTAAACCCAAACGCTCGGCCTCCTGAACGGTCAGCTTTTTCAGGATTAGCCCGGTCAGAATCCGTTCATCGGTATAGCCCATTTGGAGCAGGCTGATTTGACCGCCGAAGCGGCTGAACTGCTGCTGAATATTCTGTTTTTGCCTGACAAAGTCGCCCACAGTAATGTCATCGCCGCCCACGGAGGCCAGCACTTCCGTGCTTTTAGTGGGATCAAGCGTGCTGGATCCGCTGCCGGCAGGTTTGAAAAACAGCACCAGGCCCGCGGCCAACACTGCGATGAACCCCCAAATCAGGACTTTGCTGGTGCCTTTAAACCGACTTAGTTGTTTGAGCATGTACGGAAACCTTTTCTCGCTAGTTTGAAACTTCGAATTCTAATTTACGCCACGGCCAGGCTGCAACTTGCCACAGGTGCTGGAAGTGTCCCAATTTGAAATTCTTGACTCATCCTCTGCGACCTCTGCGCCTACCTCGGCTTTTTCTCGGCGGTAAATGTTTTCAGACATCGCTCAACCGCAGAGGAACGCAGAGGTTTTCGCAGAGGGACACAGAGGAAAACTGAAATCAGGACACTACCCAGGTGCTGGATTGGTTTGAATAGAGCGGCCGGTCAGGTCGACGCAGTCAGCACGTTCAAGATGCGCGCGCCAGAATTAGTTTGATCTAGTTGCCCACATATTGGTTGGTAGCACAGTTAGCTTTTGAGTTTCGATTTTGCGCCGCTCGCAGGTCGAATGATATTTTATTGACCAGATGCATTCGATTGCTACTTCGACGCTCGCATGGGTGGGTTTCTGCGTTTTTATCCTGGCGATGCTGGCGATTGACCTCGGCGTTTTCAATCGCAAGCCACATGAAATCTCTTACAAGAATGCTGCGATTTGGAGCGGCGTCTGGGTGGCCCTGGCGCTGGTCTTTGCCGCACTGCTGTTCGGTCCCCTGGGCTGGGAACTGTTTGGCGCCGTCCGACACCAGAAGGCGCTCGAGTTTCTAACCGGGTATCTGATCGAGCTCTCGCTGTCGGTCGACAATCTTTTCGTTTTCCTACTGATCTTCTCCTACTTTAAGGTCCCACCAAAGTATCAGCATCGCGTCCTCTATTGGGGCGTGTTGGGCGCTTTGATCATGCGCGTGACGATGATTTTTGTTGGCACTGAGCTGATCGATCGCTTTCATTGGATTATCTACATCTTTGGCGCGTTCCTGGTTTATACGGGAGTGCAGATGCTGCGCGGCGGGGACGTAGAGATCGAGCCTGAGCACAATCCCGCCGTTCGTTTCATCACGCGATACGTTCCCATTACCCGGCACTATGAGCGCAGAAAATTCTTCACCGTGGTGGACGGTAAACGTGTGGGCACTTTGTTGTTGCTGGTGCTAATCGTAGTCGAGGTCACCGATCTGGTTTTCGCCGTGGATTCAATTCCGGCGATCTTTGGCGTTACGACTGATCGCTTTATCGTTTACACGTCAAACGTTTTCGCCATCCTCGGTTTGCGCACTTTCTATTTTCTGCTGGCTGGCGTAGTCGAGAAGTTTCACTATCTTAAGATTGGCCTCGGCCTGGTGCTGGGCTTCATCGGGATCAAAATGCTTCTGCCTTTGCTGGCAAGGGTTCTGGCCGCCGGATTTCAGGCCCTGGGATATAAGACCCTGGCAGCGCACACCCGGGGCGTGGACGACATTCCGATTGGTCTGGCGCTGGGCCTGGTGGCACTGGTGCTTTTGGCTTCAATAGCTGCCTCGCTGATTTGGCCCCGCAAAGGAAAAGAGTAAAAGTTGAGCTGTAAACACGACATCGCCCCGAAGGGCGTTTCCCTACGAGGCGACGGAGCGCGCGCCGGAAAGCTCCGGCAGCTATTTTTGGAAACGGTGCTTAAGCAACCTTAACTGTAGAGAGCCTCGGTGTTGACCCTTCGCCCGCTGAGAACCAAGTGATTAGGAGCCAGCGAGTACAGCGTTCCATCCATCTTGGTAAGTGTCCAAATCTTAGTCCCAGAGCCTGAATTGGTCAAGTGGCAGGTTGACCGCACTTGATACGTACAGGCTTTAGTCGATCGATTTTCTTGCGGTTCAATTACCCTGGCCAGAACAGTGGCGCGAGCAGCACGACAATCAGCGCACAAATCACCGTTAAGGGTGTGCCTACTCTCACAAAGTCCATGAAATTGTAACGCCCGGGGCCATAAACCAGAAGGTCTCCGTGATGGCCTATGGGCGTAAGAGAAAGCCACTACCGAGGCCATCGCCACCGTCACGACAAACGGCTCAGGCGCGTGTCCCAGGGCCTGGGCGAGGGCTATCGCTATGGGGGTGAACAACGCCGTGGTGGCCGAGTCGGACATGAATTGGGTAACGACCCGCCACCACCGCGAAACAGGGACAGCAGGATTAGGCGTTCCGGCCAACCTCCCACCGCATGCTACAACCATCCAGCTAACATTTCTGCATCGCATCACCCAACGGAATGGCACCGGCGATAAATACAAAGATGCGGGCATCAATTGAGCGATAGGCCTGTTTGATGGGAATAGCGGACTTAGTCCAAACACAAAATTCTCCCTGAACTCGATGCGGGCTGAAGCGTACAACTCCACAGCCGAGTCCTGATTGGAAAGCTAAATTCCTAAACGGGGGTAGTCGCAGATTGTTGGGGCTACGTTCGCAGAGTACTACGAAGGGGGCTTTCCGGCAAAATGTCAGATGAGCGGCACTGGAAAATTAAACAGGTCCCATCGACTTAATGAGCGTGCTTTTGATAATGTGTCGCGACCTTTCGAGAGTCGAAAATAATCGTTAAGCAGCTTCCCATGGACATCAAAATCACAACCCCTGTTGAATTCAATTTTCGCCGTACTGTCTTGAGTCACGGTTGGTGTGCGCTGCCGCCATTTGAGTTCGAAAAAGACGCCTGGACACTGGTGCGTGTGCTTGACCGCGGCCACCCTCGCCCACTCACGGTTAAGATTTCATCAACGAACGGCGGACTTAAGATTAAAACTTCACGGCGACTCGGCAAGCGAGACACCGAAAAAGTTGTGCGCGACGTTCGTCACATGTTTCGACTGGATGATGACTTGCGCGACTTTTACCAGAGCATGGCGGCTGAACCGGAATTTGCATGGATAGCTGCGGAAGGCGCGGGCCGACTGCTGCGCTCGCCCACGGTTTTCGAAGACCTGGTAAAGATGCTCTGCACGACGAATTGCTCGTGGTCGCTGACGGAAAAAATGGTGGGCGCGTTGGTGCGTGAATTGGGCGAGGAGTCAGACGATGGCCGCAAATCGTTTCCCACCGCGACCGCGATGGCCGCAAAGCCGGAGAAGTTCTTTCGCGATAAGATTCGCGCCGGCTACCGCGCGCCGTACCTGAAAGAGTTGGCGCAACGCGTAGCGGCCGGTGCCCTTGATGTCGAGAGCTGGCTTACGAACAAGGCGCCTTTGGACGATTTAATAAAGGAAATGAAAAGTGTCAAAGGCGTCGGCAACTATGCGGCTGAAAATCTTTTGAAACTGATTGGCAGATATGACGGGTTGGCGCTGGATTCATGGACACGGGCGCAGTTTGCGCGCGCGCGGAACAACGGACGCGCTGCCAGCGACAAAAAGATCGCACGTTTCTATGCGCGTTTTGATTCGTGGCGCGGGCTAGCTCTGTGGTGCGACATGACGCGCCACTGGCTGGATCCGCAACATATCCTCGACTGGTAATTGTCTGACAATCCTTTCACGCAAATCGAAGAAGGTTGTTCCCGCAATTTCACGCCTCGCAAAAATATTGATGTGTGAGAATTTTGCAACGCAACCCTGTCTGAAGTTGAGAAGAATAACGTGGCTGAATTGATCGGGTTTACTTTCGGAGGCTCGAATCAGGAGTTGGTGGTAGGAACCAGTAGCGGAGCGGTGACTGGAAGTTAGGCTGGTTTCATCTCAATCCAAAGAGCGTACTTGGAACCAGGGAGTTCCGGGCGCGTCTCTTTTGTAGCTCAAACCTGGGTTTGTGGAGCTGAATCACACTGAAGTCTGTGCTTTCACGCCCCGGAGCGATATCGCAAACCGAGGGCGATGATTTTTTGCAGCAACGCTTCGTAATCGACTCCACTGTGATTGGCTGAGTCGGCAAAATCTTCGTGGTCCGCGATCTGAGGATTCGGATTCGCTTCCAACAGATAAAACTGCCCTTCTTCCGTCACGCGATAATCCAACCGCGCATACCCGCTCAAAAAAAGCGTCCGGTAGATCTTCTTGGACAGACGCTCCAGCTTGTCTCGGATGCTCTTATCAAGTTCAGCCGCCTTCGTGACCACGCCAACCTTCTCTTGATAGGCGGGATCCCATTTCAGTTTTGAAGTCGCAATGTTCGGGGCGCCTTCGGGAAGTTTTTCGATCACCAGCTCCCATGGCGTATAGGTTTGCAGCCGCTGGTTACCGATCACGCTGACGTAAATCTCGCGGCCGGCAATGTACTGCTCGGCAATCGCGTGGGTTTTGGTCTGGCGGTGAATGAACTCGACGCGCTCAGCCAGCTTTTCGTCATCGTTGACGATCGAAGCTCGCGCGATTCCCACCGATCCCTCTTCGCTGATCGATTTCACCAGCAGCGGAAACTTCAAACGCTTCGAACGCTTCACTTTTCGGTTCATGTGAAAGACGGCAAACGCCGGAATGTGAATCCGATGATAGGCAAGCACCATCTTAGCCAGCGCCTTGTCGCGACAGATCGTCAGCCCGCGCGGATTGCATCCGGTGTACGGCTGCTTCATCAATTCGAGATAGCTGACGACATGCTGGTCGTACAAGGGATAGCCGTGAAACTCTTCCAGCAGATTAAAAGCGATGTGTGGTTTTTGTTCGATTAAAGCATTGCCGATCACGCCCAGGTTGTTGTAAACACCGACGGGCGAGACCTCGTGGCCAGTCTTTTTCAGCGCCGAGATGACGTCCCATTCGGTTCGAAAGGGCGCGACCTCTTTCGCGCTCAGACCTTCGATGGTGTCCGGCGGCACCAGATCCTCGTGGCAGAGCACGATCACGCGCAGCTTCTTGAACGCCTCGCCGTTTTTGGCGACGCGCGCGGAACGTTTGCGGCCTCGCTGATTCTCGTCACTCTTCACAATCGTTCCTAAGTTCCCTCTCCCTTTGGGAGAGGGTTAGGGTGAGGGCTTACGGCAAAAGAAACAAAACAACTATTTCAGGCTCCAGCTCTGCCCCTCACCCCAGCCCTCTCCCAAAGGGAGAGGGAGAAATACCCGCCTGCTCACAAGGCGATCCTGTAGTATCCCGAGTGAACGACGTTCATTGTTTGCACTGTCAACATGATCAGCAGATGCCGCTTGACCAGTTCCTCACGGCCGACAGTGCGCAACTTCAGTTGGGCTGCACGCTCAATCATCAATTCCATGACGTGATCAATCGCGTAGCCGTGTACCCCGGTGCCTTCGGACACAAGCTGCTGGACTTCCGGTCCGATGCGGCGCAGAAAGCTGGCCGCAGTTTCGCGCGCGCGATGCCGTGACTCGCTGGAAAAAATTCGCCGCAAATCGTTATCAAGATAAGCCGGCCATTCAAACGCGTATTGCTTGCGCTTCCGCTCGTAATGCTCGCGCAAAGTGATGCGGATCTCAGGCAGTCTTTCGATCTTGCGGCGCACCCGATTCTTTGGCCGCGTGCCCGCAATCTCTTTCAAAAGCTCGTCGACATAGTCCAGTTTGCGCAACGCCGGCCAGCCACGATAACGCCGTCGCCAGTTCGAGCGTGGCTGTAGCCAGACGGCGAATGTCTCGGCGAAGTCTTCCGCCGGATGCGCCTGCGCGTACCAGGCATCGAGGTTCAGGACATACCGGCGGCTGTTCGGTTTCGGCTTGTATGACGGCGGATACTTCTGGGTAAAGGATCCGAACATTCGAATCCAGCGTCGCTTGAAATGCAGACGAAAAGCGTTATCGAGTGCGTGTCCGGCTTCATGGCGAAGGATGCGCATGCACTCAACGTCGGTCCCGCCTTCGACCTCGCGCATGTACTTGCGCTCGAGCTTCATCAGCCGCGGATGCGCCAGATAAAAGGGAATTGCGAATCCGGGCACCCCGTCAGGCGTGAACCATTCCGCCGACAACCACACGTGGGGTTTGAACCGAATCCCGCGGTTGTTCAGCTCGCTGTACAGGCGTTTGATGTGAGGCTCCAGGAACGATCCCTTGATGCGTATCGGCAGATCGCAGATACGCGTGTCCAGCAGGCGCTCATCCGAGATAAGGCTCCATTTGAATCGCGTCGGCACCGCGCCAATTGTAGCCGCCTTTAAGAATGCGCGCTACAACTTTTGAGCCGCCGCGCCATCCTGACGATTGATGTTGATTAGCAAACGGCTTATGCTCTGGCAGTTCCTTTTTGTGGCCGCAGTTGAGCCCCAAATAAATTTCCAGGTCCCATGCAATTTTCTTTCATGCAAAAAAGAGAAGGTCAGCAAGGATGGTGGCGTTGCATCGGCGTTGGCTTCCAAGCTTTATATCCCCAGTGGCCTAGTTGCGGACGGGACAAGTGCTTATTGGGTTGAGTATGCCGACGACTCGGTGAAAAGGGTGTCGATAAATGGCGGAGCGGTCGAAACCGTTGGGGATTGCGAGCGCCCTAACGCTATCGCACTGGACGCCGATAGCGTTTATTGCGCAGGCGCAGGCGGGATAGTGAGATTCAGAAAGAGCAACAGCGCGCTCGTCACGCGCATAGACGGCCCGGATGACTTTAGTAGGATTGCCTTTGACGAGAAAAACTTGTACGTCATCGGCGTAAAAGGAATATATCGCGTCAGTAAGGACGGCGGCCGTCCCGCACTTCTGGTAACGCAGAATCTGGACTCAAGCAACCTGGCTGTTGATGCCACAAACATCTACTGAACCAACTATTTTCAAGGAACTGTCATGCGACTCCGCAAGTAGGATTTTTCCATCATGAGGTCAATCCTGTTCAGAACCGCATCCATAATTGCAGCCCTAATTCTTTCTACTTCTTTGGTCATCGCTGGCACGAAGTGTCGCAGTTCAGACTTTGCCTGCTTCAAACGAAAAATGATGCCGCGGGTGGGTCGTAGGATTACGGTAGTCGGAATGCTGGCGTCGGCCAAGCTCGGCTGGATAGTCACTTTTGAGCATTGGGGCGTCTATGTTTACAACACTCACGAGTCGGACAGCACCCGGATGAAGACTCTCGACAGTCTCAATGGCCAAAGGGTCGAGCTCATGGGCACGCTCCGATATGCTCCTGGTTCGCCCTCTCAAAGAACCGACACAGCGAGTGTCCCCGAACACTTCTTCTTTGACGTGGTCGAAGTCAAAGTGATTAGTCCTCGCGCTCCCGCTCAAATCAAATTCCGTGAACTGCGGATGCGCAAACCGCCACTGGTCGAACTTTATTTCGACGTTGTGCTGCGCAACGATCGCGCTGAGCCGCGTTGGTTTCTGGTGCCCAGTAATCTTGGCCCTGGAAATCCGTCGCTGGCGACAAAAGGCGGTGTTGATGGTGTGGAAGTGTTTAGGCCGCGCGGCAGGGGCCGTGTCGTCGTTGGTCACTTTCTTGGCACCGGCGGCTTTTACGCGCTGCTCTTACCCGCGCGTGCAGAAGTTCGCTTGCGAATGTTTCCAATCTCGTACTGGGGAGACTTGCCGGATCAACTTTTAGTAGAAGTCGCGACGGCAAAGCGTCTCACGATTGGCGGCGAGCCGACCGCGGCCTGGTTCGGATTGAATCCCACGTGCAGCGTCAGGGCCGACATTACGGAAGGCGTTTTGAGTCAGACTCGTATGTTACGTTCACGGCATACGCCCGATGGTAAGGAAGTTGCGACGCTGAGCGAGGAAGAAAGTCGCTTCAAGCTAGCGGTGTCGCTGAAGGGAAACGAATGAATTTCTCGAGTAGCAGTTCAGTTTGGAAAAGTTCTCAGGCTACGCCGTATGCCTCACTCCGCTGTGACGCGTATTATACGCGGCGTTTCGAATCCCCGATCTGAAAAAAACCGCGAGATCCAAAACACACAAAGGCCGCAAGCGTCTTAACGCTTGCAGCCTCCGTCGGTTTGCATTGAGAATGCGGCGGCTCGCCGCGTTTACAGTGAAACTCGTATTACTGTTTATTGAAAACCAGCGTCGAGTCCGTCGTCCCGCGCGGGCCTTCGCTGTGACGAATTGCGGTCAGAACCTTGCCGTCGCTCGACAGACTCAGTTTGTCCGTCGTCGTGAACTTGAAGTCCTGGCCATCGCGGTTGCCGGTGCGCACCGAAGACAATTCGAGAGTTTTACCGTCGCTTGACCAGTTAGCTTTCGTGGTGTTGCTGCCGCCCATTTGGCCACCGGCTTCAGACGTAACTTCTTTGCCGTCCAGGCTGTAAGTTCGCGGACCACCAATCCCGCGACCGCCGCCCATGCCGCCACCACCACCGGGCCCGCCGGCCGGGGGCTGGCCGCCGGCAACCTTCGTTTCAATGGAAATCTGTTTGTCGTCCTGCGTGATTACCCAGGTGACATCGGCATTCTGCATTCTTGGATCAAGGCCCTGACTCTTGGTCTTATCCAGCACCCAGGTACCGCCGAAATTAGCACCGGCGGCGCCGGCCGCCAGCACTGCCACTGCGAACGCCGTCATCAAACCGGTTATTAGAAAAGCTCTTCTCATTAGAAAATCCTCCGTCAAAACTTGTAGTTAGTTGCGTGTCCAACGCGACTTTATATTGCGACTGCGCTAGTAAGACGCTCGGGCGGCGTGGAGGGTTACTATAAGTTTTTCAGAGTTTCTAAGGCGTTGAGGGATTAGCCCTTCGGACTTAGCGACGCTGGCCGGAGAGCTGATGACAGGCGCTTCCCGCCGGCCGTTTGCAGCAAACTCATCACTCCCATATAGCCATAGCCGAACAGGAACAGCAGCAGAAAGGCGATCGGTCCCCACATATGCATGCGCACCGCGTATCCGATCGCCAGAACGAAATAGAAGGCAAAGCTCAGTTCGAGCAGCGGCAGCCAGCCGTGTTTGCGTTTGTATTTCTTTCGCTTCCACGATTCGTCGTCAGTCTGTTCCACTCGATACTTTGGCGTGCGAACAAAATCTGATTTAACACCGGCCAGGGCTTCGATTACCGCGCGCGCATTGGAAAACGCCAGACCGATTCCCAATCCCATCACCAGCGGCAAATGCCACAGGCGGCGTCCGCGTTTTTTGTCGAGATACCAAATCGCCGAACCGTAAAAAAGCACGACCGAAATTGTCGAGAAGAAAAGCAGCGGCACGTCGAGCATCATCAGTTGATGCAAACCCTGGTTGTATCGCACCACCAACAGCGGGAACTGCATGAAGCTGGCGACAATCATCAGCGGATAACTGATGTTGCCGGTCAGACGAAAGAACATCTCCAGCTTTACCCGCATCGGCAACGGTGCGTACCAGATGCGCCGGTAAAGCTTGAACCAAACCTGCAGTACGCCTTTGGCCCAACGCCGCTGTTGCGCTTTGAAGGCATTAATCTCAACCGGGATTTCGGCCGGCGCTTCTTCGTCGAGCAGGTAAACAAATCGCCAGCCCATCAACTGGGCGCGGAAACTTAAGTCCGTGTCTTCGGTCAACGTGTCGTGTTGCCAGCCACCACTCAACAGGATTGCTTCGCGCCGCCAGATTCCCGCCGTCCCATTGAAGTTGAAAAAGTTGCCGCTGCGATTGCGCGTGGTCTGCTCAACCACAAAGTGGCCGTCGAGCATGATGGTTTGCAGCCGCGTGAGCAGATTGTACGAACCGTTGATGTGCGCCCAGCGCATTTGCGCGCAACCGACGGTCCGGTCGGTGAAATAGTGAACCAACTTGCGCAGGAAATCCGGCCTGGGCACAAAGTCGGCGTCGAAGATCGCAATCAGCTGTCCCTTCGCAGACTTCATCCCTTCTTCCAGCGCACCGGCTTTGAATCCAGTGCGATCGTCGCGATGAAGATAGTGAATATCGAAACCGGCGCGAGCATAATTCTCGACTGTGGCGCGAGCAATACTGACGGTCTCGTCCGTGGAATCGTCGAGCACCTGGATTTCCAAACGGTCGCGCGGGTAATCGATCTCAGTTATCGCTTTGACTAAACGCTCGACCACGTACATCTCATTAAACAGCGGAAGCTGCACGGTGATCAGCGGGAGTTCAGCTTCGTTGAACGAGCCCTTAGGTTGCGGCGGAAATTTCGAGTAGCGCCAAAATTCGATAACCTGCTTGACGCGATACATACCATAAATTGCCAGCACCGTCAGGATACCGAAGTAGATGATGAGGATTGTCCAATCGAAGGCATCAAGCTGATAGAGCGAACTGATGTTGCCCGCCGTTTTTTCTATCGGCTCGCAGAAGCCCGGAAAATCGACGCACAAATCACCGGTCAGGGGACGAGGGTTGTTGGCCAGTAGCGCTAACATCTTGTCGGTTACTTTAAAATCCTTTGGTTAGTTCTCGGCGATACTTATCGGGCGGGCAATTCTAACGCAGTAACGGGCTGTCTCAAAACTTGCGTGTCAGAAGCCCGCGCGTCAGCAAGGGCTGGATGAGCCGCGCGCTGTGAAATCCTATGGCCCTCCCTGACGGTCGGGCTTCCGACACGCCGAGGTCGTTCAGACTGAGAATGAGTCTGCCAGACTGACCCGTGCTTTCTGACCACTCCCACTAAATACGCCACAAATGCCTTCACTTTTCCTGGCAAATTTCGAGGGTTCGTCGGTGGAACAGCCATTGCCACGCGCGGGTCTGGATGCAAACGCCCTCTTTTGCTCCCACTTCGAAAAATGAATCGCAGCCGTTTGAATCAAATGTATGTTTGGCTTGTCACCGCCGCCGGCGCTTCGGTGGTGGTGTTTTCGGCGGCGCACCTGACCAAGAGACAGATCGATCTTCGCTTCCTGCTGTTGGCGCTGGTCACCGTTCTCATTGGATCGCGATTGAGTATCCAGATTCCGCGAGTCAAAGCTCACATCTCAGTCTCAGACACTTTTGTATTTCTTTCGTTACTGCTCTTTGGCGGTGAGGCCGCCATCCTCCTGGCTACCGCGGATGCGCTTTGTTCTTCATTGCGTCTTAGCAACAGGGTCCGCACACACTTCTTTAACAGTAGCGTCATGGCCTGCGCTACATTCCTCACTGTCTGGACATTGCGCCTATGTTTTGGAGAGGCTCTGACGTGGCGCGATGTGTATTCGTCAAACTATTTGGTCGTGGTTTGCGTGATGGCCGTAGCTCAGTATTTCGGCAACTCAATTCTGATCGCGACCAGTACCGCATTGAAAGCTGACGAGCCTATCTGGCTCACCTGGCGCAAGAACTTCTTGTGGACCTCGCTG
>Ga0209648_10003696_pt1 | contig 12898 bp, 6 predicted proteins | sample GraSoi2013_115cm_FD_185830 | JGI IMG/M metagenome (GOLD analysis project Ga0209648, IMG submission 185830) | Grasslands soil microbial communities from the Angelo Coastal Reserve, California, USA - Sample 9_17_2013_115cm (SPAdes) (version 2) | ecosystem: Environmental > Terrestrial > Soil >...
CGAGCGCTTCCACCCGCCGAACGTATAGTACGACAGCGGCACCGGAACGGCGAAATTCACCCCCACCATGCCGACATTGACGCGCTCGGTGAAATCCCGCGCGGTGTCGCCGTCGCGGGTGAAGATGGCAACGCCGTTGCCGTAGGTGTGCTCGGATGGCAGCCGCACGGCCTCCTCGTAGTCCTTGGCCCGCGCCACGCAGAGCACCGGGCCGAAAATCTCTTCCTTGTAGATGCGCATGTCCGGCGTCACCTCGTCGAACAGGCAGCCACCCATGAAGTTGCCATTCTCATAGCCCTGCAGCTTGAATCCGCGGCCATCGACGACGAGCTTGGCGCCTTCCTTTACGCCCATGTCGACATAACCTTTGACCTTGTCGAGGTGGGCGCGCGTGACCAGTGGCCCGAAGTCGGCATGCGGGTCGGATGACGGGCCGATTTTGAGGCCTTCTACCCGCGGGATCAGCTTGCGCATGAGAGCGTCCGCTGTCGTCCTGCCGACCGGCACCGCAACCGAAACCGCCATGCAGCGTTCGCCCGCTGAGCCATAGCCGGCGCCGATGAGGGCGTCGACGGCCTGGTCGAGGTCGGCGTCGGGCATCACGATCATGTGGTTTTTGGCGCCGCCGAAACACTGCACGCGCTTGCCGTTGGCGCAGCCGGTTGAATAGACATATTCCGCGGTGGCGGAAGAGCCCACGAATCCGACCGCCATCACCCGCGGGTCCGTGAGCAGGGTGTCGACGGCCTCTTTATCGCCATTGACCACGTTGAGAATGCCGGGCGGCAGTCCCGCCTCGGTCATCAGGGCCGCAAGCCGCATCGGTACCGACGGGTCGCGCTCGGACGGCTTGAGGACGAAGGCGTTGCCGCAGGCAATCGCCGGCGCAAATTTCCACAGCGGGATCATGGCGGGAAAATTGAACGGCGTGATGCCGGCGACGACCCCGAGCGGCTGGCGCAGCGAATAAAGGTCAATGCCCGGCCCCGCGCCGGCCGTATATTCGCCCTTCATCAGGTGGGGGATGCCGCAGGCAAACTCGACCACCTCGAGCCCGCGCTGGATGTCGCCGCGGGAGTCCGCGACGGTCTTGCCGTGTTCGGACGACAACAGGGCCGCGAGGTTGTCATGGTCTCGGTTCACGAGCTCGAGAAACCGGAACATGATGCGGGCGCGCCGCTGCGGATTGGTCGCGGCCCAGGCCGGCTGCGCCGAAGCCGCCACCGCGATGGCGTGCTCAACATCCGCGTGTCTTGCGAGCGCCACCTTCGCCTGGACCTCGCCGGTATTAGGATCAAAGATGTCGCCAAAGCGGCCGGAGTTGCCTTTGGCCTCCTTGCCGCCAACAAAATGGCCAATTTCACGCATTGGTAGTCTCCTTGAGAGAGGTCCTGCGGACGCTGTGCTGTTGCTCTAGCATAACGCCCGGTGCTGGAAGGCGGCGGTGCAGCCACGCATTGTAACGGGACGCGTATCACGCAAAAATGCTACCCTGCGCGGTGTCGCACCTTTCTGCCTGCTACCCGACCTGCTTTCCGACGCTGCCGATCTCCCGCTTGAGTGAATTGGGTGTCGTGTGATGTTAAGCCCCCCGGAATCCGGCGAAGTACAACCAGACCTGAATGCCCTTACCACAGGTGACGCGACACCGCCTTTCCCGCACGCGACCATCAACGCGCGCCTGATTGCAATCGTGCTCACACTTGCGGTGCCACTCAACATCGTTGTTGTCGCGGTTATCTGGAGCCTGGTCACTGCCGCCAACGAAACGCAGCGCGCAAGCCTGCTCTATTCCGCCCGTTCGGTAGCCGCTGCGGTCGATGCCGAACTCGGCAAATACATTGCACTGGCTCAGGTGTTGTCGCACTCCCCGGCGTTGTTAGAAGACAATATCGATGCCTTCGAAGACGAGCTGCGACGGGGTCTTTCCGCTGACCCGGACCTCTGGGCCGTCGTCGCTGACGTTAGCGGCCGGCTACTCGTAAACACGACGCGGCTGCGACGTCAGCCGTTGCTGTCTCCAACCAGGAGCAAAGAGGGGGTTGCTGCGCAGAACGAGGCGTTTGAAACCCGTTCGGTTGTGGTCTCCGACGTTTTCATGGGGCCCGACCAGAGATGGGCGGCAACAACCAATATTCCCATCTTCAAGAACGGCCAGCCCTTCCGCTCACTTGCCATCACCGTGCACACCCGTCGTTTCCTGGACCTGGTCGCCTTCCAGGAGATGCCAAAGAATTGGCTGGTCGCGATACGCGACACCCAGGGTCGACTGGTCGTCCGCCTGCCAGACCACGATCGCCGGGTCGGTGAGCTCGCCTACGAGCGCGTGCGCGCGATCAAGGATCAAGACGGCTTGTTCGACCTCGTGACGCCCGAAGGTGATCAGTTCATCTTGGCCAACGCTCGCTCGAATGTGAGCGGCTGGACAGCCGGTATCGGGGCAAAAACTGCGGATCTGCAAGCGGTCGTCCTTGGCACCGTCGGCTGGGCGATAGCGCTCGGGGGAGCTATTTCCCTCCTGTCGCTCATGTTTGCGCTCTGGATAGCAAGGCGCATCACCCGCCCTCTTGCCGAACTGCGCGAGAAGGCCGGGGCGCTGCTGACGGACCCTCAGGTGCCGTTTGAATCGGGCGTACCGGAGCTCTGTGAGCTGTGGGCGACCCTCAAGAGGGCCGCCGCCAGCCGCTTCCGCAGCGATGCGATGCTGCGAAAGAGCGAGAAGCGCCTCAGCCAGATTATCAACACCTACAACGGCTATGTCGGCCTAGTCGACAAAGACGGCCGGGTAGAGGAGGCCAACGTGCAGATGCTGCAGGCCATCGGCGCTCCCCGGGAGGCCGTGATCGGCCAGCCGTTCGCTGTTGCGCCCTGCTGGGCCAGTTCGCCGATGCCGGAGTTGATCGCACGGTGCCTGGCGGGCGAGACGGTACGGCGGGATCTGCAATACGCCGCTCGCGGCGGTGAGATTCGATGGATCGATTTTCAGGTAACGCCGTTGCGCGCGGCCGACGGCGGAATCGATGGGGTCGTCCCCTCGGGCTACGATATAACCGATCGCAAGCGGGCAGAGGATGCTCTGTACAAGAGCGAGGCGCGATTTCGTAATCTCTACGAACATGCCTTCGCCGGCATTACTTTATCGGATGGGGACGGGCGGTTCCAGCAATGCAACCCCGCTTTCTGCGCCCTCATCGGCTATTCCGAAAACGAGCTGCGCGGTGTGCATTTCGGTTCCCTCATTCATCCCGATGATCGGGATGACAACGTTAACGAAGATCGCCGCCTGCGTAACGGCGAAGTGAACGCCATCGAGATCGAGAACCGATACGTTCACAAGAACGGCCAGCCGGTCTGGGTCCGTAAGATAATGTCGACCCTACCAGCCGAAACCGGCAAGCGAGCGCAAGTTCTCGTGCTCGCCATCGATATCAGCGAGCGCAAGCGGCAGGACGAATTGCTGCGGCAGAGCGAGGCGCGATTTCGCAATCTCTACGAACATGCCTTGGCCGGGATTGCCGTATCGGATTGGGATGGGCGGCTCAAGCAATGCAACCCCGCTTTCTGCGCCCTCGTCGGCTATTCCGAAAACGAGCTGCACGGTATGCATTTCAGTGCGCTCGTTCATCCCGATGACCGCGATCCCTATAGTGACAGGGGCCTGCGCACCGGCGAAGTGAACGCCATCGAAATTGAGAACCGGTACGTTCACAAGAGCGGCCGTCCGGTCTGGGTCCGTAAAATCATATCGACACTGCCGGACGAAACCGGCAAGCCCTCGCAGTTTTTCGCGCTTGCCATCGATATCAGCGAGCGCAAGCAGAAGGAGGAATTGCTGCGCGAGAGCGAGGCGCGACTTCAATTTGCGCTCGATGCCGGTGGCGCCGGCATGTGGGAGAGTTCGCTCGAGAGCGGGGAAATTATCGCCACCGACCGCGCGTTTGCGATGCACGGGCTTCCGCCCGGAACCCCAATGACACAAGACAAGGCGCTTGCAACCGTCCATCCGGACGACCGGCCGAAAGTCGAACAGGCCTTGCATGACACGCTCGAAACCGGCGCACCGTTCCATGTCGAGTATCGCCCCCTGCGACCAGACGGTTCCCTACGTTGGCTCGATTCGCAGGCGAAGCTTCGCGAGACGGGGGGACAACGCCGGCTCATCGGCCTGGTGCGGGACATCTCCAGGCGCAAGGCCTCGGAAGCGACAATCCAAACCAGCAAAATCCGCCTGCAGTTGGCCCTCGACGCCGCTCGGCTCGGCTGGTGGCTCTACGACCCGCTCCAGGGGACGGCGTCATGGGACGAGCGCTTCAAGGCGATCTTCGATATCGTCGCCCCCCAAACCGACGTCGCCAGCATCATGGCATGCGTACCGCCTGAGGACGCTGCGCGCGTCTGTGCGACTGCTGCAGCGGCGCTCAATCCGGTCGAACCGAAACCTTTCGTTGGTGAATATCGCATCCAGCGAATCAGTGGCGAGGTCCGCTGGATTGAGGTTTACGGCATGGCCACGTTCGAAGGGAGCGGAGAGACCCGCCGCGCCGTCCTCATGGTCGGAACCGCCGCCGACATCACGGAGCGTAAACGCGCCGAAGAGCGTCAGCTCCTGCTGATGCGCGAGTTGAATCACCGCACCAAAAACCTGCTCAGCGTGGTGCAGTCGATCGCGAACCAGACCGTCGCCTCGAACCCTTCAGATTTCGCGGAACGCTTCTCCCGACGGATCCAGGCGTTGTCCGCCAACCAGGACCTCTTGGTCCGGAGCGAATGGCGTGGCGTCGAGATCGAGGACCTTGTCCGCGCCCAACTCGCGCACTTTGCGGATCTGATCGGCGCGCGCATCGTGATCGAGGGGCCGCATTTGAGCGTGACGCCTTCCGCGGCCCAGAGCATCGGCATGGCCCTGCACGAGCTTGCGACCAATGCCGGCAAGTATGGCTCGTTGTCGGACGATCATGGCGGCGTCACCATCGATTGGCGGCTGGAAGGCGGCGAATTCAGCATCGGCTGGATCGAGCACGATGGCCCACGCGTGCAGCCGCCAAAACGACGCGGTTTCGGCAGCACGATAATTTCGGCTGTGGCCGAGGCGAGTGTCGGCGGCGCGGTCGAACTTGATTATGCGTCGACCGGTGTTGTCTGGCGGCTGAAATGCTCCGCGAGCAAGGCTTTGAGTTTAGGGGCGTGAGCTCCGGGAATCAGGAGTCGGGAGTCAGGCTGTCAGGACACCGTAGCCCGGATTGAGCGAAGCGAAATCCGGGAACGCCCTATCCATACGGCAAAGCCGGCCCCGGGTTTCGCTGCGCTCAACCCGGGCTACAGCCATCGGGGCCCCTCCGCGCGCAGCGTATTGCGAGTGGGCGTTAAAGCAAGGCATGATGGGCTGTCGGGCGCATAGCCGGCGAGCGCCTATCCGGCGTGTTGCAGAGCGGAGGAGACGCGGGTCATGAAAACAAGCTTTCTGGTGACGGTCGGAGCATGCGCCGCCTTGGCAGTGGTCGCGCAAGTGGTTGGAGCATCCCGGTCCTGGGCGCAGAGTGGCGCGCCGCACTACGAGGTCGATGCATCCTGGCCAAAGCCCTTGCCGGACCGTTGGGTGCTCGGCGGACTGGGCGGCGTCTGCGTCGATGCGCAGGACCATGTGGTCATTCTCAACCGGCAGGACATCCTGGACGGCGAACTGGACGCCGGGCGCATGGCGCCTTCGATCATCGAGTTCGATCCGGCCGGCAACGTCGTGCATTCGTGGAGCAACCCCGATTTGCTCGATCCGCGGCTCCATAGCTGCCATTTCGACAAAGAGAACAATTTCTGGGTCGCTTCGGCGCCGTCCGGCGTCGTCCAGAAGTTCACCCACGACGGCAGCAAGCTGTTGTTGCGGATCGGCAAGAAGGGCGTGCTTGACTCCTCGGACGGCACCGCCAAAGGCAAGCCGCTCAATTCCTCCTTCGCCCAGTTCCACATGCCGTCTAGCATTTTTGTCGATCGCGACAACGGCGACGTCTATGTCTCGGATGGCGAAGGCCGCAACAGCAATCGTCGCGTTGCCGTGATGGACCGCGACGGCCGCTTCCTGCGTCAATGGCTGCCGGAAGGCATGGAGACCGTGCACTGCCTGACGATCGGCCGTGACGGCCTCGTCTACGTTTGCAACCGCGACAACGCCCGCATCCAGGTCTATGACAAGCAGGGCAACCTCAAACGCACCATCGAGCTGCCGTGGACGCCTGTCACCATGCCGGCGGACGGCAAGATCAAGCAGTTCGGCGGCGCGACCGTGGCGGTCGATTTCTCGCCCGATCCCGAGCAGACCTACATGTTTGTCGTCAACCAGAACAATGCGCAGATCGACGTCGTCGACCGCAAGGCCGGCAAACCCGTGTCGAGCTTCGGCAGCATCGGCAAGCAGCCCGGCCAATTCGATCAGGGGCATGGCATTGCGGTGGACTCCAAGGGCGACGTCTATGTCGCGGAAAACCGCGGCCGGCGGGTGCACAAGTTCAAGATCGTGCAGTGAGATACCGGGGAGTAACGAGGCGACGCGGGAAACGAAAGGGGGCCTGTTGGCCTAATGGGCGGCGCTTCCGGTCACAACCGGTGACCGGAAGTGCCCAATGACTTCCGGTGCTTCGGCTTCGGGCCACGTGCGGACATACCCGCTGAGGTACGACACGTTGTTCGGAGGGTGCGAGAGAACGTCACGATGGCATCACCGAATAAGCGCCGAAAATGCGCTCCGGCAGCGCTATGGCCACCATAGGCCATAACGGCTCTCAATCACTTCCGGCGGAAAGAAAAATAGTGCAAGGCTATTGATATCTTCGAAGTCCTTGCGGCCCAGCCAGCCGTTCCGACCATAAAAAGGGGCCATTGCGCTCTTGCACATTCGGAGAACAACTGACTTAGGTGCAATACAGACCATCATCCGCCTAAGAACGTGAATTTTGCCGTGGTGATTGAGGATATCAATAGCCTTGGGCAGGATTAACTCGATCGCTTCGAATCGCGTCATTGGCGCTTGTGGTCTTCTACTTAATGTATGGTTTTTTGACTGCACGGCGCGTGATATGGACAGGACTTTTATGTATATATTTTTTCTATTTTGATTTTCAACTAATATATGTAGGTCGTTCAAGACCTATATTTACTGGAAAAGATTTTTGGTTTCCTGTTATTTTTGGAGATGATTCTTTGTATAGAATACTGACAAACAGCGACCCTCAAGAATTGAGAATTTTACCGGGAGCGCTTGACTGGGCGATGATGCGAACGGTCCTTGTGATGGGTCCAATCTTTCTCCAGAACCGGCCCAGTGAATCAGCGCTAAATGTATGGGCTGCAATAGGATTGATTCTACTTCTGTCTCCATTCGGACTCTCAGATACCCAATTGGTTCGAAATTATTCCATTATTGGTAGGATTGGCTATATTGTCGGTGGCGCGATAAATACGACGATTCGGGCTCTAATAATTGGTGTTGTGCTGTGGGTGATAAATGCTTTTTTTGGCAAAGAAATTGACATTACTTTGTTCCTTTTAGATCTTAACGCTCTTCCCGAAATCTCTGGTGGTGTAATGCATGGGGACGTGGTCCGTGCATCGGCTTGGATCATTGCCTTAATAGGTGGAGTTACCAAATCCTTCGCTTGGGCAGCCGTTGCTGAGTCGAATCCAGACAAGTATGAACCAGGAATAAAGTATTTTGCTTTTGGGCTAACATTTGCATATCTTGCTCTTTGTTTTGTGGACAATTACACGCGACTCCTTCATAACACTTATGAAGGACATGTCGGGATAATCATGTTGATTGGATTTATATTTCATCGTGTCACTATTTAATTTTACTAGGTATTTGTTGTCATAACAGATGAACTCTGCGGATCAAAGGCAACACTACGCGAACGCCGAGAAAGCGTGCAAAGTGCAAGTTCGCCTACTCCGCCGCGACGCGCGTGACAATGGTTGAGCTCGACTCGAGGGTGCGGTGCACGGGCACTTCCCGGCGATCTCCGCGATTTTGGTTGCGAGCCCTGCGTCGATCTCGCCTTCGATCTGGACGGTGCGCTCGAAACGATCGATCTTGCCGCTGCGTCCTTCCGCGACTTCGCTGCAATCCGCACAGTGATCGGCGGCGACCTTGCCGTGACGGACTTCCACCGATATGCGGCCAAGCGCCATCTTCTTGTACTCCGCGTAGATGCGCAATGTCATGGCGGTGCAGGCGCCAAGCGCAATCGAAAGATAGTCATAAGGGTTGGGGCCCGTGTCGAGACCGCCAACGGCAGCTGGCTCGTCGGCGATGAGCCTGTGCCGGCCGGCAATAACGAGGTTCTGGAATTTTCCTTCACCGGTCTCGCGCACCACGATGTGCTCGGCCTCCGCGAGGTCTGCCGGAGGCTCGGGTATGTACCTCGCGACCCACGCGGCGATTACGCCCGCGGCATATGAGGCATCTTGCGGTCGCGACAGCAAGTGGTCGGCATCGTCGAGCGAGATGAAGCTCTTGGGGTGCCTTGCGGCAAGAAAGATGCGCGAGGCATTGTCGATCCCGACCACCTCGTCGCGCGGTGCATGCAGCACGAGCAACGCCCTGCCGAGCGTGCGGATTTTGTCCTCGAGCCGCTGCACCTCGGCGTCCTCGACGAACGAGCGGCGGATGCGAAATGGCCGGCCGCCCAGCTTGACCTCGGCCTCACCCTCGGACCTGATCCGATCGAGCGAACCGCCGAGTTGCCGCAGCACGTGCGCCACATCGGCCGGCGCGCCGATTGTCACGACCGCCTTCGCCTCGGGAATGCGTTCGGCGACAGCCAGCACGGCGGCTCCGCCGAGCGAATGGCCGATGAGTATGACAGGCGCCTCGTAGTGGCTCCGCAGATAGTCGGCGGCGCGGATGAGATCCTCGACGTTGGAGGAGAAGTCGGTATTGGCGAAGTCGCCCTCCGATGAGCCGAGGCCGGTGAAGTCGAAGCTCAGCACCGCCACCCCTGCCGCTGCGAGCCCGCTTGCGATGCGCCGAGCCGCGAGCACGTCCTTCGTGCAGGTGAAGCAATGAGCAAACAGCGCGAAGGCCCGCACGGGACCGCCAGGAAGCTCAAGCCGCGCTGCCAGCTCGCCGTCGCTGCTGCCGGGAAATGTCGCTCTGACGACCGATGATGCGCTCATGGCTCGACCTCGTTTGCTCGTGTCCCGGGAGGCTCAAACGGCCACCGAAATCGTATTATGCCGGAAAGATTGGCCGTCCGGTTGCTTTGTGGTGTCAAGCAGGGACCGTAGGGCGCAATAAGCGACCGGGTCCGGCCGGAGCCTGCCATCGGGCCGGCCAGAGGCCGGACCCGGTGATAAACTCCGCGCATTGCGCCATTCCGGTGCGAAAGCCGCGTGACGGTGCCAAAGTTGGAGCGGCGCAATGCGCTGCGCTTATTGCGCCCTACGGCATGTGTGCCCAACCACTCTCAGCCACCGTCCCGAAGAGGGGAGAAAAAGAGATAGCGCCCACGTGCAATGGCCATTGCTCGATCGGCGTGCGTCATGGATAACAAATCATCATGGATGACAAATAATGGAGGAAACCATGACCCGCGGCACGTTCCAATGCTTCGTCGCGGCTACCGCCATGCTGGCCGCAACTGCTGCGCTTTCGCGCCCCTTTTTCGATCCGCGCTCCGAAAAACGCGAAGCCATCGACCTCGACGCGGCATTTGCGGCGCGGCCGCGGGATCCGGCCTGCCATGCGGCGCAGCTCGTATCGACCGGCGGGCTTGCGCCGCGTGATCCCCGTACGCTGGCAGTGCGCTGGGCCGGCTACTCCAATTTCGAGCTCGCCTATGGCGGCAAGATCATCCTGCTCGATGCTTATTTCGATCGCGGCTCCAACTATCCGCCGCTCGGCTTTAAGGCCCGCGACGTGACGCGCGCCGACGTCATCCTGATCGGCCACGGGCATTTCGACCACATGTCGGACGCTGCCTCGGTCAGTATCCGCACCGGCGCCGCCATCGTCGGCGCCCCGCTTACGACCGCGAAGCTTGCCGCCCAGGAAGTGCCGGCCGCTCAGATTCGCACTGTCACGGGACGGGGCGGTGAGATGCTCAGGTTCGACGGCTTCTCCGTGGAGCCCATTCTGGCGCGCCACGGCCAGCCGGACCCGCAAGTCACGACAGTCATGGAAGGCGCGCTTTCCGCGCTCAGCGCCGAGCCCGGCGCCGCCCAAGAGGCCCAGGCGGCGGAGGAACGGGCGATCCGCGCGCAGGGCGTGTCAGATCCGCGCGTGATCGCCGAGGGCACGATCGCATATCTGATCACGCTCGATAGCGGTTTTCGCATCATGTATCGCGACAGCGGCGGCCGTGTCACCGATCAGGAAAAGGCCGCGATGGCGCGCGCCGGCAGTGTCGATCTTGCCCTTGTCGCAGTGGCAGCGGAATACCTGATGCCGCTGACGGCGCGGCAGGGGCTGGAGCACATGCGGCTCTATAAGCCTGAGGTCTACATGCCGGCGCATCACGATGCGCCGATTGGCGGCCGCCGCTCGCTGTGGCGCGCCACCGAGCCGCTGTTCCAGGCGCTCAAGGACGATAACCCGAACCTCGTCACGGTATCGCGCGGCTACCGCGAGCCGGTCTGCTTCAACACCGACGCGAATGTCGCGCATGAGCGCCCGTGATGCAGCGCCCATCCAACCCATACCAACGCGGTAACGCCCCTCTTTGCGTTTCCCGGCCGCGCTTGATGCCCGTCTGCTGTCATTTGCCGCGGCTTCGGTGCGACAACAGCGCTCGAAACCTGCGGCGTTTCGACAACGGCGCAGTGCAACGTTGAAATGCGGAGTCGGAACGCTAGATAGGTCGGGACTTAACCCTCAATGTGAGGCCGAGACGACACGCAACTCTTCCCGCATCCGTCGGTAATAGCTTAGGCGTAGACGGCTTGGCTGGCTTGGTGCTACAAACCGCGGCCCGCTTTTGTGCGGCGCAATATCGGTTACCATACATGTCTGAAAGCGTTGCGGCTCCGCGTGGAGGCGCTGAGGGGGAGAGGGCGGCAAGTCCCGGTGCGGGCCAAACCGCGGCGGGGTTAGTTGGCCTCGCTATTGGCAGCATCGGCGTCGTCTACGGCGACATCGGCACAAGTCCGCTTTATGCGTTTCGTGAGGCCATCAGGGCCACCGGGGCCGAGCAGGCGGCAACGTCCGCGGCGGTGTTCGGCGTCTTGTCGCTCATCCTTTGGGCCCTGATCTTCATCGTCACGTTCAAATACGTCCTCGTTCTGTTGCGCGCCGACAACAACGGCGAGGGGGGCACGCTCACCCTGATGGCGCTTGCCCGCAAGGCGACCGGCGACAGTACCGCCACTGTGGTGATGCTGGGCATCATCGGGGCGGCGCTGTTCTTTGGCGATGCGCTGATTACCCCGGCGATCTCCGTGCTCTCTGCGGTCGAAGGATTGAAGGTCGTCGCGCCCGGATTTGACCCCTACATTGTGCCGGTAACGGTTACGATCCTGGTGATGCTGTTCGCAGTCCAATGGCGCGGCACCGCGCGGGTCGCGAGCTTGTTTGGTCCGATCATGCTGGTCTGGTTCGCCGCGATCGCGTTGCCGGGGGCCTACTGGATGGTGGCTCATCCGGGCATTATCCTGGCGCTCAATCCAGCTTACGGAATTTCCTTCCTGGTCGGACACGGCATGATCGGGTTTGTCACGCTGGGAGCGGTGTTTCTTGCCGTGACGGGCGCGGAAGCCCTTTATGCCGATCTCGGCCATTTTGGCCGGTTGCCGATTCAGGGCGCATGGCTATGCTTTGTCTTTCCGGCCCTGGCGTTGAATTACCTGGGCCAGGGCGCGCTGGTGCTCGCCGATCCGAAGGCGCTGGAGAACCCGTTCTTTCTGCTCTACCCGGAATGGGCGCAACTGCCGATGGTCGTCCTCGCGACCGTGGCGACGATCATCGCCAGCCAGGCGGTCATCACCGGCGCATATTCGTTGACCCGACAGGCGATCGCACTCGGCCTGCTGCCGCGCTTCGAGATCAGGCACACGTCTGAAGAGCACGAGGGGCAGATCTACATGCCTCGGATCAATACCGGCCTGTTGGTGGGCGTTCTGCTGCTGGTCATGCTGTTCCGCTCCTCGAGCGCGCTCGCTTCCGCCTACGGAATCGCCGTGAGCGGGACGATGGTGGTGACCGCTATCATGGCCTTCGTCGTCGTGCACAAGGTGTGGAACTGGTCGCTCCCCGCCACGATCGCGCTAATAGTGCCCATCGTGCTTGTCGACGCGACCTTCCTGACGGCGAACCTGTTCAAGATCGTTGAAGGCGGCTGGGTGCCGCTCGCTCTTGCCGGCGTCGTGATGGTGATCATGTACACATGGCGGCGCGGCAGCAAGCTCTTATTCGATAAGACCCGCCGCCAGGAGACGCCGCTCGACGACCTCGTCGCTATGCTGGAGAAGAAGCCGCCCCAGCGCGTGGCCGGCACCGCCGTGTTCCTCACCAGCGATCCCGTCAGCGCGCCGACCGCCCTGATGCACAGCCTCAAGCATTACAAAGTGCTTCACGAGAAGAACGTCATTCTCTCCATCGAGACCGATCACAGGCCGCGCGTGCCGCAGGAGGAACGGGTGCGCATAGAGCCGGTCGGGCAGACTTTTTCCCGGGTGACGCTGCGGTTCGGCTACATGGAGCGGCCCAACGTGCCGCACGCCCTCGGCATCGCCCGCAAGCTTGGCTGGCTGTTCGACATCATGTCGACCTCGTTCTTCGTGTCGCGCCGCAAACTGCGCCCGGCGGCGCGTTCGAGCATGCCGCTGTGGCAGGACCGCCTGTTCATTTCGCTGGCACGTGCCGCCAACGACGCCACGGACTATTTCCAGATCCCGACTGGGCGCGTGGTCGAGG
>Ga0209648_10003697_pt1 | contig 12896 bp, 10 predicted proteins | sample GraSoi2013_115cm_FD_185830 | JGI IMG/M metagenome (GOLD analysis project Ga0209648, IMG submission 185830) | Grasslands soil microbial communities from the Angelo Coastal Reserve, California, USA - Sample 9_17_2013_115cm (SPAdes) (version 2) | ecosystem: Environmental > Terrestrial > Soil >...
AGGGCAGCGGATACGGCCGGCCGGGCAGATACGGCCACCCCGCGGACTACCTCCAGCAGCCACCGCCACCGCCGCCGCGCCGGGGCCGGGCCAGCGGGTTCCTGGTCTACGTCGTCGTCGCGGCGCTGGCCGCCGGGCTGGGCGCGGGGGTCGTGGCGGCCGTGGAGAGCCACAGCTCGGCGCCGGTTTCGCAGGGGTCGCCGAACACCGGCCTCACTCCGAACTCGGGCAACAACGGCTCGGGCAACCCCTTTGGCAACGGCAACGGCACGGGCAACGGCCCGGGCAACGGGATCAGCAACGCCAGGCAGCGGGCCGCCGCCCATGCCGTCGAGCCCGGAGTTGTCGACATCTCGAGCAGCCTCCAGTACGTCGGCGGGAACGCCGAGGCCACCGGCATGGTGATCAGCAGCTCGGGCCTGGTGCTGACCAACAACCATGTCATCAACGAGACCACGGGCCTGCGGGCGACGCTGGTCTCGACCGGCCAGACGTTCGGCGCGAAGTGGCTGGGCTACGACAAGGCCGACGATGTGGCGCTGCTCCAGCTGCAGGGGGCGTCCGGGCTGAGGACGGTCCCGCTGGGCAACTCCTCGACGGTCAAGCTGGGTGACGGCGTCATCGCCATCGGCAATGCCCAGGGACAGGGCGGCGAGCCGACCGTCGTGACCGGCGCTATCACGCAGCTGAACCAGACAATTACCGCAAGCGACGAGCTCGGCGGCACCGAGACGCTGCACGGCATGCTGCAGACGAATGCCCAGATCATCCAGGGTGACTCCGGCGGCCCGCTGGTGAGCACTGACGGCAAGGTGATCGGCATGGACACGGCCGCATCGTCGGGAAGCTTCGGCAACCAGACCACCTCTAACGTCGGCTTCGCGATCCCGATCAACCGGGCGCTCTCGATCGCCCAGCGGATCAGGAACGGCCAGGGCAGCTCGGCGATCACGATCGGCGCTTCCGGGTTCCTGGGCGTGCTGGTGCCATCGCAGAAGGCAAGCTCGGCCAGCAGCCCGGCCCAGCAGCAGCGACTGCAGGCCGGCCAGCAGGGCGGCGCCTTCACCGGCCCGGGGGCGGGCCAGACCTGCGTGCAGAACGACCAGAGCGCCGGAGTGCCGCAGAATATCGCCCCGGTCGGCACCGGCACGCTGGTTCTCGGCGCCCTCTGCGGTACCCCGGCGTACGACCATGGCATCACCGCGGGGGACGTCATAACGGCCGTGGGCGGCCACGCGGTCGGCTCGCCCAACTCGCTGAGCGCCATCCTGCTGGGCTACCGCCCGGGCACCACCGTCTCCGTCACCTGGGTGGACACCTCCGGAGGGCAGCACGCCGCCCAAGTAGGCCTGCTTCAGCACCCGCCTGCCTAGACCCCATAGCGGAACGTCAGCCGGCCAGCCAGGCCCGCATCCTGGCCTCGCATTCCAAGATGGCCGCGATCTCGACATGCTCGTCCTCGCGGTGCGCGAGCTGGGGATCGCCCGGCCCGTAGTTGACCGCGGGCACGCCGAGCGCGTCGAACCTCGCGACGTCGGTCCAGCCGAGCTTGGCCCGCGGCGTGCCGCCCATCGCGGTCACGAACGACGCCACCGCGGGATCAGCCAGCCCCGGCCGGGCGCCCCCGGCCTGATCGGTCACCGCCACCTCCCAGCCGGCGAAGACCTCCCGCAGGTGGGCCTCGGCCTCAGCGGCCGAGCGGTCGGGCGCAAAACGGTAGTTGACCGTGACCACGCACTCGTCGGGAACCACATTGCCGGCCACGCCGCCGCTGATCCTGACCGCGTTCAGGCCCTCGTGATAGGTCAGCCCTTCCACGTCGGGCTCGCGGGCCTGGTAGTCCCGGAGCACGTCCAGGATCCGCCCGGCCTCGTGGATGGCGTTGATCCCCAGCCAGGACCTGGCGCTGTGGGCGCGCTTCCCCGTGGCCCGGATCTCGGCCCGCATCGTTCCCTGGCAGCCGCCCTCGACCACGCCGCCGGTGGGCTCCATCAGCACGGCAAAGTCTCCCGCGAGCAGCTCCGGCCGGCTGCGGCTGAGCCGGAGCAGGCCATTGCGCTCCGCCTCGACCTCCTCGCAGTCGTAGAACACGTACGTCACGTCCCGGCCCGGCTCGGTGACCAGCGCGGCGAGGCGGAGCTGGACGGCTACCCCGGCCTTCATGTCGCAGCTGCCGCAGCCGTAAAGGAGTCCCCGCTCCCTGCGGGACGGGAGATTACCCGCGACCGGGACCGTGTCGATGTGCCCGGCCAGCACCACCCGCTGGGCCCGCCCGACGCTGGTGCGGGCCACCACCGCGTGGCCGTCGCGGTCCACGGCGAGGTGCGGCAGCCGGCGCAGCGCCGCCTCGACCGCGTCGGCCAGCGGCCCCTCGGAGCCGCTGACGGACTCGATGTCGACCAGCCGCGCCGTCAGGTCGGGCGCGGCCAGCGAAAGATCTAGATCCACGGCGGCAGCCTAGTCTGGGAGGCATGTTCCGCGTGGACTCGGAGGTCGGCCGCCTGCGCCAGGTCATCCTGCACCGGCCCGACCTGGAGCTGAAGCGGCTGACCCCGGACAACGCCGCCGACCTGCTGTTCGACGACGTGCTCTGGGTGTCCGAGGCGCAGGCCGAGCACGACGCGTTCGCCGACACGCTGCGTGACCATGGGGTCGCCGTCCACTATTACGGTGACCTGTTCGCGCAGACACTGGAGATCGCCGAGGCGCGGGCCTATGTCCTGGACCGCGTCTTCGACCCGCGGCGGCACGGGCCGCTGGCCGTCGAGGCGCTGCGCGGCGCGCTGGACGGGCTCGGCGCGGCGGACCTGGCGCGGTTCCTGATCGGCGGCATCACCAAGCGCGAGATCCTGGAGCTTGGTCCCGAGCCGAAGAGCATCGCGTTCCACTCGCTGGATCCGGACGACTTCGTCCTGGCCCCGCTGCCGAACCTGCTCTACCAGCGCGACACCTCGAGCTGGATCTACGGCGGGGTGTCGGTCAACGCCATGCGGCGGCGGGCCCGGATGCGGGAGACCGTCAGCGACGAGGCGATGTACCGGTGGCATCCGATGTTCGCGTCCGGCGGGTTCGAGATCTGGCTGCACGGGTCCGACGCCGCGCCGGCCACCATCGAGGGCGGCGACATCCTGGTGCTCGGCAACGGCGCCGTCCTGGCCGGGATGAGCGAGCGGACCCAGCCGCAGGCCATCGAGATGCTCGCCCACCGGCTGTTCTCCGCGTCGGCCGCCGACCGGCTGGTGGCGATCGACATGCCGAAGGCCCGCGCGTTCATGCACCTGGACACGGTGCTGACCATGGCCGACTACGGGGTGTTCGTGAAGTACGCCGGGCTCGGGATGCTGCCCTCGTACACCGTCGAGCCGGGCAGCGGACCGCGGGAGCTCAAGGTCACCGATCATCCCCCGGAGGACATGCACTCCGCGATCGCCGGCGCACTCGGCCTCGGCAGCATCCGGGTGCTGACCGCGACCCAGGACGTGCACTCGGCGCAGCGCGAGCAGTGGGACGACGGCTGCAACGTGCTCGCGGTCGCCCCCGGCCTCGTCATCGCTTACGAGCGGAACGTCACCACCAACTCTTACCTGCGCGAGAGCGGAATCGACGTGGTGACCGTGCGGGGCAGCGAACTCGGCCGCGGGCGGGGCGGACCGCGGTGCATGACCTGCCCCATCGAGCGCGACGCCTGAGCGAGCGGGAGACACCGCCTAACGGCCCAGCCGCCCGGCGGCCGCATCCAGCGCCGCGAGCATCACGGCCACCGAGGGCCTGCGCACGCTGGAGGCCCGAGCCACCGCGTACAGCTCACGCGCCTGCGGGGCCCCGGGCAGCTCGCGCACCGCGACCCGCCGGTCCCCGGCGGCCAGGGTGAGCCGGGGCAGCGCCGCGATCCCGATGCCGCGCGCGACCAGGCTGAGGATCGTGGACAGGCCCTCGAACTCCCACGGGGCCGGAGGCATCCCGCCGGTGCTGGCCAGCAGCTTGTCCACGGCCTGCCGGGAGGGCTCGCCGACGGGCGTGGCCAGCCACGGCTCGTCGCGCAGCCGGTCCAGATCGACCGGCCGGGCCGGATCGGCCGCCGGGTGGCCGCGCGGGAGCACCAGCACCACGGGATCGCGGATCAGCGGGTAGAACCGCAGCACTCCGGGATCTGCGCTGGTCAGCCGACCGGACCAGTCGGCCACCAGGGCCACGTCGACCTCACCGGTCCGGACCAGCCGCAGGTCCTCCTCCCGCTGGGTCTCGCGCAGGAGGAGGGTCAGCCCGGGGTGCGCGCGCACCCGCCGGACCAGCGCGGGGCCGAACGCCACGGCGGCGGTGGGAAAGGCGGTGACGGTCACGCGCCCGCTCGGCACGGCCGCGGAAAGATCGGCCTCGGCCGCCTCGATCATGGCCAGGATGCGCTCGGCGTGCTCAGCCAGGCGCCGTCCCGCGTCGGTCAGCTCGGCCGCGCGGGCGGTCCGGTCCAGCAGGACCGCCCCAGCCTCCCGCTCCAGCGCGGCCAGCTGCTGCGAGACCGCGGACGGCGTGTAGCCGAGCGCTGTGGCGGTGGCCGCGATGGTCCCCCGCTGGGCGAATTCCCTGAGCAGTCGCAGGCGATGCGTATCGAGCATAAGAGAAGCTTAATCTCTGCCATAGACATGTGAGCTTGTACTGATGCTCACATGGATAGATCCTGGTAGGCACAGTTGTTATACGTGAGGATGCCAGGAGCCAGAAGCCTGGCTCGCATCGCCCCTACCCCCGCAGCTTGGAGTTTCCCCCATGCCCCTCGCCGGGACCGTGACACCGGCCTCGCTCAGCATGTCCGTGGCCGCCCCCCCGATCACCCCCCTGGCCGCCCCGCCGACCGCTGCCCCGATATCACCGCCGAGCGGTCAGCACAGGCCGGTCTCGGCCACCCTCGCGGTGAACGAGGCGATGGCCGCCAGGCGCCGCCGGGGACAGCCGGTGCTGCCGCTGGGGTTCGGAGAGGCGGGGCTGCCCGCACCAGCCGCGCTGCGCGACGCGCTGGCGGCGGCCGCCGCGAGCAACAGCTACGGTCCCGTGGCCGGGCTCGAGTCGCTGCGCTCCGCCGCCGCCGGGTACTGGCGGCGGCGCGGGCTGCCGACCAGCCCGGGCTCGGTCGTCTGCGGGCCGGGCAGCAAGCCGCTGCTGTTCGGCCTGCTACTGGCGATCGGCGCGGACGTGGCGGTGCCCCGCCCGAGCTGGGTCAGCTACGCCGCGCAGGCCAGCCTGATCGGCGTCCGTCCGCATTTCGTGCCCGCCGCGCCGGGCGAGGGCGGCATCTGCGACCCGGCCGGGCTCGCCGCGGCCGTCGCGCGGGCCAGGGCCACCGGGCGCGAGATCCGGTCGGTGGTCGTCACGCTGCCCGACAACCCGACCGGCAGGCTGCCCCGGCCTGCCACGGTGCGGGCGTTCTGTGAGGTGGCCGCCGAGCACGACCTGATCATCATCTCCGACGAGATCTACCGCGACCTGGTGCACGATCCCGCGATGCCAGTGCTCAGCCCGGCCGTCGTGGCCCCGCAGCGGACCGTCGTCACCACGGCGCTCAGCAAGAACCTCGCCCTGGGCGGCTGGCGGATCGGCGTGGCCCGGCTGCCGGAGGGCCCGCTCGGCTCCTGGCTGCAGGGCCAGCTGGTCGGCATCTGCAGCGAAATCTGGTCCGCGCCCGCCGCCCCGATCCAGCAGGCCGCGGCCCTGGCCTTCAGCGAGCCTCGGGAGCTTTCCGAACGCGTATCAAGGAGCCGGTCGCTGCACGCCGCCGTCTGCCAGGCCGTGGCCCGCATCTGCCGCGCGGCCGGGCTTGATGTTCCGTCCCCGCAGGCGGCGTTCTACGTCTATCCCGACTTCGAGCCCTGGCGCGAGCACCTGGCCCGCCGCCACGGCGTCACGACCGGCGCGGGCCTGGCCGAGCTGCTGCTTGACCGGTACGGCGCCGGGACCCTGCCGGGCAGCGCGTTCGGTGAGAGCGCGCGAGCCCTGAGGCTGCGGCTGGCCACCGGGCTGCTCTACGGCGACAGCGACGAGAAGCAGGAGGCCGCCCTGGCCGCGTCCGACCCGCTGGCGCTGCCGTGGATCGCGGCGGAGCTGGCCAGGCTGGAGGAGATCCTCACCGACCTCGCGCCCTGAGGGGGTCGTCCATCATCGGGGAGACTTTGTCCCCGTAATCGCGCATTAGTCGCCCCGATCATGGAAGGGCCGCCGTGCAGGACGGGCCGCAGCGGCGGAGGGAGCCGGGCCAGCCCCGCTGGCTGAGCACCCGGGCCAGCTCGGTAGCGGTCGAGCAGCGGCGCTCCGTCACGTCGGCCCAGGAGTAGCGCAAGATGATCAGGCCGACGGCCGCGCAGTAATTGTCCCGGTGCAGGTCGTCCCAGCGAGTCTCGGCTGGATGGTAGGCGCGGCCGTCGAGTTCGACTCCGACGGCGAACGCGGCGTACAGGTTGTCCAGGTACCGCCGTCCGGTCTGCGTGGTGAGCTGGACCTGGCGCTTGGCGGCGGGCAGTCCGTGGGCCTCCTCGACTCCGTGCACGAAGTGATACTCCAGGGGCGAATGCGCGCCTGCCGCCACATCGCCCAGGGCAATGAGGATCTCCCGCCTCCAGCGCATCTTGCGCCTCGCGGCGACGGCCGAGCGGAGCTGATCCGGCGTGGTGAGCCCGCGCCCGCAGCCGCGGCTGAGCCAGCCGAGCACGTCGTCGAAGTTGGCCGCCAGCTGGGTCAAGTCGATCACCGTTTCCGCGATACGGGTGCGCGGCGGCGTCCTGGCGGGATGGCGCGACGCTGCGATCCGCCCAGACCGGTGCAGCATGATGCGCGGAGCCGAGGGTGTAGGTGCCTGCTCGTCGGGCTGAACCCTCCGGTCATGGCCGATGGTCACGTGAATGACGTTGCTGACTCGGTCGGTCAGCCTGTCTATCTCGGCCGCGGTGTAGTGGCTCAGCGCCGCGCCCTCGCCGACCCGCAGTAGCGCTGCCCACTGCCATGCGGCCCGGGACGGCTCGCCGGTAAAGGTCGCGTAGATACCGCGATAGAGCGGCTGCCACCGTCCGCCGCGCAGCTTCGCCCTGACGAGGTCCGGAGCAAGCCCCGCCGTCTCGGCCTGCCAGCGCGCGATCACGCCGCGCTGCAGTTGCAGCAGCGCGACGCAGTCCTCGGGCAGTTCGACGGGCACGCCGATCAGGATGACGGGCGGGCCGGACCCGGCACCGGGGCGGCAGAGTTGCCGTGGATAACACGGGACGAGCAGCCTTGGCTGTGGACGGTCAGGCTACGATGTCGGCCGCCGGGTGTAGGTGTCGGCTTCTTTCCAGGTGTACGCGACGCTCCGTTTGCGCTGCCGTCTCGCCCCGGCGCGGTAGGCATTTGCCTACCCGGGGAGGGGGCCCGGGCCCATGGCGGCGTCCGGGTGCCGTCGGCCACCATGGACCGCATGACGAGATGGCTATCCTCATCGCGGCCTGCGCCGCTGTGTGCGTCTGGCTTCGCGTGCGCAAGATTGAGGGCCGGCGTCCCCGGCCCCGCGACGCCGCGGGAGCTCCTGGGGGAGCTTGGCTGGGGTTTGGCCCTGCTTGTCGTCACGCTGGCCGGGTTCGCGACGTTCGACAGCCCTCTGAGCGTCCCTGCGCTCGCCGCCCTGGCAGTTAACGGGCTGTTGATCGTCTTCGTGCTGCCGCCGGCTCGACGCCTGCTGCCGTTCGCCTTGGCGGGCATCGGGCTGACCGGGCTCGGCCTCCTGCTGGCCCAGCCGAGCGGCCAGGGCTTCAGCGCTTATCCAGGCGCGATGTCGTGGCGCGCGGCGCTGCTGCTGCTGGCCTGCGGGTTCCTGGCGACCGCGGCCTGGCTGACCTGGCGCGCGATGCACCGCCGGTCCCGCCTGGCCCAGGCGGCAGCCGCGCCACCGCACCGGTGGGGACTGCTGTTGTCCGCCGTGCTGGGCGTGATGGTCGTCCTGCTCACCCCGTGGTACGGCCTGCAGTGGACGGTCGCGACCGCGGCCGCGCTCGTGGTGGGCCTCCTTGTCCTGGCCCCTCGGGCGGTAGCGGACGTGGCGTCGGCCGGGCTCATCCTCCTCGGACTGTGCGTCGTTGCCTTCGCGGTACACCCGCCGCCTATCGTCGCCGGGTCGCTCGGCCTCATCTCTCCGTACTACTACGAAACGGGGAGCATCCCGCCGCCGCTGGCCATGCTGGCCGGTGTCCAGGGCGCGGCGATCCTGGCGTTCGGCCTGTGGCTGGCGCCCCGGACGATCGGCGCCCATGCGAAGCTGCTGCTGCGGGAGGACACCGCGCTGACGGGCCGGGTAGAACAGCTGACCCAGACCCGGGCCGAGGCAGTGGATTCCGCGGCCGCCGAGCTCCGGCGGGTCGAGCGGGACCTGCACGACGGGGCGTAGGCCCGGCTGGTCGCGCTCGGCATGAGCCTGCGGGCGGCCGAGCGGATGGTGGAAACCAGCCCACGGGCTGCGCTCGCCCTGCTCGCCGAGGCCATCCAGACCTCGTCGAGGGCCCTGAACGAGCTGCGCGACCTGGTCCGCGGCATCTACCCGCCGGTGCTGGCCGACCGCGGCCTGGGCGACGCAATCCGGGCCCTGGCCCTGGACACGCCGCTGCGCACCGAGACCGACATCGACCTCCCGGGCCGGCTCGACGCGCCGGTCGAGGCCGCGTGCTACTTCGCCGTCGCCGAGGCCCTGGCCAACGTGGTCAAGCACTCCGGCGCCCGCCAGGTCCAGGTCCGGATCCGGCACTCGTCTGGCGGGCCCGCCTCCCGGGCGCGCTCCAGCGTCCTGCGCTCCCCCGGCCTGCTGCGCATCACCGTGATCGACGACGGTATCGGCGGCGCGGACCCAGCTCGGGGCACCGGTCTGCGGGGTGTCGAGCGGCGGCTGGCCACGTTCGACGGCATCCTGGCCGTGAGCAGCCCGCCCGGCGGGCCGACCATGATCATCATGGAGGTGCCGTGCGCGCTGTCCACGCAGATGGCGGCGTCGCGGTGAGCCAAGCAGGGAGCGCGGCATGGTGACGTATGCGATCGGAGTCGCGGCCTACGTCGCAGTGTGCATCTGGCTCGGCGTGCGCCGGATGGAGGCCAGCGGTACCGGCCCGAAGACCCCGCGGGGTCGCCTTCGCGAGCTCGGCTGGAGCCTGGGCCTGCTCGCCCTGGCGATCAGCATGTTCGGCCTTGGCGCGAACCGCTGGGGAACGCTCGGGGCAGTGGCGATAGCCGGGCTAGTGCTGATCCTGGGGCCGTGGCTGGCCGGCACCCTGGTGCCGGCCGCACTCGTCGCGCTCGGGCTCTACGGCTTCTGGGTGCTCCGGGCCGCTTTGCGCGGCTACTGGTTCTACACCGTGCTCTACGGCGTGGTGAAGATCGAGCCGGGATCCTGGCAGATCGTCCTCATCCTGCCCGAGGCGCACGCGTTCCTCGGGGTGGGCTTGTGGCTGCTCTGGCGCCAGGTCCGCAGGCGGTCCGGCGCCAGGGGGCTGCTCGCGTGGCCCGTGCGCTGGCGCTGGCTGCTGCTCCCGGTGACGGCCATGCTCATGGAGCTGTTCGGCCCGAACTACTGGATGAGCCAGGGCTGGGGGAGCCTCGGGTGGAACGCCGCCTTCGTGGTGATCACGCTGATCCTGGCGCTGCGCGTCCCCGCCGCCGCGGCGGACCTGGCCGCGGCCGGCCTGGTGGCGCTCGGGCTGTACGGGATCGCGGAAGCCGCGTTCTGGCCCTACGGCGCGCCGATAACCACCTTCTACACCGACCTCCGATACGGCGTCGTCCTGATCGACAGCCGGCAGATGGCGATCGTGGCCGGGGTGCAGGGCTGTTGCTGGCCTTCGGGCTCTGGCTGGCCCCGCGCACGATCGTCGCGCACGCGCGGTTGCTGCTCCAGCCGGAGCCGGACGCCGAGCTCGCGGGCCGGGTGGAGCAGCTCACCCAGACCCGGGCCGACGCGGTGGACAGCGCCGCAGCCGAGCTGCGGCGGGTCGAGCGGGACCTGCACGACGGGGCGCAGGCCCGCCTGGTCGCCCTTGGCATGAACCTGAGAGCGGTGGAACGGCTGATCCCGACCAGCCCGCAGGCTGCGATCGCCCTGGTCGGCGAGGCCAGGGAAACCTCTTCCCGGGCCCTGACCGAGCTGCGCGACCTCGTGCGCGGCATCTACCCGCCGGTGCTGGCCGACCGCGGCCTGGGCGACGCGATCCGGGCACTGGCCCTGGACACCGCGCTGCGCACCGAGACCGACATCGAGCTGCCGGGCCGGCTTGAGGCGCCGGTCGAGTCCGCATGCTACTTCGCCGTGGCCGAGGCCCTGGCCAACGCGGTCAAGCACTCGGGCGCCCGCCTGGTCCAGGTCCGGATCCGTCACTCGGTCAGCCGGCCCGCCTCCCGCGCACGCCTCCGCGCCCCGCGCTCCCCCGGCCTGCTGCGGATCACCGTGACCGACGACGGAACCGGCGGCGCGGACCCGGCCCGGGGCAGCGGGCTGGCCGGGATCGAGCGGCGGCTGGGTACATTCGACGGCATCCTGGCCGTGAGCAGCCCGCCTGGCGGGCCGACCATGATCGTCATGGAGGTACCGTGCGCGCTGTCCTCGCCGAGGACCTCTTCCTGCTGAGGGACGGGCTGGTCCGGCTCCTCGAGGCGCACGACTTCGAGATCGCCGCCGCCGTCGAGGACGCCCCCGCACTGCTGCGCGCGCTGATCGAGTACCACCCCGACGTGGCGATCGTCGACGTCCGGCTCCCGCCGACGCTGACCGACGACGGCCTGCGCGCCGCGCTGGAGGCCCGGCGCCAGATTCCCGGCCTGCCGGTGCTGGTGTTGTCCCAGTACGTGGAGCAGCTGTACGCCCGGGAGCTGCTGGCCGACCAGGAGGGCGGAGTCGGATACCTGCTCAAGGACCGCGTGTTCAACGACGACCAGTTCATCGACGCGATCCGCACCGTCGCCGGCGGCGGAACGGTGATGGACCCCGAGGTAGTCGCCAAGCTTCTGGGCCGCCGCTCCCGCGACGAGCCGATGGCCCGGCTGACCGCGCGGGAGCGGGAGGTGCTCGAGCTGATGGCCGAAGGCCGCTCCAACAGCGCGATCGCGCAGCGGCTGTTCATCTCGGAGAAGGCGGTCGGCAAGCACAGCACCAGCATCTTCGCCAAGCTGGACCTGGCGCCGTCGACCGACGACAACCGCCGGGTGCTGGCCGTCCTGGCCTTCCTGAACGCCTGAGCCGACCGAATCACGCCCGGGCCCGTGACTCCCCGCGCGGGCCGGCGTAGCGTGGTGAGCGGACCCGGGCGATGTCTGACCGAAGAGCCGGCCACAGAGGGTGCGAGTCGGCCACCCTGGTGGGCAGCAGGCCCAGCGTTGAGGTTCCCTCCATGACACCCCGGGTCCGCCATGTCCGGCGCCCCGCCGGCTGGCCCAGGGCGGGCCGCCGAGCCAGGGTCGGCCTCTGGAACCGGGGGCCGCGCTCCGGCCCTAGGCGACTTCGGATCCGGGCTCGACGGGCTTGCGCCTGGCTGGTCCCGGGGAGTCGGCGGACGAGGTCGTGCGCCGGCGGATGTCCTCGAGGCTGTCCCGGAGTGCTTGCCAGACGTTGCTGAGGCTGGCGCTGGCGGGCAGGTCGCCGCGGATGGTGTCGGGCGGGCCAACCTGGTCGCCGAGTGCCTCGATCACGGCGCGGCCGAGGCGGACCATCACCTCGTCGTTGGCCTCGATCGTGAGACGGTCCTCGGCGACGCGGATCAGCATCTGGCGCCGGCCCGCTTCCTCAGGAGGCTCGTCGCTGGTGCCGGTGACGTCGGCGCCGCGCAGCGCCTCCCTGGCCTGCTCGAGATCGACGCCGAGAGCCGCCAGAGCCCGGGCCGCCGCGGTATCGGGATCGCCCAGGGCGGCGAGCAGCAGGTGATGCGACCCGACCGGATGCGATCCGGCCAGCCGCGCCGCTTCATCCAGGCTGGTGTCGGCGGCCGGCGTGGTGCGCAGCTCCGTTGTCTCTCCCGGCTCGCCCGGCTCGCCCGGCTCGCCGAAGCCAGCCGCAGCTCGGCGGCGCAGCCAGCGACGGCTCCGGGCAGCCTGGGACTGCGCCGCGGGCAGCAGGTCGAGCACTGCCATCCGGACCGCCAGGAGGTCGGCGTGGTCCTTCAGGATCTTCGCGGCGACCCCGTCGCCTTCTCGTATCAGCCCGAGCAGGATGTGCTCGGTGCCGATGTAGTTGTTGTGGCGTAGTTGCAGGGACTCGCGGAGCGCGAGCTCGAGGGTCTTCTTCGCCCGCGGGGTGAACGGGATGTGCCCGCTAATCGTCTTGTTCCCGGTGCCGACAACGGCCTTGACCTCCTCCCGGGCCCCGGCCAGCGACATGCCGAAGCGGTCTAGGGCCTGGGCAGCGATCCCGCCGGGCTCGCCGAGCAGCCCGAGCAGGATGTGCTCGGTGCCGATGTAGTTGTGCTGCAGTTGCCGGGCCTCTTCCTGGGCCAGCACGACGACGTGACGGGCGCGGTTCGTGAATCGCTCAAACATGAAGCCACAGTGCATCGGATTTTGTACCTAGTCAATACCATGCTATTAATATGGTTGCAGAGCGCAGCGGCCCGTGTTGCGGCCCGAGTGGGGAGGATCGGGGAGTCATGGACTGGGAGGACCGGCTCGACGCGTGGGAACTCGAGCTCGAGCTGAACGCCCAGCTCGAGGGCTCGGACTGGGCGACGCTCGAACAGGCAGCCGGCGACACCGGTGTTTCCCGCGCCGCCCTGCGCAGCTGGTACCGGACCGGGCAGATCCCGTCCCGGCTCGTCGACGGGCCGCACGGGCCGCAGCGGCTGGTACCGCTCGATCTCGTTGCAGCCCGCGCCGAGGCCTCACCGCGACTGCGTCACACGGCGCAGCGGCGGCTGGCT
>Ga0209648_10003698_pt1 | contig 12894 bp, 7 predicted proteins | sample GraSoi2013_115cm_FD_185830 | JGI IMG/M metagenome (GOLD analysis project Ga0209648, IMG submission 185830) | Grasslands soil microbial communities from the Angelo Coastal Reserve, California, USA - Sample 9_17_2013_115cm (SPAdes) (version 2) | ecosystem: Environmental > Terrestrial > Soil >...
TGAAATCTCTCTTCGCTGGATTCCAGAGCAGAATCAAATGCTTCGGCTACGTCAGCTCTTTTTTTTGTCAGGCCAAGGAAGGTGAGCACCAGCGGTCTACCCACCGCAGGAACCGCCAATTGGCCGGGCCGCCAGTATACGAACCTGCCTGCTATCCCGCAAGCGGCTGTCCCCAGATGGCAGGATCAATTTGAATGCGAGGCGCAGCCGCTTTGCGGATGCGTGAAATGACAAATGGTGAAGGACTACGGCAAGCGGAACTGGATGGTTACCGTCAGGTGCATTGCCACGGGTTTGCCGTCGAGCGACGCGGGCTGATACTTCCACTGCTTCAAGGCGTCCATGGCCGCTTGTTGCAGCAGCGTGGGACCGGAAACAACTTTCATGGTAGTCACGCGTCCGCTGGCGTCGATCAGCGCGTCGACCATGACGCTGCCCGAAACATGCTGGTTCTTAGCGAGCGTGGGGTAGACCGGAGATAGGGAAAAAATCAGTTTTGCTTGTTTCACATCACCACCAACGGCAAGCGGAGTCGCCGGAGCCGAAGGCTGTTTGCCGTCTCCGACCAGACCGGCATTGAGCGCTTCTGCGCTGGACTCGGGTTGGTCCTCGTTGTTTAAGACTAGGCCTGCATCAACTTCTCCGCCGTTCTGCGTGCTCCGCTTCGAAGTGACCTTCGGAGTTGCGAGATGGACATTGCCAAGGACGGGCTTCTTCGGTTGCTCAGCAGCAGCTTCCACGGCAGGAGCCGATGTCGCTGCAGCCGCGCCGCTTTTGACTGGATTCGAAAGGGGCTGCGGACTGCGTGGTATCACCGTCGATACAGCTGCGGGCACAACGCTCGGAGCCTTCGAGGCCGAATTGGATTGAACGGGAGCGCTGGTGAGCGCCGCCGGATTCGCTTGAGCCGAAGTATTCGCCGACACCGGTGCATTCACCTGCGGCTGCGCATGCGAACTCTCCACAGGAGATGAAATAACGGACGCTTGCGCGCTGGTAGCAGGTTCCGCGCTGGCATGGGTGCCACCAGACGGTTGGGTGATGTACCACCAGGCCCCGACGGCGATCACGAGCACGACGGCTGCAAATGCCGCAATCTGCATGCCGTGGCGCGAACTCCTGGATCCGCTTTCGCGTGTGCTCTTCTCTTCGTCAAGCGGGAGTGAATTGCCGAACTTCGGAAGGGGCAACTCGGGAATGTACAATTCTTTCGCGGCCGTAGCGGTTTCTGCGGTAATTTCTTCCGCCTTGGGTTGCTGTTCCGCGAGACGCTTGGATTTTTCCCTTTCGATTAGTTCTTGGGTCGAGGAAGGCGCTGCGGCGTTGCGGGCGAGGGGCTCGAGCCACGATGGAATTTTAAGTTCTTCGTCCTGTAGCAATGACTTCGTGGGCAAAGGATGAAGTTTCACGGGCTCAACTAGCTTGGCGGCCCCTGCTTCCTGCTTGGAAATGTGGGCCGCTTCCAAAGTTTTTGCCACGTTTCCCGCAAGTTCTTTCTGTACTTCTACCGCAGCCACATGCGGGATTTTGACGGAAACCGTTTCTGCAACATCTGGTTCACCCGAGAACATCATGTTCGATAGCTCTTGTTCAAGGCGCGCCGTATGTTGTTTGAGGGTTTGTTTGAGGGTTTCGGTTTCCGGGTCAGCGAAAACCTGCACGGCAGGCCCATGCACGTCCGCAGGGTCGGCCGGTTTGCCTTCGAAAAGAGAAAGTAGATTCAGAATAGGTGTCGTCTCGGTACCGGGGGTCTTGGCTGGCTCAAGAAAGGAAGCTTGGGCTTCCGAGGCGCGCGGCGAATCAAAAGTCACAGGCCCTGATTCAACTGGTTCCACGGCTGCGGGAATCACCGCAACTTCCGGAATGGTATTCACGGGAGCGACAGGGCGAACTGGGACAACAGGTGGAGTCGGCGGCGCCGAGGGCAGCTTCAAAGGAGCTTCCGGATCGAAGGATGAGGACAAGGTTGAGGAAAGCGGCGCAGCGGGCGCGACCGGCTTTTGCGGAAGAAGATCTTCGAGCTTCGCGACTTCAGCGACCTTTGGCTGCGCATCTTTCACAACGGAAACAGGAGCAGCGGGCTTCGGAGCAATCACACTGGCAGAAACGGCTGACGCTTCGATCCTGGGTGCAACGGGCCGCGGTATGGCCGGCGAGCCGCTCGCAGGGGATGCACTGAGCGCCGGTGACACTGGAACTCCGGGTTGCGGGCCGGAACCGATGCGGTCACCGGGAAATCGCATTCCCCAAAAACCTACAACGGGCTCGGTGAATTCAAGTTCGACGTAACCGCTCACACTTCGATAGTTCTTCGATTTGACGACCTGGCATACAACTTCTTTTTTGGTCCTTTCGTTGGTAAGAAAAAGCAATTGACCGGGGGCCACGGAGGAAGAAAGACGAATGACGGCGCCATTACCGAAAATCAGCACAGTCTTGGTGCTCTCGGCGAAAGGTTCGCGCTTATCGCTGCCTTCGAGGGCACGCGCTCCATTGACAGTGACCGGCACTTCCAATGCAACGGGCTGCTGCTTAATGGCCGCATCGCCGGGCGAGGTGCTGGTCGGGGCGGGCCGCTGCGCCGTTTCCAGCCTTGCAGCTAGAATCTCGTTCTCTTTGACCGTAGGAGGCATGGCTGGCACACTCGCGAAGAAAGATTTTCTCAGTCGCCCTGTCCCAGACGGGGCTCCCCGCTAACATCTATATATTCTGCCTTGGGGAGAGGGCCAACCATAGTACGTGCGTACTGCATTTCGCCAGAAACACCTGTCCGCACGGACAGGTCAGATTCTCGCGGAGCAGGCACGACGAATGGCGATTCAAAACAGCTGCAGAATCAAAAAAGTTGTGAACGCTAGCGTGAAAGAGGGGGCTGGAAGCGCTGATCAACTTCGACCTGATAACCGGTGACGAGTTTGTTGGTTTCATTGGCCATGCCGATGATGGCTTGCAACTCCTTGAACATGGCGTCGGTCATTCCTTTGCTGAAAGCGGAAGCGGTGTGCGAGGCGATGCAGTAGTTACAGTTGTTGGTGACGCTGACAGCGATGTAAATCATTTCTTTGGTGAGCGAATCGAGCGCGCCCGGGCCCATGATCTGCTTCAGACCTTCCCAAGTGCGCTTGAGCAGGGCGGGATCGTGCGCGATGGCCTTCCAGAAATTGTTAATCCAATCGATTTTGCGCGTGGCCATGATGTCGTCGTAGACGGCGCGCACTTCCAGGGACGCATCTTGGTATTCGATGAATGGGAATGTGGGCATAAGAGTCTCCGCAAGAATAATGATGCGCACAGCTTGCAAGACGGTAGCAGGAAGCGCCGGAATCTGGATAGTGCGGAGTGCAGTTGAACGCTGAAGCGTGGGGATGGGAACAGTGGTGACGGAGACTTTTCGCACACCAAGTCGTTTGCCTGGTCCTCGAAAACGCTGTAAGAGCGCAAATTTGCGGGCCGATGTCAATGAAAAAGTGCGCCAAAAACGAATCCAGACGATGATATTTTTGAGTTGGCCGAATAAAATTCATTCTGCTTGACAGGCGGGCTTGGGAGAGTTAAAAGTCAGACACCACAGCCATATTGGTCGTATTGCTGTTTTGTTTTTTTGAAGCAAAGAAGGGCGAGCTGGTCCGGGGAGCTTGTCCTTGATTTTGCAAACGGGGATTTTGCAAACAGGTAACGATCCACAAACTGAAAGCGATTGGTTCATGGTGCAATTTGTTTTTTAAAGTGTCCTGCCGAAAGGCAGGCCGCGGGTGCTGTCAGTTGTAGTTCGATCTCGATGAGGGGGGTGTTCATACTATGAAGCGCCTAGTCTTAGCAATTCTTGTTGTGTTGTCACTCGCTGTGGGGGTGAACGCTCAGACGTTCCGCGGGACCATCAACGGCACCGTGACGGACCCATCGGGAGGACTTGTTCCCAACGCCACGGTGAAAGCCACGGAAGTCGCGACCGGGATCGATCACTCGACCGTGACGACAAGTGAAGGAGCGTTTGCGTTTCAAGACATTCCGCTCGGTTTGTATAAGGTCACGGTCACGGCCGCTGGTTTCCCCGTCTACACAGTAGATAAGGTCGAGGTCGCAGCCGGGACGATCTATACGCTGACGGTCAAGCTTTCGCTTCAACAACAGGCTACGACCGTGGAAGTGTCTGCTGCAGCACTGACGCTCGATACGACCACGGCGACGCAGAACATGACGATTTCCTCAGACGTCGTCCAAGATGTTCCGCTCAACGGGAGGGACTTCACCCAGTTAATTGCCGTCGCGCCCGGATACGGAGGGTATTCCGTGGGCGGCTTCGGTTCGCTCAATGGAACGCGACCGAACCAGATGAACTGGCAAATCGACGGCGTGGACAACAACGATTTCTGGCATAACATCCCAGCGGTCAACCAGGGTGGTGTCTCTGGTATCGCCGGTGTGGTACTACCCATCGATTCAATTGACGAATTTTCGGCGCAAACACAGTCGGGTCCAGAGGCAGGACGCAATGCGGGAGGCACCGTAAATCTTGTCGTCAAATCGGGCGGCAACACGATCCACGGCTCCGTCTATTACTACAATCGGAATGAATTTTACGGCGCGCACTCGCCGTTCTGGATCCCGGCAGCGGGGAAGAAAGCGCCGCCACTGCGCAATGAGAACTACGGGTTCTCGGTGGGCGGTCCGATCATCAAGAACAAGACGTTTTATTTTGCCAGCTATGAGAAGCAGGACTTCACTATCGGCCTATCGGGAAGAGCCACAGAACCTTCGGATGCCTGGATCGCGCTGGCCGCGGATTTACTCAACAACCCGGGTAATAAGTACGGCTCGTACGCTCCGGTTCCGGCAAGCACGCTCTCGTGTAAGACACCTTCACCGACAGGGGTGTGCGCTGGCGGTCTGATGGCTCCGGGCGGCTTGTGGCCGCGGAGCATCATCGGCGGCCTTTCTGCTACAGCTGGTAACTTCTTCAGCCCGATCGCGGAATTCGGCTACAGTTATAATGGCGTCGCAAAACTCGATCACAACTTCAACGACAAGCACAGCCTGCACCTGCGGTGGTACGGGGGACAGGGCAATCAGACGGCACCCACGGGAGGAAGTCCCGCACTAGGCACGGCCAGCTCAAACTTGGTGTATTATTTCGAAGTTGCGCCAATCCACGTCTTCAATTACTCGGCGGTGCTGAACTCCACCTTCTCTTCGCGACTGACAAACCAGGTCCTAGCTGGGGCAAATTATTTCAACCAGCTGTTCCACGATTTCAATAACAGCTTCATTCCAGCGAACATAGGCTTGAACCTCAGCCCCGACGCAACCAATCACGGTAAACCTATTGTAGGAGCTCCGAACATCCGGATTAGTGGATTCGAGCAAACCGGCATCACGGATCCGAAAGGCCGCAGTGACCTCACCTTCCACGTGACTGACATCGTTTCCTATACCACAGGCGCGCACCAAATGCGCTTCGGAGGCGAGATTCGCCAAGCGCACCTCAACGCGTTTTATCATCGCCACAGTACTGGCACGTTTAGATTCGATGGGAGTCAGGGGCCGTGGGGCGGAGCCACGGGTTGCGGTGCTGCAACGCCCACTGGTGCATGCGCGGGAATAAGTTCCACTGCCTTGGCGCTGGCTGACTTTCTTGCTGGCGACGTGGCCGGAGGGCCCTTAGATCCAACCGTGACAGGATCTTCCGTCGCTGTTGGCGATCCTGAGCGCTGGGTCAAAGTGAACGCCTTTAACCTTTATTTTCAGGACGGCTGGCAGGTTACGAAAAAACTGAATCTGACCTTCGGCATGCGCTACGAATACTTCGGACCGATGCACAGCGATAAGAAGGACATCGCGGTCTTTATTCCTGGACCGGGGTTCAAGATTCAGGGAGCAGGGATCGATTCGATCTACCCGCCGGACAAGAACAACTTCGCGCCTCGTTTGGGTTTCTCCTATCAAGCCAATGCAAAGGGTGACCTTGTGGTGCGCGGTGGAGTAGGCGTTTTCTATGATCAGATCAACCTCAATCCGTTCCTGGATTTCCGACCGCCTATCGCGGCATCACAGGGGATTCAGGGCAATGCCTTCGGTACGAACGGTGTTTCGACCATTAGCCGGAGCGCATACAACTGGGGCTTCGATAGTGCAGGGCAGGCACAGTTCGGCGGCGCATCCATCTTCGGGCCGCGCGCGACGTGCGCCGATCCCAATTGCGCTGGTGCTGGCGATCCTCAGGGCCTGAGCGCCTATTCCGTCAGCCAGAACTTCCGCACGCCGTACTTCTATAACTATAACCTGCAGGTCGAGAAGAGCCTCGGGAATGCCGCGGTGTTCCAGATCGGATATGTCGGCAGCGAAGGGCGGAAGCTAAACATCATCTCCAATATCAATCAGAGCGGGACGTTTACACACTTCGGCAACATCCTTCAGATGAACAGTAGCGGCACTTCCAACTACAACTCTCTCCAGAGCAGCTTCAGGCTCAGGGCGTGGCACGGATTGAGCTCGACGTTCGGCTACACCTGGTCCCACTCTCTGGATGAGATCAGCGAATATCGTGCCACCATCCTGGACGATGCTACGAACCTCAAGCTAGACTACGGCAACAGCGACTTCGACACGCGGCATCTCTTCACAGCAAGTTTCGTGTATGAGGTGCCCAAGGCGCCGTGGGCCCATGGCTGGTCCGCCAAGGCTGTCAACGGCTGGGAGGTCAGCAGCTTGTGGGTCTTTCACAGCGGGCAGCCATTTGACGAAGTGCGCTCGTACCTCAACCTCGTTGGAAATCCGTTCGCTAGCGGCAATGGCGTTACTATCGATCACAAGTTCTCCGCAGTGAACGGAGGTACACTGTGGGTTAATCCGACCGCGTTCTGCGATCCCAGCGTCGGCGACCCGCAGTGCGCGGGATCATCCTTCGGGAACATCGCCCGCAACAAATACTATGGACCGGGCTATGGAGCCGTGGATTTGTCGGTCATCAAGAACATCCCCGTCACCGAGCGCGTGAAAATACAGCTTCGGGCCGAGATCTTTAACCTCACGAACCGGCTAAATCTCGCTTCTGGAGTCGGATCGGTGGCGGTGGGAGGCAACAATTCGCCGAACTTCAATACCTGCAACCAGGGTCCAACAACGAATCACCGATGCTCGACTAAGCTGGCCGATGGATTCGGCTATGTAACCGACACGATTGGCGACTTCAATGGCGCGCCTGGGCTCGGTCCGGGCGAGCAGTTCAACATGCAGCTGGTTGCGAAGATTATCTTCTAACGGCTGCACAACCTTAACCAAAGGGCCCCCCGATCGGATCGGGGGGCCTTTGCTTTTCGCGCGGCCACCTCAGCGAAGGCGTCGGGCCACCTTACCTCCGGTGCCACAGACTTCGGCCCATGCGCTCCAGCGTTACATCCATTGCATTCCCGCTTTCACCCCTAACTCTTTCCAGGCCAATCAAATAAGGAAAGCTCAAAATCGCCTTGACAATTCCGTAATTTCTGCTATAATTACACTCATAGATAACTGCGTTTTGGAGTGCGGGAGCTTGTTTACCCTGAGCGGAGTCGAAGGGCTCCCGCTGTTCTTTTTTCCGAAGCTCTTTTTCCCTCGCACCCGTTTGCTCACCAAGAGCATCTCTTTCAAAATCATGCGCTTACGAAATGCAATTTTGTAACTCCTTTCTTTTGATATTCATACGAATTGCCGGGGGATATCCCTGGGGTGCGGTCCCTCACCGGTCCTTCTGAGTCGCCCCGAAACTTAAGAGCGGAGGAATTCTTCCAGGAGGAGGCGGGAAAGGCGGCTGCTGTTGTGGCGGATGACGGCATGCTCCTCGAGCAGATTGTCGAGGATAACGCGGAAGCCGAGCTTTTGGAGCGCGGGGAGATCGATGGTGACAGGTTCGGCGCCCTGGGCGCGATAGCGTCGCGCTACATCGGGCGAGACGGGGCGGCGATTGGCGACGACCCAGTCGATAACGCGATGCAGGACGTGCTTCTGAATGGCGCGGAGATGATCCGCGAGGGCGTAGCCGGCGGTTTCACCGGGCTGGGTCATCAAGTTGGCGATGTACACGCGAGGAGCGTGCGATTTGGCAATAGCGTTGGCAATTTCCGGAATCAGCAGGTTCGGAAGAATGCTGGTGTAAAGCGAACCGGGCCCGAGAAGAATCAAGTCCGCTTCCTTGATGGCTTCGATAGCCAGGGGAAGCGCACGCACGCCGCGCGAGGAAAGCTTGAGTTTCTTGATCGGCACGGTGCTGGCGGTGATGCGCGTTTCGCCGTGAACGGTGCGGCCGTTTTCCAGCGTGGCGACAAGATGCACGTTCGAGAGCGTGGAAGGAAAGATCCGTCCGCGAATGGCCAGCACTTTGCTGCTGACGCGGATGGCTTCGGTGAAATCGCCCGTGACGTGGGTGAGCGCCGCCAGAAAAAGATTGCCGAAATTGTGGCCGATGAGACCGCGGCCGGCATGGAAACGGTATTGGAAAAGCCGGCCAAGAAGCGCTTCATCCTTTGAAAGAGCCACCATGCAATTGCGGATGTCGCCGGGCGGGAGGATGCGGTTTTCGCGGCGCAAGCGGCCGGAGCTGCCGCCGTCGTCGGTGACGGTGACGATGGCCGCGAGATCGGCGATGGGGCGCTCGGTGCTGGCGCGCTCATCGGTGCGGCGGATGACGAGTTCCTTGAGACCGCGAAGTAGCGTGGAAAGTCCAGTGCCGCCGCCAAGAGCGACGACGCGGAAGCCATGGGAAAGCGTCTTCGATTTGGAGGGGCGTTTTTTCATGCTGGCGTTTGGCATGGCAGAGCCGACGTCACATTAAAAACCACAAAAAAACTTAACACAGAGATCATGGAGAAAACAGAGAACACGGAGAGGAAAAAACCAGACAGGCCGAAACCTGTCCCACAAAAACCTAGCTGGCGAGGCCGTCTTTCTCCGGATAGAGCAACTCGGTGAAGCGCGGGTCTTCCTGGAGGAAAGCGAAATCCTCATCGTTGCGCGCGTGGTAGCGGTTCTCCGGGCGCAATTGAATGGCGACCTTCAAATTGGCCAGAGCGGAATCGGCTTCGCCGGTGAGGCAATCGAGAGCGGCCAGCGCGTAGTGGATATGGTCGGCCTTGGGCGCGGCTTTGCGGGCTTTGTCGAGACTCTCGCGGGCATCATCCCAGCGGCCGATGTTCATCATCGCCACGCCACGCTGGTAGTGCTCATCGGCGGTGTGGGGATTTCGCTCCTGAGATGGCTTCATGCGCTGCTCGGCGATTTTCAAATGCATGCGCGCGCGATCCGCCAGCTCTTTGCTCGGCCCTTTCAACACTTCTTCCAGTTCCTCTTTGGCGCGGGCGAATTTCTGCTGATGAAAGAGGGTCAGAGCCTCATCGTAGAGTTTGAGTTGCGCCTGCACGCGGGGATCAACCAACTCTACGCCGCCACGCTGGGCGGGCGGAGGGGGAGGGAAAGTCTTCTTTTTCTGTGACTTAGAGGAACTCCGCGCCGCGCCCTTGGAATGCCTTGCTGACCCCGAAGAGGGCTTGTGCGCTTTTGCCATGGAGCGAATGCTAACAGAGCCGGTTTCGCGCGTCAACGGATGCGCGCAGGGGCACTTTGGAGGTTACCGAATCCGCAGGCGTTACCGAACGGAGGCATAAACCAAAAATAGCGCATGGAGTTCGGGGCATAATCGCGGACACTATACGCAGTTCGTGGAACGGTAACACGCGGGGTCGGAATGCTGGCCTGCCTGCGCCGCGTATGCTATAAGTTTGTGGCCTAACTCTGGTTAACGACAAAGTGCCTTTCATCAATTTTCCTGCGCGCGAAATTAATTGCAAGCTGGTGTACTACGGTCCAGGTCTGGGCGGGAAAACCGCTAACCTGCAATGGATCTATGACCACACCGGGCAAAACCAGAAGGGAAAAATGGTGTCGTTGGCGACGGAGACGGACCGCACGCTGTTCTTTGACTTCCTGCCATTGGATTTGGGGACGGTACGCGGATTTAAGACGCGCTTTCATTTATACACCGTGCCTGGACAGGTGTTCTATGAGGCCAGCCGCAAGCTGATCTTGAAAGGCGCGGACGGCGTAGTGTTCGTGGCAGATTCGCAAGAAGAACGGCTGGATGCAAATTTCGAGACGATGGAAAACTTGATGGAACACTTGAAAGAGCACAACCTGACTTTTGCCACGATTCCGTACGTGCTGATGCTGAACAAACGTGACTTGCCGAACGCTATGTCCGTGCCGGAATTGACGAAGCAGCTACGGAAAAAAGGCGAGCCGGTTTTGGAAGGCGTGGCGATTCAGGGAGTAGGCGTCTTCGAAACGTTGAAAGAAGTGGCCAAACTGGTGCTGGCCGAATTGAAAAAGGGCGGGTGAGGCGGATATCGCCTCGGGGCTTGCTTTCTAGTGGCGTTCGAATTTGACTTCGATTCTTACTCTGACCATTACCGGCTTGCCACTCGGGCCAACCGCTGGCTTGAATTTCCACTTCTTCACCGCCTCCGCTGCTTTTGCGCCAAAGCCCTCGCCAGGATCCGACACAATCTGAACGCTAATCACTTTGCCTTCTGCGGAGATCACGGTGTCGAGTTGCACTACGGCGGATGGTGATTTCGCTTTGCTAGGGAAATCTGGGTGGGGACAATCGCTACAAGATGGAGACGTGACTTGTGAGGCTACTTGCGCCTTTGCCGACGAGGGCAAAAGTCCGTTTAAGCACAGGAGTGCGATGGCCGCGCCGAGCGCCACAAATAGAAAGAATCTCACTGCAGCATTCTATCAGTTGTTCCGTTGTTCCTAAACATGCCCGCAGCCGGGCGCTTTGGTGAATGAAAAAACGACACCTTGTGCGGCCCGGCCACTTGCGAGTTCTATGCAAAGTTGGCGAGGGCGGCGGATTCGGATTCGAAGGTGGGAATGGCTTCGACGAGGCGGGTGACGGTGAGGGCATCGCGGACGCGGCCCTGGCCGCAGACCAGGCGGAGGACGCCGCCTTCGCGGGCGAGCTTGATGGAGATGCGCACCAGCGTGGAGATGCCGGAGCTGTCGATCTGCGGGATACCGTTCAAGATGACGATCACTTTCTTGGCCCCGCCCTGGATCACGGATTGCAGGGCATCGTGGAGCTGGTCGGCAGGCTCGCCGATAGTGAGCCGTCCGTGAACTTCGAGTACCGAGACTCCGCCGGATTCGCGAACGTTGATTTCCATGGGCAGCCGGTCAGTCATGGCAGTGCTCAATCTGTCCTTGTTGGGCCGGGATGGCCGTTCGCCATGCCGCACGGCATTATACGCTGGCGGGTAGGTTGCACAAAGTAAGTTGGACGACGTGGGTTGAACAAGGTAAGTCGAACAAAGTGAACTGTTCCCGAGTTTCCAGGCCGCATTGGCCGAGAACAGTGGAAGCGTTGCATCAGAAAAACAAATCGTGGAAATGAAAATTTCAATCTGCGACCGGAGGCGCGCTTGCGTATAATGCAGGGCGTCGAAAGCGGCGGGTCCCCGGCAGTCGAATCCAGAGCCAGCGGAGTGGACACATCTATGAAGTGCGTAGGATGGAAGTGTAGTTTCAGCTTTGTCCTGGTGATAGGGGCCATCCTGCTGGGTGCCCTGCCCCTCTCCGCACAACAAGCGCCCGCCCCTTCAGCTACACCTGCCATGACAGTGGCCTTCGTCGCGACGCCGGAAGTCTCCAAAGCCGTCAATGAAAAACTGGCGCAGCTGGATAAAGACGTGAAAGCGGCGCAGTCTTCCGCGGACAATGCCTGGATGCTGGTCAGCGCAGCGCTGGTTTTGATGATGACGGGGCCGGGGCTGGCGCTCTTTTACGGCGGCCTAGTGCGGCGGAAAAATACCCTGGCGATTATGATGCAGAGCTTCGCGCTGATGGCGCTGATCACCGTGATGTGGGCGCTGGTTGGTTACAGCTTGTGCTTTGGCGGCAACGGGCCGGTGATCGGCGGATTCGAACACGCCTTTCTGCGCGGCGTGGGCGCCGAACCGAACCCCGATTACGCGGGGACCATTCCGCAAATGACTTTCATGGTCTACCAGCTGATGTTCGCGATCATCACGCCAGCACTGATAACAGGCGCGACGGCGGAGCGCATGAAATTCAGCGGCACGGTGCTCTTCCTGGCGCTGTGGTTCCTGGTGGTCTACGCGCCGCTGGCGCACATGGTGTGGGGCAAGGGCGGGTTGCTGAACGCGTCGCTGGGAGGAAAATTTCCGACGCTGGATTTTGCCGGTGGCACGGTGGTGCACATTTCTTCGGGCGTTTCCGCGCTGGTGTGCGCGCTGTACCTCGGCAAACGGACTGGATATCCCAAGCAGCCGATGCCGCCTCATAGCCTGGTGCTGAGTTTTATCGGCGCCTGCTTGCTGTGGGTGGGATGGTTTGGATTCAACGCCGGCAGCGCGCTGGCAGCAAGCAGCCTGGCCACCAGCGCTTTTGTGGCGACACACTTTGCAGCGGCCGCGGCGGCGCTAAGCTGGAGCGCGGCGGAGTGGATCAAGAACGGCCGCGCCAGTGCGCTGGGCGCGATTTCCGGCGCGGTTGCGGGACTCGTGGCGATTACTCCAGCGGCCGGATTCGTTGGCCCCATGCCGGCGCTGGCCATCGGTATTATCGCCGGGGCGGTGTGCTATTGGATGGTAACGAAGGTGAAGGCCATCTTCGGGTATGATGACGCGCTGGATGCTTTCGGCGTCCACGGGGCGGGCGGCACAATTGGAGCGTTGCTCACCGGCGTTTTCGCTCAACAAGTGATCAACCCCATATTTGGAGCGGGCAAACCCGTGGGCGGCCTTGACGGGCATTGGGGCCAGGTCGGCAACCAGCTCGTTGGCGTTTTGATTGCGTGGGTTTTTGCGCTGGTAGGAACCTTCGTGCTGCTCAAGATCGTCG
>Ga0209648_10003700_pt1 | contig 12893 bp, 10 predicted proteins | sample GraSoi2013_115cm_FD_185830 | JGI IMG/M metagenome (GOLD analysis project Ga0209648, IMG submission 185830) | Grasslands soil microbial communities from the Angelo Coastal Reserve, California, USA - Sample 9_17_2013_115cm (SPAdes) (version 2) | ecosystem: Environmental > Terrestrial > Soil >...
CTGGGCCGAGTTTCACACAGTTGCAACGGCTGAGCATCCAGATCCGCTCCCGCAGTGGAACTTCAGCCAGGCATTTCCCGATTTCCCGAATCGCTATCGACGCTCGGTCATCAAGGATGTGATTGGCGTGCGTCCGTAAGGCGACTTTTGTACTGTTCTTGAGAGAATTACGGGTAGAGAGATCCCGTAGAGTCAACGAGCTTACCGGAGATGGAAACGTCACAAGGGAACAGAGCACGCTCGCAACGCATCATATTTGGAAGTCAGCCTACAACAGATAGTGATGCAAGACTAAGGAGTGGCATGGTTAAGGCTAAACTGCTTTAAACCTAGTTTCTTAGCCCTAAGCGTCGGGGTGTACGAACGCTGAATGAAACGTACACAGAGGAAACGTACAGGAGTATTTGCCAATGACTACTGTACTCTCTAGTAGCCTCTCAGCGCATAAGAAGATGCGACAAAGAAACGAACAGGAACCTAAACCACTCGAAGAGACAAAAGACATGCTAAACGGAGATAGCCTACGTCAGGAAGCCGAAACTCGGCTATGAGCCTGGACTCTGAAAACCTGATAGGGCTACGGAGTTTCCGTAGTAGTCTGAGGCAGGTAACGCCTGCTACATGGCGAAGGGAAGCAGGTCATTCAATTGACAGTTTATGGAGGTATGCGCAATGCAAAGCGCCGAAGTAGTCCTGTCAATGCTAGGTCAAAAGTCAACCCAAAACAGCGAATTTGTGTTTGACAGACTGTACAGGAACCTGTTCAATCCAGACTTCTACCTGCTGGCATACAGCAACATCTATGCAAAAGAAGGAAATATGACAGAAGGAGTAGACGGAGAGACGATCGATGGCTTTACCATCCTAAAGGTGGAAGAGATCATTGCTCAACTCAAACAAGAAACGTATGCCCCAAAACCGGTGCGAAGAACATACATTCCAAAAAAGAATGGAAAGCTCCGGCCACTCGGCATCCCATCCTTCCAAGATAAGCTGGTCCAAGAGGTAGTACGACTTCTGTTACAAGCAATCTACGAACCAGTGTTCAAAGACACCTCCCACGGGTTCCGACCCAATAAGAGTTGTCATACAGCTTTGGTTCAGATTAAGTCAACATGCAAGGGAACAAGCTGGGTGATTGAGGGAGACATCAAAGGCTTCTACGATCACATCGATCAAAAAAAGCTTTTAGAGCTTCTCTCAAAAAAAATTGCCGATGGACGTTTCCTTAACTTGATCAACAAGTTTCTCAAAGCAGGGTACCTGGAATTCAAGCAAGTTCACAACTCCCTGACAGGAACGCCGCAGGGCGGGATCGTCAGCCCAATCCTGGCAAACATCTACCTCCACGAACTGGATGCGTTCATGGAACATCTTTGTGAACGGTACAGTACAAAGAGGAAACGCCAAGACTACCAACCCTATAAAGCGCTGAGTAGACAACGGGAAGCAGCCAGGAAAAAGGGAGACCACGAACAGGCCGAAGCTCTTCTGCAAAAGATGAGAACCATGCCCTCGAAAGACCCTTTTGACCAGGATTACACCAAGGCCAAATACACAAGGTACGCAGATGATTTTGTGGTCATGATCAGCGGCAGCAAAGATATGGCGGAACGAATACGAGAGGAGATCAGAGATTTTCTGAGAACTGAGTTACATCTGGAACTCAGCATGGAAAAAACGCTGATCACCAACCTGACCGACCAACGTATCGGCTTCCTGGGGTATGAGATAGCCAAGACCAGGGAAAACACGGCTATCACCAAAGATACACTGGGAAGAAAGAAGCGTACAGCCAACGAAACCATCCAATTGCTCGTGCCTTCAAAGGTCATCCGAGAGAAACTTCAACCGTTCACCCAAAGGGGAAAGGCCGTCCATCACAACGCCCGATGCAACGTCCCTCTGCTCGACCTCCTCACGCAATACAATGCGGAGGTTCGGGGACTATACGAATACTATTGCCTGGCAACAGATGTCAGCACAAAGTTAGGAAAGTTCAAGTTCTATCACTACGACAGTCTGCTGAAAACGGTGGGCCGCAAGGAAAAATGTAGCATTGCTAAAGTCCTAGACAACTACGGCGTGAATGTAAAAAGGAAGCAAGGCACCGGCACAAGGAAAATCTTCGGCGTCTCCTACAAGACGAAAGAAGGCACCAGGACCATGACCTACTTCAACGACCCAATCAAGAAAAGGGAAAAACCGCTGAAAGGGAAAATAGGAAACGGGGTGATCGAAGTAGTTATACCCTCCAGACACCAGATACTTGATCGGCTCAATGCGAAGAAATGCGAACTCTGCGGCCACGAGTTGGCAGATGCAAGCAACTTCGAGGTTCATCACGTCAGAAAACTCAAGGATATCAAGCGAAAATACTCCAAGCGAGGCGACCACATTCCAAACTGGGTACTTGCCATGAGCAGCCTGAACAGGAAAACTCTGGTGGTATGCAAAACATGCCATTGTGCAATCCACGCAGGCACAAATGGACGAAGTATCCAAGAAGCTGTAAGAGGGAAGAATGCGATCTAGGAATGGCTGGAGAGCCGGATACCAAGAAAGTGGTCCGTCCGGTTCGGAGGGGGGTTCAGTGAAACCTGATTTGGCGACAAATCGAGGCGCACGGTTCCTACCCTACAAAGCCCGAGGCTATCTCACCACGCTCCGGAAATGGCAGCATTCCGGGAAGAAGAAAGGGAAACCAGGCATTCCAACTGCTTCCAATCACCCAACCCTCTATGCAGGAACCTACACGCTGGATCTGGATGAGTTGGATTTACGAAAGAGCTTTGTCCGACTCAAGGTCTATACCGGCTCCACATGGGCGTGGGTTCAGTATCCCACTCGCTACAACCGCTATTTTGAGCAGCGTCGAGCCGAAGAAGGATGGGAGCAGGAAAGTCCGAAACTGGTCCTGGGCAAGCGGTCGGCTGCTATTCATTTCTTGCAAAGCAAGACGATCAAAGCCCGCAAGATCGTGGAAAGCAAGCGTGATCCTGATCTGGTCACGGTCGCTGTCGATCTGAATGTCAAGCAGCTTGCGGTGATCACGGTCAGACAGCATGGAAAGATCACCCAGACGCGCTTTGTCTCGGATCGGGGTCTCGATCAGGCACGCTTTCGGCATCTGGGGCGCATTGCCAAAAAGCAATGGCAATCCGGCCAAGCAGTCAAGGGTGAACGAAGCAACCAGCAGCTCTGGCGGCATATTCGCCGGCAGAACACCGATGCTGCTCACAAAACGGCGCGAGCCATTGTCGAGGTCTGTGAGCGGTATCCTGGGTGTGTGCTGCTCTTTGAACGCTTGCGCACGATCAAAGCAGCAGGCGGTAGCAAATCCAGGCGGCGCAATCGCAAACAAGCCAATCAACTCAAAGGCAAAATTAACCAACTCGCGAAGGAAAAAGCGTATGCAAAAGGGGTAGTGAGCGTCGAAGTCAATCCCCATGGCACATCGCAGTATTGTTCCCGTTGTGGAGCCAAAGGGATGAGGTTCAGCCTGATGGCGGGGCAACGGGTCACCGGCAAAGGAGGCAAGCTCTTCTATTGTCCCTCTTGCCACTACGAGTGCCATGCCGACTTTAATGCGTCCTGCAATGTGCATCGCAGCTTCTTCCGTGAATTTCACTGGGAGATTCGAGCACCGTAATCACGGCTGAACGCCCTGTCCGGCTACAGGTCGGGCGGGAGAAGGCTGAGGAGGGCAAACCCGATGATCCAGCCCAGGCCCGTTCGCAAATGAGCGAACACGTCAAAGTGGTGGGGCTACTGTTGGTCTGGCGAGAGCACGTTCCAACCCACATGCGCTCGCGGACAGCACCTCAAGTCATAACACATGGGAATGTGGCGGGAACGCCGGTGTGCCGGACGGCTTGAGGGCGGCAGAAACAGCTTTTGTCCATCTCTGTCTACAGATTTGGACAACGGTTGACACCACGTCTCCATGTGTCATAGCATATAATGCTAGGGAATTTGTAAATTTGGTCGCTCTGTGGTCCTGCCAAAAATCGGGTGCCAAGACGCTTGCCTTGTCACCCCGTAACGTGTAGCGGGCAAGGGCCGGTGCCTCCATGCGCGCCCACGCGATCAGCTTCGACGATCTTCTATCTCCCAGATGTGATCGACCACGTGCCACGCCATGCGCCGGACCGCGTAGCTGGCGTTCCATCCCCCAGAAACCAGGGGCTCGCCGGTGGAGTGCTTGCTCAGCACGGCAGCGATCTCTTCCCGCATGGCTTTGAGGGCACTCTTGTCGTTCACCTCGAACGGTTTGTGTCGCACCCCGATCTTGCGCGCATAAGCCCGTTCGGCTTCGATGACGTGGCACCGGATCTCGTCTCGGTTGCGACCTCCACCACGCGGACCTTTGCGCAGTTCCGCTGGCGAGGCCGCGACGACCTCTTCCAGCGTGTCCCACGACGCGCGCAGGAGTGCCACGTTGCGCTGCGCGGCCAGAGCATCGATTGGTCTGGTTTCGGCAGAAGCCAGAACCGAAGGTACTCCCCAGGCAGTGTTGGCATCGCCTGGGAGACGTTCAACAACCACGAGATCGCCAGGTGCAAAATCCAGCTCTGCCCGCTGCGCGATCAGCCGGTAGCGCGCTGCCGCATCGATCAACGCCTGCAAAGCCGTCTCCTCGCTCGTGCGAATCCGGCACCAACCGGGCCACTCCAGCGACCAGGCAATGGCCTTCTTTCCACCCAGTTCTATATAAATGTCAGTCATATCTCTTTTCTCCGATCTGTGGCTTCGTTGTGATGAGACACCAACTGCGGTTCCCTCTTGTCGAGCAAGCAGCCAGCACAATGGCAAACACAAGCATTCCCTCACGAACTAGCTTCCGGTAGCAGCGATGTGGCCTCGTGTGGAGGCACTTCCCATTCATGACGCTGCTCATGACGTTTTCATGACGCTTCCTCATTATATTAGCATCAGAGAAGGCGAAAAGAGCATGGCCCGAGTGCAAATTTGAAACGTCTTGGGTCCCTAAGAGTCGGAAAACGAGGAATTGCTATGGACGACATTCAAAGTATCAGCTTATCCAGGAAAAATGAGCCTATCGAGTTAGAACACGGTTCTCTCTTTTTCATTGGCACAGCCACGGTCTTGCTCAAATACGCGGGCTTCACTATCTTGACGGACCCCAATTTCCTGCACCAGGGCGATCGTGTGCATCTCGGTTACGGCGCGCGCGCCAGGCGCCTGACCAACCCTGCAGCAGAACTTGAAAATCTACCACCTCCAGACCTCATTCTCCTCTCACACCTGCACGAGGACCACTTTGACCGCCTGGTAGCACGCAATCTCCAGAAGACTATTCCCATTGTCACTACTCCCAAAGCTGCTGAGGGACTGAGCAAAATGGGCTTTCAAGTTACCCATCCCCTCAAAACATGGCAAACGCTCAACTTTGAGCGAGGAAATAGCACACTCAGTGTCAGCTCCATGCCGGGTCGGCATGCACCTGGTCGCCTTGCGCCTCTCTTGCCAGAGGTCATGGGCAGCATGCTCGAATTTAAGAACGCCGCAGGAGATGTGTTGATACGGCTCTACATCAGCGGAGACACTCTCTACTATGATCAGTTAAAAGATATCCCATGGCGTTACCATGACATCGATCTTGCCTTGATACACCTGGGCGGAACGAGAATCTTCGGACTCCTGGTCACTATGGATGCCCGTCAGGGAGTGGAAATCATCAAACTGATCAATCCACGCAAGGCCATCCCCATCCACTACAACGACTACACGGCCTTCAAATCGCCTCTTGCAGATTTCCAATGCGCCGTCGTCGATAAGGGTCTCCAGGACCGCGTCCATTATCTCTACCATGGCGATACGTACACCTTCGAGGTCCCGTCCAGTCGCCGTCAACTGGCTAAAGCCTGAACCTTTTACTATTGCTGATAGTGGCAGGTCCTACCTGACAAATGCGCGGTAGCGGATCGCCAACGGGCGTAGGTGAAGGTCAAACAGCTAGATATGTTATAATTATCTAAATGTTTGGCAACTATCACCCACGCGCATCGAGAAAAATGAGCGGCTATTACGTCGTGGTGTGAGGCCTGCTATAAGGAGCCGTGTGCAACCCCTAAGTGAGCAAAAAGAGGAAACGAGTGCATCCGCAAAGGCCGAGCGTCAATGGTATCGCTCTGTTGGCTTACGTACCCTCACGTCCATAATAGCCATACCGGTCGTGCTGGCTTTCGTATGGTTTGGCGGCTGGTGGGCGTTTGCGGCTTCCGCAATCGTGGTGATCCTGGGCACCTATGAACTGCATACGATGATGCTTCACGAGGGCTATCACCCGCTGATAGTGGTCAGCCTGGTACTCAGTCTACTCTTTGTTGTGGCCGCCATGATACCTCAAGAGCGGCTTGTGCTGCTTGAATCTGGCCTGAGCATAGCCCTGCTGATTACCTTCCCCTTGCTCTTCTTCCGCAAGAAACTCGAAGGGGCTATGGTGGATTGGTCGCTGACGCTGGCAATCGCTATTTATCTGGGCTGGCCCATGAGCCTCTTTCCACTATTGCGCGGCTTTCAGGTGGGTATCAGTAACGGCTTCTGGTGGGCACTGGTGGTGCTGTTTGGTGTCTGGGGATTCGATACGGGAGCATTCTTCGCCGGGCACTTCTTTGGCCGCCACAAACTCGCTCCCCGCATCAGCCCCGGCAAGACATGGGAGGGAGTGGCTGGTGGCCTGGTACTCTCTGTCACGGCTGCCCTGCTCATTACCATTCGGCCTCTAGGTGTGCCGTGGTACCTGGCTATCCTATTGGGCGTTTTGATTGCAGTGGCGGCTACGCTCGGTGACCTGGCGGAGTCTCTTATCAAGCGCCAGACACACGTTAAAGACAGTGGTCAGTTTATGCCCGGTCATGGTGGTATCCTCGACCGCGTTGACAGCTTGCTCTTCGCTGTAATTGTGGTCTTTGTCTTCGCGCAGCTTGTGGGGAAGCTCTAAGATGGCTAGTATTTACCTATAGCCGTTATCAATCGCGTCGGCTTTCGTTGAACTGATTATGGAGTACCAGTCAAAAATAAATGTTCGCATGATGTCATGTTAGTGAAGGGGGTAGCATGTCACAATTTCCTCCACCGTTTCCACAACAACCACCTATACAACCACCTCAGCGGCAACAGTTTCAGATGCCAGCGCCATCAGGCTCAGGAACTGAGTACCAATCTTGGCAACAATCAACACAACCACAATCTATCCCGCCGTACCCCTATCCGCCAGAGTTACCCATACAGCCGATGCCACCAGCTCCCAAACCAAAACACCATTTACGCAAACTTTGGATAGCGGTTGCTCTCGTTGTCGTTGTGCTCTTTGCAGCAATTGCTGGCATCTTCCATGCACATCAGAATACCGCGCCAGCATCCACAACCCAGGTAAAGGTCACACAACCGGCAAACCAGCCGACACAGCCAGTCGATCATCCTACCGTACACCCGACTTCTGCGCCAGCTCATCCTGGTGCCAGTATTACTCCGGCTATTCTCGGAGCCGATCTCTCCACGTTCATTGCCAAATATGGACAGGTTATTCAAGTACAGGGGGGGTATTACACGTTTAAAACCGGTGGAATAGAGGTGATGGCTGGAAACGACCCTCCACCGTATGCGACACGTGCACTGGCAATTGTCTACAATGCTCCAAACGGCCGTTCATTGAGCATCAATGATGCGACAAATGCATGCGTTGCACTCTCTCCGTCCGATGCCTACTACCAGTATAGCTTGACACTGACTGGAGCAAGTGGAGTGGAAATGGTCTATTTCAGTGCATCCCTTGCGAAGCAGTTTCCCGCGAGTGAATTTGTTGATGGCCATCTCAAGGCTACGAAGCCTGGTACCTTTGGGATTGTGCTGAACTATGTTCGTGGAAGTACCACACAAGTCGCCTCTTGTAGTACACAAGTATCACTACAAGGGAATTAGCTACTTTTTTATACCGCCTCAGAGTCAGCGAGGTTGCGGAAGATACCCGAAGTACTGCTAACAAGGTTCCGGGTGTTTCTTTTTTATCTCATCGCGTGGTAAAATACTATTGATAGTAAAACTAGTGATAGACAGTAATAACAAGCCAATGAGGGCGAACAAGCAAGGATGAGCTGCGTGTTCGCCCATAAATTATGGGGGTGAAACCTGGTTTCACCCGTGATGGATAAAGATATATGACTGACTTTCCAAGGCGTATTGCCCTACTCGGCAGTACCGGTTCGATAGGACGACAGACACTCGACGTGGTGCGGTGTTTCCCAGAACATTTTCGTGTAGTGGCCTTAGCTGCGCGCAGCAATGTCTCACTCCTGGCGCAACAGGTGCAGGAATTTGCGCCAATGCTGACGGCATGTTTCGCCGGGACGCCCGAGATAGAGCAGGAAGCCAAACAAGCCATACCCGGAGTCGTGCTTGGCGAGGAGGGGCTACTCGCGGTAGCCACCTATCCGGATGTAGATATTGTCGTAGCTGCCACTTCAGGTTTGATGGGCCTCACCCCAACATTAGCAGCCATCAAAGCCGGGAAAACTATCGCGCTGGCAAATAAAGAAACGCTGGTAATGGCCGGCCACCTGGTAATGGCGGCAGCGCAAAGCGAGGGTGTATCGATCCTGCCAGTGGACAGCGAGCACAGCGCTATCTGGCAATGCCTGCGCGGTGAAAATACGGCTGAAATCAATCGTCTCATACTGACAGCATCAGGCGGGCCATTCCGTCTTGCTACACTCGATCAACTGCGCGCGGTGACGGTTGAACAGGCGTTAGATCATCCTACCTGGCGCATGGGGCCGAAAATTACCGTAGACTCTGCGACGCTGATGAATAAAGGCCTGGAGGTGCTCGAAGCCCACTGGCTTTTTGGTATTCCATATGACCGCATCAACGTCGTCGTCCACCCGGAAAGTATCATCCACTCGATGGTCGAGTTTGTTGATGGTTCGTTGAAAATGCAGGCCAGCCTTCCAAGCATGCATTTGCCCATACAAGATGCGTTGAGCTATCCCGTGCGCTTGAACACCAACGGTACCGGACTTGTGTCCAAGCTGGATTGGGCGGAGGTAGCGCGACTCAATTTTGAAGCGCTGGATATAACACGCTTCCCCTGCTTTCGACTGGCCTTCGAAGCTGCAAAGCGCGGAGGCACCTATCCTTGTGTGCTTGTGGGGGCAGATGAAGAGGCGGTCGCCCTCTTCCTCGCGGGAAAGCTTGGATTCCTGGAAATCGCAAAACTGATCGAGGCGGTGCTTGAGCGTCATCACCCGGTTGCCCAGCCGGATGTGCCTGCGATTCTGGAGGCGTGTACCTGGGCGCGCAGGACAGCGCAAGAATTCTATGAAGCGACGTATCAAAGGAAGATCTCATGAATAACTGGTTCTTGCTGGCAGCTATCCCGGTCTTTGGGATATGCGTGCTTGTGCATGAATTTGGTCACTTTATCACTGCAAAATGGGCGGGCATTCGTGTAGAGGAATTTGGGCTTGGCTTCCCGCCTCGCCTGGTAGGCTTTCGTAAGCGCGATACAGGAGGATGGGAAGTCATCTGGTTTGGCGGCAGGCGCAATGCAGAAGACTCGTATAGTGATCACACGCAGTCGCCTTTCAGCGGCACCAGCGGCGGGGTAAGTACTGCTATGCCGGGTTCACTGGCCAAGCATCACACCATTTATTCGATCAATTTACTGCCTATCGGCGGCTTCGTGCGCATGCCAGGAGAAACCGGGGATACCACCGGTGCTGACGGCAATTACGATCCCCAAAGCTTTGCCGCCAAATCGGCAGGCAAACGCATCATTGTCCTGGTCGCGGGCGTTACCATGAATGTCATCCTGGCGATGGTACTTTTTACCATTGCCTATAGTCTCGGTGAGCCGACCTTTCCTGCTGTGATTGGCAAAGTTGTTCCTGGCTCCCCGGCTGCTGTGGCTGGCCTGCGCCCTGGTGACACCTTCGTCTCAGTAAACGATCACCCTGTTCAACTGTTCTCGGATGTGCAGGATATTGTTGTCAAGGCCATTGCCGCTGATACCAGCCAGCACCCCACTGTGCCGATATCCCTGGAAATTCGACACGTTGGCGAAAAGTCTCCCACTGCAACAGTCGTCAACGCGCGTAAGCATCCCCCCGATGGCCAGGGGGCGATGGGCATTGAGGAGAAGATCATCTTTGTCAGTTCGCCTGTCTGGCAGGCTCCATTCAAGGGTATCCAGCATACCTTTAGTGTGACTGGCGATTTTATTAACCAGATATCGCAGATGATTGCAGGCGCGATCAAGCCGCAGCTGGCCGGGCCGGTTGGCATCGTCAAGATTACGGGCCAGGTTGCTGCCAGTGTGCCTGATCTTGGTTGGTGGCCCATCTTGAGCCTGACGGCGATTCTGAGCTTAAATCTGGCCATTATAAACATTTTGCCCATCCCTGCTCTGGACGGAGGGCGCGTCCTCTTGATACTGGTAGAAATTCTACGAGGTGGCAAACGCCTGAAACCCGAACGGGAAGGGATTATCAATTTTATCGGCATGGCGATACTGCTTACCCTGATGGTAATCATCACTGTAAATGATGTTTTACACTGGGGTAGCTAATCATGATGGAGTAATCGAAATTATGCGACATAAAACCCGGCAGATTCATGTTGGCAGCCTGGCAATTGGTGGTGACGCGCCCATTGTGGTACAGTCAATGACTACCACGTACACCCGCGACGTAGATAGTACGGTCGCACAAATTTACCGTTTGGAAGAAGTCGGGTGTGAAATAGTGCGCGTAGCCGTACCTGAAGAAGAGGATGCCCTCGCTATCGGCGAGATCAAAAAGCGTATCCATATACCGCTGGTCGCTGATATCCATTATAAACATTCCCTGGCGCTTGAAGCGATCCGCCAGGGCGTCGATTGCGTACGTATCAACCCTGGTAACCTCATCAATGGCCGCAAATCGCTTGAACAGATTGTGGCAGCCTGTAAAGAGCGTGGCATTGCCATGCGGATTGGCGTCAACTCCGGCTCAATCGACGCGCTCGACCAGCGTGGGCAGATGCAGCGTATCCAGGTCAGGCTGCGTGACGATGGTGTCTTAGAGCGCAGCGACCCGGCTGAGGCACGCCGCAAGGAGCGTGAGCAACTGGCCGAGCGTATGGTCGCCAAGGCGCTGGAGTACATCGGCTGGTGTGAAGAATTGGACTTCCATGAGATCAAAGTCTCGTTGAAATCTTCCACGCCTCTGACCGCCGTTGAAGCCTACCGCCGCTTTTCGCAGCGCTCGGACTATCCTCTCCACCTTGGTATTACCGAGGCGGGAACCCTTGTGACGGGCGCGGTCAAATCCTCGGTAGGTTTGGGCTTGCTGCTGGCCGATGGTATCGGTGATACCATGCGTGTAAGCCTGAGCGCTGAGCCTGAAGAAGAGATTCCCGTCGCCTATGAAATACTGCGCTCGCTCGATCTGCGCAACCGGGGCGTCACCTTCGTCTCCTGCCCCTCCTGCGGGCGCGTCGAGATTGACGTGATCAGTGTGGCAAACGAAGTTGAGAAGCGGCTTGCCAAAGTGCAGACTCCCATTCATGTTGCTGTCATGGGCTGTGTCGTCAACGGTCCTGGGGAATCACGCGACGCCGACGTGGGACTTGCCGGCGGCAAGGGCCGTGGCGTAATCTTCCGCAAAGGCGAAGTGGTCAAAACCGTACCCGAAGATCAATTCCTGGACGCGGTGCTCAAAGAAGTGGCGAGCCTGCTGCCCGAGCGCGAAGCGAAGCTGGTCTATCCAGAAGGCGGTATCAAGGAAACCGCCGGTGTCCACCGCACCCGGGACGAGGGTATCGGGCTGTCGGTGTTGAAATCGTAAAATACAATCGATTGGGATGTAGAGGATAACGTAATGGAAAAAAGCGACTTCGCAAGAAGTCGCTTTTTTAAGTGGGCGATACAGAACGTCAGATACCCCGTAGCTTTCGCACGAGGCTTGCATCAGGACTCCCATCGCAAGTCTGCATATCGCTCCAACCTGGAACGCTTTGCAGCTTTGAGTTCACTGTCCGACGCATCCGGGCCACATTCGGACCCTGGGACAACTGACAACTGCCCCGTCTGCATCCAGTCCTGCCGGACACAGAACGCTCGCATCGCAATATTGCGCGCACCTACTAGATCAGCATGCAGGGTGTAGGGGCGATCAGTACGCAGTTGGTATTGGCACTGCTTGTTCTGACAGATGAAGAGGAGCCCATGCCCTGGTCTGTTCTTCTCATCAGTGTAGCCACACAAAGGGCAGGCCTGGCTGGTGTAGTCCGCATCCACTTTGATCGCAATTGACCCTGTAAGCGTGGCTTGGTACATGATCATATCATGCAACTCAGCAAACGCCCATTTAGACACGTGCCGATTGGCTCGACGCTGTTTCGGCGTTAGTGGAAGGATTTTTTTGCCCTTACGCCTGCGTTTACGTCGTTTCGTGCGTTCTCGAATGCCTGTCAGGTCTTCTAAGCCGATGAATGCCTGTGGGTGCTGCTTAACAATAGTTTTTGCGATGACATGGTTGACATCCAGCTTGAACCGTCTCTCTCGTCCACTCACCGACCGTAAACGTCGTGTGGCAGAACGAGTGCCTTTACGCTGAAGTCGTTTCTGCAGCCGGGCGTAGTGGTCAGCTTTTGCCCGCACTGCTTTTCCTGGCAAGAAGTATTGCTTTTCCGTCATGGTGGCGGTGGTTGCAAGATAGCGTTGCCCAACATCGACGCCTACAATGGTCTGTTGTACGTCTGGCGCTGGATCCACAATGTCGAGTTCAAGTGCAACCAGTAAATAGAATTGTTTGCCTCGTTCATCATACCATAGTCGTGCTCCTTTAAAAGTTGCTCCCTGTCGAATGAGCGCAATGTGCTTCTCATAA
>Ga0209648_10003702_pt1 | contig 12892 bp, 13 predicted proteins | sample GraSoi2013_115cm_FD_185830 | JGI IMG/M metagenome (GOLD analysis project Ga0209648, IMG submission 185830) | Grasslands soil microbial communities from the Angelo Coastal Reserve, California, USA - Sample 9_17_2013_115cm (SPAdes) (version 2) | ecosystem: Environmental > Terrestrial > Soil >...
GGGCCAGCTTTATAACGATGAGGGCCGGTTGCGGGCGTTCGTGAACGTCTACTTGAACGACGAAGACGTCCGCTTTCTCTCGAAGATGGAGACCGCCGTTAAGTCCGATGACGTCATCTCCATTGTGCCCTCAATCGCCGGTGGCTGTTGCTGACCGAGCGGCTCCTCTATGCAAGATTCCATTACCATGCAAGGTTCCAGCATGAAACCCGCGTCGCTCGGCTGCGGCAGCTTGTCCCGCGTGGGGAATACTCCGCTGCTGAGATTCGATAGTCTGGCGCCGCAACCCGATGTCCAGATTCTCGGCAAGGCGGAATGGGCCAACCCCGGAGGTTCCGTAAAAGATCGCGCTGCCTTCAACATTGTTGAGACAGCGTTGCGCTCCGCCGAACTAAGCAAGGGGAAACGTCTGCTGGACGCCACCAGCGGCAACACCGGAATTGCCTACGCTATGATCGGCGCGGCTCGAGGCATACCGGTTACTTTATGCGTGCCGGAAAATGTTTCCATCGAGCGCAAACGGATTCTCGCTGCCTACGGAGCCGAGATACTGTGGACCGATCCCCTCGAAGGTACCGACGGCGCAATCCGAAAGGCCCAGGCACTGTACGCGGCTGAACCGAAGAAATATTTTTATGCCGACCAATACTCCAACGACGCGAACTGGCTGGCTCACTTTCACGGAACGGCGAATGAGATATGGTCGCAGACGGAAGGTAAGATCACGCACTTTGTCGCCGGTCTGGGCACGAGCGGGACGTTCATGGGCACGACCCGGAGACTCAAAGAACTTAACCCGGCTATTCGCGCGATCTCACTCCAGCCCGACTCCGCTTTTCATGGGCTGGAAGGCCTTAAACATATGGCCACGGCGCTGGTTCCGAAAATCTACGATCCATCGCTCGCCGATGAGGCACTCGAAATCAGCACGGAAACAGCGTATGAGATGGTCAAGCGTATGGCGCGCTCGGAAGGCGTATTGATGGGGATTTCATCGGGCGGCGCCTTGGCCGCAGCTGAGAGGGTCGCGCGCCGGGCAGGTCAATCCGCAGTCGTCGTAACCGTATTGCCCGATTCCGCCGACCGTTACCTCAGCGAACATTTCTGGAGTGATTCGCCTTAAGAATCGCCGTAATCGCCGTAATCGCGCGGAATCGCCGTGATCGAAAAAAACCAGATGTCGGCGATCCCGGCGATCTTCTCTTTATCCCGGTTATTTCCTTTTTGTCGCTGCTGTACAATGTCTGGCAATGCGGATGTAACGGAGGACGAACATGTCATTCTTTCGCGATTTGAGAATCGCAATACGTTCTTTAGCGCGAGCGCGCGCCTTGTGGATCACCGTGGCCGTCACCTTGGCACTCGGAATCGGCGCGAACGCCGCAATCTTCAGTGTTGTTCGCGGTGTGCTGTTGCGGCCGCTCGCCAATCGCGACGAAGATCGCTTGCTTTACGTGCACCAGAGCGCCCCCGGCATTCACGTGGATAATGCCACCTTCTCCGTTCCGGAAATCAAGGACATCGGCAGTGGGCTTAAGACCGTCACCGAGCTCGGTACTTTCTCGGAGCTCGATTTCACCATGCTCGGACTGGGCGAACCGCGCTCGATCCGCGCCGGTGTCGTTGACGGCAATTACTTCGACGTGATGGGGCTGCGCCCCGTGCTCGGACGCTTGCTGAATCCCGGCGACGATGGTCCCAACGCCGCGGGTGCCGCGGTACTTACCTATCGGTTCTGGACTAACTCCTTGCACTCTGATCGCGAGGTGATTGGCAAAAGGATCCGGCTGGGAGGCTTCGAGAGCACGCGTCCCGCGGTCATTGTCGGAGTTTTGGAACCATCGGTGCCCTATCCGGTTGAAACCGAACTGATCGCCAACGTCGTCACCAGTCCGCATCATCTATCCGCGACCATGGTTACGGGCCGCGAGCATCGGATGACCGAGGTGTTCGCACGGCTTGCCCCGGGCGCGCAACTCGACGCCGCGCAAGCTGAGCTGCGCACCGTCTACGCGGCAATGCTGTTGGCATATCCGGCGGTATACAAGGCCCAGGACCACTACAAAATCGATGTGACGCGAATGCATGACCAGATCAATTCGCGCGCCAGGACCATCTTGTGGGTTCTCCTCGCGGCATCCGGCCTGCTGTTCGTGATTGCCTCCTCGAACGTTGCTAACCTTATCCTGGCGCGAGCCGTGCGTCGTGAGCCGGAGATGGCCATACGCTCCGCGCTGGGAGCAAGCACGGGGGCGTTCCGCCGGTCGCTTTTGGCGGAAGGTCTGGTATTGTGCGGCAGCGGGGCGCTCGCCGGGGTCGCCATCGCGGCGCCGATGGTAGCCGTGCTGGCTCGCTATGCGTCGCGCTTCTCCGTACGCGCTGTCGATCTAACGCTCGATTCCAGTTTGGTTTGGATTGGCGTTGCCCTCGCGTTGATCGCGGCCATTTTCCTCGCGTTTGTTCCCCGCCTGCCCTCCCCGGATTCGTCGCGTGGCTTCGGCCTATCCAGCAGCGGCGTTCGCGTGAGCGGAGGCAGCAATCGGCGGCTGCGTGTTTTTGCCGTTACCCAGATTACGGCCTCGTTTTTGTTGCTGGCCGGCGCAGGCGCGCTGTTAAGGACTTTGCTGGTGCTGGAAAAGACGCAGCCACCGTTCCAGACCGCGCGAGTTTTGGCTGTGAACTTGCCTGTGATGACCGAGGGGCGTACGCCGCAGCAGGTGCGAGATTTCTATCATGACGTCCAGCGCCGGGTGAGCACGCTGCCGGGAGTTGAGCGCGTCTCCTCCGGTTTCAGCGTTCCTTGGCGCGACGGCCGGGCGCTGAACATCAGCTTCACTTTCTCTGTAGAAGGCGCGAAGCGTGAGAACAGCCTGGAGGATCCACGCGCGCGGTTCCGGTCGGTATCACCCGGATTTTTCGATACTTTGGGTGTGCCGATCCTACAAGGCCGCGATTTCAGAGACACTGACAAAGACGGCGCCGAGCGCGTGGTGATTATCAGTCAGAGTGTCGCGCAGCAGCTATTTCCCGGACGCGAGGCCGTGGACCGTCACATACAGTGGACCGACGGCGTGATGAAGTTCATCGGCATCAGCACCGAGCCCCGGCGCATCATTGGCGTGGTGCCGGACGTCGACGATGAGAACATCATACCGGCGCCGTCCATGACCGTGTATCAGCCGACCGACCAGGAAGGCTGGAACGGCCGCCTGTTCGTGCGCGCGCAGAACGACCCCTACGCGCTGGTTCCTACGATCACTCGGACGATCCACGAGATGGCAGGAAACCAACCGGTGGAGCGGGCCAGCACGCTAGAAGACGTACGCGCAGAGGTTCTGACGCCTGACCGCCTCAATGCGCTGGTGTTCGGCGGCTTTGCTACGCTGGCACTGTTGATTTCGGTGGTGGGAGTGGCGGGCGTGCTCGCCTTTTCGGTCAGCGGGCGCACACGCGAGTTTGGAATCCGCATGGCCCTGGGCGCCCAACCGGGTAGCATTCTCAGCAAGGTTCTTCTCGAAGGCTTGATCATCGCGAGCATCGGCGTAGCCGCCGGTGTCGTAGTAGGTTTTGCTCTAGCACGCGCGATGGGCAAGTACATTGCAGAGACGCAAATGCCGGGCGCGCTATCCTTGATCGCGTCTGCGGCCGTCATCCTCGCTGCCGCAGTGATAGCATCGGCCCTTCCCGCCGCACGAGCGGCCAGCGTGGACGCGGTGCAAGCCTTGCGGTCTGAGTAAAGGCCCGAGTCGAACTTGAGGCGTTTTGACGGCGTGAGCGAGGTGAAGCCGAGCGGGAGCCGAAAGCCGAAATCCTGAGCCGCAGGCGAAGGATCTCTCAGAGGCGGAAGATGCAAACAAGATGTTCTTGGCACGCCAAGTGGATTACTATGGTCGGTTGCCGGGGGCGACATTTCGTCTGTCGGCGAACTCGATCGGAGAAGGGCGGCCAGAGTGTACTTAGCGACAGCAGGAAACCCTACTTAGACTGTGTGGAGAGTAGCGCTGGGCAGTCGCGCCTGAGCCAATCAAGAATTTGGGAAAAGCTCTTCTCCGCCTCACCTCGGGCATCGACAACGAGATTCGCCAACTGTTTTATCTCACGGTTTGTCTGACCTTCGACTTGATGTGCGTCGATCTGATGCAATGTTCCGCTCAAATTGTGTTCTGCATCCCTGCCCTCACGGACTTTCATGGGCGCATGAAGGTAAATGAGTCGGATCGGTTGTCCATTTGAAATTGTGGAAATTGCCCTAAGGGCCTCTGTGTGTCGTATTCCGTCAACGATAAGGCAGTCGCCAGGTGAAAAGTGTGCAGTTTCAAGAACTGCCCGACAAAAACCGACAATGTCCGCCTCTGCCAATTGCTGTCCGAGATCCTGAAGATCCTCGCGGCTTGGGTTGGACATCCCCCGCTTCTTTGCCTGCTCTCGGACGTAATCCCCGAAGCTAACGAACTTACAGTGCAACTCCTGCGCCAAGCGTCGGCCCAGAGTCGTTTTGCCGGTCTGCGATGATCCACTGAAGGCTATTATCGGTATCACAGCAGTGTGCCTTGCCCTTCAGGCGGTGTCCGCCTGATGACGACCCAACTCCTCGGGTCATCTTTGTCGATGTCAAATTCTTCAAGACGCTGGACGTCTGCAACCCGCATTAACGTCGCGAAAGATGCCACTTTCTTCCTTTCCCAAAATGCGGAGCCATCCATGCACAATCCCTCGGCATACTGTTCAATCTCTGCCCAGGTGCTTGGGTCGAGTCGATAGAACCAAACATGAGCTACCCTACACACACCGCACACCGGACCACTGGCCTTTTTGAGAATGAGAATATCGCCGTTTTGCACCTGCCCGAAGGGTGCGTGCTTGTTGACGCTGAACCGCGATTCAATTGTTTTCTTTCCCTGCAGCAGAAAGCTAAGATACGGCTCCATGAAGACTGCCAAGTGTACGCCCACAGTGTTTTCGTTTTCGAGGGCTTGTGCGAAAGTGGTATCGCGGCACAAAGTCGACAACCGGTCGATCAAAGCGCGTTTCCAATTGTTGTCCAAGAACGCTATCCGTTCCATGGCACTCCGGCATCTTTCGAAAGAAGCTCCAATACCTCTTGCAATCTCTTGACCTCTTCGCTGCTGAGTTGATACTCGTAAGCCGTGCTTGCTACCGCCCGGTTATGCGGTTCACCACGTTGAATTTTCTCCAGTGCTTCCGACACTGCGACGGGCTTTGAAACTGCCAAAGCAATATTCCGGGATGACCAAAGATTGATTTCCGACCTCACCGGAGACCTGCGTGAGACCGAACGCAATCTAACACTTCCTGTAGGTGAGACGGAGCGATAGTCAAATGGTTCTGACTCGGGCCTCCGTTCCCGCTTGATCTTGACTATTGTTGTTCCGAGCTGAAAGGCCTGCCAACTCTCCTCGTCGGTTGGTTTGTGAGCACCTGCCCCCTCAAACTGGTGACAACTCAAAGCGAAACAGAAGATATCTCCTGAACGCCAGTCGTCTACCGCAAGGCCTTCAGCACGTAACGCTTCGATTTCAAACGGCGGTGACGCGTAGTGCAATGCTGCGGGCCTGACTTCAATAAGGTCAAAGCCAACCTCCGCTGCCAATTCGACGATATAGAGGCGATCTCTTGGAGCAGATGGTCGAGTCAGGCGTGGCAAGACGCTCAGGAGTAATTTCCCCTCTTTTGCCAGGAGCTTCCTGCTAGCGCTAAGAAAAGCGCGGTAGTGTTCGATGTACCACGGCGGATCTGCGATGGCCCATTGGAATTGAGCGGGGAAGGTGGAGAAGTTGAACAAATCGCATTCCGTCACCGATGAATATCCAGCTTCCTTGAAATGTTGAATAATATATGGATTTTTGTCGAACAGGTGAGCTTTCATCCCGGAATCTGCGAGATGTTTGTAGAGCGTAGGTGCGCCAAGTATTGCGACACGTTCGAAATCTGACGCATTTATATACCTACCCAAATCAACGAGGGTCTTAAGAGTAAATCGCCAGTCGAAATCGACTGGGTGCGGCTCAGGGAGACCATCTGACTTGTCGTGGATCGGTTGCTGTGGAGTAGGCGTTCTGGCGACAACGGGTTCCAATGATCGCTCTCGTTCCGACCAGGCGCCAGACGATAAGAGAAAGGCTTGCTTGTCCTGTTGCATTGCTCGCAGCACAGACAGAACATCAGACGGGTAAGCCCCCTCCGCAGCTTGGACGAGTTCTTGGAAAGGGAGTGGACCTCTCGCGACAAGTTCGCGCATTAAGCGCAGCCTTAATGCCGCCGTGTACTCTGGCTCTGGCGTTGGATGGTCCACGAATTGGTTACGCGGGTTCAACCTCTTCAGTCCAGTACCTGTTGCGTTACGGCCCGCTCAAGTGCGGCTTGAGGGTATCTCCTCTTCAACTCGCTAGCCCAAGCGGCGACGGCGAGCTCTTGGATCTGTAGTGATCTCTCCTGTTCAGCTCTAATGCGGGTCGCGGTCGGGGTAAACACCGAAATACGAAGCGGCACAGTACGGAGCGGGAAAACTGGGTGAACTCTTTCTTGTAGCTGATCAACGAAATCAGACATCTTTGCACTAATGTTTTTGTCCGTGGGCGACGTAAATGTGGCATAGCCGTACACGTCAAACCCTGCTCGCACGAGTCGGCGCATGAGGACAAATTGCTGCTCAAAGAGTTTCGAATCTCCTTTGGTGTTGAATGTAAAAGACTCAGTATCGAATCCCTTAAAGCAACCCACCCTCCCGTAGCCCTTGAAGTTTACGAGTTCCATAATTTCCGAAGGCTTTAGAAAACGCCATAGATAATCATTGCTGAGATTGTCGTCACTCCATAAATACACCGAGTTTTGCAATCCCCTGCGGGAGAGGGCTCGAATGAACCAAAGCGTCCATTCTGGCACCAGATCGGGTTGGCCTCCCGAAAGGTCAATCAGGGCCGGCCTGTCCTGCTCTGCTAGGTAGAGGTCCAGTAATTCTTCAGCGCTCTTAAACTCGGAGAATTGTGGATTTGCTGAGAGGAGGTCGAAGTCAACAAAACAGTACCAGCATCTCCAACTGCAGATTGCATTTTGAAAAACCTCTGCTCTCATTTGTTGAGGTCGGCATATTCCCAAATACTTTGCCGCCGGATCGATCGGCAAGGGGTTTTCAGGCCATGGAATCGGCTGATCCCGTCGAAAGTGGTGTATGCGGCCAAAACCGTCGCAATTTGGAGGAATTGTGAAATCCTTCGCCTCCTCGCTGTGTTTGAAATTGGTCATGAGGATGCGTCGGTTTTCGACATCGATTCCACGATGCCGGAGGCTTGCCGAGAACCGCGGCGTGTCTATGGTGCTTTTGGGCATAAAACGTATCCTACGAGAAATGCAACAGACCCTTGAACCACTTCCACAGTGTGGCCCACGGCATCCTGGTCAATATGAAGAGCGCGCCGACGACTATGGCTCCTGCAAAGAACAAGAAGCCCTTTAGGTCATCTCTTGTAAAAAATTCTTTAGCGAACTTCTTGTGCAAATCCGCCTCGACTTGTGCATAGTGATCTGTCAACTGCCTCGAAATCTGTTCCTTGTACAAATCGTGGAATGGATTACTGAAGGCCCGCAGTGCCGTGTCCATTGCAGAAGCCACCATTTGCTCCTTTGTGCGTCGATCCTTGGGATGAAAACTCGGATCGATGTCAACTGTTTGAAACACGACCGTGAATACGGCGTCGCCAACTCTTATCGGCCAGCTATGCAGTCCGAGATTAATGAGCCTGATGATTATCGGTCCTTCGTATCCAGGATCCACGTGACCCGCATTCATGGCGAGAATGTTTTCCTTCTGGAGTTTATTCCGCGAGTAAACCGTGCCGCATACGTGAGGCGGCAGGCAGAGCTCTTCATGCGTAATGACAAAGACCATCTGTCCCGGCTGGACAGTGAACGGTTCGGGGACGGGTTTCTTATCATCGAATTCGATCAAACGGACATTCTTTGTGTTGGCATCTTGCCAAAGCAGAGTGCCGACTCGGAGGTCGTAGCTTGCAGCCTCAATGGCAAATTCGCCATTCTCATCGCAGGCAGGGTTGCGGATCAGTTTGTTTACGGTCAACTGCTCCTTAATTTGCGGTTTATTGAGTATTGGCATGCGTCATCACCGGGAGAACCAGGCTTCGCGGTTCGGGCCTAGTCTCGACTCACATCTGGGATTCGCGCATAGATGTACCTCATAACCAGTTCGGTGAAGTAATCAACTTCCGCGCTATTCAACTCGGCATCGTGGGGAATTCCGTGCCAGTACTCCATGCACTCACGGCAGCAAACCGCAGTCGCGTGCCAAGCGTAGTCTATTATTGTTCCTTTGAGCATTGGCGTTTGTTTACGCTGAAACGGATTGTATCTCCCGAGACGCTTGTTTATGCGCTCGTGAATCATCAGCCTAATTGCATGGCCTCCAAGCCGCCGTGCATAACGGAGAACTCGATCCGACAGGCCTACGTGCCAGAAGAAGTGCCTTATCCATTCACGCTCCAGAGAAGCGATAGTCTCTTTTGCATTTCCGATGTCGCGATGGTGTATTCTCTGCATGTTGAGTTTCAGACCACAATCAACGCAACGGTTTTCATCGTCAATTATTGTTCTCCGAAAGCGGCCATGCCGCTTCGGATCGAAGCAATGCAAGTCTTTCTTGCAGTCCGTTCTCCTACATTTTATGCCAAGAGCTGAAGGGCGGTGATGTTTCAAGCGCTCAACTTCCTCGCCCGATAAAGGAAGGTCTACCTCCCCTGACGTTGCTAGTTTTAACTGATTCGAATCTTTTGCAACCATATTCACTCCGATGACGCCAAGCTCTTCTCCAGTAACTCACGGTCCGGCGGACTCAACTCGCTCCACTGGATACGCGTTAGCGCGATATCTCGCACGAGTTCCCACGGGTCGTGGGAACTACGTTGCAAGACGCTGGCGGTCGCCCACCAATCCTCGCCCTCTTGTGCAAGCCTGTAAGCAAGATAATTCGCAAGGATGTCCTCCCTGACTTTGTTGGATCGCGCCACTCTAATCACAGTGGTTTTTAGCCATTCAAGCCTTTTGTTCGAGACGCGTGCACATTCTTGAGCAAGACCTTCTGCCTTGCCCTCAAGCAATACATCGGCGGCGAAATCCGTCGCGATCTCTTCATCTACGGAATCTGCGTATGCAGAGGATCGAAGGTCCGCTTCAATGAACCCATGCTCCGACAGTTCTTGGTTTTGTGCTGCGTGCCAAAGCTCGTGGAGTATGTCGATCATCCATCTAGCCTCGGACTTAGTTCGCTGCTTGACCACAATAACATTGCGTCCCTGAACCCTCCAGGTAGCTCCGTGAAATGTGCCGACATCGTTTAAGGGAAGGACGACAATTCCCAAATCCCAGCAATAATTTGTCACGGTATTAAGGTTCATATCGTTGTACTTCGCAAGTATTTGCCTGCGAATGTGTTTCCATGAAACTGGGATCGGCGAGGGCACCAAGTAAGGCGTAGCCTGGAGGCTAAGGAGCGCAAGGTAGTGCGCGTACACCGCATATGCGGCGGTTTTTGTTTTGGATGCTCCAGCAGGGATCTTGAACCGTGCTGCCGCAAGCGAGGAATGACGTATTGATAACGATCCGGGGATAAAGAACTCTTTGATCTCCGTTTTGAATATCCTAGCAAGACGATTCGCGGCCTCCAGAACTAAAGCATCGAGGTTGTTCTGATTGGTAGCGAGTGCGAGCCTCAAGCGTTCAGGTAGGAGCTTGTGGGTGACAAATGAGCGATCGAGTCCCAAGTCAGTAAGCTTTCGGATCACGGTCTCGGGCCCAAATTCTCCAACAGGGAGAAAGAGTTCCTTTTTGAGCTTGATTCCGAGTGCGGTAAGAATGACCTGGATTCTGTCTAAACCAGCACCTGCATAATCATTGGCTTCATAGCGCTGAATCTGTTGTTCCTTGACCCCGATCTTTTCCGCTAACTGCTTCTGGGTTAAGCCAGCGGCAATACGCCCTTGGATCAACGCTCTGGGCAGATCTTCAAAAGAGTTGATCTCAATTGCGGTGGAATCGGAATCTTGCAGGGCCTCGTATTCCCGCAAGTCATCTTCCAAGTCCTTCAGTTGGCTCTGGATCGCGTCATGTTGAATTTTCCAGCGGAGATATTCAACGGAGGTCGAATCGGCTACTCGCTCGCGGTCTTGCCGATCCAGGGCACTCCTGAAGTTCTCAGCTTGTGACTTGGTGATTTTGTATTGCCGTTCGTTTCGAATCATCAGACGCTCCTCAGATCGATGGCGATGATGCCCTTCGGATCGCCTGTATTTTTGTCACGCTGAAAGAAGTGAAGAAAGATTGTACCCGTCGCATCTGCTTGTTCTTGCGCGGGGAACAATTCCCCCCCGAATTTGACTTTCTGCGCTGCTCGCCGGTTTGAGAAGTCCAGAAGCACCGGCTCCTCCAGTTGAAGACGCGATATATCCACATTGTTCATGTCCCAACAAGCGTCGAAGTCATGAGGAGTTGTCTTGCTCGTCACAAAACTTCCATCGAGATATGCGGTCCGGCAACCGGCCCGCCCCAGTGAGACCAGCGCTCGCCTGAGGCCGATTAGCAGCCTGTTCCGCTGAGGGTCTGTCCCAAAGCGCGTTTGAACCTCTTGCCAAGTGGCTGGGTGAATCCCAGGCGGCAGGTTTCCGGAGCTGTCGAACCCAGGAATCACAACACAACAATAATGTTGTGTTATTATAAAGTCAAGTCCTTCCCGCACTGCACCGATAAAATATTTTGCGAAATGGCGATTATCAAAAGAAAAGCCATTTGTTTGCTGCAAGTTACAGGCGCGGAGTTCGAGTTCAGGGGTCCTCATCGAAATGGGTAAAATATGACGGCCTCGATCCGCGAACCCGCACAGCGATGTTTCTGGGGAGAAAGGGCACAGCCTACCCTCGGCTGCTTTTTTGTGTTCGTGAAGGCGAACCGGGGGTTGGTTTTCCAGCGTCAGCCAGCAGGGCGCGTAGGCGTTTAGTTTCATCGTCGAGGACCTTGTTGCAGCGGTCTACACGCTGCTTCAGCCTGGAGATGAAGCCCCGCTGATCGTCTGGGAGGGTGGTTGCCCATTTGAGCGCCTCCTCGAACATGCAGATCAGGGCGTTGTAGTGCGCCACATCGTCGTTGCCATATTCACGAGTGAACCCGGCAGCCTGCTCGCAGTAGAAGACCATCAGCTCGGCCAAGCCGGCGGGATCGCCGACCGCTTTCTTGTAGTCGGAGATGGCGCGCTTGGCCTGGGGGTAAGATTCGCGCTGGTTTGTGTACACGTTGGGACAAAGCCAGCGGTCGATGGTTTTCTTGTATGGCTCCAGCACGTCATTGCCCATGCCCAAGCCGAAGCGGGCATGAAGGAACACCTGGTTGGCTTTGTGCGCAGCGTAAAGATCCTGAATCAGGCCCTTCCAACTCGGCTGACACCAACCGGGGAATTTGTACAGATTCCTTGATTGTGAAAGTCAGCTTAGGTGAATGCTTGATTTCTTGGTCTCATACGGATTGCATCCCCAATTGACGGAGCAATCAGGAGTCCACCGTTTTCCTTCTGTTTATCCACAATGAAATGTTATTATAGCAAACAAAAAGCGAACACTCCTAAGATGAAGGCCAAGCCGGAAAGGCGGGATCGTCGTGTTAAGTGAAAAAGCAGCAGTTGGAGATGTCGTACTGGAGTCTGTCCTTGATCAAGTCAAATCCACCAAAGGAACCGTCGTCTTCGGGAATAACAAGATTTCGGGTCTGTACATCCCTAACGAGTTTCTTGCAGGACACAAACCTAAGAAGGTGAAGATTGTTGTTACGGTGCAGGAACTGTGATTGGGCGTTGTCAGATAACCTCTATCTCGGCACTCCTGGTTATGTGCCAAGAAATAAAAGCGAGAAGCAAGCACTTGACCGTCACACAGAGAGGCAGGACCGTCCCGTGCTGCGGGCACGCTCATTGAATACGGGACAAGAGTCGTGTCATTTGGAGTTCACGCGCGATAGGCCCCTGTGCTCGCGGCATTGTCTACTTCATCTCGGAAGAGTTCGAGCGTTGGCCGGGTGGCCCACGCCTCCGGGTTCTTTCTTGGTTTTTTCGCACGACAGGCGCGAGTGTACAGGCGCCCGACCTAGACCGCTTTCAGTGATGGTGTAAACCACGGCGCCTGGCTTTGACGTGTCATCCCGAACCCCAGACCCTGAGCTTGCGAAGGGGAGCGGGGTGAGGGATCTGCTCCTGGTGCTTTCTTAGGCCGTCAAGAACGCGGGGCAGATTCCTCCCCTTCGGCAAGCTCAGGGTCGGAATGACACCCTCAAAGGAAACAGCTTGGTCTAGAACGGCGCGAAATTCCTCGGTCGATTTGATGTCCACACAATTCGGCGTCCATTTGTTAACCTGGATATCTAGTTCACGAGAGGGGTAACTTTCCGGTACGGCCGATGACATTCTCTTCCAGAAGCCTTGCGTTTGTCTCAGGGAAGGATTTGGAAATAGGGCGTTGGTCCGATCGGAAAACGCAATCATGTGTGGAATCATCGGCTCGGTACAAATCGGAAGCGAGAGACCTTACCGTGAGGAGGTGAGATGCGGCGTACGTGCCATGGCTCATCGTGGACCGGATGGAGAAGGCTTCAGTGAGTTTCTGCTCTCGAACCCTGGCGAAAACTCAGGAAAAGAATCGATCGCGACCGTGCTCATGGGGCATCGGCGATTGGCGATCATTGATCTCTCCGAGGCAGGCCGCCAGCCGATGTCGACGCCCAACGGCCGCTTTCACCTTATCTACAACGGCGAGATCTACAACTATCGTGAACTTCGCACCGAGCTCAAGAGCTTGGGGCACACATTCCATACAGCTTCCGACGC
>Ga0209648_10003703_pt1 | contig 12885 bp, 9 predicted proteins | sample GraSoi2013_115cm_FD_185830 | JGI IMG/M metagenome (GOLD analysis project Ga0209648, IMG submission 185830) | Grasslands soil microbial communities from the Angelo Coastal Reserve, California, USA - Sample 9_17_2013_115cm (SPAdes) (version 2) | ecosystem: Environmental > Terrestrial > Soil >...
CCTTCGTCAACGTCGACCTTGACCTGCTCGAGCGCTCGGCCGGTAAGGAAGGGCGCGGCGGCGCTGACGAAGGGGATCAGCCCGCCGTTGGCCAGCCCGGCCCCCACGCCGACCAGGTCCTGTTCGGCAATTCCGACATTGAACATTCGGTCAGGGAACTCGGCCTTGAACGTGGTGAGGTTGCTTGAACCCACGGAGTCGTTGCACACCGCGACGATTCGCTCGTCTTCGCGAGCCAGCGCGAGGAGGGTGTCCGCGAAGGCCTGGCGGCAGTCGTGCACTGCGGCGGCCTGCATCGCCTGGCTCATGTTGACAGCTCCCGGAGGGCGCTCTCGACTTGCTCCGCGCTCGGCACCTTGTGGTGCCACTCGACGCGATCCTCCATGAAGGACACCCCCTTGCCTTTTACGGTGTGCGCGATCACGCAGACCGGGCGTGTTGTCCCTGGACGCCGGAACGTGTCCAGCAACTGCGCATGATCATGGCCATCGACTTCGCGGACCTCCCAGCCGAAGCTGGCCCACTTGCCCGCCAGCGGCTCCAGTTGCGTGGTCTCCTCGGTCCGGGCGCCCTGCTGAAGCTGGTTCCGGTCGACGACGGCGAGCAGTGAACAGGCCGTAGTGGGAGGCCGTCATGGCGGCCTCCCAGTTGCTGCCTTCCTGCAGCTCCCCGTCTCCGAGCACCACAAAGGTGCGGCGGAGCGAAGCCTGCAGCCGCGCGGACAGCGCCATGCCGACGGCCACCGGGAATCCATGTCCCAGCGGTCCCGTGTTGGTCTCCACTCCCGGCACCTTGGTCCTGTTCGGATGGCCGTTGAGTGCGGACCCGGGCGCCGCGAAGGTGTCCAGTTCGTGCCGGGCGAAGAAGCCGCAGTGCGCCAGGGTGGCGTACAGCGCTCCCGCCGTGTGGCCCTTGCTTAGAACCAGCCGATCACGCTCGGCGAGCAGCGGGCGCATCGGATCGACGTTGATGACGGCTGCGTAGAGGGTCACCAAGATGTCAGCGACCGAGAAGTCGCCGCCGAGGTGACCGAGCCTGGCCCGGTAGACCATGTGCAGGTCGTCGCGGCGGACGCTGGTGGCCATCTCGCGCAAGACGGGCGCGGCCTCCGCCGGTGCCAGCTGCGCCAGCTGCGCGCGCAGGGCATGATAGCGGCGAGCCCCAGCTGGGTCAGCGGACAGCACTTGAATATCGATTCACTGTCGACTTTTCATGCATATTCCGAGCTTGCCCGGGATCTCAGCCGGTGTCAAGCCCTCGCCGGCGACCGTCAGGACAGGTACGCGAAACAGGCTCTGTTAACTAAGCAACGGCGTTAACTAGGCGGCGGCGTTAACTAGGCGGCGGCGTTAGCTAAGCGGCGGCGCTGTGGTGCTGCGGACGATCAGCTGGGGCGCGGCGGAGGTGAGAACGGAGCGGCTGCGGCCATCCATGCGCTCGCCCAGGAGGCGGGCAGCCGTCGAGCCCAGATCGAGGGCGGCCTGGTCGACGCTCGTCAGGTTGATGGGCGCACTGGAGGCAAGGGTGGTGTTGTCGTAGCCGACCAGTGAGAGGTCGGCTGGGATTCGAAGGCCGAGTTCGTATGCCGCTCGCAGCACGCCCAGGGCAGCGAAGTCGGCCCCGGCGAAAATGGCTGTTGGCCGGTCGGGCCGGCCGAGCAACTCACGCCCGGCCTGGTAGCCGCCCTCCTCGGAGAAGCTCGTACCAGCGATGGCCACGGCCTCGGCGAGGCCATGCCGGTCCATGGCCTGCCGGTAGCCCTCGCTGCGTTCCTGTTCGGGACGGCGTGTCCACTGGCCCGCTTTGGCCGTGGCGGAGGTATGGGCAATGCGGCGGTGGCCCAGGGCAACAAGATGATCGACGACGAGTGCAGCGCCTGCCCGGTCGTCGTCTACGACCGAGTCGTACTCATCGGCGGTGTCGTGATGACCGACCACGACGGTCGGGATCACCTTGGCAACCGCAATGACCTGCGAACGCGACATCGAAGGGGCGATCAGGATGATGCCGTCCATCGCCCGGTCGATCATGGCGTCGGCGAGGCGTGACTGATTCTGGGCGCCGAACCCGGCTGACCCAACCAGGACTTGGAAGTCAGTCTTGGCGAGAGCGTCAGTGACGCCGTCAAGAAAATCGCCATAGAAGGGATTGCGGATGTTGTCCAGCAGCAAGCCGATCGTGAAGCTCCTGCCGCGCAGGCCGCGGGCGGCGGCGTGGGGCCGGTACCCCAGCTCGGCCATGGACGACCGAACCCGCTGGCTCATGCCGGCGCTGACGCCGTAGGCGTTGCGCAGCACCTTCGACACTGCGGCAGTCGAGACACCTGCGTGTCTCGCCACATCCGCGATGGTCACCCGCCGAACGGCGTCCTGCGACTTCATCATGCGCTCCCACTCGATAACGATCTACACATAGAGAGTGTAGTCGGTACCTACCTGGCTTGACCATGGCGCCGTAACATGAGCCGTCAATAACACCGCGTACCCCATCTTACCTGCGACACTACGGCCAGAGGGGGCTTGTTACATGTTTGTTACATTTGGACGTCTTGACGACATCGCATCTTTAAGCTTACTTTACTCGCAAGACATCGTAGAACGTTCTACAAAGAACGCTCCGCCACGCGTCGCTGCTCGCAGCGACGCGAGAAGGCCGTCGGCGACGCATCCGCAGAAGTACCGTCGCCCTCTTCAGGGAGTGACGGCGCCAGAGCTCCGGAAGGCATCTGACATGTTCCGCAGAAAAAAATGGCCAGGGGCTGCCGCCGGCGCCGCTCTCGCAGTCCTGGGGCCGCTGGCGCTCGGCGCCTGCGGCAGTTCGTCCGGCTCTTCGTCGACGCTGACGATCGGCGTCATCACGCCGGCCACAACCTTCCAGGCCCCGGATATGAACTGGGGAAACGAATCGCTCTATAACCAGGCGGTCTATGACAGCCTGCTCCAGACCTCGCCCACCGGCACCATCGAGCCGCATCTGGCCACGGCCTGGTCCTACAACGCAGCCAAGACCGTCCTGACCCTTACGCTGAGGACCGGCGTCAAGTTCACCGACGGAACGCCGTTCAATGCGAGCGTCGCGGCCCAGAACCTTGAAGCCTTTCAGAAGGGCACGTCCAATAACGCCGGGTTCCTGGTCAACCTGGCGTCGGCCACGGCGGAAAGCCCGACGAAACTCGTGATCAAGCTGAAGCAGCCGGACCCCGCTTTCCTCACCTACCTGGGCCAGGCCGCCGGATCCCAGGAGAGCCCGAAGGCGTGGACCACCCCGACGGCCAAGACCGTGCCCGTTGGCTCGGGTCCCTACCTGCTGGACACCAAGGACACGGTCGTCGGCAGTTCATACGTCTTCACGAAGAACCCGAACTACTGGGACAAGCCAGAACAGCACTACTCCAGGGTCGTCATGAACGTGTACACCACCGCCACGACGGTGCTGGACGCCATCGAAGGCGCCCAGGTCAACGCGGCGAACACGTTCGACGACACCACGATCAACCAGATCCAGAACGCGGGCTTCACGGTGTACCCGCTACAGCTCAACTGGGCGGGCTTGTCGCTACTCGATCGTGACGGAAGGATGTCCGGGCCGCTCGGCAAGGTACAAGTGCGCCAGGCGATCAACATGGCGTTCGACCGGGCCGCCCTGCTCAAGGACATGAGTGACGGCTACGGATCCGTGACGTCGCAGGTGTTCCCGACGAGTTCGCCGGGTTATGACAAATCGCTGGACTCGTACTACAGCTTCGATCCGGCGAAAGCCAAGCAGCTGCTCGCCGCGGCCGGCTATCCCCATGGATTCACCCTGGACATGCCGTCGATTTCAGCCGCGTTCGGGGCGGCCACCTACGCGCTGATCCAGGCGGAGCTGGCCGACATCGGCGTCAAGGTGAATTACACCGACTACCAGGGCTCGCAGATATTTACCGCGATCCTCGCCCCGAAGTATCCGGCCACCTACTTCACCCTGGAAGAAGACCCCGTCCCCTGGCAGCTGGCCCAGTTCCTGCTGACCAAGGACGCTACGTTCAATCCCTTCCATTCGACGAATTCCACGGTCGCCGGCTATCTCAACGCGATGCAGACGGGTTCGAGCGCCCAGGCGGCGGTCGCGGCCAAGGCGCTTAACCAGTATCTCGTCCAGAATGCCTGGTTCGCGCCGTTCTTCCGGCCGCAGTCCAGTTTCGTCGCAGACAGCCATACGACCGTTAAGGTGCAGGCCGGCAACGCGGTGCCTTACCTATGGAACATCGAGCCGAAGAAGTCATGATCGGCACCGGTGCCGGGGCCAGCCGCCATTTGGTCCAGCACAGATCACCCCTTCCACATGAGGAATCGCCATGCTGACCTTCACGGTGCGCCGCCTGTTGTACGGAGCACTGCTGCTCTTCGTCATCGTCACCCTCGCCTACCTGCTGCTGTACGCGGCCGCCGGCAATGTCGGCCGGACGATCCTGGGACCGGACGCAACCCAGGCGACCGTCGCGCTCAAGAATCAGCAGCTGGGTTTGAACAGCCCGCTGCTCACTCGGTACTTTTCCTGGCTCGGGCACGCCCTGACGGGTAACTTCGGCAACTCATGGTTCACCAACCAGCCCGTCACCACGGCCATCTCCACCCGGCTGCAGGTCACCCTGACCCTGGTTCTGGGAGCCGTCATCGTGAGCGCCGTGGTATCGGCGGCCCTCGGCGTCTGGGCCGCTCTCCGCGGCGGGGCGGTGGACCGGACCGTACAGGTGTTCTCCGTACTCGGGTTTGCTATCCCCGGGTTCATCATCGCGGTGTTCCTCGTGCGGTTCTTCGCCCTGGGAACACACTGGTTCAAGCCGACCGGTTACGTCCCGATCGCCACCTCATTCGCCGGCTGGATCAGGACGGTGACTCTCCCGGTGATCGCCCTGTCCATCGGCCTGGTGGCCGGAGTCGCCCAGCAGGTGCGCAGCTCCGTCATCGACGCGCTGCGTCAAGACTGGGTCCGGACCCTGCGCAGTCGTGGCCTTTCCGAGCGGAGCGTCCTGTTCAAGCACGTCCTCCGTAACGCGGGAGGGCCCGCGCTGTCCGTCCTGGCGCTGTCGTTTGTCGGCCTCCTCGGGGGCGCCGTGATCATCGAGCAGATTTTCGGCATCCCCGGCCTGGGCCAGATTGCGGTCCTGGCGACCTCTCAAGGCGACGTGCCCCTGGTCATGGGCTTGGTCGTGGCCATCGGGGTGATCGTGATCGTCGTCAACCTGGTCGTCGATCTCCTGCAAGGATTCCTGAACCCGAAGGCGCGCATATCATGAGCGAAGCTGTTGTCAGCGGGACGCTGGCCCCCGATGTCTCGTCCGATATCCGTGCGGCGCACAGCCATCTCGCCCGACGGTTCCTGAGGAACCCGCTCGGGATAGCGGCACTGTCCGTCCTCACGCTCATCGTCCTGGCGGCCATCTTCGCTCCGCTGCTCACGTCCTATGCCCCCAACACCGCCTCGGTCCTCAACGTCCTTCAGGGGCCGGGCGCCCGGCATCTGCTCGGCACCGACGGGGCGGGACGCGATGTGTGGGCCCGGCTGCTGTACGGCGCCCGGTTCACGCTGGCCGGAGCGCTGCTGGCGACCGTCGTCGCGGCCGTCCTCGGCATCGCCAGCGGGCTGGTGGCCGGATATTACGGAAAGTGGTTCGAGTCGGTGTCCTCCTGGGTCACCACGCTGCTGATGGCGCTGCCTGGCATCGTCGTGCTCCTCGCGGCCCGGGCCGTGCTGGGTCCCTCGCTCTGGAACGTCATGATCATCTTCGGGGTGCTGCTGGTTCCGGCTTTCTACCGCCTGGTCTATGCGGCTGTGTCCGGGGTGCGCAACGAGCTGTTCGTCGACGCGGCCCGGGTCTCCGGCGTGAGCGACTTCAGGATCATCACCCGGCACATCCTGACCGTGGTCCGGGCGCCCATCATCCTGCAAGCCTCGATCGTCTTCGGCATTGGCATCGCGGTTCAGGTGGGACTCGACTTCCTCGGCTTTGGCGACCAGACCATTCCCACCTGGGGCAACATGCTCAACGACGGCTTCACCAACTTGTACCGCGACTCCCAGCTGGTCATCTGGCCCGGTCTGGCTATCGTCCTGACCGGCGTCGCGCTCACCTTGTTCGCCAACGCGCTGCGAGACGAACTCGAGCACAGCGCGGGTCCGAGCCGCCGTCTTCGCCGCGCCGCCGCGGCGACGGCCGCCGCACAGGCAGTCGCTGACCCGGTGCGGCCAGCAAGTGACACCATCGTCCATGCGGAGCCGGACTCTTCCGCGCCAGCGCCGCTGCTGCTGCACATTGACGGTCTGGCCGTCGGATACCCGCAGGCGGACGGTTCCGTGACCCGCGTGGTCGACAACGTGTCATTGGACATCCGGCGCGGGGAGGTGCACGGCCTGATCGGTGAATCGGGATCGGGTAAGACTCAGACGGCCTGGTCGGTGCTTGGCCTGCTGCCGTCTGGAGGAGAGATCCTGGAGGGATCCATCCGTTTCGACGGGGAGGATCTCAGCCGGGTTCCCAGCGCGAAGATGCGGGACATACGGGGCGGGCGTATCGCCTATATCCCCCAGGAACCCATGTCCAACCTCGACCCTTCGTTCACCATCGGCACCCAGCTGACTGAGCCCATGCGGATCAAGCTCGGCGTGTCGAAGGGCGAGGCCAAGGCCAGGGCGCTGAAGTTGCTCGGGCAAGTCGGCATCCCCAACCCCGAGCGAACCTTCGCTTCCTACCCGCACGAACTGTCCGGCGGCATGGCCCAGCGCGTCCTGATCGCCGGCGCCGTATCGTGCGAACCCGACCTCGTCATCGCCGACGAGCCGACGACGGCCCTCGACGTAACCATTCAGGCCGAGATCCTCGATCTCCTGCGCGAACTCCAGCACGAGCTCGGTGTGACCATCCTCATCGTCACGCACAACTTCGGGGTCGTCGCCGACCTCTGCGACCAAGTGTCCGTCATGCAGAAGGGAAGGATCGTGGAAACGGGACCGGCACGCTCCATCTTTGCTGGCCCTCGCCATCCCTATACCAGGTCTTTGTTCGACGCGATCCTGGACGAAAGCCCGGCCCGCGGTCCCTACGCAGAAGTCAGGTCCTGATGACGTCGAAGGAGCGAGCCGACATGCCCGAACCCCTCATTGCCGTCGACGACCTTGTTGTCGAATACCCGTCGAAGGGCGTCCGCAGGCACGCCTTCCGAGCGCTCAAAGGTGTTTCCGTGGATATCCGTCCCGGCGAGACCGTCGGGCTGGTGGGTGAATCCGGTTCGGGGAAGACGACGCTGGGCCGGGCCGTCCTGGGGCTCGCGCCCGTCACCCGCGGAAGCATCAAATTCAAGGGACGCGAAATCGGTGCCCTCGGCCGACGCGAGCGGCGAGCCTTGTCCAGCGAGATCCAGGTCGTGTTCCAGGATCCTTACTCTTCTCTTAACCCGTCGCTGACCATCGAGCAGACCCTCACGGAACCGCTCATGGTGCAGAAGATGCCGAAGGACGACGCGACGGCCCGCGTGCGCAACCTGCTTGACCAGGTCAAGCTCCCGCGCGATGCGCTCAGCCGCCTGCCCCGCGAGTTCAGCGGGGGCCAGCGCCAACGGATAGCCATCGCCCGGGCCCTGGCCCTGTCGCCCGAGTTCATCGTGTGCGACGAGCCTGTCTCGGCGCTGGACCTGTCCACGCAGGCACGGGTGCTCGACCTCTTCAAGGAGATACAGGACACCACGGGTGTGGCGTACCTGTTCATATCGCACGACCTGGCCGTCGTGCGGAATATCAGCCACCGGGTCGCCGTGATGTACCGCGGCGAGATTGTCGAATACGGCGACGGAGACCAGGTAACGACGCACCCGAGTGATCCCTACACCCAGCGGCTGCTGCTAGCCGCCCCGGTTCCCGACCCCGTTCGGCAGGAAAAGCGCCGGAGCGAACGGCGAGCGTTCCTGGCCGCCCAGCAAGGCGCGCATGCTCAGGTCGCTTAGTCCCCGTCCGGCCGCCGGAAGGAGGTGAATCCATGGGATACGGAAAAGGAGCGCGAGTGAGGGACATCCTTGCTGACGCTACCGCGCGAGGCATCGTGGCCAGGTACGTTCCCGAAGTAACGAACTTGCCGATGATCGAGCACATGGGATTCCTTCCCTTCCGCGCTGTCGTCGAGCGGGGAAGCGCGGCATCGTCGGACCCGGCCGGACTCGAAAAGATGTGGCACGAACTCGAACTGCTGGAGGGCAGTCCCCGAAGTCCGGCCGAGGCGCCCTTCATCGAGCCTGCGCTCGACTATGAGCCGGCCGATGTCCGTCGCGGTTCCGCGCGGATCAGCCCGGTGGGCCCCGCGGAGCAATGGGGTATCACCGAATTGGCCATCGCAGGCCCATCCCACGGTAACCCGTTCGTCGATGTCGAGCTCTCGGCCGAATTCACGAGCGAGGCTGCTTGTCACATATCGGTGGGCGGTTTTTACGACGGCGATGGCACATACCGGATACGCTTTCAGGCTCCCAGCACCGGGACCTGGACATACGTCACGACGTCGACCGCCCGATCGCTGGATGGCCTGCGAGGCGCCTTCCAGGTGAGGCCGCCCGGGTCCCGGAACCACGGCCCGGTCGGAGTGGCGGACCGCTTTCACTTCGCCTACCGTGACGGCACGCGCTTCCTGCCCATCGGCACGACGGCCTACGCATGGACCCATCAGCCGGCGGCTCTGGAGGAGCGCACACTCGCGACGCTGGCCGACTCGCCTTTCCGCAAGCTTCGGATGTGCGTGTTCCCGAAGTCGTATGTCTTCAACACTAACGAGCCTGTGAGGTACCCGTTTGCCCGTGATGATAAAGAAGACTGGGACTTCACCTGTTTTGACCCGCAGTTCTTCCGTCATCTTGAGAGGCGCATTGACCAGCTTGCCGAGCTGGGCATCGAAACAGACCTGATCCTGTTTCACCCATACGATCGCTGGGGTTTCTCCGAGATGCCTAAAACGGCCGACGACCGGTATGTCCAGTATCTTGTCCGGCGGCTGGGCGCTCATCGCTCCATCTGGTGGTCGATGGCGAATGAGTACGATCTGCTGCCGCAGAAGACGACCGACGACTGGGAACGGCTAGCCGGGATCGTGCGCAAGAACGATCACGTAGGACACCTCACCTCGATCCACAACTGCCTCGATTTCTACGATCACGCCCGCCCGTGGATCACTCACTGCAGTGTCCAGCGGATTGACGCGTACCGCACGTCGGAGAACACCGATGAATGGCGGGAGACATACGCCAAGCCCGTGGTCATCGACGAATGCGGCTACGAAGGAGATCTTGATCAGGGGTGGGGCAATATAAGTGGCCGCGAACTCGTGCGCCGGTTCTGGGAAGGCGCCGTACGCGGCGGGTACGTCGGACATGGCGAGACCTACCTCAATGAGCGAGAGGAGCTGTGGTGGTCCAAGGGCGGTGCCCTGGTCGGAGATTCGGCTCAACGGATCGGATTCCTGCTCCAGATCACCGCAGACGCACCCGGCGGCACACTGGAGCCGCTGCCCAGCGACTGGGACGTCAGGTGGGGCGGCGCTGAGGGCTACCGGATTGCGTACTTCGGCTTCGGGCGCCCCCGGTACCGCGACATCACGACGCCGCAGGAAAGCCGGTGGCTGGTCGACGTCATCGACACCTGGAATATGACGATTGAACGCCAGCCGGGCGTCTTCACGGGGACCTTCAGGATTGATCTGCCCGGACGCGAATTCATGGCTGTCCGGCTCATTGCGGTCAGGGACGGCTAGCTGCCACTGCCGTTGCCCATGCCGTACCAGCCCACGGAGGCCAAGTCGTGTTTTCCGAGTGGTCAGCCGCCATGATCTCGCCGGTCGAGGACTTCGCGGGGGCGCCGCTGCTGCGCACAGAGTTCGCGCTCGATGACGGTCATGGGGCAGTGACGAGCGCGGAGCTCGCGGTGAGCAGCCTGGGTGTCTTTGAGGCCTATCTCAACGGCCGCGCCGTTGGTCACGACGTGCTGAGCCCAGGGTGGAGCAGCTATGAGTGGCGGCTGAGGTACCGGACATATGACGTGAAGGAACTCCTGCGGCCAGCCACGGTACTGGGTATCTCCCTGGGCAATGGCTGGAGCCGCGGGCGTCTTGGGTGGAACGGAAACCGCGCCTTCTACGGTGATCGCCTCGCGGTCATCGCGCAGCTGGAGCTGACTTTCGCCGATGGTCACCGGCAGCTGGTGAGCACCGACGAGACGTGGCTGGCCGGGCCGTCAGCGACGCTGGCGAACGACCTTTACGACGGACAGACTATCGACGCCCGGCAGGCCGACGACACGTGGATGCACCCTGGAGCAGCGCCGCCCGGCTGGGGCAGCGTCGAAACGCTGGAGTTTGACGCCAGCCGCCTCACGCCGTATGTCGGGCCGCCCATCGTCCGCCACGAAGCCCTCCGGCCGGCGAATATCTGGTCGTCGCCGTCGGGTCGCACGCTCGTGGACTTCGGACAGAACCTCGTCGGCTGGCTGCGCTTCACGGTCCAGGGTGAGGCCGGGACCGAGATCATCGTCCGCCACGGCGAGATCCTGGAGCACGGCGAACTCGGCGTGCGGCCGCTTCGCAGCGCCCAGGCCACCGACCGATTCGTCCTGTCCGGCGAACAGGACTACTTCGAGCCCACCAAGACCTACCACGGCTTCCGTTACGCCGAGATTACCGGCTGGCCTTCAGAGCTGACCTCGAGCGCCCTGGAGGCGGTGGTCGTCCACTCCGACCTGCGGCGCACCGGTCATTTCGAATGCTCAGACCCGATGCTCAACCAGCTGCACGGGAACGTGACATGGGGAATGCGCGGCAACTTCCTTGACGTTCCGACCGACTGCCCGCAGCGCGACGAGCGCCTCGGCTGGACCGGCGATCTCGCCGTCTTCGCGCCATCTGCGGTGTACCTCTACGACGTGGACGCCTTCTTGCGTGACTGGCTTCGCGACCTTGCCGCCGAACAGCAGGCGCACGATGGCATCGTTCCGCTCGTCGTCCCGGACGTCCTGAAGTACGAGACGCACCCCTTCAGTCTTCCGGATCCGGAAGCCATCGCGATCTGGAGCGACGCGGCGGTGTGGGTTCCCTGGGCGCTATGGCAAGCCCGTGGCGACCGGGGCGTCCTGGAGGATCAGTACGCCTCCATGACCGCGCACGCCCGGCGGGTGGAGTCGCTGCTCTCACCGACCGGTCTCTGGGACGCCGGCCTTCAGCTAGGCGACTGGCTCGATCCTCAGGCTCCGCCCGGCGAGCCCTTCAAGGCCAAAGCCGACAGCCACGTCGTGGCCACCGCCTGCTTTTACCGGACCGCGCGCACCGTCGCGGACACCGCGGAGCTGCTGGGCAGGGCTGACGATGCCGAGCACTTCCGGCTGGCGGCCGGGCGAGTGCGGGCCGCGTTTAACGAGTACTACGTCGAGGAGAACGGGACAGTGCGCAGCGACTGCGCCACTGTCTACGCGCTGGCCATCGCTTTCGGCCTGCTCGACGGCGACATGGAGGCACGGGCCGGTGACCGGCTGTCGGCTCTCGTCAGGGAGAACGGCCACCGGATCTCGACCGGATTCGCCGGCACGCCGTACGTTACTGACGCCCTCACCCAGACCGGTCACCTTGACGACGCCTACCGGCTGCTGCTCGAGCGCGGCTGCCCGTCATGGCTGTACTCCGTCACGATGGGTGCCACCACGATCTGGGAACGCTGGGATGCCATGCTGCCCGACGGCACGATCAACCCGGGGCAGATGACCAGTTTCAACCACTACGCGCTGGGTGCCGTCGCGGACTGGATCCACCGGACCGTCGGCGGGATCGCACCGCTCGAGCCCGGCTACGGAGGAGTGCTCATCGCGCCGCAGCCTGGCGGCGGGCTGACTTGGGCTACGGCGAGGCTGGAGACGGCTCGCGGCCTCGTCGAGGTGCACTGGCGCCAAACCGAGCAGGACCTGACCGTCGAGGCCGCCGTTCCAGCCGGCGTTACCGGCGTGATCCGGCTGCCGGGCCAGCCGGATCGAGAACTGGTGTCCGGCAGGCAAACCATCACCGTCCCCGTGCACCGCCGCAGGAAGTCAGGAGAGCTGCCATGAATAACGTCGATCGGGCCGGGGACATCGTCGCGAAGATGAGCCTGGAGGACAAGGTCGCGCTCGCGTGCGCCGATTTCGCCGCCGTGGCTCATCTCGGGTTGCCCCCGCTGAGTTTTACCGACGGGGGTAACGGGGTCAGGGTGGCCGACGACGCTACCGCCTTCCCGGCGTGCGTGTCGCTCGCAGCGGCCTTCGACGAACAGCTGGCGTACCGGTTCGGGTCCGCGGTCGGTCACCAAGCCCGTTCGGCCGGTCATAATGTCCTGCTCGGACCGGCGCTTGACATCGCGCGCACGCCGCTGGGCGGCCGCCAGGCCGAGGCGTTCGGCGAAGACCCGTACCTCACCGGAAGCCTGGGGGCGGCGTACGTCCGGGGCGTCCAGGGGCACGTCGTGGCCATGGTCAAGCACTTCGTGGTGAACAACTTCGAGACTGGCCGGACCGGGTCCGGCTGGCCGCCATCGGACCGGGGGCCAGCGGTCGACATCCACGTGTCCCGCCGGGCTCTGGAAGAGATCTACTTTCCGCCGTTCCGGCGCGCTCTCCTGGACGCCGGCGCCGGCTCCGTCATGGGTTCCTACAACCAGGTCAACGGCTGCTACGCCTGCCAGAATCCTGAACTGCTTGGCACGCTGAAAGACCAGTGGGGCTGGGCGGGATTCGTCGCTCCGGACTTCATGTTCGCGGTTCGCGATCCGCTGGCGGCCGCGCGGGCTGGCCTTGACCTCCCGGGGCTGGACGACGCCGAGGGGCGCAGGCCGGAAGACTTCACCAGCGGACGCA
>Ga0209648_10003706_pt1 | contig 12883 bp, 9 predicted proteins | sample GraSoi2013_115cm_FD_185830 | JGI IMG/M metagenome (GOLD analysis project Ga0209648, IMG submission 185830) | Grasslands soil microbial communities from the Angelo Coastal Reserve, California, USA - Sample 9_17_2013_115cm (SPAdes) (version 2) | ecosystem: Environmental > Terrestrial > Soil >...
ACCGGTCGCGGCGCAGTCGTTACAGGCAGCAATCTCGGAAAAGTTTCAATGGAAAGCAGCAGTGGCGCGGTACCTGGATACGGTTCCCGTGGGCCAATAAGACCGGGAAGGGCCACAAATTATTTTCAGGCGGTCAGGAAACTATTTGGGGCTTGACCTCGTCTATACAGGCAAGACCACTCGCGGGGTAGGGGGCTAACCACCACAGGGCAACCGACCGTCAGTCTCCTACCCCTAAAAGCCCTGAATCGCTTGAAACCGCGCGGTTTATATAAAATTTAGCAGCAAGAAACCAACGCCGATAACCAGCGGGCCCGTAGCCCTCTCGATGGCAAAGCTTGAGCTTCGCGAGCTATTTTGTGGCGAGCGCGATTCGTGTCGTGGGGGTCTCGCGGGACATGGGCGGGATCTCCTCAAGCTCCAGCCCGGCGACAAACATGGGTGTCGGCGCTACCCTGCCCCATCGATTGAGTTCCCAGCTAGCGCGAATGAATTTTGTCTCCGGACGTAGAGAGAGATCGATGATCATTTTGGTCGTGCCTCGATAGAACTGCTGCGGCAGCTTGAGGAGCGGCTTCTTCGTCCAAGTCACTCCGTCGGCTGAACCCCAAATCGACACATCGAGCGATTCCTGTTCAATCTGATCCGTGACGGTAAGGCGGCATAGAAACGTGCGCGTCGCGCTCGCGGAAATGTCGAATGCCGCGCCCTCGCCGTTAGCTTCCATGCGAGTGTCACGCGGAATGAGAGCCAGTGTCGCAGGTAGAGCGCTCATCAAGCGCGGATTCTAACACACAGTTTGCTTTTTTGCCGCCGTTGTTGCCCACGACAAGCGAACCAGCAGCGAAACAGTTCAGGCATGGAGCTTCGCCAGCCGTTCCTCGGCTGCGGCGAGCGTCTCTTCCTTTTTGCAGAAGGTGAAGCGAACCTGCGAAGCGCCATCCCGCGCGTTGTTGTAGAAGCTGGAGCCAGGGACGACGGCGACTCCGATGGTTTCGACGAGATACTTGGCAAAGCGTACGTCTTTCGTTTCGGCCTGAAAACGCACAGGATCGGGATCCGCGAAGCGCGTGATATCCGTCATGATGTAGTACGCGCCGCGCGGCTTGAAGACGGTGAAGCCGGCGCTCGTGAGAATTTTCATCAGCCGTTCGCGCTTTTCTGTATAAGAACTGGCGAGCTTGTCGTAGTAGCTTTGGTGAAAATGCAGCGCGCTCGCCCCGGCTTGCTGGAGCGGAGCTGCAGCGCCCACGGTTAGAAAATCATGCACTTTGCGAATCGGTTGCGTCGGTTCCGGAGGAGCCAGCACCCACCCCACGCGCCATCCTGTCACGCTGTACGTTTTTGACAGGCCATTGATGACGATGGTGCGGTCGCGCATGCCCTCGACGCGCGCCATGGAGATGTGTTCCGCGCCGTCGTACAGAATGTGTTCGTAGATTTCATCGGTGATGCAATAGGCGTTCCAGCGCACGCAGAGGTCGCGGATAAATTCGAGCTCGGCTTTCGTGAAGACTTTGCCGGTGGGATTATTGGGCGTGTTCAGAATGATCGCTTTGGTGTGCGGTCCAAAGGCGGCCGAGAGCTCCTTTTCGTCGAAAGACCAATCCGGAGTGCGTAGCTTGACGAACCGCGGCGTGGCGCCGCTCAGAATCGCATCTGGTCCGTAGTTCTCGTAGAACGGCTCGAAAACGACGATTTCATCGCCGGGATTGATGATCGCCATCATCGCGGACATCATCGCTTCGGTCGAGCCGCAGCAGATAGTGACCTCGCGCTCGGGGTCGTACCTGACGCCCTGGGTGCGCTCAAATTTCTCGACGATGGCGTCACGCAAGGGCTTCGCGCCCCAGGTTATCGCGTATTGATTGATGTCGTCGGCGATGGCTTTGCGCGCGGCTTCCTTGATTTCCCCGGGCGCGGCAAAATCCGGAAATCCCTGAGACAGATTTACGGCGCCGTGCTTCAAGGCCAGGCGCGTCATTTCCCGAATGACGGATTCCGTGAATTGCTCGGCCTTTGCCGAGAGCATGCGGCGCGAGATTTGTGCCATCGAGAGGTCCGGAGCAGTCATTGCACTTTCTCAGAAAAGATCAGATTGCATCGGTAGAAACGCGGCATGCCGCGCCCCTGCAAGAAAAAATGATCGCTACGCTCTCGCGGTCAGCGCGCGTGGCCGGTGGCGGTCTGCGTCGCCACGCCCGGCTGTCCATAAATCATCCGGTAGACTTCCGTGTTGCGCAAGACGACTTGCACATATTCGCGGGTTTCCGTGAATGGGATGGACTCCACGAGTTCCGGGATCTCCTCATAGTTGCGCTCTGCTTTCCACGCGGCGATGCGGTCTTCGCCGGCATTATAAGCAGCGGCCGCGTATTCAAACGCGCCCGTCTCGCGCACCAGGTTCGCGATGTAAGCCATGCCAACTTCAATGTTGAAGTCTGGCTCGAAAAGTTTGTTTTTCGTGTAGCGCACTTTGAGCTGCTTGGCGAGAAGCTTTCCCGTCTTCGGCAAAACCTGCATCAAGCCGATGGCGTTCTTGGGCGACACAGCGTCCGCCTGAAACGTCGATTCCTGGCGAATCAGGCCGGCGGCAAACATCGCATCGAAATCGTTCTTGGCGGCTTCACGCCGCAACGCGGCTTCGTAGGGGAGCGGATAGAGCGCTTTCCAGGCGGCCACAGGCGCTTCGCTGATCTTTCGGGAATCAAAGTTGGGGACGATGATCCGGCCATAAGCCATGCCGGCGCCGTAGTGGCCCTGGTCGAAAGCCGCCTGCGCGGCTTCGAGCAAAAAGCGCGGCGAAGAGGTCGCGAAGTAGGCGTTCTTCAGCTCCTGCTCCGCTGAGGAATCGAAAGCGATGGCGCGGAGCGCCTGCGCCCGCTCCCAGCGATCCGCCGCGGCAACCGGGATCGGCTCTTCAAACGAACGAAGCGAAGGCGGCGGCGGGATTTTCTCCAGAAATTCCGGTGGATTCTCTTCACCGGAACCAAGTTTGGCCACGCGGACAGCCGCGGCATTGCCAAAATACGTCAGCGGGAAACGCTCGGCGGCTTTGTTGTAAAGGCTGCGCGCCCGCGCGGGATTTCCACTGCGCTCGGCATCGCGGCCAAGCCAATAGAGGGCGTCCACGGAATTGGCCGACACGGGATACTTCAGCAGGAATGTGGTAAGCCGCTCATCGGCGTCGGGATGGCGATCCAGATAGGCCACCCAGGCGATACGCCACTCGCAATTGAAGGCGTATTTTCCGTTCGGGAAGGAATCCAGGACGCGCTGGTAAGCGACTACAGCTTTTTCACGTTCGAGCTCCACCCAATGGTAATTCCCCGCCGCCATCAATCCATCTTCATTCCATTTGCTGACCGGATAGTCTTGCGCCAGCGTGTTCAGCGCGGAAAACATCTCCGCTTCCTTTTTCGCGGAGCGGTAGGCCTGCGACAGGGCGTAGAGCCGTTCAGCGTCCACCTCAAGGTCCGGGGTCTTCACCGCGGCGATCATGGAAGGTGAACCCTTCAACTGCACGCGGCATTCCGCGACGCGAAGTTGCGCGCGCTGGCGCGCGGGATTCGCGGGATCCTTCAGCATAGTCAGCAGCTTTTCAAATTCAACGCGCGCTTCCTTCCACTTGTGCGCGTCGTAGAAAGCCTTGGCACGCTGCTCCTGCATTTCCACGCCGGGATAGGCATATTCCTTTCCCAGCGCGTGCATGAGCTGCGACAAAGCGGAACCAGCGGGCTTGGCTTCATCTGCTAGGGGGTATTTGTAGAAGACAGTCTGATAGTCCTTCGCGGCGCGAGCAAGCTGATGCGCGGCCTGATAGGCGTGGGCCCGTTCGTAAAGAAGCGTTGGCTTTGATGGCGTGCCCGAATACGTGTCGAGGGCATCGATGGCTTCCTGCGCGTGTCCGATCTGGACGGTGGTAGGCGCGAAGGCCTCCAGTACTTGCTCGCGCATGGCCGTATTCGGGTAGTCGTGCAAAACGGTTTGCAAGACTTGATAAGCTTCCGCGGTGCGCCCTAAGGCACGCTGCGCCTGCGCCGTCCAGTACAGCGCATATTCGCGGAGCAGCGTGTCGTTCTGCGCCTTGAACAGCCAGCCGAGGGCCTGTCCCGATCGGCTCTTTACATAGTCTTCGTAGCCAAGAGCAAGCGCGGCGCGCGCGCCCCAGACGTTCGTGGTGTTCTTGGCGGCAAAGGCGGAGAGTTTTTCGTAGGCGCCGGGCGTGGCGTTATGGAGCGCTCGTGCGAGATCGGAAAGTTCTTTTTGCGCGGCCTCGTCTTCCGGCGTATCGGCCGCAACTTCGGGCGTGGACGTTTCTGCTTTGCATCCGGTCCGGCAAGGCGGAGACTTGGGCTTTTTCGATTTGCGCTGATGCTTGGACGATTGCGCTGAGGCGTCCAGCGCCCCGCCAAATGCCAAGCCAAAAATGAGCATCAATGCAACGAGAGACCGTGACATAGAGGAACAGAATAATACGGTACTTTGCGAACGGCCACAAAAGCGTGCAGCCAGAGTTCGCTTAGTGATGCCGCGCTGGCATGGCGTACGGGTAATCGCCGAGCGCGTGCGCGTCCCCTTCGGCGAGGATTTCCACCATCCAGCGATAAAAATAATCGACTGGATGATCCATGATTGGTTTAAAGCGGCGGTCGTATTCTCGATGAGCTTTTTCAATGTCGTCTTTCAATCGGATGCAGAGATCTCTGTTTTGGCGGCCTAAGCGTACCTGCTCCGGCCGGAGCATCTTGATATCCTGCATCGAAACTTTGGCTACCCGGTTCGCGCGGCGGTGCAATTCCTGTTCTTCGGGAGACAGGCGGTTGACGTCAAATTCATCGCCAAACTGGGATCCGTTGGCAGCAGCCCCAGGGGCCGGCTCGATCAGTTCGAGCGGTTCCGGCTCGGCATGTAGCTCGAATTCTGTGGCTACAGGCTCACGAACTAAAGGTGCTCGAGGTGCCGCCGGAGCCTGTGCCGCCTTCGGAACTGGCTGCGAAGGCATCGGTCGCTGTGGTGCCGGAGGCAGCTCAGAAGCAACTTTGCCGACCAAGTCGGTGAGTTGCGCCTCGATGGGCGACCGCGGGCCCGTTTGCAGGGACACGGTTACGAATCTCGACAGCACTTCCAGCGCAGCAGCCAGAGATGCCGCGGAAGTTTGCGCGCGGAGCAGCGGCGGCAGCGCATTGGTCGGCCTGTTGCTCGCGCAGGCGGATACCACGTCGCTCACCGCATGATGCAGCTCATCCGATGTGCGCTGGATGCGCTCGAGATTGTCGCGAAGCGCTCGCACGATTGCTTGTTCCACCGCGCTGGGTTCTTGTGCCATACCGGTTTTCGGGGGTCTTTCGCTCGAAATACCCCGTCTTTGCATTTTGCGAGCTAGGTGCTTTGGAGTCAACGGCCCAGCGGTACCGGTGTGCCTAATCATTGCTTAACTGTGCCGAACGGCGGCTCATTGCTGGAGAGTAGTAGCCAAGTGCAAGGACAACCGAAAACCTTCAGGAACCCAAGAACTGCAACTCGGAACATCATACATTCCCAGAGGCAGCAATCGACGCGAGACTCACAAGGGCACTAAATGAGCGATCACTTCACTTCGAAGTGGCCGTGGCTGACGGACTCTTGCACTGGTACAGTGAGCGCAAGGCCTCGAAGAATGGCCTGACGCTCGCATCAACGGTCACATTACCGGAATATCTGACTCCATCTTGAGCATCCAGATAGACCTCCGCACTATGGCTATCGTCAGCTCGGAAATGCAGCGGCTGCGGAGCCACGGTCGTCTTGTCGCTCACGGACAGAAGTGTTCCGCTCTCGCAGCTGTACGACTTTGCCCAGAGCGAATCAAACAGGGCTTTCGCGCTTGCCTCTGGTTGCATGTCACCTGAGTAGGTGATCCTCTCCGCGTTCCACTCCAGAATCCCGTTTCGGCCTTCGTTGCCGTGGAACTTGATGGCGTGCGGTGAAGCCTCACGTGCAGAAGAGGTTTGACCAGCTGATTTAGCGGCCTCGTCCGCGCTTTTTTCCGGTTTGGCTGAGGACGTGGAAATGATTTTTGCGGGATAGGGAAGATCCACCGAACCGATCATGCCCGTCCGGGGATCGCAGACGAGCAATCGGACGCGCGCGGTCTCCGCCTTTGGCACGAACGAGATCGTGTGGGAGATGCCGTGTGTTCTTATGGACTGATACTCAGTTTCCGTGAATTTCTGACCGATGCTCTGACGATTGTATTGTAGCGGCAGCCCGCGCGCGTTGAACATGCAGGTGGCAAGTTCAATGTGCACATTTCGCACCCCGTCTTCCGGCGGACCGAAGGACAGCGCATTCGGATCAATCACGAGGAAATACTTTGTTTGCCCTGGCTGATCAGGTGGCAAGGCGCTGGCCTCGACAAGAATCGAAGTGGCCGTCAAGAAATCATTGCACGCGGCTTGCGACAAGTGCGTATCCGTGTCCTTTGCATCTTTCGCCGAAATCGTGGCGTCAGATTCGCGCGCAAAGTAGCCTTCGCGAAATGAGAGCTGCACGCCTGGCCGTGTTGTCTTCACGGAAATCCGGCGAAACTCGCCGTGCCAGTTCCTGTCAGTTGGATAATAAGTCAGTTCATAATATGATGACGAATCATCGATCGCCCTCTTGACGCATTCCGAGAGGTCGTTGTTATTCAGGCAAACTTTCCCGCCGGTTTGCTCCGCAAGGTTTCGCATCGATTCCTGGTTTGAGAAACGGACGTTGCTCTCGCGGTTTAACGTAGCTCCCTCCGAAAATGGATTGGGCTTCCCTCGCGACTCAGGGTCGAACAGCGCCTGCGTTTCCATTCCTCGTGGATCAACGGGATACACGGCGATCTGAGCGTCCGTCAGAGCGCTCGCTACAGCAGTCATGTCGTCAATGTAGTTGCGGATTCCGCTGAATTTCGCCACCATGGTTAGGTTCGCGTCAGGTGTGATGGCCAGCGGAAACGCGGACGACAGCCAAATTAGGTTTTTCCTTCCGGGGTATCCGCTGACGTGCCGTGCAATCACGCGCAGGGCATCCAGCGTCAGTTTTACGCGGATATCCATGGATTCGGCGTATTGCTCTCTCTCAAACCGCTGGAGTTGCAGCGCCCTCATAGCTAGCAACGCGTCGGAGTTCCCCCCTGCGGAGCCCTGGCTGCCTGATTGAGGGCCCGGCGGTCCTCCCGGTATGTCGCTCTGTCCTTCCGCGCCCGCCATTTGCTCCAGGAGCGAGGAATGACTTGAAGTATCGTCGCGAGGGTCCTTCCCTTGCAGATTTGTCGCTTCCAGTGTCAGCGCCCGTTCTGCAGCCGCCCGCAGGAGCTTCGCATCCGTCGTAAAACTCTGCAGCAATCGCAGTTGTCTCCCGAGCAAGAACACCGCCATGGGAACGTCACTCGGAGCGGATGCCAGCAGCCGAACCATCTTCTGCCGGACTTGCAATTGCGTTGTGGCGTCGGTGTTCAACCCATCCACCAACAAAATCGTGGGTGGCGCGGACAAACTCTTTGTGGTCACCAGATTCGTATAAACGCCGGCAGGGAGCTGTAGGGCCGCTCTTTCCGAGTCGGGAGCCTTCGCCATAGCACGATCCAGCAGTCGGAAGGTTGCGATTTGTTGCTGGCCCCTGCGTGAACCCACTTGTTCGCTAATCTGAAAATCACCGGCAGTGAGGTCACTGACGGCACTTCCATGGCGATCTCTCGCCACGACATCCACCGTAACCAAGCGTGTGGTCACCTTCAAAACTGCTGGAGGTTCCTGTTGTGGTGGAGGAGTTTGCGGGCGGTTCTTTTCCTGGGCAGCGCCCGTCACGCAGATGAAAAGAAGAAACGTCGAGATGGAAAAAAATCGGACGGCATTTCGCGTGGTCGGAGAACAAGAAACTTTCATTTCACAGCGCCTCATCCGAGGTCCTGACGCCTCGGCCTCATATCCATCATGATATAGGAATATCAAAATTCTTGACCGCACATTCCGATTTTTAGCCTTTCAGAACTGCTCGTGTTGTTTTTGTTAGGCCCCGGCCGAGATTCACGCGGGAGTTGAGATCGCAGCTTTACCGATCTTTGGTTCCTCTTGCATAATTCTCTGTCGTAAAACTGACGACCCGACCCAACCCCCAGTCCCCCTGTAAGACGCAAATCCTTCCCCTACGCCAGTGGTATAATCATGAGGAGGGGGCGACACGGTTTCGACGGAAGCTGTCGCGGCCCGAAGGCATGCCGGGACCCACCTGCCCGTAACTTGGTGGAAACTAGAACTGCCAATAACAACTTGGCACTTGCTGCTTAATTAATTAAGCGCACGCTTCCCCGGGCTTTGCTCATGGGCCCGGTCAGAGGCGTCACACAGTGAGCTGGCCCGAGCCTTTCGGTCCGTAAGGCTCGGGCGAGATTCATCGGACTAGCCGGCTGCGTTTCTTGCTCATTCTGAGCGTGGCGGGCGAAACAAACGGAATTGAGCTAAGCATGTAGGCTTCGTGTCGTAGCGCTTTTCGGACGGGGGTTCGACTCCCCCCGCCTCCACCATTTTAACTGCTTTGTGATCAATGGATTACGAAGAATACGTGGTGTCCATGTTCCACTTGTGTCCAACGCGAGTGGCTCGGCATTGCTCATTGAAACCGTGGCACCTGGCCCCGCGTCCCATGGGATAGAGCGTACCTAGAAATGCAGATGGAATGGGCGGGTGGTGTCCGGTTATCAGTTAGAACCGGCCTTGGTGTAACCCTCAGCGAGCAAAGAGGGATTGGCATCTGTTGCCGCACGTCAACGCCCTGGCAACTCGTAAACAAACGAAGCCTTTCCGACTGATACGGCATACCCACCTTTCGGGCTTAGCCGAAGCCCCTGTGCGTTCAGGCCGGGCAAGTTCTGCGATGTGACGATTCCATCATAGTTGGAGAAATTCCATACCGAGAATGTTCCATCGACTCTTACATCCTGCGGAACAGCGTCAGACCAATCGAACTTCATCTTCACTTTGCCTGTGAAGGCGAGAAACCTGCTGCCATCGGCAGAGCTGGAGACCGAATAGCGCACTCCTGCGCCCCTTCCAGAAACTTCCCGTATTCTCTTCCCTGTAGAAAGATCAAATACACGGAGTTTGGGGTCGTGATTCGCAAAGACTCCTAAACAATTCTCGTCAACGGCAAGCACTCGACCGTCGGCACTGACCGCGATGCTCCCCGTCAGCAAACCGGTCGTGAACTTCTGTTTGATGGCGCCGGTGACCACATCAAATGCGAAGACGTCAGGTTGGTTGCTGGGCTCCATGCACGGGGTCGCATTTGGGATCGCCAGAAGAAGAAGCTTGCCAATTGGATGCCACGCAAGTCCCCGCGTGAATTCTATCCACCCTAACGGAGTATCCCAACTCTGAACGGTCGCACTCGATGCCAGATCGTATATATCGACTCTGCCGTGTAGCCTCTCTGTAACCCAGAGGACTGCCGCCAAATCCCCCGTCGGAGAAACCTCCATTGCGCGTACTTTAAACTCATTCGGAGCAGAAAGTTGAAACGATTGAAGCTCCTTCATGTCCGCTGTATGTAGAACGTGGATCCTTTGATCTACTAAAGCCACCACCCTGCTCCCGTCCGGAGTGAATCTGACGACTCTTCCAGCGCGAATGGGATCGATGGAGTAATCCTTCGCATACGGTCTCACCTCGACCTTTGGCAAGCGGAACTCAGCCACCAATTTATTTTCCTTGAAGTTCCAGACCTGCACGACTTCCGCAAATTGCCTCATCGCGGCATCGCCGGCCTCCGATTGGAAGGTGCTTTCAGTGACCACTAGTTTTTCGTCCGGCGATATGTCTGCGGAATGCGGGCTATTTTGCAAGGGGAATGTCTTCAACTGACTCTGCGGCGGAGCGGTATCCCTCAATATCGAATCAGGAAAAGCGAAGGCAGCAGATAGCAGGACTGCTGTCAAGAGTCCGGACAGTTTCATGTGAAATTGATCGGCAATCATTGAACGGCGAAGCGCGAACCCCTCGGAATTTCTGGCACTCTCTGTACCAACGACTAAGTGCTCATTCATGCTGTAATTCCGCGCCGATTGCCACGACCACTGGAAAAACGGCGGGCCGATAGCTGCCTATTTTACCCGGCACTGGATGGCCCGGCTATCACCATCGGGCCGCTGTCAGTGCCGGACAAGTGAAATGGCCGGGGTCCCACGTAGGAGTTCAATGATTCAAAGCTATTCGCCCGGCTTGAGATCTTTCTCCGTTTTGAAAAACTTCACAAAATTGGCAGGAGATCTGAAAATCGCACGTTCCAGATACGTTCCAGTTAGGCACAATTTGACAGTTTTCTGCGTTTTTAGCGTCTCGAAAAATCAATAACTTGCGCGTTTTCAACGCGCGAAATATTCCGACTCCCCCCGCCTCCACCATCCTTACACAAGCTAAGGGCCTAGTGGCGCGTAGCGAGCAGCCGTGTTCGGCAGACTTAATCGTCGAACCTCGCGGCCGCGCGAGCCTTCGCTTTTGTGGCTTCCTCTTCTCGATTCTTCGGTGGCGCGTTCGTTTCGAGCGAATGGATGAAGCGACTCGAAACGGCAGCTATTTCGTCGACCGCGGACAGGAATGCGGCTTCGTTGGCCTTCGACGGTTTGTTAAAGCCGCTGATTTTTCTCACGAACTGCAGCGAAGCATCTCGGATCTCCTCGGGAGTGACGGGCGGATCAAAATTGAAAAGGGTTTTGATGTTCCTGCACATTTTCTATAACACCTCATTGTAGATGATCGGGGCCGGGCTTTGCGTCACTCATCGGAACCGGAACAGCGGTTATGTACTGCCGGCCGACTTTGCCGTCTTGGAAGAAGCGAGGCGTTGGCGGGCATAACCGCACCAGGGGCTTAACGGGTCGAGGTTGATATACGCTTGCCAGTGCCGTTGTGCCTCGGCGTATGCGCCCAGCTTCTCGCACACGAAAGCCAAATTGTAGTGCGCATCGGGATAGTCCGGTTGAAGGCGGACGGCCTGGCGGAGATGCTCCCGTGCTGCTTCCGGCCGTCCGGTTTCTTCCAGCACGCTTCCCAAATTGAAATGGGCCAATGGATTCTCCGGATCCACTTCGAGAGCACGGCGGAAGTATTCGGCGGCTTTTTTGAGATTGCCATCCTCGTAGCAGAGAGTTCCGCAATTGATGAGCGCCTCGGGCTTTCGGGGATCGACGCACAAGGCGCGATCGTACGCATCGATCGCCTCGGCCCTGGTTTTTCCGTCGGCTTCATACTCGAGTGCCGTTGCCAGCCAATCGTCGGCATCACGCCCTGGCCTGGCGATCACACGCACTCTTTCGTTGAGCTCGCGCGTTTCGAAATTCAATGCAAACTGGCCAGAGAGCGGCTCGAGGCGCGTGCCGCCGCGTTGCACAAGGATGTCTTTTCCATCGGAAAAGACGCGCAGCTCGGCCAGGGGCGCTTGCGCCTGCGAAAGCTTTTCACGAAGTGCGGCAAGAGCACGGCGCAGGCGGTTAGCGGGCACACCTTCTTCGACTAACTGTTTTACTGTGCGCAGGCCAATCAGGTCGCGAAAATCGTAGAAGCGGTTTCCTTGTTCTTTTCGAGGAGAAACGAGGCGTAAGCGGTCCCAATAATCCAGCTGCTTCGCGGTAAGACCCAGAATGCGCTGGACATCCTCTGCGCTAAATCTGTCCGTCGCGCCCATGTTGAAATTAACCGGTTGCCTTCTTTCCTGCCCTCTTCTGCACAGACGAGATTGGTTGCACGGCTCGAGCGGGTGGCTTCTTGCCCACAGGTGCTAGGGCTTCGGGCGCGGAGGCGGCGGCCGCAGCCGGCGCTTGCTTTTCCGCGAGACTCTTCTTGAGGGCCTCCATCAGGTCAATGACCGGGGCCATATGCGGCTGGGCGACTTCGGTCACTTCCTGGCCCTTGAGCTTGGCAGCGATCATCGCCCGAACATTTTCTTGATACTCGTCCCGGTATTTTTGTGGCTCGAAAGGGGCCGCAAGGCTTTCAATGAGTTGTCGCGCGAGCTTCTTTTCCTGTTCCTTCACTTCGATCTTATCGGCCGGAACGGATTCAGCCGCGCGTATCTCATTGGAATAGAACATCGTGTGCAGCGTCATGCCCTTGGTCCCTGGCCGGACAATCACGATGTGTTCACGCTGATGCATGGTGAGCTTGGCGATGGCTCCGTAGCCGGATTCCTCCATAGCTTTCATGAGCAGCTGATAAGCCTTCACTCCAGCGTCCTCGGGCGAGACGTAATAAGAGGAATCGAAGTACAGAGGATCCATCTCATCCAGCTTCACGAACTCCAGGATTTCCATCACGCGCGCCGAGGAAGGCTCGATCTTATCGAGTTCTTCTTCGCTGAACAGCACATACTGATCTTTTTCGTATTCGTAGCCCTTCACAATCTCCGACCGTTCCACGTTGCGATTGCAAACGGGACAAAACAAGGGCTGCTTGAGGCGCGAATGGCACTCTTTGTGAAGCTGGTTGAAACTGATTCGTTCGCCGCGGGCCGCAGTAGACATGCGGACGGGCATCGAAATCAGGCCAAACGTGAGGTGGCCTTTCCAGACGGTCGTGGCCATATCGACACTCCTTCAACAGCAGGCAGGGGCTGTTCACGAGCTTTTTAAGGTTAGCCGCCCGCCGGGCAAGAAGCAAGATGCATCCATGCCCGGTAACATGGTTTTGCAGAATAAGTCACTGCCCGCCGCAAAACCTTAAAGCCAAGCCTGCAATACACACGTCGGCCTGGGATAGAATCCGTGCATGGCCAAGCTCGAAGAATATCAGCGAAAACGCCGCTTCGACCGGACGCCGGAGCCGCCGCCCGGCGAGCTCGAACCCGTCGCCGGTAAGGTCCAGGACAAGCCCTCCGCGGC
>Ga0209648_10003708_pt1 | contig 12882 bp, 11 predicted proteins | sample GraSoi2013_115cm_FD_185830 | JGI IMG/M metagenome (GOLD analysis project Ga0209648, IMG submission 185830) | Grasslands soil microbial communities from the Angelo Coastal Reserve, California, USA - Sample 9_17_2013_115cm (SPAdes) (version 2) | ecosystem: Environmental > Terrestrial > Soil >...
GCGGTTCAGCGCGGCGACGCCGAGGGTAGCGCCGCGTTCGCGTCGCAGGCCCGCAGCAAGCTGGGCGACGGCGAATGGATGCTGCGCTCCGTCTGCCGGGTGGAGCTGGCTCTGGCCGATTGGCTCGGCGGACGGCTCGGCGACGCCGAGCGTGGCTTCACGTCCACCGTCGCGGCGCTGCGGGCGGCCGGTGAGCGCGGCCCGGCCATAGCGGCCTGCAATATCCTCGGCCATGTCCAGCTCGCCCAGGGCCGCCTCGGCGCGGCGCTCGGCACCTGCCAGATGGCGCTGGAGATCGCCGCGTCGCCCGGCCAGCCGGCCTTCGCCGCTGCGGGCGCCGCGTTCGTGGGCAGGGCGGAGGTGGAATACCAGCGGGGCCAGCTCGACGCCGCCCTGCGGGACGTCACCGAGGGGATCGCGCGGCTCCGGCCGGGCAGTACCACCCAGCCGCTAGCCGCCGGCCTGGCCACGCTGGCGTGGATCCGGCAGGCCACCGGCGACGCGGCCGGGGCGCTCGACGCGATCGGCGCGGCCGAGCAGGTCGCGCCAAGCCCGGCCATGGCCGGGCTGATCAGCCCCGTGCGCGCGCAGCGGGCGCGGCTGCTGCTCGCCCAGGGTGATGCCGCTGCGGCCGCCCGCTGGGCGAATGAGCGCGGCCTCGGCGAAGACGACGAACCGGGCTACCCGCAGGAGCAGGAATATCTGGTGCTGGCGCGGGTGCTGCTCGCGCAAGACCGCCCAGGCCCGGCCCTCGCGCTCCTGGAGCGGCTGCTCGCCCCGGCGGGAACCCAGGGCCGGACCGGCAGCGTCATCGAGATACGCGCGCTGCAGGCGCTGGCCCTCGCGGCCAGCGGCGACGAGCCCGGCGCGATGGCCGCCCTGGCCGAGGCTCTCACCCTCGCCTGCCCGCAAGGCTACGTGCGGGTCTTCGCCGACGAGGGGCCGCCGATGGGTGCCCTGCTCGGCCGGCTGGCCGCCGCCCGGCGGGCAGAGCACGCCCCCGCCCGGGGCGTCCCGCTCGGTTGCCTGGCCCGGCTCGTGCAGGCGTCCGGCGGGACACCCGCAGCGGCGGGCTCGGGGCGGCGCGCCGCCTCGGCAGTGCCGGGCCTGGTCGAGCAGCTGACCAGCCGTGAGCTGGAGGTGCTGGCGATGCTGTCCGCAGGCACGCCGAACCAGGCCATCGCCGGGGAGCTCTTCGTCACCGTCTCCACGGTCAAAAAGCATGTCAGCCACGTCCTGGCCAAGCTCGGCGCGGCCAACCGCACCCAGGCCGTAGCCCAGGCCCGAGAACTCGGCCTGATCCCATAGATCGTTGACCGGGATATCCGCGCAGGTCGCGGGCGTAGTGCTTGATCCGCGGGCCCGGCCGCCGGCCGGTGCCCGCGAGCGGGCCCCGCCGGCGCCTGGGATGTCCGTTTTGCGGAGCGGCCGGGCTGAAACGTGGTCACAAGCGGTCGTGGGAACAGCCGCTGCTGACCACAAAGCCCGCCAGCCGAACCGGGCGGGCGGAATCTTGTGTGATTTTGCCCGCTTCCTCACAGTAATGCGCGCCGCTGTACTCAGGCACGAGTTCCCGGTCGTCGGCCCGGTGCGGGCCTGGAAGCCTTGACAGGTTGTCACGACTGCTAACGGCGATGAGCCTGAACGCCCGGCGCCGCAGTCCCGGCCACCTCGCGCCCGGCCCGCCGGGCGGCGGACGCGAAGGCGGCCGCGTCGTGCACGGCGGCGCCGCCCTGGTCGTTGTTGAAGTAGACGAACGCGTCCGCATCGTCCGGCCACGTCTCGGCCAGCCGCCGGGCCCAGTTGCCCAGGGCCCGCTCGCCGTATTGCGGCCAGGGCTGGGCCGCGCCCTCGTGCAGGCGCAGGTAGCCCCAGTCTGCGGTGCGCCACAGCGGGGCGAGCGGGCGGCCGAGCCGATCCGCCCAGCACAGCGCGGCGCGGTGGCGCTCCAGCAGCTCCCGGACTCCCTCGCTCCACCATGAGTCGTGCCTGAGCTCCACCGCTACCCGGATGCGAGACTCCACCGTCGCCGCGACCCGCGAGAACTCATGCAGGCACCGATCCAGCGCGCCAGGATCGGCGCGGAAGTCGGGCGGCAGCTGGAGCAGCACCGGGCCGAGCCGGTCGCCAAGCCCGGCCGCCGCGCGCAGCAGGCGCTCGACCGGCTCGGCCGGATCGCGCAGCCGCCGTACATGCGTGAGGTAACGGCTCGCCTTGACCGCCATCACGAAGCCCTCCGGGGTCCGGGCGCGCCAGTCGGCGAAGGTCTGCGGGCTTGGCAGCCGGTAGAACGTGCCGTTGTTCTCGACCGTGGCGTACCGGCTCGCGTAGTACTCCAGCCAGCCGCGCTGCGGCACGCCGGGCGGATACAGCACGCCCCGCCAGTCGCGGTACTGCCAGCCGGAAGTACCCACGAGAACAGGCATAGCCGAATCAGCCTCCCCGTGCCATCGTAGGACTCATGATCGAGCCGTATCAGGCCCTGGGCCTGGTCCCCACCATGCGCGGCATCCGTTACCGCAACGAGATCAAGACGAACCTCGAGCACCTCTCGCACCTGATCAAGGCCGCCTCGTGGCTGTCCAGCCTGGACCTGCCGGTGCGCCTCATCGCGATCCCCGAAGGCGCCCTGCAGGGCTTCAACGATGAGGTCCTCGACCTTGATCACGAGGAGTTCGCCCGGGAATGCGCGATCGACATCCCGGGCCCCGAGACGGATTATCTCGGCGCGCTGGCCCGGCAGTGGAACGCTTTCTTAATGGCCCAGGCGAAGGCCCGTCATCCCGAGTTTCCCGGGCGGTTCTTCAACGTCGGATTCATCCTCTCACCCGAAGGTGAGGTAATTCTCCGGCACCACAAAGTGGTGCCGCTGCTCCCGGTCGAGCACTCAGTGACCCCGCACAACGTCTGGGACAGGTGGATCGAGCTGTACGGCCGTAACCTGGACGCGTTTTATCCGGTTGCCGATACCGAGATCGGCCGGCTCGGATTCCTGATGGCCAACGAGGGCTCGTACCCGGAGAACGCGCGTGGCCTGGCCATGAACGGCGCAGAGGTCGTCTACCGGGGGCCGTACCCGCACCCGCACGTAGGCAACGGCCTGTTCGAGATCCAGAACCGCGCGCGCGCCCTGGACAACAATATGTACCTGATCGCATGCAACGTCGGAACATATTACCTGAACTCCGACTCCACCGTCCCGATAGACACTTTCGGCGGCGGATCGGCCGTGATCGACTACCGCGGGCAGATTATCGGCCGGCACGACTACAGCGGTGGTTCCTCCTGGGTCGCCGGCACGATCGACGTCAATGCACTACGCATGTTCCGCGCGAACGCGCAGTGGGACAACTGGATCAAGGACCTCACCACCGAGCAGTACCAGCTGATCTACGAGGAGCCGGTCTACCCGAAAAACCTCTACCTCGACCGCGCCCCTTACGCGCACGACGAATATCGCCGTGAGGTGATTGCCAGGCAGATCAAGCTCATGCATGAGCGCGATGTCTGGGTGCCGCCGGACAGAGGATGACGCATCAGTACGGGGCGGACAGCACGTAGCTGCCGGGGCGGCCGACGGTGAGGCTGGTCCACGGGCCGCAGCGAGCCACGACGGCGCCGGTGGCGCGCAGCAGCGGTGACCAGTGCACCCGGACGATCGTGGTGCCGGCCCGGATCATGCGCAGCGTGATCTGGGCCGGCGTGGTCCGGGCGACCGCGGCGGGCGGGCTGGCCAGCGGGCTGGTGCCGGTCACCTGGTATAGCTGCCAGAAGGCGTTATGCCAGACCGGCACGAGCCAGGGCTGGCCCTGGCGGACGAGGCCGGCTTCGCCGTCAGCGGCGGGATCGGGCGTGCCGGCGGAGATGGCGACGTAGCGCACGGCGTTGTACCTCAGCCAGCGGTGGTAGGCGGCCGGGGTGAGGATGCCGCTGTAGAACAGCGGGTTGCGCTCGATGTCGACCTGCCGCTCCCACCCGCGCGCCAGCGGCACCGCGGTCGCCAGCTCCTGGGATTCCCAGTGGCCGTACTGCGGCACCGCCTCCACCCGCGCCGTGTCGGCGTGCAGTGCTCCGAGCTCGCGCACCAGCGCCGCGGTCTGCGGCGCGTAGGGCGGCGCGTTCCCCTGGGCGAGATCGGCGGCCGGCTGGGCCACCTGCCAGACCGCCGCCGAGATCAGCGCCAGGGCCAGCAGCCAGCGGTGCCGGGCGCTGCCCATCCCGGCCAGCAGCGGGCCGGTCAGCAGCTCGCCCAGCCGCGCGACATTGGAGCCGATCAGGCTGGGCACAGCGAGGGTGAGCAGGACGCCGAGGCCGTAGACGATCGCCCCGGCCCGCACCATCTGCCAGCGGCGCGGGACGAGCAGCAGCACTCCCGCCGCGGCGATCAGCGGCGGCAGCCAGTTCTGCATGTTGAAGGGCTGAGCACCACCGTCGGAGAACACCGCCATCGCGCCCAGCGGCAGGCCCGCGGCCACCGCGATGGCCACGGCCTCGGCCCAGCGCCTGGCTACCGCCAGCGCGGCGGCTACGACCCCGAGGAACAGGGCGGCGACGGGGCTGAGCAGGCACGTCAGCAGGGCCAGGGCCGCCGCGGCAAGCAGCCTGGCCCGCCTGCCCGGGCGGCTGGTGTCAGCCGCCGCGACGCAGCCGAGCGCCGCCGCCAGCCCCAGGGTGAAGGGGGCGCGGCCAGCCGACAGCTCCGTCCACAGGGCAACAGCCACCCACACCGCCGCCGCGCGGGGACGCGGAACCTGATGCCGGACCAGCAGCAAGGTCAGCAGCACGGCGGAGATCACTGCCGCAGCCGCCATCGACAGGCGGGTTCCGATGGCGGCCAGCACGTAGGGCGCCAGCAGCGAGTAGCCCGCCGGATGAATGCCGCCGTACCAGCTGAACAGGTAGGCCGACCCCGGATACCGGCTCGCCCAGCCGGCCCGGGCCAGCGCCGCCGACAGGTCGGTCCCGACCCGCGGGAACGCGGTGACCCAGATCAGCCCGCCCGCCGCCGTCACCAGCGCGCTGATGACGATCGGGTGGCCGCAAACCCGCCGCCACGTGCGGCCGGCATCGCCCCGGGCTGGCTCAGCTGCCGGTCGCGCCGCTGCGAGCTTCAGGTTCTGCGCGACTCTGAGCGGACTCAGCCGCTGGACGGCATGCACGGGCTACACGTTATGCACCCGACGCCGTAGGCACGGCGGGCCGCTCCGGCCGCGCGGGCTGCCAGTATGGCCTGTGCACGGCGACGGCCTGAACGCGATGGGGGTGCGGACGTGGACCTGCGGCGCTGGCTGACCGGAGGAGTGGACGCGATCGGCGAGTGGCAGGCGACGTTCTGGCCCTTCGAACGTCATCCCTCGCTGCGGGTCAGCGATGAGCAGTTCGCCAGTGCCTTCAGCACATTCACGGAGCGGCTGCGGGAGAACTACCCGTTCTTCCATCCGTCCTACGCCGGGCAGATGCTCAAGCCCCCGCATCCGGCGGCCGTCGTCGGCTACCTCACGGCGATGCTGGTCAACCCCAACAACCACGCGCTGGACGGCGGGCCGGCGACCGCCCGGATGGAGAGGGAGGCGGTGGCGCAGCTAGCCGAGATGTTCGGCCTGGCCACGCACCTGGGCCACCTGACGACCAGCGGGACGATCGCGAATCTTGAGGCCCTTTATGTCGCCCGCGAGCTGCATCCCGGCCGCGGCGTCGCCTACAGCGCCGAGGCGCACTACACCCACGGCCGCATGTGCGGCGTGCTCGGCCTCGAGGGAACCCCGGTGGAGGCGGATGACGCCGGCCGGCTGGATCTCGGCGCGCTCGACGCGCTGCTCGCCGGAGGCAGGATCGGGACGGTCGTCGCGACCGCGGGAACGACGGGCCTGGGCGCGATCGATGCCGTGCACGAGGTGCTCGCGATCGCTCGATCCCGAGGGGTGCGGGTGCACGTCGATGCCGCCTACGGCGGATTCTTCACCCTGCTGGCGGGCCTCGACGACCCGGCCGGGCTGGACGAGGCGCCGTGGCGCGCCATCGCCGAGTGCGACTCCGTGGTGGTGGACCCGCACAAGCACGGGCTGCAGCCCTACGGGTGCGGGGCGGTGCTGTTCCGGGATCCGGACGTGGGGCGCTTCTACCTGCACGACTCCCCCTACACCTATTTCACCTCCGACGAGCTGCACCTCGGCGAGATCAGCCTCGAGTGCTCCAGGGCCGGGGCGGCGGCGGCCGCGCTGTGGCTCACGTTCCGGCTTCTGCCGCCGCGGCCTGACGGGCTCGGCCAGGTGCTGGCGGCCTGCCGCCGGGCCGCCCTGCGCTGGGCGCAGCTGATCTCCGATTCCGATCGGCTGGAGCTCTACCAGCGCCCGGAGCTGGACATCGTCAGCTACTTCCCGGCCGCCGGCGCGCAGAGCCTGTCGGCGATCGACCAGGCCAGCGCCCGGATGCTGGCCGAGGGCATGGCCGACCAGGCTGACCCGGTGTACCTCAGCACCCTCCGCGTGGCGTCCAGCGACTTCGCCCGCCGCCATCCCGGCATCAAGCTGGACCGTGACGGGGCCAGGATCCTGCGCAGCGTGCTGATGAAGCCCGAGGCCGAGAGCTACATCAGCCAGCTGCACTCCCGCCTCGAGCAGCTCGCCGGGGCCTGACCGCGGCGCGAACGCTATGTACGTAACGTACACTAGGAGCATGACAGAGAACGCATTGCCATTGCCGTACGAAGTCCAGGAGATGACCACGACCGAGGCGCGCAAGCGCCTTCCGGATCTGGTGAACATGGCTGCCTTCGGTCACGTCACCACCGTGCTCGTCCGGGATGGCCGTCGGCTCGCCCGCATCGTTCCCGAGGAGGACGCCTGGGTCTACAGCCCAGCCTGGCAGGACAAGCTCCGCGAAGCAGAGGCGGACATCTCTGCCGGGCGCGTTCGGCGGTTCGACACCGATGACGACTTCCTCACCCATCTGGACGACCTGGACGACCAGGCGGGCGGGTGAGATATCGGACCGCAGCCGGCTTTGATAGCGCCCTCGCCAAACTCCCCCGGGATCATCGCCGGATGTTCAGTGACGCTGTTCGCAGTCACCTGATCCCAGCGTTGGCTGCCGGAGCACACCGCGGCGACGCGCCATGGCCCAAGCGTCTTCGGGTTCACAAGATCGGTGAGGTGTACTCGCTGACCTGGAGTTTCTCCGGTCCTGACGGCCGGGCGCTGTTCGCCATCGGCCCGGACGCCGATGGCGAACCGATCCTGACCTGGCTCGCCGTTGGCTACCACGACATCTATGAATAGGCTGGCCGAGGCCCGGCGCGGCCGACCGTCAGCCGCGCGGTGAGCCCGAAGCGGAGGGATCGCGAGACTGACACGTGACGACTACCTGCTGAGCCGTCAGGACCAAGACTTCGGGTCAGGCCCACGGGACGGTTCGCGCGCCGGTGGCCCTGGCTCGCAGTGCTTCGAGGGCGGTCGCCTTGCCGATATCGGTGAGCCCGTAGCTGCGGTCGACCCAGTCACTGCCTACCGCAAGCAGGCCGAGAGCCCGGCACAAGTTGCTTGTGCCATGGATGGCCCAGCTGACGTCATGTTCGCCCGGTGCCTCACCGGTCCGGCTCTCCCGGAACCCTTCCTCGCCAGCCGCCTGCCGCACGGTCGCCGTGATCTCCTTGTCAGGTACCAGGCTGGCGTCCACCAGCAATGCGAGGAACATCTCGCCGGCGAACACGCTGAACTCGCTCCCGCCGAGCAGGCGAGCGGCCGTGGTGCGCCACAGCTGGCCTGGGTCGGCCAGGAGGCGCCGGCCCTTGGCGTTCAGCGTGAGCACGCGGCCTGACCGGCGCGCCAGCCCGAGCTGCTGGGCCAGGTGGCGCAGCTGGTGCAGGTCGAAGAGGTCGTCCTCGGTTCGAGGCGGGCGGGAGAAGTCCCACCCGAATCGGTCAGCGTTCTGCTGGACGAACTTCTGATTGATGTTGCCGGTCTGGGTCAGGGCGACTCCCCCATTCAGCTGCTCGAGCAGCCAGCGCAACGGGGGCAGCGGGTCAGCGGCTGCCTCCGCCGGCAGCTCGACGGGATGGAGCAGCCGGTTGACGATCGCGGCGAGGATCTGGCGCCGAGTTTCGCTGCGCCGGAAGTTGACCCACGTCTCGGCGCGCTCGGTAAGGATCACCTGGGCGAACGACTGCCCGAGCAACTCGGCCTGCGGGGTGCTGAGGTGGGTTCGCACGAGTTCCTGCTGTCGGGTCTTCCAGCCGCGGGCCCCAGGGACAAGATCGCCGCTGGCGACGGCAAGCTCCAGGAACTCGGCGGTAGACGACCACGCCGACGCCTCCTGGAAGCCCATCGCCGCGCCCCACTCGAACTCCGGCAGGTCAGGCGGGGTAGTGCCCGAGCCGACGGCCGCCCGGCGGAAGGCGGCCTTGCCGTGCCCGGTGCTGGTCTCATACGCGCTGAGAATCTCGCGCGTTGTCTCGGAGCGGCAGATGCTGGCATACCGCGGCAGCTGCAGCAGGTCCAGCGCCTGGGCCAGCGCCCCGGCGACACGGAGCTTGTCCTCGAGGCTGGTCAGCCACTTCGCTGGCAGCTCGTACCAGCAGAAGTTCTGGACACGCTGCTGAGTGAAGAGCGCCGGGCCCTGATCCCCCGCGATCCACTCCAGCGCTGCCCCTGCGTCGTCGGCAGCCCTGGCGTCCTCCTCCGCCAGCTTCGCCAGAGCTGCCGTGATCTCCTGGTTCTCGTCCTCAGCCATCACACCTCCGCCTCCGGGTTCGTGCCGGCGGGCCCCTGCGATTGCGCCGCCCGGTCAGACTCGAGATTCCGTCTTGCGGGTCATCGGCAGGCAGTACGCCACCTCATTCGAGCCTGTCCTCATCTAACCGCGCGCGAACGCCCGGAGGGGCGTCGCTTACTCGCACCAAGTTCACCTGGGCCTGGACCTCCCCGCCGCGAGCCATGGCGCGGGACCCGAGCGGGAGCAGAGCCCTGCCCACCTCGGTACGGGCCAGGGCACTCGACACGAGCGGTCGACGCCGACGCAGGTAGCCGCGCAGTGCGGCGGACTCGGCTTCGAGCCTGGTGACAAAGATTGGGCTTACCTGACCTGACTAGACTAGACTAGACTAGATGATGCTAAGCTGGTCGCATGTCTGAAAGCGTGAACGTCTACGAGGCCAAGACCCACTTGTCGCAGTTGCTGGATCGCGCCGCCGCCGGCGAGGAGATCGTCATCGCCAGAGCAGGTCGGCCGATCGCGCGCCTTGTTGCCTTGGCAGAGTCATCGGAACGCCGGCGCATGCCAGGTGCATGGCGCGGCAAGGTCACCATCGCTGCCGATTTCGACGAACTGCCAGCCGAGGTCGATGCGGCCTTCCGCGGAGAGCGCCCGTGAGGCTGCTGCTGGACACGCACGCTTTGCTGTGGTGGCTGGCCGATGAAGGTCTGACCACTCACGCGCGGGATACGATCGCAGATCCGGCCAACATCGTCATGGTGTCGGCGGTGAGCGCGTGGGAGATTTCCATCAAGAAGGCGCTGGGGAAGCTGGCTGCGCCGGATGACCTTGAGCATCAGGTGCAGGCAGGTGGCTTTGTGCCGCTGCCGATAAGCATCGGTCACGGCATAGCGGCGGGGCAACTCGCTCGCCACCACGAGGATCCCTTCGACCGCATGCTGATAGCCCAGGCGTTTGCGGAAGGGCTGACGATTGTGACACGCGACAAGCGCTTTGACGATTACGGCGTGGCACTACTGCCAGCCTGAGATTTCGGAGTCCATAGCTGCTCTGACCTGAAGACCCGGCGGCGGTGGGTGACGGCATCTGCACGCCGCCGAGATCGGCGGCACCGCGCTGAGCTCGACATCGGTCGCGGTGGTAGTGCGGGCTTCGTGCGTGCACCTGGCCTCCTGCCCGGTACCTGCGGATATAAGCCGGTACTACGGGACATTAGACATGCGGCGGGCGGTTGCCAGGTGGATCGCGTCGAGCGAGCGGAGCTCGGCCGGAAGGAGCGAAACCGCGACGCCGAGCACGCGGGCGGCGAAGGGTTAGCGATCAGCAGCACCGAGCAATCCCTGCCGTGGTGATGCCGCCATCCGGCATGCGAGATCCGTGATGGACACTTAGTAAACCTTGTGTGACGCGGGTCACATACGGCCAACGTGGCTCTTATCATGGCACCTAGATCCGCTGCGAGCCGGCGCTGCCCGTGGAGAGCGGTGAGGCGCCGGTCGGTCTGGGTAAGAGCGGAGACAACTGGCTGGAAGGCAGGCCTTATGACCCGGCGGGCGAAGATCGTCTGCACACTCGGACCCGCATCCGCCAGCCCGCAACAGATCGCCCAGCTCGTGGCGGCCGGTCTTGACGTCGCCCGGCTCAATATGAGTCACGGCACCCTGGCCAGCCACCTGGAGGCGTATCGGGCCGTGCGTGCCGCCTCCGACCAGGCCGGCCGCAGCGTTGGCGTGCTCGTGGATCTGCAGGGCCCCAAGATCCGGCTTGGCACCTTCGCATCCGGTCCCGCCCAGCTAGTGGCAGGCCGTGAGTTCACCATCACCGGAGAGGACGTCTCAGGAGACGGCGCCGAGGCGTCTACTACCTATCCCGGCCTGGCGGCCGACGTCAAGGCGGGCGACCAGATCCTCGTCGACGACGGCCGTGTAGTGCTGGAGGTAGTGGCCGCATGGGGTGACCGCGTGCGGACCCGTGTGCTCGTCGGCGGCATGGTGGCCGACCACAAGGGCCTCAACGTGCCTGGCGCCCGGCTCAGCGTGCCTCCGCTCAGCGCCAAGGACGAGCAGGACCTGCGCTGGGCGCTTGGCCTGCGCGCGGACATGATCGCCCTGTCCTTCGTGCAGGGGCCCGGCGACGCCGCGCCGGTCCGCGCGATCATGGAGGAGATGGGCGCCAGACTGCCGCTCATCGCGAAGGTCGAGAAGCCGCAGGCGGTTGATGCGCTTCCGGGGGTGCTCGAAGCCTTCGACGGGCTGATGGTGGCTCGCGGCGACCTCGGCGTGGAACTCCCGCTTGAGCAGGTGCCGATGGTGCAGAAACGCGCCATCAACCTGGCCAAGGACAAAGCCAAGCCCGTCATCGTGGCCACGCAGATGCTGGAATCCATGATCTCCGCACCCCGGCCGACCAGGGCCGAGGCCTCCGATGTCGCTAACGCCGTACTCGACGGCGCCGACGCCCTCATGCTGTCGGCGGAGACCAGCGTCGGCGGCTACCCGGCGCAAGCCGTGGAGACGATGGCCAGGATCATCGTCGCCGCAGAACGCGAGTACCTGCACGCTGCCCCCTCACTGGCCCGCGTGCCCACCACCACCGGCGGGGCCATCGCCCGCGCCGCCGCTGAGGTCGGCGCGATCATCGACGCGACGGCGCTGGTCGCCTTCACCATGTCGGGCGAGACCGCACGGCGGCTGGCCAGGTACCGGTCGCCGATCCCGCTCCTGGCCTTCACGCCGCAGCCCGCCACCCGCAGCCAACTGGCGCTCTCCTGGGGAGTGGAGACGTTCATCGTGCCTCCGGTGCGGCACACAGACGATATGGTCCGGCAAGTGGAGACCGCCCTCCTCGACATCGGGCGCTGCCACAAGGGCGACAAGGTCGTCATCGTGGCCGGCAGCCCACCAGGAACACCCGGCAAGACCAACGCACTGCGTGTCCACCGCATAGGCGACGCCATCGCCTCAGGCCTCACCTAGCCACCGCGGTGAGCCAGGGCGCCGGTGGTTCGACCGGTCCCGCCGCGTGGAGGATCCGTGCGTTATGGCTCGATAGCCGGAACCACTTGCTGGGCGATCAGCAGCGCGGATGCGACCAGGATGTCGGCCCGGTCGCGCGCGGCGGGCTCCTGGGCGACGGTCTCGGCCAGGAACCGGTCCGGGTCGGTCCCCGCCTGCTCGGCTTCCTCGCGCCCGCCGGCGTCCAGCCACAGTCTGAGCTGATCGCCGTCGGCCTCGGGGTGGAACTGGACGGCGAGGTGCCTGCCGACCATGAACGCCTGCACGCCGACGTCGTTGCGCGCGAGCACCCTCGCCCGCCGGGGCGGGAGGCACCGGTCGCCATGGAACTCCAGCCAGGGACCCGGCGGGATCAGCCCGGGGTCGAACGAGTCGATCAGCCTCCAGCCGATCTCCTTGCGGGGCGCGGCCTCGACCCGGCCGCCGAGCGCGGCCGCGAGCGCCTGCGCGCCGAAGCAGATCCCGAGCACCGGCACGCCCGCCTCGTCTGCCTGCCGCAGCCAGGCCAGCTCGTCGGCGATCCAGGCGCGGTCCGCGCCGTCGTCGTACACCGACCAGATCGCGCCGAGCACGACGACGTGGTCGACGCCGTCGAGCCCGGGCCGCGGGCCGTCCTTCGGGAACAGGTGCACGCTGAGCTCGGCGCCGCGGGTCTCGAATGCCGCGCCGATCAACCCAGCCGAGTCCTCTTTGTGATGGCGAATGACAACGACTCGCATGAACCCATCATCCCGCTTCCGGCATTGCCCAGCCACTCGCTCGGCGCCGCGCCGGATCCGGTCCAATTTCCCTAACGTCCTGCGGGAACTGGCGGTCCGGGTGCGCCTGGCGCGTATCATGACTGCGCCGCGGTGGGATGCTACGCGGGCCGGAGGCGGCGCCGGGCGCGGGTCGGGCGCGGCGGCACGTATCGGGACGGGTGACGGGCAGGCGCGGTGCGGCGGATCGAGGTGGCAGAGCGGCGGGCCCGGCTCGGCCAGCGGCATCGCCTGGCGGCGGCCGCCCAGGCCGACGACCCGCTCGACGTCGCGCGCGCCCTGGTGGCTCTGCACGCTACCGATCCGTCGTCGGTGTACCTGGCCGCCTGGGCCCGGATGAGAGACGAGAGTGCCGCGGATGTCGGGGCGGTCGAGCGAGCCCTGTATGACCGGCGGGAGCT
>Ga0209648_10003709_pt1 | contig 12881 bp, 7 predicted proteins | sample GraSoi2013_115cm_FD_185830 | JGI IMG/M metagenome (GOLD analysis project Ga0209648, IMG submission 185830) | Grasslands soil microbial communities from the Angelo Coastal Reserve, California, USA - Sample 9_17_2013_115cm (SPAdes) (version 2) | ecosystem: Environmental > Terrestrial > Soil >...
CACGGCGGAAGACGATGTATCACCGGTCCTGATGGCACGCAATCCGGTGGATTCGATGATGCTGCGCGCATCAGCGGCGGAGCGGCCGGTGAAGTCGGGCATGATATAAGCCTGCGCTTCGGGCGGCGCGGTCACGAGCAAATTCACTCTGGGAGTGGTGATGCCGGTGGAGTTGGGCGGCGGACTTTGCGCGATCACCTGATCGGCGGGAAACTGCGGCAGATGCGCGATGGCGACCGTTCCCAACTCCAGGCCACGGCGCTGCACGTTGATTTCAGCGGCGCGGCCGCTTTCGCCCAGAACGTTCGGAACTGATACGCGCTGCGGACCCAGGCTCAGGGCCACGCGCACCCGCCATCCGCGGCGAACGTTGGTGCCGGGCTGGGGGATCTGGGAAACAATGCCGCCCTCGCGAACCTTGGCGCTGTAAAAGCGATTTTCCACCTCCAGGGTTAACCCCAGATTGCTCAACAAACCTTCGGCCTCGGCAGTGGCTTTGCCGGCGAGTTGAGGCACTTGCACCTCGCGTCCGTGGATGGCGAATCGCATCGAGGTCAGTGCAGAGAGAAATGCCACCAGCACCAGGACCAATCCCAACATGGCGAGACGGAAGATGCGCCGCACGGGATAGCCCAGAAGCCTTGCCGTGGGAGGCCCTTGGGCTTTGTTCGGAATTTCTTTTGGCAAACTCAAGAACAGTCCTCAGTCATTAATGGGCGGCCTGGTCTACGTCCTCGCCGGGTTTGATGTCAGGCGTATCTTCCTTCACGGCCACAGCCGTGGGCGGACGCGGCGCCAGAGTTGGAGCGGTGAAGTCTTCGTCATCATGGCCCTGGATGGCAACTTTCATGAAATCTATCCAGATGGGCAGCGCTGCCTGCGCACCGGTTTCTTTCGCGCCCAGGTTTTTCTTTTCGTCGAAACCGATCCACACCCCGCAGGTAATCGAAGGAGAAAAACCGATAAACCAGGCATCGGTGAAGTCGTTCGTGGTGCCGGTCTTCCCCGCCAGCGGATGTTTGAGCGCGTTGGCCCGCGCCGCCGTGCCATGCAGCACAACCTCGCGCATCATCGAGGTCATGATACGCGCAGTGTTGGCGCCCACCACATCTTTAACTTCAGGATAATTTTCTTCCATCACGCGCCCATCGTAGTCAACCACTTTTCGGATGTAGCGCGGGGTGACGCGCACACCATCATTGGGGAAAGTGGAAAACGCCGCGGTCTGTTCGTAGAGAGTTACTTCGGCAGCGCCGAGCGCGACCGGCAAATACGGCGGCAGCGGGGAGGTCACTCCGAATTTATGGGCGTATTCGATCACCGTCTTCATGCCCACACGTTCCGCCAGCTTCAGCGCAGGAATGTTACGCGACTCGGCCAGCGCATGGCGCAGGGTAATGTTGCCCTCAAATTTTCCGTCGTAATTGTGCGGCGTATACACGCCGGAGCCGGTGATAAAAGAAGTGGGCGCATCCAGAATCATGTCGTCAGGCGTGGCCCCGGCGGTATCCACTGCCGCGGTGTAAACGTAAGGCTTAAACGACGAACCCACCTGGCGCAAAGCCTGCGTCGCGCGGTTGAATTTCGACTCCTCGTAATCGAGCCCGCCCACCATGGCCTTGATGTCGCCGGTCGCATTGTCAATGGCCAACAGCGCACCCTGTGCGCCCGAGTTCTGCTCCAGACGCACGCCGGCTTTGCTGTCAGGACCCAGGGACAAAACCTTCACGTATACGATATCGCCCACTTTGAAGAGTTGCTGGGGCGAGCGTTTGCCCGTCCAGGAAACATCGCTTGGGGCCAAGGCTGCCGTATAGCGGCCAAACTTCACCGTCGCCAAAGATGCGGTCACCGAGGTAACCAGGGCGTGCTCGTAGCTGCCTACGTCAATGGTATTGTTCCAATCGGGATGCTCATATTCAGACATCTTCTGGCCCATGGCGATCACGTTCTGCAGTTTCCCCTTCCAGCCATGGCGGCGTTCGTAGGCGGCCACACCATTGAGAACAGCTTGCGTAGCTGCCTTTTGTAAATCCATGTCCAGGGAGGTATAAACGCGCAGGCCGTCCAGGTGGACCTGGTCGCTGCCATATTTTTTTTCCAAATAGCGGCGCACGTCTTCGGCAAACCAGGGGGCAAGATTATTCGGGGGCACGTTAACATTGAGCCGGAGCGGGGCTGCCTTGGCGTTGTTGGCTTCCTCGGCGGTGATCTTGCCGTCTTCCAGCATATTGTTGATCACCAGGTTCCGGCGCGCCAACGACCGGTCGGGATGGAGTATGGGCGAATACTCTGTCGGGCTCTTGGGTAATCCGGCGAGCACGGCAGCTTCTTCGAGCGTCAGGTCCTTCGCATGTTTGTTGAAGTAATACTCGGCACCGGCTTCAAAGCCGTAGACGCCGTGTCCCAGGTAAATCTGGTTGCAGTACATGGTAAAAATCTGGGGCTTGGTAAAACGCCGCTCGATCTGGATGGCCAGCATGGCCTCCTGCATTTTGCGCGACATCGTGCGCTCCTGCGAAAGAAACAGATTGCGGGAAAGCTGCATGGTCAGCGTAGATGCGCCCTGCATGTTGCGATGCGTGGCAATGTCGCGATAAAATGCGCCCAACACGCGCCACAAATTAATGCCCCAGTGGCGCTCGAAATCCTTGTCTTCGATGGAAATTACGGCCTCGCGCAGCACCTTGGGCAGGTCCTCATAATTCACGATCAGGCGCCTCTGGATGGCGAATGACCCGATCTCGCGTCCTTGGTCGTCGTACAACTCAGTGATGGAGCTGGGGCGGTAGTGCTCCAACTCGCTGACCTGGGGAAGATCGGTGGAATAGACAATCAACAGACCCGCGAAGGCGCCTACCAACGCGGCGGCGAGCACAAGGAGCCCGAAGACCACCCGTCCCACCAGCCGGGTTCCCGCTACCTGGACGGCGGGAAGTTCTGAGTAAAGATATTTCATCTGCTGCTGGATTCGTGGCCGTGGTAGCGCCAGCATACCATGAAGCACTCCTCAGTGGTCAGTGGTTAGTGGTCAGTCTTCAGTCCTCAGTGGTCAGTCCTCAGTTAAAACGTTGATTCCTTCTTGGGCCCTTTTGGCGCTTTGATCGTGCTGTCGGCGCTTAAAAGGTGTCTCAATACGATAAAATGCCGGGTTTGGTCGTAGTATCGAGTTTGGTTCTGGAGGAAGGTCCATGGATTGTCCTAAGTGCGGCGTCCGAAATCCCAACAGTTCATCCACATGCATGAACTGCGGCAAAGAATTAGCAGAAACCGTCATCACTGGCGAGCTTCATACCGATGGATCAGCCATGCTCATGGCCGGCTACGGGATAGCCAGCTTGTGGCGGCGCCTGGGAGCCTTGATTCTCGACTCGACTTTGCTGACCGCACTTTGGTGGCTCGCCTTGATTTGGGGTGCAAACCGCTGGAATGGGCTGCAATCCAATGGATCCTCAAATGTCATGGGCACACCGCTGCTGGCGGCAACCGTGGGTATTGTTGTTGTTGCAGCACTCTACTTCTGGCTCATGGAAGCCCTGTTCGGTGCGACGTTAGGCAAAGCGTTTGTGGGTATTCAGGTGCGGCGGGTAAGCGGTGAAGGCGCGGGGACCAGGGCAGCGTTTATCCGCAATTTGGCGCGTCTGCTGGATTTTCTGCCTGCCTTTTATCTGCTGGGATGGATCTTCGCGATATTTTCCGCGAAACGACAACGAATCGGCGACCGCATAGCAGGAACAGTAGTGATCTTGCGGAAAAGTGTTCTCTTTACTCTGGCGGGAGTGATTTTTTATCTGGCTGCGGTTGGCGCCATTGGCTGGCAAGTGTATCGCCAGTATCGCAACATGCATAGCATCAGTCTGCATGTTGCCATGGGTGCGGGTGGCGCAATTGACTCAGGAGCGCGTGGAGAGCAGAGTGGCTCGGCCACTCTTCCTGCAGTGCCAAGCGGTAACCTGAAGTTGCAGAACTTCACCTTCACTGATGGAAACAGCATCGCGCCGCGGGCAAGCTCGGTTTACAAAGCAGAAGATGATGTTTATGCCAAATATGAGTTGACCGGCTATGGCAGCAATCCTCAGGGCAACATCGCGGTCGCAATCCGCGTAACCTGCACGGACCCCAACGGGCTCGCATTGGATCATCCCTGGGAAAACACGGTCACGGGAGCATCCAAAGGCACCGGAGTTCCGATCCAGGCAAATTATCGGATCCATTTGCCGCCATTTGCTCCGGCCGGGATTTATAAAATCAACATCCATGCTCAGGACAACGTGGCTAATTCCGGGGGAGATTTTGCTTCGGCTTTTACTGTAGAAAACGCCACGCCGGTGCTGGCCGCCGTCAAACTCGAGGTCCGGGATTTTCACTTTACCCGCAGCAAACAGGGTGAACCCATTGCGCCTGCTGAGTATCACGCCGGAGAGAGCGTCTATTACAGCTTTCGCCTGCTGGGAATGCAATTTCGCGATGATCACGTCAACCTGCACATTGCCTATAAGCTGCTTGAACCGGATGGAAGCGTCTTACTCAACAAACCGGATTGGGAGAGCTTGAATGATGGCTATGTGTACCATCCGGCAAATTTCTTTCTGCAGGTCAGCGGATATCTTGACTTGCCCGCGGACATCAAACCGGGAACTTACACCTTGCAATATGAAGTCACCGACAACAACGGGAATAGCAACCTTATCCACGAGAGCAAGTTCGAGGTGAAATAGTTAGAGTTTTGGAGTGGTTTAATAATGTCTGCGTAAATAATGCTCTACTCACAAAGAGGTTGGTGCTAAAGAGCAGCCCGAAAAGACCTAGGTCACTCCGCCGCGAAGCGCGGCTCCGGTCGGGATGACAAAAGTTCTAGGGGCGCCCGCTAGGCTATTCTGTGCTGGTTGAAACGATTGGCGTCGGGGTTACGATAACCGCAGAGCTGCTGCCCGTAGTTGTCCCCGCCGGGTTGGTATTTACGATGCTGCCAGCAAAGCTGTACCCGGTGGTCGAGATATCCATCACAACATGACCGACCAGCCGCGTATCTGCTACCGAGTGAACGTGGATGGGCAGTGAAAATCCATCCAAGTCAGCGTAGTCAGTGACAAAATCAATTTTCTTGATGAAAAATGACGGCGACTTCACCAGCTTGCCTTCTGCCCGCAGGAGCGCTCCGCTCAATACATCCAGGTAGACGTGGCCCTTGAACAATCCGGGAAGATTGGCCAATGGCTTCACCTGATATACGTGCACGGCCCGGCCTTCAATTTGCGAATCGCCTTTATACGTGAATTTGTAATTCCGCTCGGTGATGGCGGTTTGCGCGCCATCCTGTTTTTCGGTGCTATCCACTTCCTGCTGCAGCACGCGATTGATGACGTTGTGCTTCACAAAACCATCGCCCGAGAACTGTACGGGAACAAACTGCAAGGTCTTGGGAGCAGCATAGTGGCGCTCCAGCTCGAACACCGCCCGCTGCTTGCTCTGCGGCAGTTCAGCCGAGATGCGGGTCACAGCCGAATACGAAGGCAGATCACTCAACTGGTGGTCGGCGCGCTGATCAAACGTAGACAGCGCTAATTCCGGCGCCATACGTGGCAGCGCCGTCGGTGAAGAAAAGATTGAGGCTGGAAGAAATTGTGAGGTTGGAGCGACGGCTTCCGCCTGCGCCCAAGTCATAGCACTGCCCGCTAACACCAACAGTACACAGAATAAAGTCGAGATAGTATAGCTGTTTCGCATGTATGTAATGAATTATCTAATTTATCGCATTTTGGCCCCGAGGGGAAGTTACTTCAGTAATTTCCAGCAAAGAAAATACAAATCTTTACAAAAGGGATTTCTTATAACAAAGGGAATTCTCATAACAAAACCTTTGTTCATTGCAGTTACGCTAACAAAAGAATTCAAAGAACCGTCCAAGAACTTCGATGAAGTCCAGCCAGTCTGCAGATTCGCCATAACAATTTGCTCGTATTACGTCCAGAACTACTGCTAACATTTCTGGTACCGATGTCGGACCAGAAGCCCTCTTCTAATAACCACCAACCGGCCACCAATGTCTATGCGGTGTACGGCGCTGAACCTGAGGTGCAGGCCTACGCCATGGCCAAATACTCGCGTTCGGCGCTCTCCATGAAGGAGTCGCTGCATGAGATCAACGAGCAAAAGGCTGAAAAGTTTCTCAACACTTTTTATTTCCAATACGGCCACCGCTCGATTGCCGACCTGGCCCATGTGGCCTTCGCCATCGAAAAACTTTCGATGATAGCGGCCATCATCCTGGTGGATGAGCAGCGCTGGGACGGCCAGGAGCGCTCGACGCGCTACCAGGATTTTCGCAAAAGCGGCTATACCATCCCCGATTTCGGCGGGGATGCAGGCGCCTTGCAGCTTTACCGTGAAACTATTGAGTTTCTTTTTGCGGAATACGAAGTTCTCTCTGAAAACATGTGGAAGTGGCTGGCAGAGCGCACTCCCAGGCCCGAGGCTATGAAGCAGGAGGCTTATGAGCGCACGTTGAAGGCGCGCGCCTTTGATATCTCGCGCTATCTGCTGCCGCTCGGGACCAACACTTCCCTGGGCCAGATCATGAATGCGCGCACGCTAGAGACGCAGATTTCACGCCTGCTTTCGAGTGAGTATCCCGAAGTGCAGAACCTGGGCCGGCTATTGAAGCAGGCAGCAAGCGAACCCGCGTACAACGTGAACCAGGAGGCATGGAGCACACTGGTAGATCAAATCAAGGCGATGAATCAGGAACTGGGCACCCTGGCGCAGCAGAACCTGTTGAAGGATGTCAGAGTGTCTCCGACGCTGGTGAAGTATGCTGATCCCAACCAGTATGAGATCTCGACGCGAAAAGAGCTACGGCATGCTGCTGCTGAGATTTTGGCAGGAGAAAAGATCAAGACTGCTAACCCCGTTGATTTGCTCGACGATGAACCTTTCGAAATCGAACTTGCCACCACGCTGCTTTATGAGCATTGCCATTATTCCTACCGCCAAATTCGCGAGCTGGTGAAAGGCTTGAGCGCGACGCGGAGGGAAGAGATCATCGAGTTGGGCGCTAAACATCGCGGCAAGCACGACGAGCTGCTACGCGCCTTCTCGGCGGGACAGAAGTTCCGCTTTGACATTCTGATGGATGTGGGCGGATTCCGCGATATGCACCGCCACCGGCGCTGCATTCAGATTGGCCAGGAGTTTACTGCCCTCCATGGATATGACACGCCTAAGGATTTGATCTCCGCCGAGCTCGAACTGCGTTACCAGCAAACCATGCGCCGTGCTGCTGAGGCTGCCACTGCATTAGCCAAGAATCACGGCGAGACAGCTTCGGTTTACGCGCTACCGATGGCTTATCGTAAGCGCACACTCTTCAAGATGGATTTCGCCGAGGCAGTCTACATCTCTGAACTGCGCACCACACCGGCGGGACACTTTTCCTATCGCAATGTGGCTTATGCCATGTATGAGGCTGTGGTGGAGCGTTATCCTGCACTGAAGCAGTATTTCCGGGTGACGGATGTGCGCGAGCCGGTGGATTTGCTGAAGCGGTGACCCATCAATTAAAGAATCTAAGAGGAAGGTACGTGGAATACCAAGTCGTGGTCGAGACGGCCGCAGAGCAGCTTGTTGCCGCTTGCAGACAGCGCACTACATTCAAAATGATCTCGCGAGAGATTGGAGACCTGCTCTCGCGTCCGTGGGCTTTTTTAAAAGAGCATAGCGAGCTCCGAAGAGATGGTCACAACGTCGCAATCTATTGGGACGAAAAGGACGCGGGCTCGATAGAGGTAGGAGTGCAAGTGGTCGCTGGTTTTGCAGAAACCAGCGAAGTCCTCTGCTCAGCCACGCCCGCGGGTCCTGTCGCAAGAACCTCGCACTTCGGTCCATACAATCAGCTTGGCCCTGCGCATGAAGCGGTGCGCAAATGGTGCAAGCAGAACCAGCGTCAATTTGTCATGCCGTTCTGGGAGGTCTACGGCGACTGGGACGATAACCCGGCGAAGCTCCGCACCGATGTTTTCTATTTGTTGAAGTGACCCTCGCTCAGCAGAGCTAATGCTGCTGCTGATTTCCCATCTCTTCGCCTGTGTTTTACAATCGTTAGTTTGCGTTGCTACATCTAATACAGTGAGCACATCGGAGCGCAACTTTGCCTGAAACAATTTATGACGTAGCCATTATCGGCAGCGGCCCGGCGGGATATACCGCTGCGATCCGCGCCGGCGAATATGGCCTGAAGACCTGCCTGATCGAGAAAGACGAGCTGCTGGGCGGAACCTGCCTGCATGTGGGCTGCATCCCCACCAAGGCACTGCTGTTCAACGCCGAAATATGGGACCACCTCAAAGATGCCAAAGAATTCGGCATCGAAGGCGTGACCGCACCCACGCTGAATTGGGCCGCTATCCAGCAGCGCAAGAACAAGATTGTGCTCAAACACGCCAAGGGCCTGGAATTCCTGATGCGCAAAAACAAGGTCGCAACCGTCAACGGTTACGGAAGGCTGACCGGGCCGGCCAAAGACGGCGTGCATACGGTTGAAGTCTTTACCGAGGGCGGAGGCGGCGCCGCTGGCGAGACTACGTTCATCAAAGCGAAAAATATCCTCATCAGCACAGGCTCAGAGGCGCGCATGCTTCCTGGGCTCGAGCCGGACGCGCGCATTTTGACCAACATCGAAGTGCTGAGTCTCAACGCCATTCCAAAATCTCTGATCGTGATTGGAGCGGGCGCTGTAGGCGTGGAGTTTGCTTCCATCTACCACTCCTTTGGCGTGGATGTAACGATCTTGGAGGCGCTGCCGCGGCTGGTGCCGGTGGAAGACGAAGAAGTTTCCAAGGAGCTACTGAAGGCCTTCACCAAGCGCGGCATCAAGAGCAATGTAGGGGTAAAAGTCCAGAAAATTGAAAAGACCAAAGACGGAGTAAAGGTGAGCTATACCGACTCCGAGGGCAAAACGCAGGCGCTGGAAGCGGACAAGGTGCTCATCGCCATCGGCCGTGCGCCGCGCACGGACAATATTGGCCTGGAAAAAACCGAGATCAAGCCTGACCGCGGCTTCATTAAAACCAATGAATGGATGCAGACGGAAGAGCCGGGAATCTACGCGGCTGGCGACATCATTGCCGGGTTCCCGCAGCTCGCGCATGTAGGCTTCATGCAGGGAATCGTGGCGGTCTCTAAAATTGCCGGCAGACCTGCGAAGCCGTTGAACCGCAACCATATTCCCGGCGCAACCTACTGCGAACCGCAAATTGCCAGCGTGGGATTGACGGAAGCGCAGGCACGCGAATCCGGACACAAGGTCAAAGTTGGAAAATTTCCTTTTTTGGGCAACTCCAAGGCAACAATCGTTGGTGCGCATGAAGGGTTTGTGAAGGTGGTCTCCGACGAGCAGTATGGTGAGATCTTGGGCGTGCACATCATCGGACCGCAAGCGACGGAATTAATTGCCGAGGCGGTTGCCGCCATTGAGCTTGAGGCTACGGTGGAAGACATGATGTTCACGATTCATGCTCATCCGACGCTGTACGAAGCGCTCTCCGATGGGTTCAATAGCGTCTACGGACTGCAGATCAATGTTTAATTGGAAATGATGAGGTCAAAGATCTTTTGGTCGGCGCTGTTTTTCTTGCTCTCAGCCGCACTTCTGCCGACAAAACCGGAAGCCCAGATTGCGGTCAAGCCGGGAGATGAGCAACTCTTTGCTGCCCAGCCTAAACTGTATCCTTTCACCCTGGTTGCCTATGGAGATTTGCGGACTACCCATCCTTTCAATCATTTTGTAACAGATCCCAATCGGCGACGGGCCTTGATTGCGCGCATTGCCGCGGAAAAGCCCGATCTGCTGGTGGTGAATGGCGATCTTGTCTATAAGGGCGGCAGCCGCGACGATTGGCGTGAGTTTTCCAAAGAGACGCAGGCTTGGCGCGACGTTCAAATCAAGGTATTGCCTGCCATAGGCAATCATGAAATCAGGGATGACAGTGAAGTCCGCAATTACTTGCAGCAATTTCCATACTTACAGGGCCGGCGCTGGTATTCCGTGCATTATGGAAATGTGCTGCTGCTGACGTTAGACTCCGAATCTGATGACAAGCCCGGCAGCCCGCAGTGGAACTGGATCGTTTCAGAGTTCGACAACGTGCCTGCCGATGTGCAATTTATTGTTTTTTCCATGCATCACCCGCCCTATACGCGATCTACGGACCATCTGTTTTTTGGAGGGCATGCGGCGAGAGAATCGGAGCAGCACCTGGCTGAACTGTTTGAATCGCAGCAGAAGCAGCTTCACGCCAGGATCATCGTCATTGCCGGCCATGTGCACAACTACGAGCGTTACGAGCACAACGGCGTGATGTACATCGTGAGCGGAGGCGGGGGCGCCACTCCCTACACGGTACAGCGGCATCCTGATGATTTTTACAACCAGCCTGGACCTACCTACCACTATTGCAGGATCACAGTTGACCACGACAAGCTGAATTTCGAGATGTTCAAGCTGGAAGGGAACAATCCTCAGTTTAGTTTCAATGTGCGGGATTCATTTCAGATTTCGGCAAAGTAGAAAAATCCCGCCGCGGATAAACGCCGATCAATCCGCCTAATCCACTGCGTTAACCGCATCGGAATCCAGCAGAACCAGGCTGCACTCGCCGGTGTGGGAGGAGCACTGCACGGTGCCGCGTCGCAGCACTTTGGTCGGAGTTCCGTCAGGGAAAGTCATGTTGTTATTGGCTGCGCGCAACTTGCTGCTGAGACTCTTCAATTCCTCGCTGCCCCGGACCCATTTTGCATCCTCAGTCGGCCCCGAAGTAGAAACCAGGAGAAGGAAGTCACTACTGGGGTCGGAAGCGGTGGCACTTTGTGCCTTATCCTTATCCTGGGGCAGAACCTTGCCCAAAGGAATGGTCCGCAATTTGGCCAACTCGTCTTTATATTTTTTTACGATTGCATCAACCTTGCCGTCACCGCCTGCCAGTTTCGCCAATCGGCCGCGGGTATCGGGACTGGGATGTGGGCTCGCCAGTGCAACGGCATACCAGTGGATGGCCTCGTCGGTTTTGCCGCGCTTCTCGTAGATTTGCCCGAGGTGATCAATGACCTCGCCGTGCTGGGTAAGTCCCATGGCCGCACGAATATATTTCTCTGCCCGGTCAAAATCTCCCTGGCGGAAGTACACCCAGCCGAGCGTATCCCAATAAGAAGCCAGGCTGTTCACCAACGCGATTTCTGTCATCTCGGGATGATCCAGAGTTACAGTACGCAGGCGGGTGGCGGTCTCATCCACTGCGCTCTGGGCATATTGCAGGGCACGATCGAGATGAACATTTTTTTCCGTAAGCTCGTAACTTACGTCGTTCAAAATTTCAGGAGAGCGGTCCAACTGTACGGCCTTGTCAAAAGCCGCTAAGGCTTTATCGGCCAGATCCATGTTCAGGTATGCGCTGCCCAGTTCAGCGCGTAGCAAAGCGTTATCGGGCTGAAGCGAAACGGCCTGCTCGAATTCAGGAGCGGCGTCGGTCCAGTGGTGGCGGTTGGAATAAATCGTCCCCAACATGGAATGCGCCCTGAGATCGAGAGGATTGATCTCCAGTTGCTTGCGATAGGCAGAAATAGCATCGTCGAATTTATCCTGCTGAAAGAGGGTCAAACCCAAGCCGCCGTAGGCGCGATCATCATAGGGGTTGAGCTCGATCTGCTTATGGAAGGCCTGTTCCGAAAGATCAAAATTGCGCAGAATTCCGTACACCACGCCCAGTTGCAGCCAGGCATCCGCGTGCTTGGGCTCAAGCTCGACCACGCGTTTCAGCAGCGTTACTGCAATCTCATAGTGCTGTGCCTCAATCGCCGAACGGGCGGCATCTTCCAGATCTTCTGCTTTTGCGGTTTGGGGAACGGTTGGCGTCGAATTGTTGTTGGCACTCACATTCTCCAGTGAGATTTTTTGATCGCCATCGGATTCCACGGCGCGGCGAAACGCAAGATAATCTCGCGAACGTGTGACCGGCAGTTCGCGCACTTTGATGGAAATCTTGCGTTGACCATTTGCACTTTGATTATCCGTTTTATAAGAAGAGTGATATTCACCGTAATCGCGGACCAGATTTACCGGCACCATTGAACCCAGAGTGAATTTTGACGGGAGCAGCAAATGAAAACGGGTAGTAAATTCAATGGGACCACCGAAGGGGATAGGGTCATCTTCCGGATCGGGGTCTGGATCAGCATTGGGAAGCGAGAAACGCATTAACGTGGGCAGCTCGATCTCAGTCTGCTTCCCGGACCAATCGAAAAAATTCGCGACTGCAATCTGGTATTCGACAGTGAGCGGTTCGTTGGTGGATTCCAGGTCGCTCAGTTGAAGGTTGGAAACTTCGCCATCGAGCCCTTGCGTTGCCGCTCCGTATTTCATTACATCTTTCCACTTGCTGCGCGGGACGCGGCGCATGAGAGAGCGCAGCATCACCTCAGAATCACCGCGCAATTCCATCCGAACGTGGGCATCCAGCTTTCCCAGGTCTGAGATTTTGCCATCCAGTTCAACGATCTGGTAGTTGGGTACGGCAGGATCGGAAGGGGTCTCTACAATTTTAGGCGTCCCATCCTGAGGAATCATGAGCGCCTTCTTGGCGCGAAGGGGACTCAGCAGCAACTGAAAGGGAGCGATTTCAGAGGTTGTATCCATCCAAAGCATCTGCTTGCCCAGAGGCACAACCGTGATGACGTGGTCAAACTGTGAAGGCGAAGGCACGTCTTCATCGAGCTTGCGCGAGCTATCAATCAGTACGGCATTCGCGCTGAGGCCAATGCCGCGCAACATGGCGCTCAACAGCGTGTGCTTGTCTTTGCAATCACCATATTGATTGGCGAGGATTTCACCA
>Ga0209648_10003710_pt1 | contig 12881 bp, 11 predicted proteins | sample GraSoi2013_115cm_FD_185830 | JGI IMG/M metagenome (GOLD analysis project Ga0209648, IMG submission 185830) | Grasslands soil microbial communities from the Angelo Coastal Reserve, California, USA - Sample 9_17_2013_115cm (SPAdes) (version 2) | ecosystem: Environmental > Terrestrial > Soil >...
TCGCGCAGGGCCGAGATGCCTATCCCGCCAGCGCCTGCTTCACGGCGGCCGAAGCCTTGGCGAAATCCATCTGGCCTGCGTACTTGGCCTTCAAGGCCGCCATCACGCCGCCCATGTCCTTGATGGTCTTGGCGCCGCAAGAGGCCACGGCCTCAGCGACTGCGGCCTCGATCGCGGCCTCGTCCATCTGCTTGGGCAAAAAGCGTTCGATCACTGCGATCTCGGCCTTTTCCTTGTCGGCGAGGTCGGGGCGGTTGCCCTTCTCATAGAGGACTACCGATTCGTTCCGCTGTTTGATCATGCCCTGCAGCATCGACAGGATGCGGTCGTCGGCGACGCCCTCGCGGCTGGTCTCGGTGCGGGCGGCGATGTCGACGTCCTTGAGCTTGGCCAGGATCAGGCGAATGGTGCCGAGCGCCGCCGCGTCGCGGGCGCGCATGGCGGTCTTCATCGCCTCGTTCAGTTGCTCGCGCAGCATGTCTTTGTCCCGCTGGATCGAAGGGCGGAAACTAATCGCTCGCCTCGCTGTTGGCAAAGCAAATAAGTTATTGAAAAGGCTTATTAATTGGCAGTCTACAGCGCCTTGACCCTATGCGACCGCTTGGTTACAAACCCGCGCGGTTCGCAGGTCGCCTTCCCGGGCGGGGCTGGGCGGATTGCACGAACGGGCAATTTCATCGTGACCTCTCCTAAGACCGCCGGCGCGATTGACGCCGCGCCGCGTTGGGCCACGGCCGCGCTGGTGCTGGCCGATGGCGCGGTCTTTTGGGGCAAGGGCGTGGGGGCTGCCCGCCACGCGGTCGGCGAGGTCTGCTTCAATACCTCGATGACCGGCTACCAGGAGATCATCACCGATCCTTCCTATGCCGGGCAGATCATCACCTTCACCTTCCCGCACATCGGCAATGTCGGCACCAACCTCGAGGACATCGAGAGCATCAACCCCGCCGCCCGCGGCGTGGTGCTGCGCGGCGACATCACCGAGCCCGCCAACTGGCGGGCGGCCAACCCGCTCGACGACTGGCTGAAGGGCCACGATCTGCCCGGTGTGTGCGGCGTCGACACGCGGGCGATCACGCGGCGTGTCCGTGACGGCGGCGCGCCCAGCGGCGTGGTGGTCCATGCGCCCGACGGCAAGTTCGACATTCCCAAGCTGCGCAAGGTCGCGGAAGACTGGCCCGGCCTCGACGGCATGGATCTCGCGGTCGAGGTGACGACCAAGCAAACCTACAGTTGGGACGAGACCAAGTGGGCGCTGGGCACGGGCTACGGCAAGCTCACCAAGCCCAAGTACCATGTGGTTGCCGTCGACTACGGCGCCAAGCGCAACATCCTGCGCTGCCTCGCCAACACCGGCTGCAAGGTCACGGTCGTTCCGGCCACCGCCACGGCCGAGGACATCCTGCGCCACAAGCCCGACGGCGTGTTCCTGTCGAACGGCCCGGGCGATCCCGCGGCGACGGCAGGCTACAGCGTGCCCGCGGTTCAGGGCGTGCTCGACAAGAAGGTGCCGCTGTTCGGCATCTGCCTCGGCCATCAGATCCTGGCGCTGACGCTGGGCGGCAAGACGCGCAAGATGGAACGCGGCCATCGCGGCGCCAACCAGCCGGTCAAGGAGCTGACGACCGGCAAGGTCGAGATCACCTCGCAGAACCACGGCTTTTGCGTCCTGCCCGAGTCGCTGCCCAAGAATGTCGAGGTGACGCACGTCTCGCTGTTCGACGGCACCAACGAGGGCCTGCGCTGCACCGACAAGCCGGCCTTCTCGGTGCAGTACCATCCCGAGGCTTCGCCCGGCCCGACCGACAGCCACTATCTCTTCGACCGCTTCGTCGAGATGATCGCCAAGAGCAAGGGCAAGTGACAGTGCTCATCACCTCCAAAAGAGAAGCGCACTGTCATCCTGAGCGAAGCGAAGGATCTGGCGCTGGCTACACAGGTCTTCTTTTGAGCGGGCGTGAGATCCTTCGCTACGCTCAGGACGACAGGTAGTCCATGCCCAAGCGCACCGACATCAAGAGCATTTTGGTCATCGGTGCCGGCCCGATCGTGATCGGCCAGGCCTGCGAGTTCGATTATTCCGGCGTCCAGGCCTGCAGGGCGCTGAAGGACGAGGGCTACCGCGTCATCCTGGTGAACTCCAACCCGGCCACGATCATGACCGATCCCGGGCTGGCCGATGCGACCTATGTTGAGCCGATCACGCCCGACATGGTGGCCAAGATCATCGAAAAGGAGCGGCCGGACGCCATCCTGCCGACCATGGGCGGGCAGACGGCGCTCAACACGGCGATGGCGCTGCATCGCGACGGCCGTCTCAAGAAGTACAAGGTCGAGTTGATCGGCGCCAATGCCGAGGCGATCGACAAGGCCGAGGACCGCCTGCTGTTCCGCGAGGCCATGACCAAGATCGGGCTGAATTGCCCCAAGAGCGAGGTCGTGCACAATCGCGAGGAAGCGATCGGCGCGCTCGACCATGTCGGCCTGCCGGCCATCATCCGTCCGTCCTTCACGCTCGGCGGCACGGGCGGCGGCATCGCCTACAACCGCGACGAATACTTCGACATCGTGCAGGGCGGCGTCGACGCCTCGCCGGTCGGCGAGGTTTTAGTCGAGGAATCGGTGCTCGGCTGGAAAGAGTACGAGATGGAGGTCGTGCGCGATCGGCGCGACAACTGCATCATCATCTGCTCGATCGAGAACGTCGATCCGATGGGCATCCACACCGGCGATTCGGTGACCGTCGCGCCGGCGCTGACGCTCACCGACAAGGAATACCAGATCATGCGCGACGCCTCGATCGCGTGCCTGCGCGAGATCGGCGTCGATACCGGCGGCTCGAACGTGCAGTTCGCGGTCGATCCCGAGACCGGTCGCATGGTCGTGATCGAGATGAACCCGCGCGTCTCGCGCTCCTCGGCACTGGCCTCGAAGGCCACCGGCTTCCCGATCGCCAAGGTCGCGGCGCGCCTGGCCGTCGGCTACACGCTCGACGAGCTTTTGAACGACATCACCGGCACGACGCCCGCCTCGTTCGAGCCGACGATCGACTACGTCGTCACCAAGATGCCGCGCTTCGCCTTCGAGAAGTTCCCCGGCGCGGAGGCGCTGCTCACCACCTCGATGAAGAGCGTGGGCGAGGCGATGTCGATCGGCCGGACCTTCCAGGAGTCGCTGCAAAAGGCGCTGCGCTCGATGGAGACGGGCCTCACCGGCTTGAACGAGATCGAGATCACCGGCGCGCCCGACAAGTCGGCCATCGTCGGCGCCCTGTCGCGGCCGACGCCCGACCGCATCGCCCAGGCGTTCCGCTTCGGCCTCTCGGTCGACGAGGTGGCGCACGCCTGCAAGTACGAGCCGTGGTTCCTGCGCCAGATCGAGCAGCTCGTGGCGATCGAGGCGGAAGTGCGGGCCAAGGGCCTGCCCAAGGACGCCAAGGGCCTGCTCGACCTCAAGAAGAAAGGCTTCTCCGACGAGCGCCTGGCCGAGCTCACCGGGCAGTCGGCGGCCGACGTCGCCGGAAAGCGGCGCAGCCTCGGCGTCAAGCCGGTGTTCAAGCGCATCGACACCTGCGCCGCCGAGTTCGAATCGCGCACGCCCTATCTCTACTCCTGCTACGAGGGCGACGGCGTGCGGCCGGCCGAGTGCGAGGCCCAACCCACCGATCGCCGCAAGGTCATCATCCTGGGCGGCGGCCCCAATCGCATCGGCCAGGGCATCGAGTTCGACTATTGCTGCGTGCACGCGGTCTATGCGCTGCGCGAGGCCGGCTACGAGACCATCATGGTCAACTGCAATCCCGAAACCGTCTCGACCGATTACGACACCGCCGACCGCCTCTACTTCGAACCGTTGACCGCCGAGGACGTGATCGAGCTGGTCGAGGTCGAGCGCCGCAACGGCGAGCTTTTGGGACTGATCGTGCAGTTCGGCGGCCAGACGCCGCTCAAGCTCGCCGAGCCGCTCGAGGCGGCGGGCATCCCCATCCTCGGCACCTCGCCCGACGCCATCGATCTCGCCGAGGACCGCGAGCGCTTTCAGAAGCTCATCCACAAGCTGAAGCTGCGCCAGCCCGACAACGGCACGGCGACGTCGCAGGAGAAGGCGATCGCGGTTGCCGAAAAGATCGGCTATCCGGTCGTGATTCGTCCATCCTACGTGCTGGGCGGCCGGGCCATGCAGATCGTCTACGATCGCGAGGGGCTGGAACGCTACACGCGCGACGCCGTGAAGGTCTCGGGCGCCAATCCGGTGCTGATCGATTGCTACCTGCGCGACGCCATCGAGGTCGATGTCGACGCGTTGGCCGACAAGGACCACAACGTGTTCGTCGCCGGCATCATGGAGCACATCGAGGAGGCCGGCATCCACTCCGGCGACTCGGCTTGCTCGCTGCCGCCCCATTCGCTGCCGGCCAGGATCCTGGCCGAGATCGAGCGCCAGACCGAGGCGATGGCCCGCGCGCTCAAGGTCGTCGGGCTGATGAACGTGCAATACGCCGTCAAGGACGGCGAGGTCTACGTGCTGGAGGTCAATCCGCGCGCCAGCCGCACGGTGCCGTTCGTCGCCAAGGCGACCGGCCAGCCGATCGCCAAGTATGCCGCCCGCCTGATGGCCGGCGAGTCGCTTAAGTCGCTCGCCATCAAGAAGGCGCGCGGCAAGCATATCGCGGTCAAGGAAGCGGTGTTCCCGTTCGCCCGTTTCCCGGGCGTCGACGTCATCCTCGGCCCCGAAATGCGCTCGACCGGCGAGGTCATGGGCCTCGATTCCGATTTCGGCCGCGCCTTCGCCAAGTCGCAGCTCGGCGCCGGCAGCAAGGTGCCGCTGGACGGCGTGGTGTTCGTGTCGGTCAAGGACCAGGACAAGGCCCAGATGGTGAAGCCGGTGAAGCGGCTGCTCGATCTCGGCTTCAAGGTCGTGGCGACCGGCGGCACGGCCGACTTCCTGCACCGCCACGGTATCGAAGCGCAGCGGGTCAACAAGGTGCTCGAGGGGCGGCCGCACATCGTCGACCTGATGAAGGACGGCAAGGTCCAGCTGGTATTCAACACCGTCGATGGGGCGGGTGCGCTGACCGACAGCTATACGCTCCGGCGCGCCGCGCTGATGCACAAGATCGCCTATTATACCACGGTCGCCGGCGCCAAGGCGTCGGTCGAAGGCATCACGGCGCTGAGCGAGGGGGCCCTCGACGTGGCGCCCCTGCAATCCTACTTCAAGACCACCTTCTAGCCGCCAACTCCCCACAACTTGCGCGGTGCCCGAATTGGGCGCGTTGGGCGTTGACGCCGCACGATTCATTGAGGACGATTGGGCAATGGAAAGGGTTCCGACCACGGCCGAGGGCCTGAAAAGCCTTACGGACGAACTGAAGCAGCTGAAGAGCGTGGAACGCCCGGCGATCATCAAGGCGATCGCGGCGGCGCGCGAGCATGGCGATCTCTCGGAGAACGCCGAATATACCGCCGCGCGTGAACGCCAGGGCTTCATCGAGGGCCGCATCGCCGAGATCGAGGACATCATCTCGCGCGCCGAGGTGATCGATTTCAGCAAGCTTTCCGGCAAGATCGTGAAGTTCGGCGCCACCGTGCAGCTGGCCGACGAGGATACCGACGAGAAGGTGAAATACCAGATCGTCGGCCCCTATGAGGCCGACCTCGCCAGGCGGCGCATCTCCGTCACCTCGCCGATCGGCCGGGCGCTGATCGGCAAGACCGTGGGCGACACCGTCGAGGTCCAGACCCCGCGCGGCGCGCGCTCCTACGAGGTCGTGGGCGTCCAGTTCAAGTAGAGGCCGCGGTTCGAGCTGAGGCCGCAGCGCGTCCGCGCCGCACGCCGATGGTGCGCATCGTGCCGTACTGGATCAGGAACAGCGAGAGCTTGCTGGCGATGCCCCAGATCGACATCGTCGCCGACCAGGTCACCGGTTCGAGCGTGAGTGCCAGCGCGATATTGAGAGCGGCCGAGCCGAACATCAGGCCGGCCCACACGAAACCGAAGGCATAGGCGAGGTCCGGCACGACGGCCGCGGCGATCGGCGGCAGATAACGGTTCATCCAGCCCGGCCGCAGCATGTAGGCGCCGACGATGCAGTAGATGACGGTGGGCTTCAGCATCACGAAACGGGCATCGTTGGTGAGCATCGTCGCTGCCCCCGAGACGACGACGAGACCGATGCTGAGCCACTGCATGGTATCGATCGGCTTGCGGCGCGCCATCAACCAGCCGATCTGCACGATCCCCAACCCGACGCCCAGCGCCACCGCGAGGATCAGGTCCTTGGTGATCAGCAGGACGGCGAGGAACAGCAGGGTCGAGGCGAGGTCCGATACCAGCAGCTGAGCCGATTTCAGGAGGTTAGTCATGACGGCCTCCGCTAAACGGTAACACCGTGTATTTCTCAAATGCTATAGATACACGCCGTACCCCGCAAGAGAGTTTCTAGGTGACGGGACCGGTGCTGCCGTCCATGGACGTCTTCCTATTCGACCGAGATGGGCACCCCGGGCAGCTGCTTGGCGGTACGGAACACCATCATCGATTTCACATGGCTGACGTTGGGCGCCGAGGTGAGCCGGGTCGTCAGGAATTTTTGATACTCGTCCCACGTCTCGGCCACGATCTTCAGCAGGAAATCGGCTTCGCCGGCCAGCATGTGGCACTCGCGGACCTCGTCCCATTTGGCGATCAGCTCCTCGAACGCCTTGAGGTCGGTCTCGGCCTGGCTGTTGAGGCCGACCAGGGCAAACACCGAGACGCTGTAGCCCAGCGCCTCGGCGCTGAGGTCGGCGTGGTAGCCCTTGATGATCCCGGCGCGCTCCAAGGCCCGCACCCGGCGCAGGCAGGGCGGGGCGGATATGCCCGCCCGCTCCGCCAGCTCCACGTTGGTCATGCGCCCATTCGACTGCAGGTCGCTGAGAATGCGCCGGTCGATTCGATCGAGCTTTGCGCGAGCCATCCAATTTTCCTCCCGTTGGCCGCGGTCTATGCCAGAACCATGCCACGCGCGCAATAAAGTTGCGAGATTCGGGCAGCCGGCTGTGAACAATTGCGCCTAGAGCACCTTCCGCTCGGCTGGAATCAGCCGAGCGGAAGGTCGTGCTCTAGAATATTTAGATTCTAGAGCGGCTTATGTCCGATCGGATGGAACCGCGTGCGGTTCCATCCGATCGGACGCTGCTCTAAAGTGCAGAACGACCGTGCATACCCGGCGAGGTTTGCATATATGTCAAAGATATGCGGTTGGCGGGATGCGGACGCGACATGGCGGCGACTCATCGTAGTAAAGTGCTCATTCTCGGATCGGGCCCGGCGGGCTACACGGCGGCCATCTATGCCGCCCGCGCCAGTCTCAAGCCCACGCTGGTGCAAGGCATCCAGCCCGGCGGCCAGCTTACCATCACGACGGATGTCGAGAACTACCCGGGCTTTGCCGACGTCATCCAGGGCCCGTGGCTGATGGAGCAGATGCAGAAGCAGGCCGAGCACGTCGGCACCGAGCTTTTCTTCGATACCATCGTCGATGTCGATCTCAGCCGGCGGCCGTTCGTGTGCAGCGGCGATTCCGGTGATCGCTACGAGACCGACTCGCTCATCATTTCGACTGGTGCCACGGCCAAGTGGCTGGGCCTGCCCAGCGAAGAGGCGTTCCGCGGCGGCGGCGTTTCGGCCTGCGCGACCTGCGATGGGTTCTTCTTCCGCGGCAAGGAAGTGGTCGTGGTGGGCGGCGGCAACACCGCCGTCGAGGAAGCGCTCTACCTCACGCACCACGCCTCCAGGGTGACCCTGGTCCACCGTCGCGATTCATTCCGCGCCGAAAGAATCCTGCAGGACCGCCTGTTCAAGAATCCCAAGGTGACCGTGCTGTGGGACCATACGCTGCAGGAGATCCTGGGCGAGGCCAAGCCCGCGCCGCTGGTGCAGGGCGTCCGGCTGAAGAACGTCAAGTCGGGCGCGGAGAGGGAATTGGCGACCGACGGTGTTTTCATCGCCATCGGCCATTCGCCCAACACCGAGCTGTTCAAGGGCAAGCTCACTATGGACAGTGAAGGCTATCTGATCACCAAGCCCGACTCGACGGCGACCGATATCGAGGGCGTCTACGCCGCCGGCGACGTGCAGGACAAGATCTTCCGCCAGGCCGTCACGGCAGCCGGCACCGGCTGCATGGCGGCGCTTGAGGCGGAGAAATGGCTGGCGCACCAAGAAGCGCGCCTCGCGCAAGCCGCGGAGTAAGCGGCGCGCGGGTCGGCGCTTGGCGCGTCGCGCCAAGCGCCTTAGGGAGGCGATGTCATGGACTGGGACAAGCTGCGGATCTTTCAGGCCGTGGCCGATGCCGGGAGTTTCACGCATGCTGGCGAGTCGCTGAAGCTCAGCCAGTCGGCGATTTCGCGCCAGATCGGGGCGCTCGAGGAGCAGCTTGGCGTCATGCTGTTCCACAGGCACGCGCGCGGCCTGATCCTCACCGAGCAGGGCGAATTGCTCTATCGCACCGCACGCGACATGGCGGCCAAAGTGAACACCGCCGAGGCGCTGCTGCGCGCCAACCAGGACAAGCCAGCGGGCCGCCTGAAAGTCACGACCACGGTCGGTTTCGGGTCGACCTGGCTGACCGCGCAGATGCACGAATTCATCACCATGTACCCCGACATCGACGTCAGCCTGGTGCTGTCGGACAACGAGCTCGACCTCGGCATGCGCGAGGCCGATGTCGCCATCCGCATGATGATGCCCCGCCAGCCCGGCCTGGTGCAGCGCCATCTGCTGACGGTGCGCAGCCATGTCTACGCCTCGCACGGCTATATCCAGAAGTACGGCAAGCCGCAGGCGGTCGAGGAACTCGACCAGCATCGTCTGATCATTTTCGGTGAAGACGCCCGGGCGCCTGTCCAGGACGTCAATTGGCTGTTGCGCGAAGGCAATGTCGACCAGTCGGGACGGGTCGTGGTGCTGCGCGTGAACAACGTCTACGGCATCTTTCGCGCCGTCGAATCGGGCCTGGGCATCGCCTCGTTGCCGGATTACCTCGCCCGCGAATCGACCAAGATCGAGATGGTCCTGCCCGACCTCAATGTCCGTACGACCGATGTGTATTTCACATATCCCGAGGAATTGCGGCATTCCAAGCGCATTGCCGTGTTCCGGGATTTTCTCTTGCGGAAGGTCGCGGAGACACGTTTCTGAGGCTGAGACCTGCAGTATTGCATAGTCAATGAAAGGCATGCGTCCTTCGCATGCCAGTGTTCGGAATTTCCCCCCTACCAATACATCTGCTGAGGACTAGGTTTGATTCAGGTCTTCGACACGAGCGGTTTCGGCTGATCGCGTTCGAAACTCGGGATCCTCATGATCCCACGTCTCCCAGACGTGAAGCCTCCCTGTTTGACTCGCCGGGCCTTTTGGCCCGGCGTCTTTTTTCTGCGGATAGGACGCCGATCTGCGGCACACGCCCTATGGGACGTTCTGACGCTGGTGGCTCATCGATACTCATCTTCCGGCAATTGATGTGGCAGACGCCACACACCACATGTATTTTCAGAGACAACCAAGACGATGTTTTCCGAGGTTCGCCACGCCATTCTCCCCCTGGCTTTGCGCAAGATCCAGCGCCGGGGCGATTTGGAGCGCGCGGGGCTCTTGATCGAGTCGCTGGCCAAGCATTGGCGCGACACCAAACCCTTCGAGTTGCTGATCGTGTCGCCGGGCAGCGACACCCATCTGCTGCGGACCAGCCTGCCGCGCTTTTCCAACATTAATGTCTCGGTCCGGCCGGAGAGCGACTTCATCTCGCCGTTCAGCGGCTTTTACCTGATGACCGGCTGGTACCGGCAGCAGATCGTCAAGCTCAAGGTCCCGGCGATGCTGGGCTTCGGCGGCTATCTGACGCTCGATTCGGACGTCTGCTGCGTCGGCGACTTCGATGCCACCACCTTCGTGCTGGACGGCAGGGGCCTCTCGCGCTGGGAGCCCAAGCTGCATCACGATTGGTGGCGACACGCCGCCGACGTCGTGGGTTCGGCGTACGACGCCAAAGGCCATGGCCTCTCGGTCACGCCCAACCTGCTGCACGGCAGGCTGGCGGCGCAGACGCTGGAGCACGTCCGCAACGGTGGCCACGACGCCGCGACGGCGTTGATGTTGCGCAAGGCGCGCAAGCTGATCGGCGTGCCGTGGACCGAGTATTCGCTCTACACCAGCGTCGCCGAGATCAAGGGCAACCTGTTCGACTATCACGTCGACTGGAACACCTGCTACGCCGCCGACGTGCACCTGTTCTCCGAGCAGTCGTGCGTCTGGGGCGCCGACGACTTCGAGCGCCTGGTGAAGCTGCCCAACGGCACCGATCCCGGCGGCAAGTTCATCATCGTCCAGAGCCACGCCCGCATTCCGCTGGAACGGGTCCGCGAATACTGCCTGAGCTTCGCCAGCTAAAGTCTCAGCCCTGCTCGTTGTGCTCGCCGATCTTGGGCGCGACCTCGGATCCTCCCGCACGAACACCATCGAAACTGACCGGCAGGCCGTGGAACAGCGCGTCGTGGCTGGCATAGGGCTTGGCGAACATGCCGAGCGCCGCCACCTGCGCCAGTTCCATCACCTGCGGCACCGTGTTGATTGGGCCGTTCGGCACGCCCAGGGCGTCGAGCCTGGCCGACCAGTGGGCGCGGCTCTTAGCCTTCATGATGTCGGAAATCATGCCCAGCAGCAGGTCGCGCTGCTGCATGCGCTCGACATTGGTCCTGAAGCGCGGCTCGTCCGGCCATTCGGGATGATCGAGCGCCTCGGCGAACTTGCGCCACAGCCGGTCGTTGCCGGGGCAGATCATCAGTGGCCCGTCGCTGCACTCGAAGGCCTGGTAGGGCGTGAGCGAGGGATGACCGGTTCCCTGGCGCGCCGCCATCCTGCCGGTCACCGAGTAGGAGGCGACATGGTTGGACGCCCACATCAGCCCGCTCTCGAACAGCGAGGTGTTGACCAGGCTGCCCTGGCCCGTGGCCGCGCGCTTGGCCAGGGCCGCCAAAACGCCGATCGCCGTCCACATGCCGGTCGAGAGGTCGATGATGGAGACGCCGATGCGCGCCTCCGGTCCCGACGGATCGCCGTTCAGCGAGATCAGCCCCGCCACCGCCTGGATGATCGGCTCGTAGCCCGGCCGCTCCTTCCACGGCCCGAGGTGGCCGAAGGCGCCGAGATCGGCATAGACCAGCTTCGGGAAACGCTTGGTGAGTGCCGCCCCGTCGATGCCGAACTTGGCCGGCACGTCGGCCCTGAGATTGTGCACGAAGATGTCGGCCGCCCCGATGCGCTCGATCAGCGCCTGGCGCTGGGCTTTGTCTGAAAGATCGCAGGTGATCGACGTCTTGCCGCGGTTGAGCGCGATGAAGCTCAAAGCGTCGCCCTCGATGAAAGGCGGGCCCCACTTGCGGGCATCGTCACCCTCCGGCCGCTCCACCTTGACCACATCGGCGCCGAGAAAGGCCAGGATCTGGCCGCAATAGGGGCCAGCTAGGTTCTGGCCGAACTCGACGACCTTGATGCCTTCAAGGGGTTTGCTCATCGGAGATTGCTGCCCAGGATCTCGCGCGCGATCACCATGCGCTGCACTTCGCTCGGTCCTTCGCCGACCCGGCGGATGCGCATCTCGCGATACCAGCGCTCGAGCGGCAGGTCCTTGGTCATGCCCATGCCGCCATGGATCTGCATGGAACGGTCGACGACCCGGCCGCCGCCCTCCGAGGCGGTGAGCTTGGCGATGGCGGCTTCGGTGCGGAAGGGCAGCCCGCGACGCGCCTTCTCGGCCGCCTCGAGGGTGAAGTGCCGGGCGGTGCGAATGTCGATTTCGTTGTCGACCAGCATCCACTGGATTGCCTGCCGGTTGGCGAGCTTCTCGCCGAAGGTCGAGCGCATCTTGGCCCATTCGATCGCCATCTCGTGGGCGGCGATGGCGACGCCGATGCAGCCCGCGGCATAGGGGATGCGCTGGCGCGTCAGGCGATCGTTGGCGACGGCGAAGCCCTTGTTGACCTCGCCCAGCACCTGGTGATCGGACACCCAGCAATCCTTGAACTCGAGCTCGGTGGCGTAGCTCGAGGAGCGCAGCGTGTGCACGACGCGTCGCACATGGAAGCCCGGTGTCTCGGCGTCGACGATGAAGCAGGTGATGCCGGCGCGGCCCTTGGAGGCGTCGGTTCGGGCGAACACGATGCCATACTGCGCGCGGTCGGCGCCGGAGATGAAGATCTTGGCGCCGTTCAGCACCCAGCCATTGTCCTTGCGCTCGGCCCTGGTCTGGATGGCGCGCGCCGGGTCGCTGCCGCCCGACGGTTCGGTCAGTCCGAAGAACGGCTTCTTCTCGCCGCGCAGCGTCGGATAGAGATAGCGCACCTTCTGGTCTTCATTGGCCTCGAAGATCTGGGCGAGGCCTGCGCCGCCGAACGTGCCGTAGCAGGGCACGTAGAGCCCGGCTCGATGCTGGGCCATCTCGATCGCCAGCAGGACGCGGGTGACGATATCGATGTCGGGACCGCCGAACTCCTTGGGGATGTCGATGCCGAACAGGCCCATCGCCTTGGTCTTCTCGACAAGGCGCGCGTGATCGGCGGGGTCGAGTTCGGACGCATCGGGGTCGAGCTTGGCCTCGAGCGGGATGATCTCCTCCCGGACATAGCGGCGGACCTGGTCGATCAGCATCTGCTGTTCAGAGTTGGGCTCGAAATCCATCGTCGGTCCCTTCAGGAGGCGGGGCTGAGCCGCCCCAAGGGCGGCGGGTTCTTGGCATTGTCGGGCGGCAGGCTGCCGTGGTCGGCTTTGTGCACCATCAGCAACTCGAACCAGCGCGTGCGGTACTGCATGTTCACCTCGACGCGGAACTGGTGACCCTGGCC
>Ga0209648_10003711_pt1 | contig 12880 bp, 15 predicted proteins | sample GraSoi2013_115cm_FD_185830 | JGI IMG/M metagenome (GOLD analysis project Ga0209648, IMG submission 185830) | Grasslands soil microbial communities from the Angelo Coastal Reserve, California, USA - Sample 9_17_2013_115cm (SPAdes) (version 2) | ecosystem: Environmental > Terrestrial > Soil >...
GAGGAAACGTGCGAATTCAACAATGCGGTGACCGGACGGACTTGAACCGCCAAGCTACAGTTTCAGGAGGAAACGTCTATGTGGTATTACGTAATTCGCGGTACTGGGAATCGCTTAGTGAAACGAGACGGACAGTTTGAAACGGAGAATGAAGCTATCGCCGCCGGGAGGGCTTACCTTGAAAACCACAGAGCTTCGGTCATGCGGAGAGACGACCCGACCGAGGTCTTCACTGTAATGGCTGGCCGGAAAGAAGCTGACTTCATCCCGGCTGACCCCGCCTCGCAAGGTTGACCTGCCGAGAAAAGGAGCGCGTGAAGAATGGCAACTGAAACAAAGGTTGAAGGCAGGGGACAAGCTAGGTAGATTTGCGATTCAACAGCCGAGTCACAGCACTCTTCAACGTCGCTTCTTCTTTCAATGCTGCTGATATCCGCTCGGCAAGGTCGGTCAATACGACGCGGATACTGGTGGCGAGCTCCAAGCATTGCTCATCGGTTTGAGCATGAAGCCCTTCACTCAACGCGTTGTGAAGCAGGGTCAGCGGGTTGTGTCCGTCGATTAGAAGAGTCTCTGGAATGGCGGCCCTTATCATCTCAATTGCCTTACTGAACTGCGTTTCGGCCTCGGCCTTCGCGAATAACTCTGCGGTTTCCCTCGATGGTTTCAATTTCGCCGCGACTTTTCCGATTTCCTCGATGATTCGCCCCTTCTGCTCTTCAACCACACGGCGATAGTAGGCAAACGCTCCGATTCCGAGGCCACGCAATTCTGCCCTCCGGCCCTTCAAGAATAGCTCCCGGTCTTCTCCAACTAGCTTCATGACACGGGGCGGCGTCGGTGGGCCGAACGGCGGAAGTTCGCCCAACTTCTGAACCCACCCCAATGACTTGTTTCCATCTGGAACCACCGTCAGCGCAAAGACCCTCTGCGTTTTGCCGCAGTTTCTGCAAACATACGCCACGAACTTGTAGTTGAAGTTGCTCGTGATGTAATAGGTGTCGTCGCAAGAAAACTGTCGAACCCCGTTACACGTATCGCTGTCACAGTGTAATTCGATTTCCGGCGTTTGCAGAACGGTCTGTCCAGCCCTCGCCCGCCCTAGAAGGCCCGAAACGTAATGCTTAGCATCCGGCCCGCGCGATTCGAGAAAATCAGCGAATGGGAGCGGGACAGGCGCTGCCGCTGGGGCCGCGGTCGTTGCCGTTTGGGGCTGCTTATTGTCGGCCGGATTATCCATACGCTGTTGAAATAGTATAGCCCGGCGGGGTTATGATTTCAGCTTGTAGTATTTCGGCTTCGCGTGGTCACGAATCAGAAGGCCCCGCTTCCAAAGGTGCAATACTGTTTTCTCAACCTTCTTCAAACTGGGCATAAAGAAACTCATCCGCCAAACGTGCCGCACTTGGTACGGAACCGTCCGGAGACGCCACTTGAACCCGCCGGGCGGGTGAGGAGGGAGAATAACCCACATGGGGACGTCTTTCAGGTTTTCCCTTATGTAATCGTTGTGGATCCCCTCGGCGGTATGCCACTGCTGATTCTGGTTGTCCTCGAACATCACCAAAACCTGATCCTCAAATTTTTCTTGTCGTCTCTTGTACAACCAACCGGCGAATCCCAAGACCGTGCCGCCGCCGATGAATGTAAGAGCAACTTGAACCACATGGAGAGTTTCTCGTAGAAACTGACTCATAGCTGACAGGATTCTACTGCGGGGTAAACAACGACGCAATCCAGAGCGATTCGAGAACTCGCCGGGCGCCGTGTCCGCGCGCGTCTTGCGAGCCTGCGGCCTCTTTACCTATTCCACCCTAGCCCAGACGGCCGGCACACCCCATCAAGCGCTGCCCATTCTCCATACCGAGGGGCGTTCGTCTACGGAATCTTGAATGCGCCCGAAAATGATTAATAGCTCTTTCAGGGTCGCCTCGGTCTTCGTCACGACGTCCGTAATAATCATCGCGCGCTCGAATTCAGGCGCGGCCCGATTTGCCGGAAGCAAGTCCACATGGTATAGCAACGTGGTCATGAGATTGCACAGGTCGTGTGTTAAGCGTACGAGCGCGCGCAGTTCTTGACGCGAAACCGTTATGGGAGCGTCGGAAGGGGACATGGGCGCTCTAGTACCCGGTTAAGGCGAGCAGACATTAACCGAAAGCCAAGATTATTGCAACAGTAGATTGCCGAAAAAATACCTTAACTCGGTACTATCCACACATGTATATGCAGGGCAGTGGGCCACTCCGGTTACTGCCCCACCTGCTTCATTAAGAGAGAAGCAAAGTCTTACACCACGTGCCGGAGTGCCCAACGAATTTCCTTTCGTGGTAAGCCACTGGAAATTTAATGTAGTCTGCCGGGCCCAAAATCAGCCCTTGACAATCCATAGTCACTTGTGGTATACATAGTTTTGTCGTTATCGCCAGGCACCCTCTAGGGATGTTGCCTCTGGTTGCCCTGAAGGAAGTCACCCCAGGGCCCGCAGTCGAAAGACCGCAGTCAGGTCGAGTAGGTCACATGACAGACCAATTGACGCTCGCCGCTTCGATTCTTCCCCTTTCCACTTTGGACTCTCGACTGTCAACTTTCTGCCCTAATTCCTTTAGATTGATACACTTTCGCAAAAACGCGTCCGCAACTCCTTTAGTTTCACACACTTTCAAAACAAAGGACTTAAAACCCTTTCGTTTCACACACTTCCAAAAAAAGGGTGGGTGGCTGGGTCCGGGCCATAGGTGCCCGGCGAGAAAGAGGGGGGTACTTTCCAACCTCCAGACTTATCTCTCCAACCTCCGCTCTTCGCTAACTCCTTTAGATTCTGCACTTACGTCAAAACGCGTATCTAAGTCGTTTACATGCAACACTTACGAAAAACATACCCAGGGGGAGGGTGGGGTGTTTTGGCTCCGAACACGGCTCACCGGTCACGAGCGTTGTTTGCGAGTCCCGATTCCATCGGGACGAGTCACCAGTCACGGGTCACACGACTGCCTACTGACGATTGCCGGAGGATAGCGTAGACTTGCCATTTACGAACCAGCGCACGCGGAAAAGATGACTACTCAGCCAAAACCAGCCACCAGCCGCAGCGAAGAGGTCGTTCGCAAGCACAAAGACTTCCTCTGGCCCGCGGTCACCAATTTCTACCAGCAGCCCCTGGTCGCCGACCACGGCCAGATGCAATATCTCTGGGACCTCGAAGGCCGGCGCTATCTCGACTTCTTCGGCGGAATCCTTACGGTTTCGGTGGGGCATTGCAATCCAAAAGTCACGAGCAAGATCAAGGCGCAGGTGGACCGCCTGCAGCACACTTCGACGCTCTATCCCAATGAACAAATCGTTGCGCTCGCCGAAAAGCTCGCGCAGATCACTCCGGGCAAACTCCAGAAAAGCTTCTTCACCAACTCCGGCACCGAGGCCAACGAAGCCGCCATTCTCCTCGCGCGCATGGCCACCGGAAGCTACGACGTCGTCGCTCTTCGCCATGCCTATTCCGGCGGCTCGACGCTTGCCAAAGCCGCCACCGGACAAGCTCCCTGGCGCAAAGCCGGAGTGATCAGCGTGGGCTTCTCTCACGCCGTCAATCCCTATTGCTACCGCTGCCCTTTGCATCTCACCTATCCCGATTGCGGCGTGGCTTGCGCCAACGACGTTGAGAACCTGATTCAGACCGGCACGAGCGGCTCGATTGCCGCGTTTATCGCCGAACCCATTCAGGGCGTCGGCGGATTCATCACTCCTCCTCCGGAATATTTCAAGATTGTGTTCAAGATCGTAAAAAAGTATGGCGGCCTGTTCATCGCCGACGAAGTCCAGACCGCCTGGGGCCGCACCGGCAAAAAATGGTTCGGCATCGAGCAGTGGGAAGTCACGCCGGACATCATCACCGGCGCCAAAGGACTCGGCAACGGTGTCCCCATCGGGTTGACCATCACCACCGACGAACTGGCCAATTCCTATCAGGGCTTGACGATTTCCACGTTCGGCGGCAATCCGGTCACCTCCGTCGCCGCGCGCGCCACCATTCAAGTGATCGAAGAAGAAAACCTTCTCGAAAACGCGCACACCGTCGGCGCCCATTTCCGCGCCAAGCTCGAAGGCCTCAAGGAAAAATACCCGCTCATCGGCGATGTCCGGGGGATGGGCCTGATGCAGGCGCTCGAACTCGTGAAAGACCGCCACACTAAGGAGCCCGCCCCCGAAGCCACCACGCAACTGCTTGAACGCGCCCGCGACAACGGGTTGCTCATCGGCAAGGGCGGCCTCTTCGGCAACGTCATCCGCCTCTCGCCCATGCTCAACATCAGCAAACCCGACGTGGACGAAGCTGTGAGACTTCTCGACAAATCTTTCTCCGAGGTCCGCGCATAACAAACCCCGGCGCAGAAATGCAGGAAATGAAAATGCCTCGGTCCACCTCGCTTGGAATTGCTGCCGCGGTCTTTCTCTCTCTGGCGGTCGCGGCAAATGCCGCCGCGGACAAAATCATCTGGAAGCCGCTCGACCAGGCCATCATCAGCGTGGACGGCAAGGCGCCGCAATTCTGGAATGTCTATACCGCAGACAAGCAGAATCAGCTTCTGCTCGTCCAGCTCTGGAAGCGCTACCTGCTGGTGGACAGAAAACAGGAAGCTGTTTATGACATCGACCCGAAAACCCTCTGGCCCTCTCGGAATGGTCAAGCAAAGACATGGGCGTGACGCTTCGCCTGCGCTTCAAGCTGAAACCGGACGGCCGCCTGATCGAATTGCAGTTGCCGCACCGGCCCGATCTGCGCGGACTTTATTGACTTGCGGACGAGGACTTCGTGGCCTGCGTCCCGCAAAGCTTGCAACCCACCGGACGCCGCACAATCGAGGAATCGCGCGGAAAAATTTCGCCCAGCATCCAGTCCAGCGCCACCTGGATCTGCTTCTTGAACCCGACCAATTTGTACAAATGGACCGCGTTCCAGAACAGCCACGCGAAATATCCGCTGAACTGGATTCCGCCGATGCTCACCACGGCGTGGTTCATGCCCAGCGAAACGAGCACGCCTTGCGAAACGTAGCGGTAACTTTCGAGCGCCTCGCTCTTCTCGCGGTGCGCGATGTTTCGCGCGGCGATTCTTCCCTGCGCGATGGCCACCGGCGCGACGCGCGGCGCGTCTTTCGCGGTCAACGCCGCGCACGAATCGCCGATGACAAACACTTCTGGATGCCCCGCGAGCTGCAAGTGCTCGTTCACCATCGCTCGTCCGATGCGGTCGTGCGCACCGGGAAGCCGCTCGACGAGTTCCACGGCGCGGACTCCCGCGGTCCACGCGACGGTCAGCGACGCAAGGATTTCCTTCCCGTTGATCTCCACGCCATCGGCGAAGCATCGCGTGGCGTGCGAACCGAGGCGAATCTCGACGCCCTGTTTCTCGAGCCGCTTCAGTGAATGCCGCGCCAGTTTCGGATGCACGCCGCGGAGGATTTCCGGCGCGGCCTCCAGGATAATCAAGCGGATCTCCGAAGGAGAAATGCCGCGATAGCGCCCCGCAACATAGCGATGCATAAAGTCGTGGAGTTCGCTCGTGAGCTCGACGCCGGTGTAACCGCCGCCGACGACCACGAACGTCAGCAGCTTGCGCCGAAGCTCTGCATCCTCCGTGTGATCGGCGTGCTCCAGAACATCGAGGACCCGCTCGCGGAACACCACGGCGTTTTCGAGCGACTTAAAGTCCCAGGTATGCTCGGCCGCTCCGGGAACGCCGAAATAATCCGCGCGGCTTCCCAGGGCGATCACCAGACTCTCGTAGTCGAGCGTGCCGGAAGTCAGTTCGATGCGGCGCGCATCCAGATCAATGGCGCGGGCCTGATCGCGCCGGAAGCGGAACCGGCGAGGCCCTCGGATGTCGCGAAGCGCCTGAACAATGTGCCGCGGATTGATGTAGCTCGACGCGATTTGCGGGAGAAGAGGAGTAAACAGAAAGAAGTTCTGCTCGTTCACGAGAACGATTTCAACGTCTGTGCGCCTGTAAAACTGCTTTTCGAGGTCCAAGACGGTTTGCAAGCCGCCGAAGCCGCCGCCGAGCACGACGATACGTTTCACCGATTCATAACCTCGAAACGGAAAAGAAGCGCCGCGGAAGCCGTGTTGGCGCACGCCGCGCTAGGGCCGGAAAACGCCATAGTCCCACGGGATGCCCACGAATCCGGGTTGCACTTTGACCAGGATGGCGTCGCCCTGCTGGAAGCGGCCGAAGTCATCGCGGTCCACCGGCAGGCGCTCGAACCGCGCGCCCTCGCGCCACGACCGCACGATGAGTCTTCGGCTGCCGCGGACCAGGCCGCGCATGTCGAACTTTTCCACCACGACCGTGGGATGCTCCTGCGGCTTCGTTTGGTCCAAATTCCCGTTGACAAGCAGCAGCGCAGAAAGCAGCCAGGGCAGCGGAATGAATCCGAAGTAGATGCGCTTGAGCAGCTCTACGTCGCGCCGGCGGCGCGCGCGCCGGTCAATATAGAGGCCGAGCCCAAGCACGAAGAAAAACAACACGCCCGCAAATATGAAAATGGCGTCGAGTTCAAGCGGCGGATAAAGCTGGCTGACAGGAACGAATGCCACCGCGCCCAGAAGAAACCAGGCCGTGCGCCGCATCAAGCGGCGCCGCAGCATCACTTCGGCAGCCGCCGTGGTCAGACCGCAGGCCAGACACTGGTCGCCCTCGCGTTCGGACCCGCAATCGAGACACCGGGTCATCGCGAATTTCCGGCCAGCGAGCCAAGCAGCGATGCGATGCGGGACTTGCTCTCGTCTTCGTGCACCGCGAAGATCAATCCCATTCCGCGCCCGGGTTCAACGCGGCGAACCGAGCATTCCATCCGAAGCGGCTCATCCAGCACCAGCCGCGCGGCAAACCGCGCGCCGAGCCAGAGAGGATCGTCCAAACTGACAAACATGCCGCCGGCGCTGATGTCGCGCACCTCCCCGCGCAAAGTCTCCGACCCCCACTCCATTTCCAGTTTGGCGTCGAGCGGGTAGCGCGGAGCGTGCCGGCGTTCCGCCCGGCGGCTTGTCTGGGGGTTCGTGACCATTCTGACCGGCTAACGACTCCTTTCCGAGCATCCGCAAGAGTACTTGACCGATGCTATGCAGCGTCCGCCAGACTGTCAAGAACCGCGAGAGTGCTTTTCTTTGAGAGCTGAGCGAAGCGTCACGGAGTTTCTGTGCGGGCCGCGCGGGGTTATACTCTCCCCCCGTGAATCTGCAGGAATTCTTTTTGAAGCAGAAGGAAGCGATCCGCGGCCGCCAAGCACTGATAGGGATGGTGGCGGGAGCGGCTGCCAGCTCCGCCCTGCTGTTGACTCTTGGTCACCCGCGATCGAGCATTGTTTTGGGAATAGTGGTCGGCGCAGGTTATGCAGCCAGCCTGGGACGCACGCCCCACGCTTATGTCGACAATCTCATGACTGGGGGTGCGCTGGGCGTACCTTTTTGGGGGCTGATCAGCGTAGTCGTGCTTCCACTGTTGTCCGATCAAAGGCCGCAATGGAACGCCGAACAGATGAGAGCCCACTTTCCCGCCCTGGTCGGGTGGGTGCTCTTTGGCACATTGCTGGGTGTCTTCACTCAAGCCTTGAGTGACCTCGCGGAGAAAACGATTGGTCCGCAGTCTGAAGCCCCTTCGGCGGTGGAGCCGAGGCGGCGAATCGTGATCTTGGGCGGAGGATTCGCGGGCATGAGCACAGCAGAATATCTCGAACAACGGCTTCGTACCAATCCATCGGCAGCAATCACCCTTATCAGCGAGACGAACGCGCTTCTCTTTACGCCCATGCTCGCCGAAGTGGCCGGGAGCACTCTGGAAGCGAGCCATATCAGCACGCCATTGCGCAGCAGCCTGCATCGGACGGAATTCATCCGCGGCCGCGTTACAGCGATTGATCTTGAGCGCCGTCGAGTGCTGATTGCCGGGCTGCCCGCAAATTCTCCTGACGGGCATCTTGAAGTGCCCTACGACCACCTTGTCCTTGCGCTCGGTTCCGTCTCGAACTACCTGGGAATGTCGAACGTCGAGAAGCTGGCGTTTAACTTCAAAAGCCTGCTTGATGCCATACGCATCCGCAATCATGTCATCGAGATGTTCGAGCGGGCAGACCGTGAACCCGAAGGGTCGTTGCGGAAGTCCCTGCTCACATTCGTAATCGCCGGCGGCGGATTCGCCGGCGTCGAACTTGCCGGTGCCGTCAACGACTTTGCCCGCGGGATCTTGGCCGACTATCCCAACTTGGATCCAAACGAGCTGAGCATTCTGCTGGTACATTCTCGTGAGCGCATACTGCCGGAATTGAGCGAGTCCCTCGCAAAATATGCGCAGGAAAAGATGGAAGCGCGCGGAGTGCAGTTCCGCTTGAATGCCCGTCTGCGTGACGCCAAGCCGGGCGTGGTGGTCCTCAGCGAGGCTGAGATTGGCGCCCAGACGCTGGTCTGGACCGCCGGTACGGCACCCAATCCTTTGCTCAAGTCGCTGCCGCTGGAGAGGAACCCGCGCGGGGCGGTGAAAGTCGATTCGACTCTGGCGGTACCGGGACACGCGGGTGTTTGGGCGCTTGGCGATTGCGCGGCAGTCAACGACGCAAAGAGCGGCAACCCGTGTCCTCCAACCGCGCAGTTCGCGATTCGCGAAGCGCAGACGGTAGCCAAGAATATCGCCGCCCAGTTAAAGGGAAAGCCGTCAAAAGATTTCCATTTCCATTCGCTCGGAGCATTGTGCGTGGTCGGCCATCAGACGGCCTGCGCTGAGTTTACTGTACCGTTTGCCCGGACCAAGTCGATCCGTTTCTCCGGTCTGCTTGCCTGGCTGATGTGGCGCGGGATCTATCTGTCAAAGCTGCCGGGGATGGAGCGCAAGATTCGTGTGCTGATGGATTGGACCGTCGAGCTTTTCTTTCCCAGAGACATCGTGCAGACGATTGATTTGAAGTAGGAGGAAGTAGGAGAAGGACGTGGAGACACAACCTTCATTGACGAGGCAGAAAGCGGCCTTGGCATCCGTCCAAGCCTGGTCGGGGCCGCTGCTCGGACTCGTAACCGGCGCGCTTGGAGGTGGAGTGCAAAGCAGAATACTCGAGGCACCACTCACCCAGGGCATCCTGCTTGGCGGGCTCTTCGGGCTTGTCTTTGGTGTCGTGTTTGCGAGACGAGCCACGACGCCGGGAGCGGGGCTGATCTGGGGTCTGGGCTGCGCTTTGCTCCTTTGGTTTGCGATACCTGCAGGAGTTGATCTATTTCGGTCGCGTTCCGCCGCTGCCATCAATATGCTGAACGATGCTCAGGAACGATTTCCGCAGCTTGTTGCTTACCTGGCCTGCCTGGGGATGCCGGTCGGCGTGGCGCTGGGAATCCTGGGAAGCCTTCGCCAGAAACAGGGTCAAGCAAGATTTCGTTGGGGGCGCGCCGTGGTAGCCGGAGGGGTCGCTGGAACCATCAGCGGATTAGCATTCAGCGGCTGGGAGTATGCAGGAGGGTACCTGCCGCTGCTCGAAGGGCTGCCGGAGCCGCAATCGAAAGCGATCTCATTGCACTTTCTGGTGGCGTTGCTCATTGGCGCCATCTTTGGGATTCTCTTCCAGCGTGATGTACGCGGCTACGGCTCCAGCATGGGCTGGGGGCTGGGCTTCGGGATTTTCCTGTGGTTCTTCGGTCCGCTGACGATTTTTCCCGTGATTGGACGTGAGCCGCTCGATTGGTCCGCAGACCAGGCGACAGCGTTATTTGGTTCGCTGGTTGGCTACATAATTTATGGATTCATTTTGGGAACGATCTACGCCTTCCTGGATCGAATCTGGGTGAGGTTGTTTATTCAATCCGATCCGCTTAACCGGGAGCCGGAAGGGGTGGGACTGCATTTTCTGCGTTCTATAGGGTGGGGCGCCCTGGCCGGCCTGGTCGGAGGACTGGTCTCGCTCCCCATTATGGCTTCTACCGGGGTTTTGCCTGGGATTGCAGGCCTCGACAGCAGTTTTGGCGGCGTGCGCGGCATCGTCCTTCATCTCATGGTGAGCGCGGGAATTGGCATGACTTACGGACTCCTATTCCGCAATGAAGCGTCGAGCCTGGGACTTGGCATTCCCTGGGGATTTCTGTTTGGCCTGATTTGGTGGTACGTGGGGCCGCTGACGCTTCTGCCGCTGCTGCGCACCGGGGTTTACGACTGGAGAGCAAGCGCCGCTTCCGCGCTGCTGCCGTCTCTGATCGGACACTTGCTCTACGGCGGAGCGACGGCGTTTACCTTCCTCTTCCTGGAGCAGCGGTACAATCGATGGCTGATTCTCGATCCGCGCATTGCTGCCCGGGAACAGCGTTGTGTGCGTCCAGTAGGCACGCCTGCCCCGGCCTTATGGTTCTTTGCTCTCGGGCTTGGAGTGCTTTTGCCGATCCTCCTTGGCTAGGATCTTCGGTAGAACGTTCTGTGATTTTTGAGGCCAACAGCAAGAACACCTATGGATAGCCTCCGGCAGCGGCATGTTCGGCGGGCTGTCAAGAACCGCCAAAGAACCATCCGCTCGCGCACGAATCAACCGTATGCGGAATGAATACGTTTGCGAAAGCGGGTCCGGAAATGCGCGATATACTATTTGTCATGAATCTCCAAGAATTTTTCCTGAAGCAAAAAGAAGCCGTCCGTTCGCGCACCCGGCAGGTAGTTGGAATGCTTCGCCCGGAGCAGATGGCCTGGCGGCCGGAAAAAGAGGCGCTGACCATCGGCGAAATGGTCCGCCATTTGTGGGTTTCCGAGGAAGGTGTGCGCCGCGCAGCTCTCGAAGGAAACTTCGCATATTACGAGAAGCGAGTTCCCGAAGGATTGCGCGCCGTGGTCGGCGCACCGCATGCCCTGGAGGAGGAGCTCGCCAGCCTCGAGCGGGTCCATCGTGAGACGCTGGCCGCCGTCTCGGCCTTCCCCATCGAGCGATGGGATGAAGAGCGCGTCCACGAAAAACTGGGCTTCCGGCGGAAAATCGGAATCATCCTGATGGGCATCAACGAGCACGAAGTGCATCACCGCGCGCAACTCATGACCTATCTGCGAATCCTGGGAACGCCCGTGCCGGAAGCGGTCCAGCGCAGATAAGCCGTGCGTGCGGTCTAAGGCTCTTTTTTGCGGGAGGCTCGGGCAGCAGACATACGTTTCTCGATTTCGTGCTCGACGTAGCGGCACAAATTCTCCGGCAGAACCTTGGAAGAGCTTAGCTCCTTCAGATCTCCAACGGTGAGATCGGGCAAAACCGCCAGGACGACCGAAAGAGGCGTGGCGGGATGGCGCAGGAGCGCCAAGCGCACGTTATACACGTGCGACCACTTCCGATGCGTCACGACCGTTTGCACAACTCCCGGCGGAAGCTTCTCGCGGGACAGCGCCTTCAACACCTGGGCTTCGGTGAGAAAGGCATTGTCCAGAGCGACTTTTGCAACCTGGTGGTTTCCTTCCGCCAACAATGCTCCGCCGACTCTCGCCGAAGCGCGCCGCGCGAGGGCGAGTTTCTGTCCCAGAGGCAATTGCGCCAGCCGCGAAATGAGGACCTCTTCGGCGAGGCGCTTCATCGGGGCGGGGACGACCGGCAACAAGGTGAGTTGCACGAGATCCATCAGATAGAGTTCGCGCACGAGACGGATGAAAAATATGCGTGGGATGTGCGGATGAAATGCAAGCGCCTTCTTCACGCGATAACTTTTCACCAGCTCGCGCCGACGGGCGATGGATTCGAGCAAATCACCGGACAAGTCTTTCCGCTCGAGCAGGAGGCACAGATGCGTTTCATTGAGAAGGGGATTCTTGAGAAGTCCTAAAAGGACCTGCGGATCCTGAGCGTGGACAAAAAGCGAAATTTCTTCGGCCGGCGCGCCGCGCGCACGCTCGAAATCCACGGGCTGCTTGGTTTGCATACGGCTAACTCAACGGGCTGTGCTCAGCAGCCAGCCGCAGCGCCAGTTGCGCCGCGCCGACCGCCGGAGGAACATCCAGCATGGCGATGCGCGCGCGGGGGGCGACGGCTCGGATTCGCTCGTCCAGGTGAGCGTCCAACAGCGAGCTGCGGCCAAACACGCCGCCCGACTTGGCCAGGGGGAATTCCGCGTCCTGCAATTTTAACCTGCGGATCAGGGCCGACGCCATTTCTCCAAGCTCCGAGGCTGCCTCGAGGAGAAGACGGCGGGCCACCGCGTCGCCGTCGGCGGCCAACTCCACCACTTGCGGGAAAACGCGCGGGAAAACGTCGTCGGGATTTGTAGCCACGCGCTCGATCAGCTCATCCCAACTGGCGCACCCGGCGGCAGGAAGGATCTTGCCGGCCAACGCAGTTTCCGGAGCGCCGCGGTCGCGGAATCTGCCAACGATGGCCACAGCCCGCCTTCCGATTTCGAAAGCGCTGCCTTCATCCCCGATCCACGGGCCATACCCGCCGACGCGGACAGTCTCTCCCGCGGCATTCCGGCCGCATGCAGCAGAGCCGGTTCCCGCGATGAGCACGACGCCTGGGCCCGCCCCGCCAACCGCTTCCAGAGTGGTCTCGAGATCCGTGGTAACGCGCACAAAGGAATTGGGAAAAGATTCGCGGAAGAAGGCTTCCATGCGCTCAGCAACGCCGGGCCGGCCGGCGCCGGATAGTCCGGCGCAGAGGGCGGAGATGTCGCTGGGCTTCAAGCGCGCGGCGGCGAGCGTCGCCGCTGCGGCATTGGCGAGCGCGGCGTAAGCCCGGTCAAAGCCGATGCGCAAGGGATTCGAAGGACCGGAAAGACTTCGCGAAGTCACTTCCCCGCCGGCGTTGACGAGCACGCATTCCGTCTTGGTGCCACCGCCGTCGAACCCGAGCGCGTGGGGCATTCAAAAAGGATACGACAGATTCGCGGCGGG
>Ga0209648_10003712_pt1 | contig 12880 bp, 14 predicted proteins | sample GraSoi2013_115cm_FD_185830 | JGI IMG/M metagenome (GOLD analysis project Ga0209648, IMG submission 185830) | Grasslands soil microbial communities from the Angelo Coastal Reserve, California, USA - Sample 9_17_2013_115cm (SPAdes) (version 2) | ecosystem: Environmental > Terrestrial > Soil >...
CACGCATCCTATTACACCGGATTAAATGGAAAAGTTATTTCCTCTCAAATCAAAAACACCGCTGGCCAGAGCCCGTGAAGCAAGAGCGCCAAAACCACTCGATGCTCCAGTGACGACGATTACTTTCTTCATGGCTTATCTCCTTTTCAGTGATGGCTCTCTCCCAAGGAAGAGCAAGATTTGATCGGCAGCCGAAACGTCAGACCATGCCGCCGTTGGCGCGAAGCACCTGGCCATTGATCCAGGAGCCGTCGGGACCGGCCAGGAAAGCGACGGCAGCAGCGATGTCTTGCGGCGTTCCCAGGCGCTCAAGTGGATTCATTTTCGCCATGCGGTCGATGAGCTCCTGCGATTTTCCGTTCAAGAATAGGTCGGTCCCGGTGGGGCCCGGCGCGATTGCGTTGACCGTTATCGACCGGCCGCGGAGTTCCTTGGAGAGGATGGCGGTCAGCGTTTCGATGGCAGACTTGGTCGCGGCGCAGATGCCATACGTCTCCAGCCTGAGGCCGACGACACTCGTAGAGAAATTGATGATCCGGCCCCCAGTACGAAGCCGTTTGGCTGCTTCGCGCAGGCCGTTGAACGTGCCCTTCAGATTCACGGCCACGAGGCGGTCAAACGTGGCGTCATCCGTAGTGGCGATGCTCGACAGCGTCATGATCCCAGCGTTGTTGACCAGAACGTCGACGCCGCCGAACTCTTTTTCCGCAGCGTCGAACAGGCGCGCTACCTCGACCGCTTTGCTGACATCGGCTTGGGCGGTGATCGCACGCCCTTGGCCTGCGTTGATATTCTTGACGAGCGCAGAAGCTTCCGCTTCGCCCCCAGCATAGTTCACTACGATGGCGAAGCCGTCCTCTGCCAGTCGCCTGGCGACGGCGCTGCCGATGCCACGGGATGCCCCGGTTACGATGGCAGTCCTGGTTGATACATTTGTCATGATTCAATCTCCTTTATCAAAATACTTTCCTTAGGCCGGCGGTAACTCTTAGCTCGGGTCCCGCCCGACAAGCCAAATATTAGACAGCGACAAAAAATAACTCTAATGCATAATACTTATACTTATTATGCGTATAAAACATTTACGTCAGGCGGACCTGAACCTGTTGATCGTATTCACGGTGCTTGCCGAAGAACGGAATGTCACGCGCGCCGCCGCGCGGTTGTTGCTCAGCCAGCCGGCAGTGAGCCGGGCGTTGCAACGGTTGCGGGACATGTTCCACGATGACCTCCTGATCAGGACCTCCTCCGGGTATCAGCCGACTCCCAAGGGCGACCGCCTTCTGCGCGAACTCGAGTCAACGCTGCCGCGATTGGACCGCTTGCTCAGCGGGAAGGACTTCGATCCGGCTGCGGAAGAGACCTCCTTCCAGATCGGCACCACCGATCACGCTTGCCATGTACTTTGTCCGCTGCTCTGCCGTACCGTGCTCGCGCCGGCAGGCAAGGTCTCTTTTCATTTCATGCCGCTGCACGACGGGACGTTCGAAGCGATGGAAAAGGGCAGAATCGACCTGGTGCTGAATGCCGACGACGGCCACGCTCCCGCGCACCTGGTAAAAGAGGCCATCTTCGAGGTGGAGTTTGTTTGTGTCGTGGCGAAGGAAAGCCGCTTCTCGCGTGCTTTCACACTGAAGCAGTATCTGGCTGCAGATCACATCGGAATCGGGATTCTGGGAGGAATTCAGACCATCCCGGAGAAGAGACTAGCCGCGGTCGGGGCCAAGCGCCACTGCCCGATGTGGGTGCCATATCATACGGCCGCGATGCGCAGCGTTGCCGGCACAAATCTGGTCGCGACGGTACCCAGGCGCATGGCGGAATTGGAGGCTTCGAATCCGGCCATAAAAATCCTCAAAGCGCCGGCCGAACTCGGAGGATTCAAGTATCTGATGGCCTGGCATCCCCGAATGAATACTGACGCGGCACACGTCTGGTTGCGTTCGATCGTCCGTGAGGCAGGAGAGCAAATATCGAAGTGCCGCGACGTCGGGCTTTTTTGATCTTATCCCGTCATCTGGAAACTTTGGCGCTCAAATCGGGATTGAATTTGCCATATGGCACCCGTATAATGACATATGACAACATTGGCTGAGTTCGATAAGGTGGACATCGAAGATCCGCTGCAACTCGATTCTATTGCCCGGAGCGGCATCCATTCCCGGGTGGCCATGGCCCTTGGGCAGCGCTTCGAAATCTCCCAAGACAGCCTTTCCGAGCTAATTTCTATTCCAAAGCGAACCCTTCATCGCAAGGTCGAGCGCGAGGAAACCCTAAAGCAAGACGAATCGGAGCGTGTTCTACGAATCGGCAAGCTATATCGCCGAGCGTTGCAAGTCTTCGAGGACCCAAAACAGGCCACGAAATGGTTTTCTTCGAAGCCAAAAGCTCTTGCTGGGAAAACGCCCTTAGAACTCATGAAGACCGAGTTCGGAGCTCGCCTGGTCGAAGATCTGCTTGGACGCATTGAGCATGGCGTATTTTCGTGAGGGCTTGGCGAATCTCGAAAAAAAGATACGCCAAAAACGCCTTCGACGGCGAGGGCGCTTATCGTTACGGAGGCCGTTGGAATTCGCCCGGAATTCGTGTCGTTTATTTGAGCTCCAGTCCGGCTTTGGCTGCTTTGGAAGTGTTGGTCAACGCCGCTGATCCTCAACTTCTCTACGCAATTCCGTACGTTGTTATACCGGTCGAGTTTGATGAGTTGCTGCTTACCCGGCTGGAACGAGTGCCCAAAAACTGGAAGGAGGATCCTCCTCCAAAGTCTGCTGCGCGCATCGGCGATGCTTGGGCAATGTCCGCTCCATCCCTCTTACTCGAGGTGCCCAGCGCAGTCATCCCGTTTGAGAACAATTACCTTCTCAATCCCGCTCACCGAGCCATGGGCTCTCTTCATATTGGCAACCCGCAAGCTTTCAGCTTCGATCCGCGCCTCCTCCGACGGCCGACCTGACGCGACAGTTGAGATTCTAGATTCCAGCTTCTAAATTCTAAATTCTTGGTTCCTCGATCCGTTCATGGCCACAATCTTTTCTGTTACTGAGTTTACCCGACGGGTGCGGGACCTACTGGAGAGCCATCTCCGAGATGTCTGGATTGAGGGCGAGATCTCCAATTACCGTAAACAATCATCCGGTCATCATTATTTTACGTTAAAGGATGATCGTGCCCAACTCGCCTGCGTCATGTTTTCACGCGCCTACTCCGCGCAAGCCGGAACGATTCTGCGGGATGGAGTCCAAGTACAGGCCTTCGGCCGGGTAAGCGTTTATGAGGCGAGGGGTCAGTACCAGCTGATTGTTGAGCTGGTGCAGACCAAAGGTCTCGGGTTGTTGCAGGCAAAATTCGAGGCCCTTAAGCGCAAGCTGGAAGCCGAGGGTCTGTTTGATCCGGCTCATAAGAAACCCCTTCCACCATTTCCGAGACGCATCGCTCTCGTTACTTCGCCCACTGGCGCTGCGGTACAGGACATGTTGAATATCCTGCAGCGGCGGAGCCCATGGCTTCGCCTGCTCATTTGTCCGGTTCGCGTACAAGGAGAAGGTGCAGCTAAAGAAATCGCTGGGACCATCGCTTACCTGAGCGACAATCAAGCCGCGCTGCGGATTGACGTTCTTATTGTCGGGCGGGGTGGCGGCAGCCTGGAAGATCTCTGGGAATTTAATGAAGAGGTCTTAGCACGGGCAATTTTTGGGTGCCGCATTCCAACGGTCTCAGCGATTGGACACGAGATCGATTTTACGATCGCCGATTTCGTCGCGGACCTCCGTGCGCCAACCCCCAGTGCGGCTGCGGAGCTGGTCGCACCGGCGATTGATGCAATATTTAGTCAGATCAATTCGAGAAAGCTTCATTTGGAGCGCATGGTGAAGCAACACCTGGAAATTAGACGACTGAAAATGAGTCGAATCGAAGGTGCCGCCATCTTTCGCGAGCCGGGTCGCTTGATCTCAGAGCGACAGCAGTGGGTGGATCAGCTCGAAATTCGGCTCGAGCAGCTTCGCGATTGGCTGCTCAAGCGGCGCCGTGATCATTTGCTGCGATTGACCTCGCTGGTGATGATGTTCAAGCCCGCCGAGGTTTTAGAACGACGCAGAAAAGAGATCCGGCTGTGCCAGGAAAAATTGCGATCGACTGTGCTTCAACGTCTGGAACGAGAGCGGCTTCATATCAGGCGGCTTACCGAGGCAGTACGATTGTTGGGCCCTGAACAAACGCTTCGTCGTGGATACTCGATCACCGAGGATGAGAATGGGAAAGTGATTCAGTCCGTAAGCGCGGTTGCGGCCAATCAAAAGATCAAAACCATCCTGGCGGACGGAAACATTTGGTCGACGACGGATAGGGAGTAGAGGTTACGAGTTACAAGTTGCAGGTTACAGGTTGCGCGGTCGAGGATAGAGCGTCGAGTCGCGTTATCCGGCTTGGTCGTCGACCAAAGACCAGCAGATTTTATCAGTTCACGGTACGCCCAAAGTCCGCGGACCAACCTGTAACCTGTAACCTGTAACCCCTAACCCTGATACTCGTGGCGCTTGAACGCGACCACTGCCAGCGGGGGTAAGACTACACTGATCGAATGGCTGCGACCTTGCCAGGGAATCGCGTCGGCGTGCATTCCACCATAGTTACCAATATTCCCGCCTCCATAAGTCTCGGCATCGGTATTGACCACTTCTTCGTACCAGCCTTCGCCCGGAACGCCGATGCGGTAACCGTACCTCGGGACGGGAGTTGCATTGACCAGGAATACGAACATCGGCGTATTTTCGCCTTTGCGTAAAAAGACTACCACGCTGCTCTCGGCATCGTGGAAGTCGATCCATTCAAAACCTTCGTAGGAATCGTCCAACTGCCAGAGCGCCGGCTCGGTCTTATAGACATAGTTTAAGTGTTGTACCAGGCGGCGCAGACCAGCATGGAAGGGATAGTCGAGCAGATCCCAGTCGAGGCTCTGATCATGATTCCATTCTCGCCACTGCCCAAATTCGCCTCCCATAAACATGAGCTTTTTGCCGGGATAGGCGTACATCCAACCAAAGAACATCCGAAGGTTGGCAAACTTCTGCCAGGGATCGCTTGGCATTTTGGTTACCAGCGAGCCTTTGCCATGAACAACCTCGTCGTGACTGAGAACCAAAATGAAGTGCTCTTGGAAAGCGTACAGGAGTGAAAAAGTGATATCTCCCTGATGATGTTTGCGGTGGATCGGTTCGCGGCTCATGTAGGCGAGAAAGTCGTGCATCCAACCCATGTTCCATTTAAATCCAAACCCCAGTCCTCCCAGGAACGTTGGCCGTGAGACTCCCGGCCAGGCAGTCGATTCCTCAGCGATCGTCAGAATGCCGGGAAACCGCTCGTAACAGACCTCGTTGAATCGTTTTAGAAAATAGATCGCTTCTAAGTTCTCGCGGCCGCCTTGCACGTTTGGTACCCAGTTTCCAGCGGTACGGGAATAATCCAGATAGAGCATCGATGCGACCGCGTCGACGCGCAGTCCATCGATATGAAACTCGTCTAGCCAGTAGAGAGCGTTACCAATCAAAAAGTTTCGAACTTCGTTCCGGCCGTAGTTGAAAATCAGCGTGCCCCAATCCTGGTGTTCGCCTTGGCGCGGATCCGCATGTTCATACAGATGAGTTCCGTCAAATTGGGCCAGACCGTAGGCGTCCTTGGGAAAATGTCCAGGCACCCAATCAAGGATTACACCAATGTTGTTCTGGTGGCACCGGTTCACGAAATCACGAAATTCATCCGGGTTACCGTAACGGCTAGTTGGGGCGTAGTAACCGGTAACTTGGTAACCCCACGAACCATCGAACGGATGCTCAGCCACGGGCATCAATTCGATATGCGTAAAGCCACAGTCTTTGACATAGGGAATCAACCGATCGCCAAGCTCTCGATAACTGAGATACCGATTATTTTCTTCCGGCACTCGCGCCCACGAGCCGAGGTGCACTTCGTAGATGCTGATCGGCTCTTTGTGCCACTGCTTCGAATTGCGATATTCGATCCAGGCGGCATCGTGCCAGGTAAAGCGATTGAGATCGAATACGAGCGATGCCGTCTGCAGACCATGCTGGCCGTAAAACGCGAACGGATCGCTTTTCAGAACGACCTGACCCGCGCTATTGCGCACTTCAAACTTATAGTGAGCGCCTTCGCTGACCTCAGGAATGAAGATTTCCCAAACTCCGGATTCCGCCCTCTTTCGCATGGGATTAACTCGACCATCCCATCCGTTGAAATCGCCAACTACGGAAACCCTTTGCGCATTAGGAGCCCAAACCGAAAAGATTACTCCGTTGTGACCATTTATTTGGGACAGGTGGGCACCCAGTTTTTGGTAAATCTCATAGTGATTCCCCTCGCAAAAAAGATGCATATCCAACTCGCCGAGCAGAGTTCCGAACGAATAGGGATCGGCGATCTGGAAGCGGTCACCAGTCCAACGATCGATTTCCAGAAGGTAATCAAGCCGCGTCTCGGCCCCTTCAAGTTTGGCTTCGAAGAAACCTTCTTCCGCAATCCTTTCGGCGGGGAACCGCCTTTTTTGATCATGGCGGTCGACTACGGTCAATGATTTTGCATCCGGACGGAAGACCCGAACCACAAGCTGGCCATTGGCTTCTTGCTGTCCGAGAAAGCCGAAAGGATCGGGATGTTCAGCATTCAACAATAGCTGGAGATCGTGCGGGGAGGCAGTAGCAATCATATTTTCCTTTGCAGCAGCGGTTCAATTTTTGCGCGATACAGGTCACGAGCGGCATGACGCTGAAGTATAAGTTTCCGACTGAGAAACCCGCGATCCTGCTTCAGCGATTCCGCAATCGCTAAGCTAATATTTCGAGGAGAGCATCGCAGGTCAAACGGTATGGAGCCCGGTGGCAGATTTGAGCGGAGCGGTTCGATATCTGAGCAGAAAATTGGCAATCGGAATGCGGCAGCTTCCAATATTGGTAGCCCGAAGCCTTCTTGCTTGGTCGTAAACAGTAAGGCGTCACTAACCAGGTAAAGACTACGGAGTTGAGCATCATCAACAAAGAAATGCTCGTTTACCCAACGAACCCGATCGGTTACGCCCAATTCGGACGCTTGTTGTTTGAGTCCGGCAAAGTGCGCCTTGGCGCCCGGATTATACCCATTGGGCGCACCAGTAATAAAGAGCCAAGCCGGGAAATCGATCTCCAGCAATGCGGCTAAGATTTGCAGCGCAAGTCCGAGGTTTTTTCGCTGCAGAATCCGGGTCGGATAGAGCAGGATAGCTTCTTCCGAATTGATTCCGGCTAATAACCCGGAAACTTCCGTCGTCAGTCCCAGCGCTGCCGATAGATCAAGGCCATTCGGGACCACCGCATCCGCCGAAGTACCGGTCAGATCACGAAATTCCCGAGCTCGAGTCTCTGAAATCACCACATACTCGATGCCGTGCTGCCTTTCGCGAATCATATCGAACACACGATTTCGCGGCAGAGAGTAATCTTGGTTGTTTGCCGCCAAATCATGGGTCCAGGCCAGAACTCGATTTCCTTCCTCGGCCAGCTCGGAAATAACCTGGGTGGCAGCAAGATGGAACGGCATGGTCATGATGTTGTGCACTATCGTACAATCCCATTCGATGAACAGCGCTTGCAACCGTTTCTTAACCGCCTTTACAGCTTGAAAATAGGCGGTTCCCGGATAGCCGCTGGTAATTTCCTGTTGCGCCTGAGTAACTAGCCCCTGGGTTAGATTCAGCTCGGTAAGAACCAGAGTCGGAATCGCGTCAGAAAATCGTTTACCATCACCGCACACTATTGAGCCCGAGTGTCCGGCGCGAGCCATCAGAGTTGCTTGCTGGCGCAGTACCGCTTCAACCCCGCCTACCACTGGCCAGGAAGTGTAATGTATCAGACCAATTTTCATGCGAACTAGGTTTTGGAGAACGCTGCTGACACCCCGAATTGACCTTGAAACAGTACTGATCTGCTTTAATATCCACCTCTTTGACTTTCCTCGCCGCCAGGGTAGCTCAGTGGTAGAGCAGGGGACTCATAAGCCCTTGGTCGGGAGTTCAACTCTCCCCCCTGGCACTTTAGAATCGCCTCACGACACCGCCCACTAAAGCAGGTAGCACAACCTGGAAAATCCTGCCAAGGCTAGTGCATCTGGTCAGTAAGAAGCCGGCCCTCCGGCGGTCGCTGGATCACTTGGCCAATCTTCAAGGGACAGCCAGCATACTGAATCGGTACCTGAGGAGCAAGGAACACCAAAACCCGGTTTTTCCGGTGGCAACGTTCACGGTTGCGAGATGTGAGTGCGGGGTTAGTTTGCATCGATATGGACGTTATGCACAACCACTTCGTGTGGGGAGCGGCATTAGGGATCGTGATCGGACTAGCCGGAATGATCCTTTTGACACTCCGTCTTTGGGAATCCCGGCGCGAAGTGAAACGTCTGCAACGTCATTTGGCGGATAAATTGGAATTGGAAGCTGACGCCACCAATCGGCTCAAAACCGATTTGCAACAACTAAAACAGCATAACGAAAACTTGCGCATCAAAGTGGCAAGTCTGGGTCAGCTTCCAGATCGAAAGCTGCAGCGCGATATTGAAATCTACGCTCGGGCGGAACGCTATATGGTATCTCGTTCACCGGGATTTCCGGCGGCCTGGGAAGAAGCCAAGCGCAATTCGATCGAAGAGCTCCAAAGCGAAGAGAATGGCCATAGCCTTCCGCGCCGGGTCTTTAACGCCTTGCTCAATCGCCCTTCCAAAATCGATGCGGCCGCCGAAGAGCGGCAGTCGGAGGGATAGGCGGGCTGTTCCCAAATTGGTGGGGCAGCTGCCCATGCGCGTCAAACATAAAATGGCGGCCTAGCGACCGCGCGGGTAGGGCGGGTCGCTCCGAGACCGCTCGGATCATTCGCATCTTTCGAGTTCCCGGTTGACGAAATTCGCAATCCGAGTAACGTGGCTGCTCTTTTTCATCCGATCTATGGCAAACACCCGATCAGCAGCAAAACGCGCTCGGCAGACCCAGGTCCGCATGCTTCGGAACCGACGCGTCCTCACCGAGATAAAATCTCAACAGAAAAAGCTGAGGGCCGCTGTCGGTGCTGGCGACGAGAAAAAGGTAGCGCTTGAGTTAGCTGCTTTGTCCAGCCGCTTAGATAAAGCTTCTCGACGCGGAGTCATTCACAAGAATTTGGCGAATCGCAAGAAGAGTCGGGCTTCCAGAAAATTGGTTGCCGCCCAAGCGCCAAAAGCTGGCGCGGCATAGGCAACTCGATTGCGGAATTTGAAATCCGCAATCTTCAATTGAGATTGCCCATCAGCTCGGGACGACGAGCCAACTGATTGAGCGACTGCGGAGGTCTCTCGCGGCGGTTAAGAAAGAGAAGGGTCACCTCAAACAGCGGCGACTGGCAGTAGACCCTCTCGCAATGAACCACCATCCCAGTCAGGTCAATGCAGACGGGCTCAGAATATTCCGGCTCGACACAGACTTTGAGTGCGAGTTGGGTACCCAGGTCAAACTCCCAACGAGAACGGAAAATGATCCCGTGATCGTTTAAGGTGATTTCGCTGAAATAAGAGGAAAGGCATTCGGCCGCCCGGTCGAAATAAATCATCACGTCGGCATTTCGACATTTAGCAGGGCGAGACTTCATCCGCGCAAAAAAGCAACCTCGAGACGTACGGTATGCCTCATTCCTCTGGCGTCAAGCCGGTGTCGTCCATATCAGCTCCGACTTCCCGCATGATTCGTTTGGCGAGACGACCGAGCAGCCAAGTGGTTCCCATGGTCAGAACAAAGCCGCCGCCCCACAAGAGATAGTCATTCGGTAGCGGTCGCTTCAGACCTCGAGCCATCTCGACTCCAAACTGGCCAAGCGTCCCAACGAACGCATACAAGAATAGACCAGGGGTTTGGCCGAGGGCGATCCACAATAGGCAGCGTCCGATCGGAACCCGCGTCAATCCATACAAGTAGTTCAGTAGACTGCTGGGAGCGAGTGGATTCAATTGAGAGAGTACCACGATCTTCCAACCGTGCCGCTCGATTGCTTTATCGAGCAGCAAAAGCCGGCGGTTATTCGAAAGTAATTTCTCAACTTTTCGGCGTCCGATTTTGCGTGCAATGGCGAAAGCTCCGGCGGCTCCAAGCAGGTTGCCAATCAGGACCAAAAGAAAGCCCCACCAAAGCCCAAACAAGAACCCGCCGCCAATACTTAAGACGCCGCCAGGTAGAAGAAACAGGTTACAAATTGCGTAACCAAACGGATAAACGATGCCACTCCAAACGCCAAGACCTTCAATTCTTTTCTGAGCGTCTCCAACCCAGTCGAGCAATGGATAATGTGACGCCAGCAGAAACACGATCCCACCCGCGGCGAGCAGTCCGGTTCCTTGCGTGAGAAGCGACCACGGGATCTTATGATGTAATTCCTCGGATGTGCTGCGCGAGCTCGGCGGTGGTATCATAGGCAAGGAATGGAGTGATCAGATAGACCCCTGGGAAATATTCGAGGATAGATTCAGCGACTTCTTTGGCGATAGTGGTTCCGATCCGTCTCCCTTCAGCGCCTTCTTTTCCAGCCATCCGAGACCGAATAGGGTCCGGGACGATAATCCCAGGCACCTCATTGTGCAAAAACTCGGTGTTACGTCCATTAAGCAGTGGCCAGACCCCCGTGAAAATTGGAATACCGAGATGATGCGTGCGCTCAAATATGGTTTTGACGAGGTGCCGATCGAAAACTGGCTGGGTCATTACGTAGCGAGCGCCGGCGGCCAATTTGCGTTCCAAACGTGAAATTTGAGCATCCAAGTTCTTGGCGTTCGGGTTAAAACTGCAACCGAATACAAAATCAGTGGGATATTTGATCGTCTTTCCCGCGAAATTGTAGCCCTGATTCAATCCGGAGATAATCTGCATCAGTTGGATCGAATTGACGTCGTAGACCGAAGACGCGCCCGGCTGGTCCCCGAACTTTGCCGGGTCACCAGTCAGCGGCAAAATGTGGCGGATACCAAGCGCCGCGATTCCGAGCAGTTCGCTTTGCAAACCAATAAGGTTTTTATCCCGGCAACTCATATGCAGCAGCGGCATGATGTTGTATTGCTGTTTGAGTATTGCACCGATTGCCAGGTTACTGACCCGGAGGATTGCGAGCGAGTTATCAGCGAGCGTAATGGCGTCAGAACCGGCGTCCGCCAAATGCCTGGCAGCCTTGAAATAGCGGTCCAGATCAAGCGTCTTTGGAGGGTCCAATTCTGTGATGATAACGGTATGGCCGCCCGCGATTAAGTCGAGCAGACTCGTTTCGACCGGGCGTTTCTCTGGAATGGGTTCGGGTTCGGCCAACCACTTGATTACCGGTTTGGATTTGACCGGCTCGAGCCCCGCCAACGCCCTTGACATTTCCCGGATATGTTGGGGACCAACGCCGCAGCAACCGCCAATCAACCGAGCGCCTTCGGCGACAAATTCCTTCGCCGCTTTGCCGAAATACTCAGGAAAGGCGTTATAAATGAAGCGCCCTTCTTGGTAGCGAGGATAGCCGGCATTGGGGTAGGCGCTGATCACGAAATCGAGTGGAATCCGTTTCAAAATCCGCGCCATTGCGCGGGGCCCAGTCACGCAATTTACGCCGACCACATTTGCGCCGAGCCGGGAAAGTTCACGAAATGCTTGGACTACCGGCAGGCTGGACGGCAAACGTGCCTCTTCGGAACAGACCATCGAACAGACGACCGGGATTTGCGCGCTCAACTGCCGAACCGCCTGCAGAGCAATTTTAATTTCCTCTAGGTCTAAAAACGTCTCGAGAAAAATGGCGTGAACATCTGCCTCCAGGAGGGCGCTGATCTGCTCTTGAAAAATAGTCTTTTGATCGATCTTCTGAGCTCTGAGTTCCTCATTGGGGACGCCGAGTGGGCCAACGCTGCCAGCGACACAAATGTCCTTTCCGGCGGTCGCGTGCTTGGCAATAGCCACTGCTGCTGTGTTCAGTTCGCGAACTTTCGACTCCAATCCGTGTTTTGCCAGTCGCATGCTGTTTGCCCCGAAAGTGTTAGTTTCGATTACTCGCGATCCGGCAGCGATGTAGGCTTCGTGGATATGGAGAACGACGTCCGGATTGGTGGTGTTTACCTCCTCCAAACAGACTTCCATCGGGACTCCGGCTGCCATTAGCTCCGTTCCCATTGCACCGTCGCCGCAAACGACCGATGCTTGCAGTTCTTCCAATAAGTTCATGCCCCGTACAGATTGCGGCCAACTAAAGTCGGCGAAGAACGTTTGTCATCTATTTCTTTGGGATTCAGCAATAGGAGATCGCTAGGGACGCTCGGTTTTAGGTGGTGTAAAGAACCGGACACGCTGGAGCGCGTCCCTACCGGTCTCTTATTGCTTTCGCCGCGGGTCGAGGGCATCGCGCAATCCATCTCCAAGAAAGTTCAGGGCTAGCAACGTGATCGACATCGTCGCTGCGGGAAAGACGAGCAGCCACCAATATCCTTTTACCGGGTTGATTGATTGAGCGGCATCACTGAGCAGAAGGCCCCAACTGGCTAAAGGCGCCTGTACGCCAACCCCAAGAAAGCTGAGAAACGACTCGTCCAGAATGACAGACGGAACGGTAAGTGTCAGATAAACGATCGTCACGCCGATAAGGTTAGGGAGAAGATGCTGAAATATAATGTTTCGGTGGCTCTGACCGATGCTGCGCGCCGCCACTACAAATTGTTGGTTCTTCAGGCTCAACACCTGTCCGCGCACGATTCGAGCCATGGTGAGCCATTCGGTCAGACCGAGGCACAGTACCAAAATGAGAATCTTCGAATAACCAACGAGGTTCTGAAGTCCGTGTGCTTCCATCGTGCTGCGTAA
>Ga0209648_10003714_pt1 | contig 12875 bp, 15 predicted proteins | sample GraSoi2013_115cm_FD_185830 | JGI IMG/M metagenome (GOLD analysis project Ga0209648, IMG submission 185830) | Grasslands soil microbial communities from the Angelo Coastal Reserve, California, USA - Sample 9_17_2013_115cm (SPAdes) (version 2) | ecosystem: Environmental > Terrestrial > Soil >...
ATTTTGCGCCGGCTTCGACGACGTCGACCTTGACCTTCGCGACGCCTTTTCCGGTGATGCCGAGCGTTTCGGCGGCGGACGCCGAGACGTCGACGACGCGGCCGCGAACGAACGGGCCGCGATCGTTGACGCGGACGGTGACCGAGCGTCCCGTATCGACGTCGGTGACGCGCAGCCGCGTCCCGAACGGCAACGTGCGGTGGGCGGCGGTCAATTCGTTCTTGTCGAACTTCTCGCCGCTCGCGGTGTGCGGGTCGTAGCTGTAGAAGCTCGCAAGCCCATAGCCCCCGCGTTTCGCGCCCCCGGTCTGTTGCTCGCTCGCCGGCTGCGCATGATATCTGGCGACGACCGACGGCGCGCGATGCCGGGCGACCGTCTTGCGGGCGCCCTCCTGCGCGGCCGGACGGCTGCTGGTCATCACGGGCGGCTGCTGCGCGCAGGCTGCCAGCGCCGCCGCGGTCAGCGCCGCGGCGAGCAACCGCAGCGCTAGCGGCATGCCTGAGGATGAGACCTTGCGCGGACGGCAACAGAAGCGATGTGCGCCGCTGCCCGCGCGCCAAGTGCTGTTGATGGAAGACACGTTCCTACTCCCCCCACCGATGTCCGACCCGTACTGGGGGTGCAAACCATGGCCCGATGACGGCCAAATTCGCGGGCATGACGTGATTTCGTCCGGGTGTGGTTAATTTGCCACATACGCGGCGAGGAGCGTCGGACGCCAGCAAGCGCTGCAAAACTCGTGCGCGGCACGAAGGGTTGCATCTCGGGCGCAGCAATCCTCTGAGTTCGTCATCCCGAGCGCCTGGCGGCCGCAGGCGCAAGTTAATCAAGCATTAACGAATCGCGACGCACCATTGAGATACCCCAAGTTGGTGGAGAGATTCCGATGCTCACGAGCAGCAGGTATCTCATGAACGGCAGCCTGCGCTGCTGCATGTTCTGCGGCGAGCCGTTCCGCCCCCGCGATGGCTACGTGGAAGTCTGGCGCACGTCCGCCGGGCAGCACTTCTGCTCGGAGTTTTGCGCCGATGACGCCGAGGAAGCGCAGTTTCGAAAACGCCGCGCCGCTCCGCCCACAGCCGCTGAGTACGTAGCCGGTTCCACCCACATTTGAGACGGCAGCACGACCGGCAACTCGCCCGGCCTGACACCTTGAGGGATACGGACGATCTGTTCGCCGACTTTGATTGCGAAACGTTAATTCGGCGGACATCTCGCAGCAATGCAGCGTGCTTACCTGACCGCCAGCGCAGCGCTGCGTTGCCGGCAAGCGCGCAGCGCTGATGGAGTTGAAGCTAGACGAGTCAACGAAATTCGCCGCCGTGCCGATGCCTGCAGCCGGAGGAGCGCGTCATGACCAAGTCGGAGAACCGCTGTTCATACTGTGGTGGCAAGTTCGGTCTTGTCTGTCATCACCATTGGGGCCTGCGCTTCTGCCGCAAAGCTTGCAAGGATAATTTCCTTGCGAAAACGGCGAAGGACCATGCGTGCATGAGAAGGTGGTTTGGCTTCTTAGCTCGTAACGCTGCGTAAAGCGAAAACACCGCATTCGCGCGCGAGCAAATCTTAGCCCGCCATCCCAGCGGCGAGCGTCAGAGCCTTCGCTGCAGAAACGTGCCGATCCGCGCCAGCGCGTGACGGCCCTCCGGTATGATGCGCGCAAACAGGTGCCACGCGTGCGGCATGCGCGGCCACACTTCGATTTCCACGTCGCATCCCGCCGCTTTCAATTTCTCGGCCATTCGGATGGAGTCGTCGCGCAGGATCTCGTCGCTGCCGACGTGAATCAGTATCGGCGGCAGCCCGGACGCGTCGCCGTAGAGCGGAGAGGCATAGTGATGGCGCGGATCGGCGCCAGCGAGGTAGTCGTTCGCGAGCGTCGGAAGGTTCGCCACGTTGAGCATCGGGTCGGCCGCCGCGTTCGCCCGCAGCGACGGGCCGGTCAGCGCGAGGTCGGTCCAGGGCGAAACCGCGACCGCGGCGGCCGGCAACGCTATACCTTCATCGCGTAGCTTATAGAGCGTGGCCAGCGCCAGACCGCCGCCCGCCGAATCCCCCAAGAAGGCGATCCTGCGGGCATCGAAACGGCCGGCGAGCCAGCGATAGGCCGCGACCGCATCCTCGAGCGCCGCCGGAAACGGATGCTCGGGGGCGAGCCGATAATCGAAATAGAGCACGTGGGCGCGCGCGGCGGCGCCGATCCGCCAGGTGAAATCTCGCAGCAGCTTCGCGGTGCCGATGGCGTAGGCGCCACCGTGGAAATAGAGAACGCAGCGGTCGCTGCGCGCTTGGCGCACTGCGACGCGCACGGCATTGACGCCGCCTGCGTCGATCGCAGTCGTTTGCGTCCCTGCCGGCGGGCGTGGAACGAAGGTTTCGATGCGCTTGAGCCGGCGCCGAGCCGTCGCAATCGGCACGTACTTGCGACTGTGCCACTTTTTCAAGAGGCGCAGGGCCAAACGCAGAAGCTCGGCCCGCACGCTCATCGGTTGCTCGAATGGCCGCCCATGCGCGCCTCAACCCGTTAGCTGGAGCTGTGAATGCCGCGATCAGCCGGTTTGTTGCGACGGCGAGTTTCTTGCCGGAGCCCGGCAGGCACTCGTTGTACGGACGGCGAATTAAAGCATAATGGCACCGATGGGAGAATGCCGCAGGACGTTTGCTTGCTCGAGACCGGGTGCGATATCGCGGTGTACTTTGCCGGTATGAGGAAATGCGATAGCAGTCCGCACCATGACCAAGTCGAGCCTGGCCCTGAGCAACCTGCGCGGCTTTGCCATCCTCATGGTGGTGGCATTCCATTCATGTATCGCCTACATCAACTCGCAGCCTGATGCTGCGCTCCCTTTCGATATTGCCCCTTATGGCTGGAGGGCGAACCCGATCGTCGATAGCGCGCGCTGGCTCGGCTTCGACCTGTTCTGTGCGTTCCAGTATTCGTACCTGATGCAGCTGCTGTTCTTTTTGTCCGGCCTGTTCGTCTGGCCGGGCCTGTCGCGCAAGGGCGGCAGGAAATTCCTCTACGACCGCTTCCTGCGCCTCGGCGTGCCGTTCGTGATCGGGCTCTATGTGCTGATGCCGGTGGCCTACTATCCGGTCTATCGGGTCACCGCGGTTGACCCGAGCTGGTCGGCGTTCTGGTCGCACTGGATTGCGCTGCCGTTCTGGCCGAGCGGGCCGATGTGGTTCTTGTGGCTGCTGCTGGTGTTCAACCTTGCGGCCGTCGGGCTCTATTGGCTCGCCCCGCGCGCGGGCGAAGCCTTGGGCGAACTGTCGGCCAAGGCCGGCAGCCATCCCGGCCGGTTCTTCATCGCGCTGGTAAGCATCTCGGCGCTGGCCTATCTGCCGCTCGCCGCCGTGTTCGAGCCTTGGCGATGGATGCAATTCGGCCCGTTCGCGTTTCAACCGAGCCTTGCGCCGCAATACGCCGTCTACTTCTTCGCCGGTCTCGGCGTCGGAGCATACGGCTTCGAGCGAGGCCTGCTCGAGGGAGACGGAATGCTGGCGCGGCGATGGGCGCGTTGGCTCCTCGGCAGCGCCGCCGCATTCCTGCTCTGGGTGGGGCCCACGGCACTGGTCGTGCAGGGAACGCTGGTGCCGGGCCTGCGCCTTGTCGCCAACCTCGGCTTGGTGCTGTGCGCGGCAAGCGCGTGTTTCGCGCTGGCGGCGGCCTTCTTGCGCTTTGCCGGGCGGCATCGGCCGGTATTCGAGAGCCTCGCGGACAACTCCTACGGCATTTACCTCGTTCACTACGTCTTCGTGATCTGGCTGCAATACATGTTGCTCCACGCGCCGTTGTTCGCCGTCGCGAAGGCCGCGATCGTGCTCACCGGCTCGCTGACGCTGAGCTGGGCGATCACCGCGGCCATCTGCCGCCTTCCGATCGGCGCGCGTCTGATGGGTCGCAACCGGCGCGAATTGGCGAGAGCGCGCTGAGTCTGTCAACAGCGGCGTGGCTCGAGCGCGGCAGCCCTCAAGCGTGCTGCGGCGTTGCGAGAAACTGCTGCTGCGACGCGTCCCGGCGGCTCCGCCGCTGCGTCTGCCAAAGCCCGCCATCGCCTGCACAAGCTGAGCGGAAAAATCGGGAGCGATGCCGACCGTCGATGTCCTTGCGATCGGCGCTGATAGCCGCGAACCACTAGACGTCCGCTATTTGTCAGCTTTCGAAAGAAGGCAAGCGAACATCAGCGAGCGGTTGCCGGACAATCGAGAGTGTCCGCCGAACAAAGTTCCCGAATTTTTGCCATGTTCGTGCGTCGCTCCGTTTGTGCGATGACGAAAAGCGCGAGCACGAAAAGCGCGCATATTGCGGCATGTCTGGTGCTGCCGGTAAGGATTGAACTTACGACCTCCCCCTTACCAAGGGGGTACTCACAGCGTCAGAAGTCCAAGCACCAGCGGCTTATCTCGCGCGCGCGTTTTTGCCGCGTGTCAGCAACGTGTCAATATCGTCGGCCTCCGCCACCAGTTGCCGGCGATATTCCGGCACGTCGTGCGAATAGCCGATGACCGAGCGGATATCGAGCCAGCCGCCCTGCTCCATGGCGGCGCGCGGGTCCTTGCGCAGCATGACCGTCGCGAGGCGGTGGCGGAACCAATGCTGGGTCACCTTGCCGATCAGCGCGGCGTCGGCCTCGCCGCGGGCGCGTGCCTCGGCGGCGGCCTTGAGTTGGCCACGCCGACGCAGCCGGGTCTCCTCGGCGCCGGCCGTCGCCAGGATCGCCTTCCGAGCGCGGCGTTTGGCCGCGTTGAAGCCCGTCTTGTTGGCGCCGCCCCATTCGCGGCCGTTGTCGACGTAAGGCTGACGGCGAAAGGTGACAAACAGCGGTGCCTCGCGCTCGTGCAGCCTGCCGCGCCATTTGAGGTAATCTTTGAGCACGGCGACCGCGGTGCGATCAAGCACGGCGGTAACGTCCTCACCATTTTTGGTGCCCGGAAAGGTGATTTGCTCGCGGCCTTTGGCGAGAATGAGGTCGCAGAGCCGCGCGGCGAATAGCACGGAGGATACGCGCGCGCCCGTTGCACGTTCTACGGCAAGTTGCGCGCGAATAGTGATGTGGGCGCAGTCAAACAGAAGTTGAGTCAGGTCGGGGCGAAGTTCTTCCACCCTTCGCCGCATGCGCCGGTTCGGATTGCGCGCGGCCTGGTCACGCTCGAAGCTCGGTAGCTCCGCGAGGCCGTGGTTGCGCTTGGCGAAAGCGAGAAACGCCAGGACACCATTGAGATGCCGCTCCCGCGTTGCCGCCGCTCGCCCGGACATGCGGCCTGGACGAAAACCCGACCGCCCCTGCTCGCCGTCGATCCAGCCGCGCCACTCGCCCGCGCTCACCTCGTTCAGCCGGCGCAGCCCGAACCGGGCGACAACCTCCTTAACGATCCTGATCGAGGACGGCCGCAGCGGGCGCTTGCGAGGGCGGCGAAGATAGGCGGCTGCCGCTACCGCAACGGGATCACCGCGGCCGATTTTCCCGGTGATGCGCGCCTTGATCTCACCGACGAGTTCTTCACGCGCGAGTTCGGCCTGTTCGCACGTTGCAGCGACAACGGCCAGCCCAAGACTTCGGCGCACGCGGACTGAGCGGCTGTCGACACGAAGGGAACCATGGGCGTGCCAGTAACCATCGCGTTCGATGACCTGGACCCCGCGAGGACGCCGCCTGGCGCGCTTTCTCGTTCGATTGCGGCCCTCAGTTGGCGCAGGCTCTTGGGCGTCCATATCCTTTTGCGTCCGCGGCGCACGTGGAATTGAAATCGGTGGTCGTCGGGGGCTCGCAGTAAATCTTGCGCCAGCCAGGTTTCGAGCGTGCGCTTGCCCACCCGCAGGATCGGCGCGATGTCGCCTATTGTGAGGTCAGAGCCGGCCACGGCGTCAAGGCCTACCTGGTGGCCGTCCCCGCGAGTACATGCGTGGCGCAGCGGTGCTGGCGTCCTCGGATCGCGGGTTGGCTTCGAAACCACCAGCCCTGTTCCTGGTCGCGGTGTTCGCGTCAGTCGCTGGGTAGCCGGATATATAGAAAGGAGTACCGGAATCGTTACTTGGGAACTGCGAGGAATTGGAATCGCCAAGTGGCGAATTGCTACTTGGGCAAGTAGCGGGATCGTTACCGGGCCAAGTCGCGTGCTTGGGTGTGGGAGTCTGTTTCTTGAAGAAAGGAGGCAGCCGTCGAAGTTGAGCAAGCTCTTTTTTGGCCTGCTTGATAGCGGCCTTCGCCTCCAGATCAGTCTTAATACGTTTCCAGCGGTTGCTTGGTGGAACGCCGTCGTATTGAGGCAGCCAGGTCAACCCAAAGGTGCTCGGTCTGCGGATATCGCCGTGCCAGGGCACGTCGCCCGTCGATGTCCTGTCAATGGACCCAAGGTTCACCGCAACAAGCAGCGCCTCATGGACGGAGTTCTTGCGCACGCCCCATCGAACGGAGTCTTGGTAGGTGACTGGTAGCTTCCCGTTGTCGATGCCGCCGTGCTTCAAGTGCTCAAGAGCGATGCGCAGCACGACTTTCATCGCGTTTCCGGTCAAGGCACGCCATGCCGGAGAGGCCAGCATATCGGCTGTCAACCCGCACCAGGACGTATTCTCTGGCGGACGATTCATCTGCCGGAATCGTCTACCCACCGAGGACCGATCTTTGTCAGGAAACTCGTAACGACTGCCTGTCCGGCGGCGTGATGCCATGCGTGGCCACCATTATTCGCAACCGCAATCGTCCGGTTGAATACGTGGTGGGCTTGCGGCTCCGCAAGATTGGAAGTTTAGACTCTCGTATTGGCCCGCACAGGCTGGTCAAGTTTTCGTTGACGACGTGAGGTTTCTACGAGTGAAAAAGGGATGACGCGCCAGTGTGCCACCTGCATCGGCCAAACCGAGTTGTGCGGCGGAGCGCTGCTGCAAGCGTTCCGAATGCTCTGGATTCAGGAGCGCTTGAAGTGGACCAGGGGATCGTTTTCTTGATCGATTTTGGTGAGAGCCGTGTTCGTCAACAAATAGTTGACACAAAAAATGTGGGGAAAACTTGGTTCGGCCTCGCGCATAGGGACACAAATGGCCAATGGAGCGGTTCCTTTTTTTGTCCGCTACTCCCCAAGGGGTGGAGTCCCGCCCTTTCTCTTATCGGCGCTGCTCGCTCTCAAGCACGACGCGCGCGCCCTGCCGCAGCGTGATCCGGGCCGCCGGCCAGCGCGCCACCGCTGCCCAGTAGGTCGCCTCCGCCACCTCGAAGTCGGCCACGCCGGCGACGTGTTCGACTATGCTCACGCCGGTCTCGTCCCAAACGTCGATGCGAAAAGCAAAATGCGTCTTGGTTTTCATGGGCAAGCCCGACTCGACTCGCCCTGGCCCGGCACTATTTATACGCCATGTTGTTACGTCGCGTGCGCGCCCGCCCAAACGGCTCGAACCTTGCCTTTGTCGTCGGTAACACCATGCCGATGAGCATCCGCGAGTGGCGGGCTGCGGCGCATTTTCGGCGCTGGCACAGCGCGGCGAGTGCCGCATTGATGCTTATGACCGTGATTGCGCCTCGTGCGACCGAGGCCGCGGAACTCCGGGTCTTTAGCACCGGCGCGCCCTCCGCAGCCGCGAAGGTAATCGCGGCGAAGTTCTCGGCCGAAACTGGCCACACCGTCGCCTTCACGGTTGGACAACTGGCGGCCATTCAGCAAAAGCTCGCGGCCGGCGAACAAGCGGATGTCGTCATAGCGCCCACCACGCTCATCGCGGCGCTGGAAAACGAAGGGAAACTGCGGGTCCGGAGTAGTGTGAATGTGGCACGGGTCGGTATCGGCATCGTGGTGCGCGAAGGCGCGCCGCGGCCCGATGTCGCGACTCCCGCGTCCATTCGCAAGCTGCTCGTGGATGCGCCCGCGATAGCCTATCCGGAGCCGGAGTCCGTCGTCGGAAAGGCGATCACGCACATGATTGAGCAGATGGGCATTGCCGACGTTGTGAAACCGAAGGTGACGCTCTCCTATGCCATCACCGGGGGCGTGAACCTTGTGGCCGATGGCAAGGTGGATGTCGGGCTGTTCATCATCAGCGAGATTTTGCCAGTAAAGGGCGTGACGTTGGTCGGCCCGCTTCCGGCCGAATTTCAGAGCTACATCGTCTTTGACGCCGCGATTACCTCCGACGGCGCTGCATCGACGCCCGCCGCCTCGTTCGTCGAGGCGCTTTCGAGTCCAGCCGCGCGCGAGGCATGGATGGCAGCCGGAATGGAGCCGGTCAGCGGTACGTCAAAATCCAATAAGCCTTAGCGGATTGTCCTTCCGGGCATCGATCAGTTGAGGATCGACACAAGGGTCAATGGAGCGGTTCCGTTTTTTGTCCGCTACCCAGGGGGTGGAGTCCCGGCCCCGCACACTGCGAGCGGGCCACTCAAAATCTCTTTCGGACAGGGCAACGAAATTAGGCGAGGGTCGCCCATGTGTACGCGCTACCTTCATTAAGTTTAGTCTCGCGTACCCGAAATCCCGCGCGTTTCAGAGATGCCTCCAAGCGGTCGGGTGGGATTAGGCCGTAGAAGGAATAGCCCCGAAGAGAATCAATAATGAAGCCGTCAAGCCAGGGCTTTGTGTTCGACATCTTTCTCATGCGAGTGAAGTCTGAGTTTCGATACTGAACGACGAACAGGCACTCGCCATTCCCATCGCGTCTCAGCTTTCCGCGAATAACATCGAGCACTCTTCTCCTACGCGAGTATGAAGGGATCACCGGCAGCACGTTAATGCAGAAGCCTCGTTCAAACCGTGTGTTGAGTTCTTGAAATTCAACGTCGTTATAGACCTCTATACGGTTCGACTGCTTAAACAGACTTCGGATCGACGTTTCTTTTCCACGCAGAACTTGGAGGCGAGATAGTTGTATCTCCGAGTCGACCACCGCAAGTACATCGGTAGTGTCAGCAATCGCGCGTTGGTATCGCAGTTTCCCACAACCATAGTCAAAGGTGGAACCCACGTGTGGTAGCTCAGCGATCAGGTCCAACAAAAACCTTGACGGCTGCGATTCCGGTTTAGCGGCATTTTCTGTTCTGATCTCGATACCCGATGCGAGCTTATAGCGCATCGAACTTCGCCTTGATGTCGTAAGACGCGGTAGGATCGGCCGCGATAGTATCGAGTTGTGGCCGCGCGTATCTGGCGAGACGGAGGCGTTGCAGCAATGCGAGGACGAGAAGGCTGATCGACACTATGCTGAAAATCGCGGCGAGATTGCCTGAGTCCAACCACCACGCAATGATGGCCCCCACGCCGAAATAAAAGACACCTTCAACGAATACCCAAAACCAAGACCAGGCATTGAGCGCCTGTTCGATGTCGTGCCTATCCACCAAAGGTTGCGTCGCGGCGCTCGACGCATACTTGTAGAATACAGCATGCATCAATTCGTCGCGCTGCTGTGCGATCTTCGCTTCTCTGCCTTTGCTGACTACACAGCCAATTCGCCGAAATAGCGGGATAAGAATGATCTTGCGATCAAACCTTCGCCGTATCCCGAAGACATCCGAAATCCGATCATGAAGTTGGAAAGTATGGGTCAGAACTGCGACTGCGAACGCGATCACGATGCCAGAAAGGTTTAAAACTTCGAAGTGAGGAATGGTGGCGAGCGCCTTGCCAATAGGACCCCACGATTCAATAGTTTTGAAGAACCCGTCAACACGTGGATTTGCCCGGAGCAAGAAAGTGATGATGTACGTCTCATAGAACGCGAAGCTGGCCAGCTTCTTCAAAATCTCATCGTAATTCTTTGTTGTGGAGAGAAACGGAAGTAGTAGGTCGATCACCTCTTTCATCGTGCAGCCCCGATGTCGTGTTCGACCCGGATAGTTGATAAAATGAGGGTATCAAGGAATCCGAAGTCGTACATCCGGTAAACACGATAGCATAGAGCTATAGCTGCCCGTTATTCACCCACCATTGACTTGATGGACATCGCCGCGAACGGCTTGCCGTTAATGTTGAGATAGCCCAGTTGGGCAAGCTCGGCGGCAACATCGCGCAGTGACCGTTGGCGCCCTTTTGGTGAACGCCGGCGCAATCGCTGCGCCTCGCGCACGAGGTCCGGGTTCAATTCAGCGTGGCTCTTACGCCCCTCGCACTTGCCGGTCAGCGCGCGCCTGCGATCCCTGGCGCCTTTGAGCTTTGCGACGACCATGGCTTTGTCGAACTCTGAGACGGCACCGAGGATTTGGCGGATCAGTTTGGACGTTGGCGTGTCGTCGAGGAACGACTGCGGACTATCCGCGGCGACCAGTTTGACACCGAGCCCTTGCAGCTTGGCGAACCCGACCTCTTGCACCATAAGATCGCGCGCGAAGCGACTCGCGGTCTCGACGATGATGGTCCGCACGCCGTTGTTGGCGATCCGAGCCAGCAGCGCAGAGAAGCCGGGTCGTGTTTCGATAGGGTCCGCGCCGCTCACGGCCGGGTCGTAGAACCAGTCGACGATTTCCAGGCCGGCGCGTTTGGCGTAGCGCTCGACTGCTACGCGCTGGCGCTTGTCGCTGTCCTTATCGGGGCCGACATTCGTAGCGGATGACGTGCGAATGTAGCCGACTGCTTTAATCAACTTTGCTTTTAGTGCCATTGGCTTGGCCGTAATACTGTAAAGAAATCCGGAGAAATCCTTACACTGCCGTCCGGCCTATGTCAAGGAATCGAACTTCCGTGTCGACGCCACAGCGCCTCGCATTGGTGGCGACCGATCCGCGAACATCGAGAGGAAGCCCAAAGCCCAACGCTGGAACCAGAGCCTCGGCGCCGGTCGCGCAAGATCAGGATGAAGGCTTAGCGTTCGCCCCCACGAGTGCGATCAACTCGCGACTGCATCATTTGATCACCTCCTCCCCCCGCTGTAGAAACGATTCACGCTCGGTGGCGGTCTGAGTCGTGAGGCGAATCCCTTCGCGCTATTGCCGGCATATCGGCTCTATCACAATCCCATCTATCAGCGGCTCGTATCCAGATTTGGCGTGGGCAAAGTTTTCATACTTTCTGCTGGCTGGGGTCTGGTGAGTGCGCAGTTCCTGCTTCCCAACTACGACATTACGTTCAGTCCCATGGCGCCGCCATTCAAGCGCAGGCGCAGATCGGATTTTTATCGGGACTTCTGCATGCTCGCTGACGATACAGATGTTATCGCCTTTGTCGGGGGCAAGGAATACGTACCATTGTTTTGCAGCCTGACGAAGGAGGCAAACGTCGAAAAGGTCATTTTCTTCAACTCCTCCGTCACGCCACAACTGCCCATCGGATACAAGGCTGTTCGCTACTCCACGACTACGCGGACCAACTGGCATTATGAATGCGCCAATGATCTGATTGAGGGCTGCCTTTATTTGAATGCGTGATGTCCGTCGCGAGCTACGCGGGGCTTCTTGACACTTGAGCGATGCGGAATGAATTATGCTGTTGCTCGACTATGAGTCCGATAGTTTTCCAACCGCCGTCCTCCCCAGTGGCGAAAGCCAACTAAGTGTAACCTGGGATGACATCCTCTGGGCGGCAGTTACAGTCGGTCGCCCGGACATCTTTCACATCTTTCGTTACGGACAAGCCTCTATTTATGAGGCGATTTTTCGATGGTCGATGGTTCGCATGGCATTACAACAACGTGGTCCGCGAGGCGAAAAGATTGTTCGGACCGACGCATTCAAGCAGTTGGATCCGACAGAGAAAGGGGCAGTCAACTACTTTCTCGGCTTACTGATCTGCAAGCTGTTCGCAGCGAAGCTGTTGGACTGTCCGTGGACGCTTCACCTTGACGTATTTAGAGCCGTACTTAGCCCGAGGCTCCTCAGCGGCCGGTCGCGGCCGGATATGGTTGCCCAGTCGGCATCTTTGCGGGAATGGCATGCGTTTGAGTGTAAGGGACGCGCATCAGTACCCGGCACCACCGAGAAGCAGAAGGCAAAGACGCAAGCGCAGAGGCTTGTGAAGGTGAAAGGAACGACTTGCACCCTCCACGTCGGCGCTATCACCTTTTTCCGCAATGACACGCTCGAATTTTGCTGGCGTGACCCGGACCCAGAGGTTCGCGGCCCAATCGAAATTCCAGACCCTGAACCGGCCTGGCAGACATATTACTCACCGTTCGTCGATACTTACCGGAGCTTCGCGGCGCGGATGGTTAGTGCTCCCGATGCACAGGACCTCGTGCCCATTGGGGAGATGGACTTGAGCGTCGGAATGCATCCCACCGTCGCGCCGCTCTTGTTACACGGGGACTGGCAACGCACACGCGAGGTGGCGAGGGAGCTTCACGAAGAGTTCGCTTCGAGCGGCTATCAGCCGGATGGGTTATTGGTGAAGGCCGGCCCGAGCTGGCTCGGTCGTTTGGAACGTAGGCCGGCCGTTGGGTGAGATGATGAAGCCAGCTTCGGGGACAGGAAACGATCCATCCTTTGTCAGCGCGGGGAGAACTGGGCTGGCGCCTCCAGCGAGGCCATAGACTCATGAAGTGCCGCCCTGTTGAATGCGCGCTATGAGGCGCGCTTACCTCTTAGGTCGCATGCGCGGGAGCGCGCTCGATAGCGGATGACCTATTTGCTTGGCGAGCCGGTCATATATCCACGCGACCTTTGCGAATACTTCGTCCGTCATTGGGTGCTGGAACTGCTCGTTCAAGGAATCGATGACCATGTGCAGGATGTCTTTGTTCGAGAAGTCCTTGAACTTCCCTTGTGGGATCGGGAGGCCTGCGTTGGCGACAGCTTCTGGGTCTTCCATCTTTGCGCGCCGCAGATGCTCACAGTATTCGAGCCGGAACGGGTCGAGGAAGCAGACGCCAGCCGATCTTACACCGACCTGTCGCCTGCGGTACTGGATGACTCTCATGATGCGGCCGACGACAGCGCCGTCGGCCAGCACGTGAAAAC
>Ga0209648_10003715_pt1 | contig 12873 bp, 13 predicted proteins | sample GraSoi2013_115cm_FD_185830 | JGI IMG/M metagenome (GOLD analysis project Ga0209648, IMG submission 185830) | Grasslands soil microbial communities from the Angelo Coastal Reserve, California, USA - Sample 9_17_2013_115cm (SPAdes) (version 2) | ecosystem: Environmental > Terrestrial > Soil >...
TGCCCCGTTACGACCGCTCCGAGCTGAGCGAGTTCCTCCTTCATTTCCCCGAGCCCTGAAGAATCGATATCGATCAACGCAACATTACATTTCCGAATTGTCAGCTCTCTGGCCAGCGCTCTGCCGAGACCGCTTGCCGCCCCGGTGATCACTGCGGTTCTGTCCCTGTACTCTCGTATCATCACCACAGGTATAGCAGATCGGGAAGGCGAATACCGCGTTGCGGCCGTATTGTTTGAATGAATAAGTCGATGGAGGAGCGCTTGGTGTAAAAAAGCTGAACTCAGCGACCGCGCTGATTCAGATACAACCAAGGAGGCTCCCCCATGGAGACTATGTACTACATCGGTTTGGATGTTCACAAGAAAACGATCAGCTACTGCGTGAAGGACGGCAGCGGCCGCATTTACGCAGAAGCCGAGATTCCCGCCACACGACTAGACCTGGACATGTGGATGAAGACGCTTCCGCAGCCGTGGACGGCGGCCATGGAAGCGACCATTTTCACTGCCTGGATCTACGATCATCTCAAGCCTCATGCAGCTGCCGTGAAGGTGGCGCACCCGCTGATGCTGCGAGCGATCGCGGTGGCTAAGAAAAAGAACGACCGCATCGATGCCAAAAAGATTGCTGACTGCCTACGCTGCGATTTTCTGCCGGAGTGCTACATGGCCTCGACGGAAATTCGCGAACGACGGCGCACCTTGCGCTATCGGAACCTGTTGGTCCGCCAGGCGGTACAGATGAAGAACAAGATTGCGGTACTGCTGATGGAAGCCGGTGTGAGTTACAACAAACAGAAGCTCCACAAGGTCGGGTACTTTCGTGAACTGCTGGCCACCAACCAGGACATCGATGAAGGGCTGAAACCGTTGTTACGGCTGTGCCGGGAGATGGTGGTGCGCCTGGGGAAAACGGAAAGTGCGCTGGTGCGATCGCTGGAGCGCGACTCTTTACTTGTGGAACGCGTGGAACGGCTCATGACCATTCCGGCAGTTGGACCGATCACCGCGTTGACCTGGGCGCTGGAAGTTGGTGACGTGCAGCGATTTTCCTCGATCAAGAAAGCCATCAGCTACTGCGGACTGTGCGGCGCGGAGAAAAGTTCGGCCAATATCACCATGCGCACACCACTCTCGAAACAACGCAACAAACATCTGCAGACGGTTCTGATTGAGGCGGCAAAAATGGCGCCGCGAAATAGCCCCGAACTGGCCATGGTATACGAACAGGAGAAACAAAAAGGCAATGCCAACCGCGCCACACTCGCCGTGGCACGGAAGCTCGTCGCTTACTTGGTTGCCGTGGATAGGCGCCAAAAAGAGTTCCTTACAGTAGAAAGAGAAAACCGCACCGCCGCGTAGTACGGTGGTGAAAATATAAGGAGGATTTCTTCAGCGCGCAGCCTGCCAGGTCTCGTCAGTTGCCGACTGGGCGACGGAGCGTAAGCTCCCGAGGCCCCCATCCGCCCAGGATGGCAGTTTTCACCCAGAGCCACTGTGCTGCTCCTCCTTGGCCGTCATTCACAGCGACATCCAAATCAATCCGGACGCCGTTTAGTTGTATTGGCGGGCTGAGTTGAACGACTTGATACCCGCGGTGCGGAATATCCGGCACTTGGCTTTGAGAGCGCCAATAATGCTGAAAGGGCAGATCGTAAAGTTGTCTACCGTTCAGGAGTGCTTCGGAACCGACATACAACCCCGGTATATACCCCTCCGCGCTCACTGCTTCATACCAGGCCTCACAGTAGTGAATCACATCCTTTGCTTGTGCAGAGCCGTTCACTCCTTCGAGGTCGCACCAGAGGTTAACTCTATTGGGAAAGCCGACGGTGTCGGCATTTCCAGATGCTTCCTGTCCGTCTTGTTGTCCTAGAGCCTGGTTGCTGCTCGCCGAGGGACATCTGCATCGGCGGCTGTTTGGCCAGATGCTGGGGCGGATCTCGGCTCTGCCGGTGCCGAGCGGGTAGAACTCCGATTGCAGTTGCAAAATCTGGAGCCGAAGGAGGAAGGTCGGTGCAGCGTCTGAGAAATCGATTACTCGGCAACAGCCGGGGCGCATCAGACGGGCAAAAAACGATCCGTCGGCACCCAGCAGTCTCGATGGGGCCCGCTCTGGTGACAAGTTCGTGGTCTCGAAGGCAGGACAGGTGTACGATGCGCCAGAAAGTGAGCCAAATCGGAAATCCCGATTTAATGAAAAGGGAAGTCATTGAAGGTGCGGCCAGCGTATAAACAAAAAGCAGCTTAGGTTTGTAATTCGGAGCGACCCAAAGACGTCTTTGCATTCGAGGGGACTATCTGTGAACACTTCGGCTGCTACAGCGGGAACGAGAAATCGCAACGCCTGGTCGTGGTGTGCGCTGACGATTATTTTGGCGCTGGTTGTAGGTGTCGGGCTCGCCAGCGGTACCATCCTGCACCACGTCGTCCAAACCTTGCCGCTCTGGCCTGTGGTTCTGTTCGCCCGTCGCCCGGCGGTGAAGTGGTTCGGGCTGCCGTGTTTTCTTTTTTGGCTAGCAATCATGGTAATGATCTGGCTCTTCTTGCTGCACTTGCCTTCGCCGATCAACGGGCATTTCTCGCCAGTCGAAGTTGCCATGACGCTCATCGTGGGTGTGGCCTGCGTGGTCGCGCTGGCATCATCAGTCCGGATTCGCGGCGCTCGGCTGGGGCCAGCGGCCATAGGATTCCTGTTAGGCGCTGGTGCGCAGTATGTGTGCTTTAGGATCAGTCAGTTTCCGGCGATCTGGAATCGATGAATTCGTTTTTCGCTGTTTAGGTGCCCTGCCGATTTTGGAGGTGCAAGATAATGAGTGTTGATGGCCTCGCTGGTTTCGATTACGACCTCGACAGTTGCTGTCGCCGTGGCAATTGCTTGATGTTTGGGGTCAAGCTGCTCGGTCTTAGAATGTAGCTCGGTCGTTTGCGATTCAATTGCACCGATTCGCTGTTCCGCCTTTACACCGCAATTTGCTCTTTATATGCAGCAACCGATCGGCTCGCCGGAACTTTCCTCCGTGAACGGTGTTTATGTAACCTAGGCGCGGAGCCAGCCCCGGTCACCTCCGACCCGCCGCTGGGCGCTGGGAATACGCCCAATACTTGAACTAGGAGTCTTCAGGAGAGAAGAACATGAAAAAGCTACTCGCATTGTTGGCTCTTGCTGCGTTAGCGTTCGCCTTCGCGCCTGCTGCCTCGGCCAGAGCGCAGGACGACGATCACGGCAAACACAAGGGCTGGTACAAGCACGGCGATGACGATGATGACGACGGCTACCGGCATGACAACGGCAAGCACAAAGGCTGGTACAAGCATCACGACCGTGACGACCACGACGATTGGGATTACGAAGGCGAGCACATTCGTCCCGGCCGCTACTATCCGCGTGGCCGATACCCGTACATTCGTCACGTCATTGTGGTCCGCGGCTTCGATCCGCGCACGCGGCACGTTATTCTCTACGACCAATCCAATTGGGTCGTCGCGCCCTACGACGTTCCTCGTTGCCGCGACTGGGAATGGGATCGCGACCCCGTCTATGTCTATGACGACGACCTCCATCCCGGCTGGTACGTGCTCTTCAATTCGCGCCTCGGCCGCTCCGTTCACGTCGAGTTCTTCGGCATGTAGCCATGCGCTCACAAGTCCGTGCAAATAGAGAGGGGCACAATACTGTGTGCCCCTTTTTCATGTTCCGCAACGGGCAGAAAAGTCGCGGCCCGCTAACCGCGTCGCGCAGTTCCTCCGGGTCGTTGCCGCAGTATCGCCATAGCACTAACACTCAGAATCGTTGGGTCACTTGGCGAGTCGTCGGTAAACCTTACCTTATCGATAAGGGAAGAGTAGCCCGTCATCCGACCACAATCGCGGATTGGACCCTGCCGAATGTCCCGCAAACGCAACGCGACTTTTGGCGGGTGAACCAGGACCCAACCCGGTGGTCCGTCGAGTTGGGTTTAGCAAGCTCGATGCGCAACGTGGAAAGTGGTTGTTTGCGAAAAGGTTTTACTGCCGCATAGCCGCAGTGGTAAACTTCCGCCTCACTTGGCGCCCTTTCTCCGGTGACTGTTGGAGAAAAATATGGCGAGAAGAACGGCCCCAATCGGCGTCCCACCTTCGGGCGGTATTTTTGATCCCCCGCCCTTGTTTCCGCCGAATTTCGAACTGCTAGGCGCGTACTCAGGCTGGCGAAACGACTGGAGTCACATCGTCGCAGGACAATTTACTGCGGGACTCTACAGCAGCCTGCTGTTCTATGAGCAAAGCACCGGCCATGCCGAGTTCTACGAAACAAACGGACAAGGAGGAATGACCCTTCTTAATCAGTATGACGACTGGCGAACCTCTTGGGCGATTATTGTCCCGGGTTACTTCCGCCAGTCTACGTTTTTACCGGAAAACAGGCAGCCCGCCAACGTCGGCTTCCTCCCCAATACCGGCTTTCTTTTGTACGATCGTCAATCTGGCTTTGGGGCGATTTACGATACGAACGGTCATGGCGTCATCGAAAAGCTCGCGGAGTACAGCGGCTGGCGCACCACGTGGACGCACATCATCTCAGGGAGGTTCACCGACTCTGAGTTTTCAGGGCTGGTCTTTTACGACCAAGCGAGCGGGTACGCGGAACTGTATGCGACTGATGGCGCGGGCGGAATGGGGTCAGGCCCCATTCAGATATATAACTGGCTGCAAAATTGGACGCACATCGTGCCCGGTGAGTTCTTCAACGACGGTTCCGTTTACGAGCCGGTTATCACGGATCTGTTCTTCTATTTCGCCGCGACCCGCGAAAGTGTGACCTATGGGAACGACGGATTCGGGCATTTCACCCCAGTCTCGCAACCGTCCATCGTGAAGACCGCAAGCGGTTCGCAAGCAACCACCCATGCTGCGAGATCAATTCCTCGTCCCGGGAGAACGCAGCTCCCGCCGCCGACAACAATTCTTCCAGGGAGAACACAGCTCCCGCCGGCGACAACAATTCTTCCCGGGAGCTTCGGGGGAACGGAATGGACAAACCTACTCTTCTATGACAGCGCGACAGGAGCCGTGAGGTTCCTGCAGTTTAGCTACTCCGGAGACCCTTCCCTGGGGTCCTGGTCGGTCTTTGAGGAATATAAGAACTGGCGCAATAGTTGGAGCATCATCGTGCCCGGCAATTTCTGGATGGCAGATCAGGAGGACGTCTATTTTACGGATGGGGGATTCACCGACCTTTTGTTTTACGAGCAAGATCAAGGATACGGTGAGTTCTATATGCACGAGCCGCCAAGTCCAACCTTCATCGAACCGCTCGCCGGGTATGCGTCCGCCCGCAGTGTGTGCCCCGGCGATTCGATCAGTTTCCATGTTGCCAGCCAAGTAGGGCCCTACAAAATCCGCATCTTGAAGAAAGGATTGCAAGAGGTCGCCATGGCCGACCTCCAAGTTACGGCGGCCGATCCTTTGCCGATTCCCCGTTTGGGATATCGGGACGGGGCCCAGTGGCCATGTGTCGCGAGCCTGACCATCCCCAGTGACTGGCCCAGCGGCCTCTATCTGGCGCGCGCTTATGTTCCAGCGATCACAACTCCACCGTTTGGCGGCCTGTTGACGGTTGAAAGGGCGGTGCCGCGACAGGTTCCGGCGCTTGACATTCCTTTCGTCGTGCGGGCTTCCAAGCCGGGCAGCAGCGCCAGGATTCTACTGGTGATCCCAGACACAACCTATGAAGCCTACAATTTCTGGGGTGGACGCAGTCTCTATGGTTACGGACACAATGGAGACTACGCCTGGGCATATCCGCAGTCGCCTTTCCGCATTCCTTACTCCTTTCGAGTATCTTTTCTGCGGCCCCATACCGGGGTGGGAACATCAGCTAATAAGTGGCAGTTTTATGAAGTTCCACTCATCCAGTGGATCGAGCGCCAGGCCATCCGCGTGGAATACTGCACCGCAAGCGATCTAGATGAGCTCAGCGCTCCCGTTCTGCTTGCGTGTTACAAGCTTGTCGTGACCGTCGGGCATTCCGAATACTGGTCGAAAGCAATGAAAGGAAATCTCCAAGACTTTATAGCCAACGGTGGGAATTCGGCGTTCTTGGGCGGCAATATCTGCTACTGGCAAATCCGATTCGAAAGCGACGCGACCTTCGGACCCAGAATGATCTGCTACAAACAGGCGCCGTTTGACCCCAATTCATCCGGCAATTCCGAGGAGCAGTCCACGACGACAGTGCTGTGGCGCACCTTCGCGGATAGCGATTACAAGCTGACAGGTGTGAGCTATGAATGGACTACATACCCTGCTTTTCCTCAATTTGAAGTGTGCGTACCGGACCACTGGGTATTCGCCAACACAGGATTGGGACTTGGCGGCCTCTTCGGTGGTTACAACAACGGTAACGCCACCATAGCCGGGCCGGAAACCGATCACGGCAGTGATAGTACGCCCCCGAGCTTTAAGCTTCTGGCCATAGACCGTAATTCCGCTGGCGGTGAGGCCGGGTCTATGGGTGTCATGGTGAACGCGGGTACCGTGTTCACCGCCGCAGCAACCGACTGGGCATTAGGCCTGAGTCAGGACGGCAGTTGGGGTCCCATAGACCAGATCACTCGAAACGTGCTGTTGCGGCTTGGATAAAGACTCACTGTAGCGGCTACTCAGCTGTCGTTTTCGATTGCTGTACCAAATTAGACTGTGATTTCTGCAGGCTGCAAGACCTCAAAGTCAACTTCCGGGATGGTAGTTGGGGTGTCTTCGAGCAGCTTGGGTGAAGCCAGGCTGCGGCCGTATAACTCGGTAATTAGGACGGAGGTTCCCCATGGGATGGAGTCATTGTGACTTATTCGATGCCGGGGCTCCCAAGGCGTTCACCGTTCCGCATGCGTATACGTTCGACGCGCGCGGCACGCAGCACGTGGTCTACATAGGCCAGGCAGATAACCACGTGTGGGAGGTCTCGTGGGAGAATGACGTCTGGAGCCCGAATGATTTGACTAGTTTAAGCGGCGCGCCGCCACAACCAGCCGGCAATCCCATCAATCGGCCGACCGGCTACGTCTTCTCCAGTCAGGGCACCCGGCACGTGGTCTACACTGATTCGAGCGGCTGTATCCACGAATTGTGGCACGATAATTCCGGGTGGCATCACCATGATTTGACGACCGATATCGGCGCTCCGCTCTCCATCGTCTTGCCGCCGTGCGCCTACGTATTCGATTCCCAGGGCACTCAGCACGTGGATTACATCGGTAGCGACGGCTGCGTTAACGAGCTTTGGTGGGACCACGACGGATGGCATCACAACAATCTCACGAATGCTTCCAGCGCTCCTTTAGCCCTGCTTCCGAATGCGACTGCGCCCAAAGGGTACATATTCGAGGGAACCCAACACGTGGTCTACCTTGCTCAGGACGGTAACCTCCACGAGCTTTTCTGGCAGAACTTCAGTTGGGGTCACAGCCCAGTGACTGCTATTCCCCGCGACGCCGCGCCGGCTCTTGGTGGTTCACTCGCCGCGTACACGTTCGCTCCGCAGGGTTCACAACACGTGGACTACATCGGCGCAAACGGAGGCATATTCGAGGTCTCGAATGACAACAGCGGTGCCCATTTCGATGACTTGATCAGTGAGGCTGGTCCCACAACGGAGGCCCCGACGGTCATGTGCGCTTACCCGTTCGACGCGCAAGGCACCCGCCATGTCGACTTCACGGGCGGAACTGGCCACGTCATCGAACTTTGGCATGACGCCAACGGCTGGCATCACAACGACCTGACGCTTGCTTCGGGAGGTGCTCCTCCAGCAGATCAGGGCGATCCAGCAGGCTACGCTTTCGCCGCGCAGGGCACGCAGCACGTCTACTACATCGGTATTGACGATAACCATATCCACGAGCTGCGCTGGCAGCCGATCACGAGGCCGATACTTCCTGTGCCTTCGCCTTTGGCTTCTAGATAGTCCCGCGAGAATTCGCTCGACGCTGGCGTGTCCGGACGAGAGTCCTGCACCCGCTTCGAAGGGGTGGATGCGTGTCTCCACAAAAAGCGTTTTTGGGCCGCGAGAAACAGGGTCTCCGGACGAGATTGCCGGTTACTCCGAAACTGAGCCGAAAAGATTGCCTTTTGAAACCGAATCAAAGCCATGGTTCTTAAACTCTAAACCTCAATCAGCCGAAAGCCCTCTTTTCGCCCGAGTAGATCGCTTCCGAGTTGCCCCTCACTTAGGCACATGAGGAGCAAATATAGGGACGCGGCACTATCTGTCTTAGGTAGCTACATAGTGGTTGCGTGCGTTCGATAGTACCTTCGTGTATTATTCGCAAACGCAGGGCGCCGCGTTGCGTTCTCCGGAGGAGACGCTTCAGCAGACAGGCGAACAGAGTCACCGGAGTGTCGAGCCCGTGTGGGGATAACTCCGCTTTTGTAGCGTGAACCGTCAACGAGATTTCAGGAGGGAATGACGTTATGATATGCCCCGCCCCGATCGATTCCACGCCCCAGACCTCCCCAGAAACGTTTACCAACTGGGCCAGGGCCTTGACCTTTACGGCCGCGACAGCCTACCGCCCTACCACCCGGGGTGAAATCGTCGAGATCATCCGGCAAGCCGAGGCCAGCGGCCAGCGAGTGAAGTGGACTGGCAGCATCTGGTCGTTCATGGGAAATTTCGTGTCGAATAATGTGGTAATTGAGAGCGATGGGATATCCGGCGAGATCGACCCTGCCCTAATTCTCAACAACTTGAGCCTCTCGGACCCCGTGATGCTGCATAACCTCGTTCACATCAAGGGTGGGACGAAGGTATTCAATGTCAATCGGATCCTACAGGGCCTACCGCCCGTGACCGTTGCGGAGGAAGCCAAGCGCGCGGATGACAATGACCCTGCCTGCGATGAGAAAAAATTAGGATGCAGCACTCCTGACGGGAACCCCGTATGGGCGCTGCCTACTCTGGGAGGGTCGGGCGGACAATCCATTGCTGGGGTCATGGCCACCGGCTCGCACGGCGGCGATATCTTGTTGCCGCCGATCGCGGATGCTGTCAGGGCCATTCACTTGATCGGCCCAGGTGGCCAGGAATGGTGGATTGAGCCATCTTCGGGGCTCACCGCGGGAACTGAGGCGGACACTCAGAACCAGTTGCAGGCCATCGCGTTAAGCGATCCCAGGGCCGCTCTCGAATTGTGTAGCGCTATCCTGGTCAAGAAGGACAACGATTTTTTTCGCTCCGCACTCGTCTCCGTGGGCCGCATGGGATTCGTTTATTCGCTGGTCGTGGAAACCGTGCCCGCTTTCAAGTTGAAGGAAACCCGGTCCGATGTAACATGGGAGGACTTCAAGACCAATCTGACCAAGGGCCAGTTCCTGCCATTCGTCGAGAAGTTTAACCTGCGCTTCCTTCAAGTGTTGATCCTTCCTTTCGCCAACGGGAACGGCCAGCACGACTGCAAGGTCGCCCAGAGAGTAATAGTGGACGACTGTCAGACCCCTGACCAGGTGATTGACGCAACTGGCTTCGACTTCGCGGCGTTCATCTGCAGACAGCAGGACGTGAGGTCGCTCATCGGTCTCCTGCTCCTGGTGCTCGCGGGACTTGTATTGACAGTCGCCGGTTTGATTCTATTGGCTTCCGCCGAGCTCGCCGCCGCCGCCGCCCTGGCCGCAATCCCTTTCATCGGATGGGCACTGGCTGCCGCAATGTACGCCCTCTGGGTGGTCACTTGGGCCGCGGTCGTGGCACTCGGGGCGACCATTGTCGCGCTGACCGCCTTGATCGCCTACTTGACCTTCGCCGGCAGTCTATCGGCAGGAGATCTGATCGCCAATCTCGCTAATTTCGCCTATCAGAACGGGCTCAAGGACCTGATGAAGACGGTGCTCCTCAAGTTGTTTGACAATGCCTACCCCACGCAGTCGAACGGCATACCCTGGTCGGAAACTCGGATTAGCTGGAAGATTATGGATACCTACGGGTATAAATTCGAGGACTTTTGCCAGAAAGTGGATGCCATGGAGATCGCCTTCGACGTGGATGCGGCCACCACCCAGGACGCAGGGTACCTGGGATTCATCGACGACGTTTTCGCCATATTCGACGACCTCTACAACAGGAATATTGCGGTCGCCGGGATCTTGGCCCTGCGCTACACCACAAATACTGCCGCACTTATCGGGATGTCAAAGTTCTCCACAACGTGCCACATAGAGATTGATATCCTGAGGAATTTCGCGGGGAATCCGGAGTTCATCCGGCGCGTCCAGGAAGCAGCCATCGCTCGCGGCGGTGTGCCGCACTGGGGGCAGCTCATGGCCACCTACACCGGCAACGACATCGACAATCTGCATGGTTCCGATTTAACCACCTGGAGGAACACGCTGACCGAGCTCATCCAGGTCGGCGGCGGATCAAGCAACCTCACTTTCAGCAACGACTTCACCGTTACCTACCACCTGGAACCCTTTGGCTTGCCCGACAACTGCGGGAGTGGTGGGCCTTACCCGCCCGCGGACCTGGGAGGCTTCAGTGGTACGGGAACAGATGTAGAGTCGGCCGATGGAGACGTCACTGTCGCCAACGTAGACGGCGGCCATACGCTCAGGCTTACCAGCCAGCACGGCGCCATCAGCATCACGCATAAAGTAGATCAGCATTCTCAAGCCTTCTTGACCGCCTGCACGGGCGTCAGCATCGGCGACAAGATTGCTCAAGGCTCTTATGCCAACATCTGGACACGCGGTGACGTGACCATCGGCCAAAAGATCGATCAGGGTTCCACCGGCATTATCAAGTCCACGAAGGGCGCCGTCTACATCAGCGAAAAGGTCGATCAGCACTCCCATGCAGAGATCGACGCAAACGGCGACGTTACCATCGGCCAAAAGATTGATCAGTGGTCTACTGGCATTATCCAATCTAGAGCAGGTGCCATCTACATCGGCGAAAAGGTCGATCAGCATAGCCATGCGAACTTGACTGCCGCAACCACCGTTCACATCGTGCAAAAGATCGATCAACACTCCAACGTCACCATCGTCGCCCAGGGCGATATCACCATTGATCAGGGCATCGATCAGCATTCTGTTGCGGACATCACCTCGCTGAATGGCTCGATCACTATCGGACAGGCCGTCGACGGCGAGGCGCAAGCAACGCTTCGAGCGCCAAACGGCTTCATCACTATAGTGCAGAAAGTCGCAGGCGGCGCCTCAGTCAAGTGGTCGGCCCTCGGGTTTACTTGCCCGGACACCGGCGGAGGAACCGTCACGCACATCTGAGCGCGGCCGAGATCCGGCTTGGGCTGCGACGCCTCATACTTGATTGAGGAACTGATTCACTGTTTATCCTGAAAGAAAGTCTCTACTAATGATTCGGGAATCTGAAATCCAAGCTCTTCTGCAGGGCGGAATTGCGTTTGCCAAACGACTACTGAGTTTCTTTCGCAAAACCTGATTCCGTCTGGATTGTCGGCTACACGGAAGTTATCCCGAAACGGCGTTGTTGGAAGTTTGAGCAGCACTCTGGCCTTGAGATGTGGATTGTTCATTCAATTCAGGCGTCCTGAGCGCTTGCCACGGTTCCCTGGAGCAGGGATTTGCGGACCCTCATCGAGTTCGTGTTGCAGCTTCCTTTCTAGCCCCACAAGATCCAGCCGCCACTGCCCCACCAGCATCTTTGTTTTGGCTGCGTTATAACCGAGCATCCGTGCTACTTCGCAGATCCGCGCGCACAGCTCTGCATTCCCAGGGGATTGAATGATCGTGCCGCTTTGCTCCTCTAGAAGCTTCCTGTTCTGCGGGTAGAACTGATCCGCGATCTCTTGGGCACGTTCCACCTCGCTTTCCCGCACGACAAACGGCCCGCGTTGTTTACCAGCGCAGGCTGACTGAGCTTCGATAAGGTGCCTTGCCGCCTCGTTCATCTTGTCGCCCAGATTGTTCAGCGTTGTCCCTCCAATCTCAAGGCTCAGAATGGGGACAACGGAACTTTCCCACTCTCCGAATTGCCCCGGATGCCAGCGAAGCTGGGGCGTGACTTTGAGAATAGCTTTGACCCACTTCAATCGGCCCCCATTCCAACTGTGGAGTTGAGCCACGGCGTTCGACAAGTTGGGGACCGAGGTCTTGCTCCCCGTATGCAATCGGCAGATGGCGCCCAAGCTGGGAAATTTTTCCAGGATGAAATAAAGATCTGCCGAGGGGCCACACTTGCCACTCTCGAGTTCGGGGCAGCCTTCACCACAACCCTCGATTGGCTGGCCCTCGTTCGGTGCATCGGCATACGTGTGATTACCCGGCCAGGGCTCTCCCTCCGGGTGCTCGGTTGTCCTTCGGATTGCCTGCATTTCGTAGCGTGGCGCATTGCCGTTGGCGATCTGCACAAGCTCTCCGTGACAGAGGCGGCCCTTCCTCGTCCACAGGGCGTATTCCGACGGGCATACCTCTCTCGGGTCATCATGAAGAAAGATCACTGCCAATTCCGTAGGCTTGTCTCCAAAGACCTCTGCGATATCCGGCGCGGGTTCCCAAAACACCGTTTGTCCCCGCATGGTTCTCCGCTTGAAAACGAAATGAAATAGCGCCCGCGGGCTACCATTTTCATCATCGGGCGTCGGCCCTTCCCCGATGGCGACTTTGATCGTCACTGGCAGCTTCTCGAGGGCCGCGCCGTTCTCGTCATGTGTTAGTCCGAGAATGCCCATAGCCCCCTCCTTTTTTGTTGTCCGGTTGGATTGTCTCTGGCTCGGTATGACTCGTGTCTTTTCAACTGACTCAGAACAACGTCAGTTGTTCGCCTGGCATCGCCGAAGTTGATGGCGGGGAATTTCTCCGCCCAGGTGATTCCAATGGCGACTTCAGAGCAGGCCACTGGTCGACTTGAGTCCAA
>Ga0209648_10003716_pt1 | contig 12869 bp, 14 predicted proteins | sample GraSoi2013_115cm_FD_185830 | JGI IMG/M metagenome (GOLD analysis project Ga0209648, IMG submission 185830) | Grasslands soil microbial communities from the Angelo Coastal Reserve, California, USA - Sample 9_17_2013_115cm (SPAdes) (version 2) | ecosystem: Environmental > Terrestrial > Soil >...
ACCGATTGAACCGGACGAACAGCAGATCGCCGAACGCGTTGCCGCTGGGATGTTTGCCCGCGATTCCGCTTCGCAATCTTTGGGAATGCAGGTGAAAGAAGTGCGGCCTGGGTACGCGCGGATCACATTGGTTGTCCGTCCAGATATGTTGAACGGTCACGCTATTTGCCATGGTGGAATCGTTTTCTCTTTGGCCGATAGTGCGTTCGCGTTTGCTTGTAATAGTCGCAATCAGAATACGGTGGCATCTGGCGGTTCGATCGATTTTTTAGCTCCCGCTAAAACCGGTGATGAATTATCCGCCGAAGCGGTGGAGCGAGCGCTGCTGGGTCGCATCGGGGTTTACGATGTTACGGTCACCAATCAGGAAGGCCGAACCATCGCGCTGTTCCGCGGGCGATCTTATCGCGTCACTGGTGAGGTGATCGCTTCATCTTGAGGTTGCGTAGCGCCCCGGCGGGCGCCGGATGCCCAGAGCCGTCACCGAATCAACTCACAATCCAACATGTCCCCTATCCAAACCGAACGACCAATCGAGCCCATCGAAAAAGCCGGCACCGAAGAACTACAAACGCTGCAGACTAAAAGGCTGCAATGGTCATTGCGGCACACCTACGACCACGTGCCACACTACCAACAGAAGTTTTATGCTGCCGGTGTTACACCAAACGACCTACGGGAGCTAACTGATCTCCAGCGCTTCCCGTTTACCACCAAAGATGACTTCCGCGAAAACTATCCATGCGGGATGTTCGCCGTGCCCCGCAACGAGATTGTCCGGATGCACGCATCCAGTGGGACCACGGGGAAGTCGACCGTTGTTGGTTACACGCGGAATGACATTGACGTCTGGGCTCAATTGATGGCGCGCTCGATTCGGGCCGCCGGCGGGCGGCCGGGCCAAACTGCTTTGGTTTCGTACGGCTATGGGTTGTTCACTGGCGGACTCGGAGCGCATTACGGCGCTGAGCGGCTCGGATGCGCGGTGATTCCGATGTCCGGTGGCCAAACGGAAAAGCAGGTTCAAATGATCAACGATCTGCGCCCGGAAATTATTTTAGTGACTCCTTCGTACATGCTCACGATCGCGGACGAATTCGAACGGCAGGGGTTAGATCCAGCCAAAAGCTCTCTGAAGATTGGAATCTTCGGAGCCGAGCCGTGGACCGAAGCGTTGCGCCACGAGATCGAAAGTCGATGCGCGATCGATGCCGTTGATATCTATGGATTATCGGAGGTCATGGGTCCGGGAGTCGCGTGCGAATGCGTGGAGACGAAGGATGGCCTGGTCATTTGGGAGGACCATTTCTATCCGGAAATCGTCGATCCAAACAGCGGGCAAGTTCTACCCGACGGCACCTTGGGCGAGCTGGTGATCACTTCACTCACCAGAGAAGCCACGCCGGTCATCCGATACCGAACCAGAGATCTCGCGCATCTTCTTCCCCCGACCGCACGCTCAATGCGGCGAATCGGACGCATTCTTGGTCGAACTGACGACATGTTGATCATTCGGGGAGTCAATGTCTTTCCATCTCAGATCGAAGAGTTGCTTTTAAAGGAGCCGCTTTTTGCGCCGCAATATCAATTGATAGTCACCCGCGAAGGCCGCTTGGATGATTTGGAAGTGCGCGTGGAAATGCGCGAGAACAGAGATGTGGGAGATCAGGGACGGCTGGCACGTGAATTGCAGTTGCAAATCAAGGCCTGGGTCGGAGTCTCTTGCTCTGCAACCGTACTCCCTCCGGGCAGTATAGAGCGAGTCGTCGTCGGAAAAGCAAAACGGGTGATCGATAAACGCCCGAAACTGGAGGCGGCACCTTCGTCATCTAAATCCAGACCAATTTTATGAAAGTGTACGAGGCTATCGCCGAAGGGGTAAAACAGGAATGCCCCGCCATTTTGTTTGGTGTTTTAGGCAACGCCAATATGTACCTCGTTGCGGAGCTCTGCGGAAAGCACGGGTTCAAGTTCGTTCAAGCAAAACATGAACAGAGTGCCACTTCGATGGCAGACGGTTTTGCCCGCGCCAGCGGAAGGATCGGTGTCGCAACGGTTACCCAAGGCCCCGGATTTACTAACACGATCACCTCTTTGGTTGCGGCTCGAGCTCACCGCACACCGCTCCTCATGTTGGCCGGCCACGCTCCACTCAGTGATCCCTACAACATGCAAGGATTGGTAGACCAACATGCGATGGCTCTCCAGGCCACCCAGGCCGCCGTAGTGTTGAATCACCCCAAAAGTGTCGATTACGCCTTGGGCGAAGCGTTCCGGCACCTCAAAGCAAGAGAAGGACCGTTCGTTCTCAATCTGCCCCAGGATGTGCAAAGCCTGGAAATGCTCGACCCCAATTGGGTCTATCGTCCGTCGTATAAGTCAGCCGAGTTTCAGCCACCTGGAGCCGATGACTTGGAGGCGGCAATCCGACTGATCGAAACGGCGAAGGCGCCTGCCCTGATTTGCGGGTTAGGGGCTCGATCCGCTCATGCTGAAGCAGAGGTGCAAGCATTGGCTGAGTATCTTGGCGCTCCGCTGGCGGTGACGCTACCGGCCAAAGGAATGTGTTCGGATTATCCTCTCTGTGTCGGGGTCAGCGGTAAACTTGGAACCGGGTTGTCCGCTGAGATGCTTGAAAGCGCAGATCTTATTATCGCGATCGGCGCAAGTTTGAACCCGTGGACCACCCAGAACCGCACCGTTCTTCGCGATAAAAAATTGATTCAGGTCGACCGTAGACATACCGCGTTTGGTTTCTACACCTCCGTGGATGTTGGCCTGGAAGGCGATGCGCGAGTAACCGTGGCTGCTCTTTTGGAGCGGCTCCGTTCCGGCGGCAAAGCGCCACTTCAACCAAACCCTGCAGTCGTCGAGCGGATCAAAAAATTCGATGCGACACGTCCGAAATTCGAAGACGGCGACTTCATCGATCCACGCCGAGCTGTCTGGTACCTGGAAGATAAACTCCCGAAGAAAGATCGAATCATCGTGATCGACGGAGGTCACGCCGGTCTGGTGGCACAGCAGATTCTCACCTCACCAAATGCCGATAGTTGGGGTAACGGATGGGACTTCGGTTCGATCGGCCAAGGGTTATCCATCGCAATCGGAGCAAGCTTTGCTCGCCCGGGCAAGCGGGTCACCCACGTGACCGCAGACGCGGCCTTCATGATGAACGTCGCGGACTTCTACACCGCAGTTGCCTTCAATCTGCCGCTCACCGTCATCGTTTTGAATGATCATGCCGTGGGCCAAGAAAAGCACGATCTCATCCGCAAACACATTGATCCCACGCTGGCCGATACGCCTCAGCCCGAACTTGATCGACTAGCGATTGGATTCGGAGCCAAGGGATTTCGCGTCCGCCAGCCAGAAGATCTCGGCGAAATCGATAAAGCATTCGCCGTAACCGACGGCCCGGTTGTGGTTGATGTACGAATCAACGGGGAAATGGAATTACCCATCAGCAAAGAAATCGCTGAACAGTTTGCCAAGGGAGGGTAGGGGATTGGTGAGCATCCCGGTGTCTCGGCTATGTTCTTCCGCGTAGAACACGACTGCTAAACTGAACTCTCGGTGCCGCGAATTTGGGTCGTCATTACGTTCAGCGATGCGGACGACCGGAGCTAAACTCATTTGGTCATAGACAATGTCGCGTTCGGCTTCCAATGCTGATCGGGTGCGAAGAAATTGATATCCAAGGTGCTGGCCTCGGCTTCCGCTCCCGCGCGTCCCACATGCAGGTAGTCGGGTGTGCCATTTGGATCGCTGTGCGTCGCATATTGTGGCAACAGGATCTTGGTAACTGGGTCGGCAGTAACGGTGTAGAAGTCCGCCGTGCTATCGAACACTCCCGAAGTGAGAATGAACGCGTTTATCTGGTTATGAGCATCGTAGGTAGCCTGGGTCGTCCCGGCCTGGCCGATATTGGAAACAAGCGTAGCACCAATCGCTTTGATTCCGTTGGAGTGCAGTATTCCGACCATGCTCGTCAACGAAGCAATGCTCTGTGCCGGCGGAACTCCATCACCAAAGTCGTTCGTGCCCGCGTAGAAGATTACATCGGTAATTCCGGATACCCCAAGGATGTCGCGATTGAAGCGCTGAGGCAGAACCTGACGGAGAGGCAATACCTGGGGAATACCTGCGGTGTCTCCGCCGATGCCTTCATTTACCACTGAGACATGATTGCCATAGGCCGCGTGCAAACGGCGTGACATCCAGTTGAGAAAACGATCGTTGTTGTCCGGCGTCGTGATAGATCCGTCGACCGATGAACTCCCCGCCCCGACCAGAACGCGGGTATCGGCCGGCGCCAGCACGTCTACCGCGTCGAGGAAGAACCAGTGATTGGTCTCGTATGGAAAATTAAAATCATCGTCCTGACCAGTTAGATCTCCAGCATTGGGCTGACTCAAAAATGATTCCGCTAACGCAGTCGAATGATAGGTGATCGGTCCACTCTTGCCTTGGACGTAAATTGAAACCGCAAGATTATGACCGTCGATCACCGGGTCGACTCCATCCCTTTCATCATCGCCCATTTGGACCCAGCGCAAGACCACGGGATCACTAAATATTTCTTGCCCGGGCGGAATAGTTACTGATGGGCTGCCGGAAAAAGTCACCGGAGTATTAGTCTCCGGCAGGAGGTTGCCGGAATACGACTGCAGTCCGACAGTGACCCGGCCGAAGGTAACCGGCTGGGTCCCCCAAGTATTGGAGAAGCGCAGGCGGATAGTGTTCCCCCACAAATCGGGTTTTACAATCATGCGCAGCGTTTGATTGTTCGCCCCGTCCGTAGTGGGATCGGGGAAAGCGAAGTTAACTAACGCTGGGGTCGAACTACCCTTAAAGACGTCTTGGGGCGCGGTCGTCCAGGTAGCCACCCATTTTTTCCCAGGTCGGCCTCGTTCTTGAGCGAACGCTGGGTGCGCGGCCCAAAACGCGGCCGCCATGAGCGCAGTGATAGTAAGCGGTAATAGCAATAAGGTTGAGCAGATTTGAGGGGCGCGCGCAAAAAGGCGCGTATTTGCATTCGACCGGCGAACCCGGTCAACGATTCGAAACTGGTCCATGTTTGATCTAGGTCTGACGTTAGAAAATCCCTTCCGGCCGAGTGGCTTTCAAACCCGCCTGATTCAAGCAAGTGTAAGGTTGAACAGTCAACTCTTATCGCAGGAAACTTTGATCGTCTTTCAAACGAAAACCGAGCGCGATGCACGAGGATCCGGCGTCGTCATCGAAACAGACCGCCGATTACTACTAGAACGATGGCGGACGAACGGTGCGGTCTCCATTCACTGCGGCGACTGATAAGATAGTACTGATTCGCTCGTACAATATTAATCACTTATATACGTATTGACTTATGTTCGTTCGATATGATGTTGAATTATGTCCCTGGAACTCACGGATATTTACAAGTCTTTTTCTGATTTCTCGCGTCTGCGGATTTTGCATTTGCTAATCCAACAGCCAGTCTGTGTCTGCCATTTTCAGGAGGTCATTGGGCTACCACAGGTCAATGTTTCTCAACACCTGGCTTACCTGCGCAAAGCCGGTCTCGTAGAGTTTGAAAGAGTTCAAACCTGGAAAATCTATCGGCTCGTTTCCCCCTGTCCGCCCGAGCTCGAAGTGAACCTCAGGGCGCTGGTCGAATGCGCTAGATTTGATCCGACGTTTAAACAGGATCTCGTTCGTTTGCGGGAAATTCTCAAAGCATCGCGATTCTCAGCTTGTGTCAGAATTCCTCCAACCCGTCGGCCTCGCCGGCTCATCGCAACCCATGCGCCATGACTATCCATGCTCCATTTAAAATCCTGTTCCTTTGTACCGGCAACAGCGCTCGCAGCATTTTCGGCGAGTACCTCATTCGAAAACTCGGCAAAGGTCTTTTCAAGTCCTACAGCGCCGGCGCGGATCCACGTCCACAAGTCAACCCCTATGCCCTGCGGGTATTGCAGGAGTCCTTCAAAATCGATGCTTCCGACGCCAGGCCGAAGTCTTGGGACGTGTATAAGAATCTCGTTTTTGATTTTGTGATCACCGTCTGCGATCACGCCAAGGAAACCTGTCCAGTGTGGCCGGGACAACCGATCACCGCCCACTGGTCTTCTCCAGATCCTGCAGAATTTAAGGGCTCAGATCAAGAAACGTACCGATATTTTTGGACCATCGCCCAACAGATCTATCAGCGGGTTTACCTGCTTTGCAACCTTCCGTTGGAAAAGCTTGACCGGTTGCGCTTGGAGTACGCTACCAGGCAAATCGGAGAGAAAGAGAAAGATCTTTAGAGGCAGCAAAATTGTGAATCCGGCAGAGATAGCGAACCGACGAAAGATAATTCACAATTTCATCCGGGCTCGCATTACTGATGCAGCGGCGGTTGATGATCTAACTCAAGAAGCTCTGGTAAAAGCGGAACGAGCTGCACCCTCTCTCAAAGATTCATCAAAAGTGGAAGGATGGATGTTTCGAATCGCCCGGAATGTGATCGCGGACCACTTTAGGAATTCCAAAAGGTTAGTGATCTCCAGTTCAGACGGTGGCTCAGCTATCGGGCCAGACATTGCATTGTTCAACCAGGAGCAGGAAAGTCGTAAAGCCCACCTGCTCCGGTGCGTTCGTGCTTTTGCCCAATCGCTCCCGGACCATTACCGAACAGCATTGGAACTAGTCGATTTCGAAGGCATGTCTCAAGTCGAACTGGCGAAGCGCTTTGGTCTAACGGTTTCAGCAGCTAAATCCAGAGTTCAGCGGGCCCGAGCCAGGTTGCGCGCGTTGATTGACGCCTGTTGCGAGGTCGACACGGACGCTTACGGCAATTTTATCGATTGTCGTCGACGAGGTAACTGGTTGCCCTGCGAGTAGGTCGCTCTACCTTGCTGCGTCCTTTTCTCGAAAACCGCGTCTTCAATTATAGAAATACATTTATGAACGAAATTGATATTCGGGAAAAGGTTCGGGAACACTACGCCGGCGTAGCCGAAGGAGAGATGAGCTGTTGTGCAAAAGAAAGTTCCTGTTGCGGAAGCGAGAACATTTCACAAAAGCTCGGCTACTCAGAGGAAGATCTGGCATCGCTCCCGAAGCAATCAGAGATGGGTCTGGGATGCGGTAATCCCATATCTTTCGCTAAACTGCGACATGGAGAGGTCGTGGTTGATCTCGGCAGCGGAGGAGGAATCGACTGCTTTCTTGCCTCCAAGGAAGTGGGGCCTACCGGATCAGTCATTGGCGTTGATATGACTCCCCAAATGCTGGCAAAAGCGAGAAAGAATGCTGATTTGGGTGGATACACCAACGTCGAGTTCCGCCTCGGTGAGATCGAAAATCTGCCGGTAGCTGATCATACGGCGGACGTGGTTATCTCGAATTGCGTGATCAACCTCTCAACGGATAAGCGGCGGGTTTACCGCGAAGCATTTCGGGTCTTGAAAAACGGTGGGCGTTTTGCCGTCGCCGATATGGTGGCGATTGCGCCGCTTCCCGAGGATCTGAAAGGGGATGTAGCGGCTTATACGGGTTGCATTTCGGGAGCGGCCTCGGCCGAAGAGGTAAAAGAATGGCTCGCGGCAGCGGGTTTTGACCGCGTAGATGTTCACATCAAACGGAAAAGCAGCGAGTTCATCCGGAGCGACGCTTCGATCGGCAAACTCGATGACTATGTGGCATCGGCCGACATTACCGCTTGGAAGTCATAGTAGCCCTGGGGCTTGTGAGGTGCACAAAGCAGAAAGGGCAGAATACGCAACACACACAGCTCACACGGTGCCGTCTTCAGTACCGGCTACGTCTTCCTCGCACCCCCGACGTGTTCGTACTCCTCGTGAATGTCACGGCGCGAATACTCCGTCATGTAAAGGGTCGCGACAAACGAGATTATTGCGCACACGGCAATGTACCAAGAAACTGCCACCCCAGTGTGGAAGGTGGCAAGCAACCAGGTTGCGACGAGCGGCGCTGGGCCACCGGCGATAATCGAAGCAAGCTGGTAACCGATCGAAGCACCACTGAACCGCATGCGGGGTGTAAACTGCTCAGCAATCAGCGCCGCCTGCGGCCCGTACACCAAGGAATGCGGAATCGACCCGAGTACGATACCTAATACGACTAGCTTGGGATCCCTGGTATTCATCAGCGCGATGAAGAGAAATCCGACCACGACCGCAACAACCGCACCAATTAAATAGGTGAGCTTGCGTCCGATTCGATCCGAAATGAATCCAGCAAGCGGGATAGTAAAAAACTCGACCACCGCAAATATCATCACCGCCTGGAGCATGAGATCCCGGCTTATTTTCAGTTGGGTGCCATAAGTGAAAACGAACGCTGTGAAGAGATAGAACGGCGTTTGCTCTACCAATCGCACCAGTGGTGAGAGAATAATAGGCTTCGGTTGGCGCCGAATGACTTCCAGCGCCGGAGTCTTCTCCACCTGGTTCTCTTCCAGGAGTCGGGTGAAGGTCGGAGTTTCCATTATCCCAAGCCGAATCCACAGACCGACGAGCACCAACAGCGCACTTAACAAAAACGGGACACGCCAACCCCAGCTCAAAAACTGATCTTGAGGCAAAAACGCGCTAAAACCAAGTACGGCAAGGTTGGCCAGGAATAAGCCGACCGGCACACCGAATTGCGGCCAGGAAGCAACGAAACCACGGTTTCCGAAACTCTTAGTCCACTCCATCGCCAAAAGCACCGAGCCTCCCCATTCACCTCCGACCCCAACACCTTGCAAAAATCGAAGGACGGTCAAGATCACCGCTCCCCAGACCCCGATCATGTTATAGCCAGGGACAAAAGCGACGAGAAATGTGGCGATCCCCATTAGGAGGAGCGTGGAGATCAATGCTGCCTTACGGCCGGCGCGGTCACCGAAGTGACCAAAAATAAACGCGCCAACTGGCCGAGCCAAGAAACCGACAAAGTACACGAGAAACGCCTGGAGAGTACCAACCAACGGGTCGGAATTCGGGAAGAACAATTTGGCGAACACGAGGGGCGTAATCGTGCTGTAGAGAAAGAAATCGTACCATTCAATCGCGGTTCCGATCGTACTGGCGACGACCGCTTTCACCAACATTCCACGATGCTGCTGAGCCGCAGCGGAACCGACGGCTGAAGCACTCATAGCCAATAACCTCCGTCCTGGACGGCCGAAACGTTACCTTGAGTGATTACCAGAGCCGAAGCATACCATCGGATGAGGAGAAGCAAAGGCCCGGTCTTTTCGTCTCGATCTGGAGAAAGAGGAATATGCATAAGTTGGGGGGGAACGCTGAATCTAGAATTCTTGCCGCAAACCGCCCTTCCTGACAACCACGTTTTTGCCGCACCAGCCCCGTTTTCGCGACCAGCCGTTTTGTGACCGCAACCACGCTACCATCTCGGTCGTACCTAAGTCCGACGGGCTGCTAATGCATGAAATGGCCGTGGCTGACCACGATCGATTGACCGGTCAACGCCAGGCTCGGAAAAGCAGCCAGGAAAATCGCGGTTTCGGCCAAGTCCTCAAGCGATGTGAACTCGCCGTCCACGGTCGCGCCTAACATGACATTTTTAACTACTTCTTCTTCGGTAATGCCGAGTTGTTGAGCCTGTTCAGGAATCTGTTTTTCGACCAAGGCGGTGCGGACAAAACCTGGCGAAATGAGATTTGCGCGTATCTTGTGTTTCGCCCCTTCTTTGGCCACCGATTTCGTCAGTCCGCTCAGCGCGTGTTTGGCCGCCACATAGGCGCTTTTGTTCGGAGAAGCAATGTGGGAGTGGATTGATCCAGTATACAAGATACATCCGCCTCGACCGGCCGCGATCATCGCTCGCATCGCTGCCCGAGTAGTCAGGAAAGCGCCATGAAGGTGAACCGCGATAATCTTTTGCCAATCGGCGAACGGGAAATCGACGACCGGATGAATTATCTGGATGCCGGCATTGCTAAGCAGGATATCGATCGAGCCGAATTCTCTGATGACCGTTGCAAAGGCAGACTCAACCGATTTTTCGCTGGCAACATCCATCTGCAGGGGGATCGCAGTTGCTTTTCGGGATTGGATTTCATGAGCAACTGATTCCGCTCCCCGCAGATTCAGGTCCGCGATCGCAACGTGCGCACCTTCACGGGCAAATGCTTCCGCAATCGCTCTTCCGATTCCCGTCGCAGAGCCGGTCACAACGGCCGATTTACCGTCTAGTCTCATGGTTTGGTTTATAAATGCATTCTCAGGCAAAGACGCAAAGTTACCAGGCTGAAAGCTCGCAGCAAGACGCCAAGAAACGAAGTGTTTTTCATCCTTGGCGCCTTTGCGTCCGCCCGCATCCCCACCCGAAACACTTCGTGTAACGATGTGGGCGGGGCTACCCGAAGCGTTGCGGGCGGGACCTTGCGGGAGAAGGTCTCGCTAATTCCCCTACTCGTTCTCGGCAGCCGAAGCGCTCGGTTTAGCACCTGCTCGCGCGGCACGCAAACGCTCCAGCCGCGCGGCATTGGCCGCCGCCCAACTCTTTTGTTGATCAGGAGTCAAGACCGCATTGATGTCGTTGACATACTGACCGTGCAAGGTCTTTCGTTTCTCTCTCTTGGCCGCACCAACGAGAGAGGTGTCATTCTTCAATGCGACCACATCATCGACATATTTGCTGATGATTGGCGTTACCTTGGATTCCTGATCGGCCGTCAGCGTAGCTTCCTTCTTTAAGACGCTGAGCTGGCGTTTCTTGATCGCATCCGGTGAAGCCTGGCGTTTCTTGCCTCCGCTCTGAGTACCATTCTGGAGAGAGGAATTCGAACCAGTTTGCGCAGTGCTAGAGTCCTGCCCGTAGGAAGGAGCGGTCGCGGCTGCGCCAAGGAATAACATCAAAGCACAAAAAGATAATGTGTTTTTCATCATGCGAATAGACGTTGGCATAAACGCCTAAGTTACACAACTATTTTTTTAATTGTTATTTCTATGCTACTGCGGTCCAGCAATTAAGCCTTTGTGCTCTGTGTTTATTGCCGCCGTATATTCGGGCCAAGCGGCCGCTAAAAGCCGAGATCGCTTAATCCGGGATGCTGATCCGGGCGACGTCCCAACGGCCAATGATATTTACGTTCCGTCTCCTTAATGGGAAGATCGTTAATACTGGCCAGCCTTAGGCGCATCAGTCCGTCGTTATCGAATTCCCAATTCTCATTGCCATACGAGCGAAACCAGTTACCGGAGTCGTCGTGCCATTCGTAAGCGAAGCGCACAGCAATCCGATTGCCCCCAAAGGTCCAAAGCTCTTTGATCAGGCGATAGTCTAGTTCCTTTGCCCATTTGCGGGTGAGAAATGCGATGATTTCGGCCCTACCGCTCACAAACTCGGAGCGGTTTCTCCAGCGGGAATCTGGCGTGTAGGCCAGGGCTACTTTTTCGGGCTCGCGAGAATTCCAGCCATCCTCTGCCAAGCGGGCCTTAAGTGTGGCGGTTTCATGCGTAAAGGGAGGTAACGGTGGACGCGTCGACATAGAAGCGAATGACAAATAGCAAATAGCAAATAGCAAATGGAGTTTAGGCCCGCATAGGCTTCCGAATTTCGCTACCTCGCTTCCGATTCGCCGGCTGGAAGAATAGATCCCCGGCAAATGCCCATTCCAATCCGCGTGAAGCCCTTGCGGACACAATATCCGGTCAGGGTCAGTTCGTCGCCATCTTGCAGAAAGGTGCGTTGCTCCCCATCCGGCAATCGAACCGGCTCTGCCCCTTTCCAGGTTAACTCGAGCAGGCAACCACGGTTGTCTTTCTCCGGTCCCGAAATCGTGCCACTACCCACCAAGTCGCCTGGCCGGATCGGACAACCGTTTGAGGTATGATGCGTCACCATCTGACCCAAAGTCCAATACGATTCTTTAAACGAAGCTCGACTGAGCGGAAGCGGCTCCGACATAGTCCGCGTCCGCAGCCACGCCTCCACGGTGATATCGATCCCACCGCGGGCTTCCTGCAAATAAGGCAGCAGCGGGACATCGTGGGTGGGCGCTTCCGTTCGGAATGGCGCGAGTGCCTCCATCGTGATGATCCAAGGCGACAGCGAAGTCGCAAAATTCTTTGAGAGGAATGGACCTAGTGGCTGATACTCCCACCGCTGAATATCTCGCGCCGACCAGTCATTCAAAAGACAGACACCTGCGATGTGCCGCTGGGCCTCCTGCACCGGAATTGGATTGCCCAGTGTATTTCCCGGACCGAGGAACGCGCCCAGCTCCACTTCGTAGTCCATTTCTCGAGTCGGACCAAACCGTCCCTCCCCAAGTTGTCCGGACGGCCGTCGCAGCGGTGTCCCGCTCACCAGTAGTGAAGAACACCGCCCATGATAAGCAACGGGCACGTGCTTGTAGTTAGGCATTAATGGATTATCCGGTCGGAATATTCGGCCCACATTGATTGCGTGGTGAATTGAAGCGTAGAAATCGGTGTAATCCCCTACGACCACCGGCAACCGCATTACACACTCGCCTTGTGGATAGAGCGGTCGCTCGGCTGCTCCCGCTTCCAGGGCCTTGCTCCATTCCTGCCTTAAGTCCCGGCGTTGGGTTGCCGAGAGCGCCAGGTATCCGTTCAGCGTGTCTCCCGTGAGCCACCCGCCGGCGTCGAGAATGAAATCTCCGATCGCGATGCCCAATCGAGTCCGGCTCTCCTTCGGAACCTGAAATACGCCAACCGGCAGATTCTGAATCGGGAAATCGCATCCCAGTCGATTCGCCGACTCGACCCAGCTCTGCAACGCGGGATCGTGTGTTTTGTCGATCATGATTATAACAGCCCTAGCGCTTCAAGACCCTGGACCGGTTCATCGAATGAGCACGAGCCGACCGAATAGGATGGTGCAGGCCAGCTGTCACC
>Ga0209648_10003717_pt1 | contig 12868 bp, 10 predicted proteins | sample GraSoi2013_115cm_FD_185830 | JGI IMG/M metagenome (GOLD analysis project Ga0209648, IMG submission 185830) | Grasslands soil microbial communities from the Angelo Coastal Reserve, California, USA - Sample 9_17_2013_115cm (SPAdes) (version 2) | ecosystem: Environmental > Terrestrial > Soil >...
GCGCTGGAGTTCCTGCAATAGTAGAAGAACTTGCGCGCCGACAGAGACATCGAGCGCCGAGACGGGTTCGTCGGCGACGATGAGCTTTGGCTGGAGAATCAGGGCGCGAGCGATGCCGATGCGCTGGCGCTGGCCGCCGGAGAATTCGTGCGGGTAGCGGCGCATGGAGTCTTCATTTAAGCCGACACGGGCAAGAATCGCGGTCGTGCGCGCGAGGCGATCGGCCGCGGAGAGGCCGGGCTCATGAATGGCGAGAGGTTCGGCAACGATTTCGCCGACGCGCATCCGCGGATTGAGCGAAGCGAACGGATCCTGAAAGACCATCTGCATTTGGCGGCGCTGCGAGCGTAATTCTTCTCCGCGCAGCGTGAGAAGATCGCGTCCCTCGAATCGGATTTCGCCGCTGTCGGGTTCGATCAGCCTCAGGATCATGCGCGCCAGCGTGGTTTTCCCGCACCCGCTTTCGCCGACGACGGCAAAGGTCTCGCCTCGGTTGACGGAAAAACTCACGTTGTCGACAGCGGTAAAGCGTGCTGCGTCGGCTCCTTGAGAAAAGACACCGCCGCCTCTCCGGTAGGTTTTGCGCAATTCACGCACTGTGAGAAGAGGTTCCATCAGACCAGGATGCACCGTGCGGCGTGTTCGCCGGCGATGATTCGAAGCGCGGGGATCGCGGCGGCGCATTCGAGGCGGCGGAGTTCGCAGCGCGGTTCGAACGCGCAGCCGGACGGGAGCGCGATGAGTTGGGGGACAGCGCCGGGAATGGGCGTCAGCGCGCCGCGCTGGAGAGTTGGAGATGCTTTCAGCAGACCTTGCGTGTAAGGATGACGCGGTTTTGACAGGACTTCGCGTGCGGGTCCTTCCTCGATGATCCGTCCCGCATACATCACGGCCACGCGATCGGCCACTTGCGCGACGACCCCAAGATCGTGAGTGATGAAAAGCAGGCCGAGTTTCAGATCGCGGCGGAGGTGGTCCAGCAAATCGAGGATTTGCTTTTGCACGGTGACGTCGAGCGCGGTAGTCGGTTCATCGGCGATCAGCAGCCGCGGCCCGGCGGCCAGCGCCATGGCAATCATGGCGCGTTGACGCAAGCCACCGGAAAGCTGGTGCGGAAATTGCTCCGCGCGGTTTTCGGGTTCGGGGACGGCGGCGCGTCGCAAAGAATCGAGGCTCTTGCGTTTCACTTCGCCGCTTCCCAGTCGCGGCTGATGCGCGCGGATGGCTTCTTCGATTTGCGCGCCGATGCGCATCACCGGGTTCAGCGAGGTCATCGGCTCCTGAAAGACCATGGCAATCTCGCCGCCGCGAACATCTCGCCATTTGCGCTCACTTAGCGACGTCAACTTTTTGGCTGACTCTTCGGTCGCTAGCGATGCTTCTCCCCCGACCCGCGCACCGGGTGGAAGCAAACCCATCAGCGCCAAGGACAGCATCGTTTTGCCGCTGCCGGATTCCCCAACCAAGCCCAGTGACTCGCCTGCCCCGATGCGCAGTGACACCTCGTTCACCGGCAGCACCCACCCCGCCGGCGCAGGCAACTCCACCGTCAGTGCTCGCACTTCGAGCAATTCGCTCATGCGGCCATCTTAGAGATGAAAATGGAAAAGTGAAACTCGAAAATGGCACGGGTTGGTGAAGAAATAGGCTGGAGTCTCATCTCTCGGAGAGCGGGATGACGAATTTTAATGCGGTGTGCGTCAAAGAGAATCCGACCACTTTCACGTCTTTCAACCCAGCGTTGCGGCCGGCGGCGAGAACATCGTTTTCGGTGATGTGTTTTTGGCCCTTGGGATAGACGATCCAAAGCGCGGCCGCGCCTTTCATTGATTTGGAGATTTTCGACAAGGCGCCGAGTTCCCTCTCCGAATTAGCGGCGAAAAAGATCCATTCCGAGTCCGCAGTAACTTTGCCTTTACTCACTGACTTCGTGAGTTCACCTACTTCGGCGAGAAATTCCGGCTCGAATTTTCCGAGTAGAGACACTTCTGCTCACGGTTTTACTCCCAGCTTTTCGATGCGCGACTTCGGGTGAAGAATCTTCTCGCGCCATTTCTCGGCACCCGCACCGAGATGGAAAACGGCGAGGCCTTCGGCAGTCTGCAAGCGCAGTTCGCCGTCCAAGGCTTTCGCCGATTTGATCGTGGAGAAAGGAATCTTCAGCCGGACCTCGCCGCGAAAGAGAATTTCGCTCGTTTCGAGCAAAGCCGTCCCTTCCGACCGCTGCTTGCCAAACTGTACCTTGCAATTCGCTTCGTTTCCCACGGTGGTTCACCCCTCTTCCTGCCAATTTGTTCCGGGAACGTAACTCTTCGACGGTGGGCGTCGCCCGTCGAAGGCCCCCACGATAGTAAACTGATACCTTCCATGGCAACCGCGACGACAAATACGGTGGACTGGAAGCTGATCTGGGCGCAGCGCGGCTTCCGTTATTTTTTCCTCGCCATGTTCGTGTCGCTCTTCGGCAGCGGCATGAACTTCGCGGGCGTTAGCTGGTACATCCTGGCGGCCACGCACTCGACCGTGAAGGTCAGCGGGCAAGTCATCGTCATGACCCTTCCGGGACTTTTCATTCCCTTTTTCGGCGGTGTCTTGATCGACCGCATCGACCGGCGCTACTTAGGCGTTTTGCTCGATCTGGTCCGCGGCTGTTTCGTGCTGGCGACGGCGTACATCGCATGGCACGGGCAACTCCAGCTTTGGCATTTGTATGCGATGACGCTGATCACCGGAACGGGCTCGGCGATGTATTGGGCCACGGTGAATGCGCTGGTGCAGGAAGTGATTCCGTCAAGCCAGTTCACCGGCGCGAACGCCGCGGTGCTCGTGGGCGTGCAAAGCGGCATGCTCATCGCTGGGGCCTTCGTCGGCTTCCTCTACAACACCGCGGGAATCGCGGGAATTCTGGCCATCGATGGCGCGACCTATTTTGTGTCGGCCTACTGCTTGTATCAAGTGCGCAGCGGGTACGTCTCGCCGCGGGAGAGCCAGAAATATCCGCGGGAGTATAGCGAAGCAACGGAAGCAACTGCCGAGGCGCTCGAAACCGGAGTGAATCCAGAAGTCGCCGAAGCAGGGCTCTCGCTCGCCATCTACGCGGACATGAAGGAAGGCTTCGCCTACCTCAAGCAGCAGCCGCTGGTGCTCGCGCTGGGCATCACGCACGCCATCGTGATGGCGGGGGTGGTGAGCGCCAACGTCGTTCTGGTGGCGCTCGCCAATGACATCCTGCATGCGGGTCCGCGCGGCCTAGGCTTTCTGGAAGCTGGCTGGGCCATCGGCGCGATTGTGGGAGGTCTTATCGCCAGCCAGCTTCCGCAGTCGTTGCGCATGCCGCTCTATGTTGTCGCGTGTGCCGGGCTCGCGGTGGGCCACATGGCGACTCCCTTCGTCGCGTTTCTTGTTGGCGCCCTGATGATGCAAATACTGTTTGGGTTTTGCCGCGCGCTGGGTGGGGTCGTGGCGCAGTCTTCGTTGATGACCATCGTGCCAAGACATTTTATGGGGCGGACACAATCCGCAATGGCGATTCTAACGACGGTGGTGCAACTCTTCATGAGTATCGTCCTGGGATGGGTGGCGCAGGGTGCCGGCCTGGTCGTGGCGTATGCCCTTCTGGCCGTGCTCTACACCGGGGCCACGGTCTCCGCCATCCGCGCACGCCAACTCTTGCGATAGCATTTGCAGTCTCCTGGATCGACGGTTCTGGAGTGATAATTCATGCCCTCTTATTACATCGTACTTGAAAGAACAATTCCCAACTTCGACGTATACGTCAACGGTAACATGCTCGCTAAAGAGAGCGACACCCTCGAAAGACTGGCGAAAAAGAGTGGCGTGACACCGTTACTGAGCTTTTTTAGCATCGACCCAGAAGAAGTCACTTCATTGGTAGGAGATGAGGGAGAAACCATCGAGAGATTGGGCGGCAAAGCCACAAAAGAACAGTGGTTTAACGCCGAAGAGGGGCTCCGCGCTGTTCGCGCACTACTGGATTCCTTACAGAGAACACAATCTACGGCCGGGGAACGGTTGGTGGGTGAACTCCGGGAATTTGAGCGCGTACTGGTCTCCGCACAGGAGCAAGGCATTGGTTGGCATCTGGGGATTGACTATTGACCCCCGGCAGCCGTGGAATCATGGCCGACATCCCAAGGCGGAGTCGAGTCAGCGATCCTCTGCCCTGCCGCTGTCACTTCTCGACGGGCGCTGGCGGCACCCGCACGTATTTCCCACCCAGCAAATCGACGGCGGCCTGATAGAGCTTGGCGCGCAACTGGTAGCGTTCGTTGGCGCGCGTGATGTAGCGCACGGCGATCTCGACGCCACCGATAACCGGCTTCACGTTTATGGCAGGCGCAGCCGATAGAGCGTTCATCTGTCGCGAACGCGCCGCGTGTTGCCACTCCTGCTCGGCCTGTTTCGCGGTTTCCGCCGTCGATTCGGCAACCTTTTTCTGAATTGCGTCGATGATGGGATACGGGTCTTGCCCCGTAGGAAGCACCACTTGCAATTCGTCCCACATCCACTGCCCGGAGGTCGAGAAATTGAAGTAATGACCTTCAATCGCGTAGCTGTTCGTGAACGTCACGCGCCGCCCCGTCGGGTGACCCGAATCGGTCCAGTTGCCGGTTTCGAGCAAAACGGTATGGAACATCCCGAGCTCGACCACTTCGCCGGTCACGCCGTTGATTTCCACCCAATCACCGAGGCGGATGCCATTCTTGCCCATCAGCACGAACCAGCCGAGGAAGCCCACGATGAAATCCTTCAGCGCCACCGTCAGACCCGCCCCGGCGAGGCCCAGAATCGTTCCGAGCTGGCTCGGCGGCCCGAAAATCACCAGCAGAATAAAAAGCACCGCGAAGATCTGCACGGACACGCGCGTCAGCGTTCGCATGGTCTCGACTTGCCGGCGATCCAGCGACGTTTTGCCCAGCAGCCGCTCGAGCCAGCTATCGAAAAAGATTCCAATCAGCAAAATCGCCAGTATGAATGCCAGCCCTATCAGGGCCCCATGAACGACCGCTGTCTGTTTCGCGGCGACCGCTTCGATCCATTTGCCATAATTCTCCGCAAGTTGCTTCTGATCGTCGATGCGCTTATCCAAGGACGCCAGGGCTTTCGCAACTGCGGAGCGCTGCTTTGTTGCTTTAACCAGCGCCGCTGACTCTTCACTGCTAAGTTTTGCGTTCGGCGCGCTGCTTGCCGTTGCTTTACCAGGGTCTATCTGCGGTTCAGTGGGTCGGGCGCTCGTTTTTTTCTCCGCGATTTGAGCTTCGCGTACTTTATGCCTGGCCGAAAAGTACGCGGCGCCGGACTCCGCTTCTTGTTTGGCCTGCCACAATAGCATCTGCTTCTGATGGAGTGCCGACCATTGCTCGAACCGGTGAATCAGTCCGCGCTCTTCGACGGCGTTACTGACCGTAACATGCAGGCTGTCCGCGGCGTGCGAAGCGGCTTCATGCTCCTCAACCATCGCCTGGATCCGGCCTTTGGGATCCCCGCCGGAACGGATTAGATCCTGCTTCGCGTCATCCACTTCGTCCTGGTCCAGCTCTTGTTGCGCCTTGGCAACATCCAACTGGTCTTCCAGCGAATCCTTCCTGTCTCCGCCGGCCTTTTCGTACGCAACGGTAAGCTGCGCCACGCGCGCCTTGTCCGTTCCCAGCGCTTTCTCCGCCTCTTGCAAACGCGTTTCAATCTCTTTGGCTTGGGCGCTTAAGACGGGCGGGTTCTCCTCCGCGTCGCGCACCGCCGCGGCAAAGGCAAGGTCCATTTCGTGGTCGGCGAGCCTTAGGGCCTCCTCAGCGAAAGGCTTTTCCTCTGCGCTGGTCGGCATCTGCACTAGCCGCTGCGCGGTCAACAGCGGCGTTTGATCGACCATGGGCGCCTGCGCCGCTGTTCCCGACGCGGGCTTTGTACTTGTCGCTCGCGCGCCGGCCGGCTGTCCCGTGCGGAACAACCCATACGCAACCGCACCCAGCAGCAGGACTAGCACAATCGCGGCAATTTTTTGCGTCGTCTTCATCGTGGGCCTTTATCCGCACTCTATTCTATATGCAGGCAGAGAATCCGGGCGTTCCAATTTTGCGCCATAGCAGCCCGCTACCTGCTCATATGAAAACTGCCGGGGTGTGGGGATATTCTTCCTAATTTGGAACGACTCGAACCCGGAGGTTGCCGCGGAAGCACCTCCAGGCCCACAAGCTTTGCGCGCCGGTTCTCTCTGCCCTATCCTCGGAAAAGGGACAATCATGCAAAACTCCAGCCTTCCTAAGCTAGTGTTTGTCTTGCTCGCAGGGGGAGCGGCGATCTATTTTTCGTCCTACTACCCGCAACTGCCCGAGGTGGTAGCTTCGCACTTCAACGGTCGCGGCGTGGCCAATGGTTGGCAGACAAAATCAGCCTTTTTTGCGGTCTTGGTCGGCGTGAGCGTTCTTGCCGCAGCGATCGGGTTTGGCATTCCGCGGATCATCGCCGCAATGCCGCCACAGTTGATCAATTTCCCCAATAAGCGCTACTGGCTGGCGCCCGAACACCTGGCCGAGACGATGCAATTCTTGAATAATTATTTTGCCTGGTTCGGCTGCGCCGTCTTCACCGTCATCCTCGTCACTTTCGACTACGCGGTCGAGTCCAATCTCCATCCGGACAACCGGCCCGACATTTCCCGCATGTGGTACCTCCTCGCCGCTTTCTTGGCGTTCAACTTTTTGTCCATCGCCCGGATGTTCATTCGCTTCGGCCGCCCGCCGCAGGACATTTCTTCTCTCAAATGAAAACGCCTCCGAACTTCTCGGAGGCGTTCTGTCTTGAGCTGTTCAAATTTTTCTAGAGGTAATCGCGGGAAGGGCCTTCGAGGAAGGCGCGCAACTTGCGCGAGCGCGACGGGTGCCGCAGCTTGCGCAGCGCCTTGGCTTCGATCTGCCGGATGCGTTCGCGCGTAACGGCGAACGACTGGCCGACTTCCTCGAGCGTGTGCTCACTGCCGTCATCCAAGCCGAACCGCATCTTGATGACTTTTTCCTCGCGCGGCGTCAGCGTCTTCAACACCGAAGACGTCTGTTCCTTCAAATTCAAATTGATGACCGCGTCGGATGGCGAAACCACGGCCTTATCCTCGATGAAGTCGCCCAGGTGCGAATCCTCTTCTTCGCCGATGGGCGTTTCCAGTGAAATCGGCTCCTGCGCGATCTTCAGAATCTTGCGCACTTTGGACACCGGAATGTCCATGCGCTTGGCGATTTCCTCGCTGGTCGGCTCGCGGCCCAGTTCCTGCACGAGCTGGCGGCTGGTGCGCACCAGCTTGTTGATCGTTTCGATCATGTGCACCGGAATACGAATCGTGCGCGCCTGATCGGCGATCGCGCGCGTGATGGCCTGCCGGATCCACCACGTTGCATACGTCGAAAACTTGTACCCGCGGCGCCACTCGAACTTGTCCACCGCCTTCATCAGACCGATGTTGCCTTCCTGAATCAGGTCGAGAAACTGCAATCCGCGGTTGGTATATTTCTTGGCGATCGAAACGACCAGTCGAAGATTGGCCTCGATCAATTCTTTTTTGGCTTGCTCGGCTTCCGCTTCGCCGCGGTGAATGAACGTCAGCGTGCGCTTCAGTTCGGTGAGCCCGACTTCGCTGGCTTCTTCGATGTCTTTCAGCTCGGTGCGGCGCGTGCGCAGTTCCTTTCGCGCTTCGGCCGCGACCTCGCCTTTAGCCATGTCCGCACGGCGCTCCAGGCGCCCGGCTTCGCGTTCCAGCGACTGCAGCCGCTCGACCGTGCCGCGCATCTTGTCGATCAGCCGCTTTTTTTCAAAGGGATTGAAATCGATGGCACGAATGGCGACGGAAATCTCCACGCGCGTCCGTGCTACGTCCCACTTCGCGCGGATGTACGATCTTTTCTTCGATTTCAGTGTCTTATCGAGCTTCGCCGCCTGCTTCAGCGCCGTGTCGTACAATTTCGCAATCTTGTCGATGTACTTGAGCGTCTGCCTGGTCTTGTTGGCGATCTTTTCTTCGGTCAGCTCTTCGTCGTCAAACTGCACGATCTCTTTGATCGACCGCACGCCCTTGCGCAAATCGTCGCCGACGGCAATCAGCTCTTTGATGACGATCGGAGAGCGCGTGATGGACTTCATCACCACGAGTTGCCCGCGCTCGATGCGCTTGGCGATGGTCACTTCGCCCTCGCGCGTCAGCAGCGGCACGGTGCCCATCTCACGCAGGTACATGCGGACGGGATCGTTCGTCTTTTCCAGCGAACCGGGTGTCAGGTCAAGATCGCTGCTGCCTTCGTCGGAGTGCGCGTCGTCCTTGACGACAACTTCGTGCTCGCCAGCCTCCGCGGAAACTTCCACCGCGCGCGCGGCCTTCGCCGAAGCCTGATCCTCATAAATTTCGATTCCGTTCCGCTCGAAGGTGGTGAGCAGATCGTCGATTTCTTCCGAGGAATGGACTTCTGCCGGAAGCGAATCGTTTACTTCGTCGTAGAGCAGGTAGCCGCGCTCTTTGCCCACCGCAATGAGCTGACGTACCGCATCATATTTCTCTTCAAGGCCTACTGCTGCCACAAATTCCTCCCGCTACTGGACCGCCATACCAGGTACTACCGGGCATATCGTGGACCATCTTTAGTCGCAGAGATACGCGCAGGCTGGCGCACAGGCGCAAACCACGCGGAATTCTCCCAAAAGATCTTCGATTTTTGTTTGAAAACCTCAGCACCGCGCCGTTGCCCGCCGCTGGCCCCATGCGTTGCCCGCTTCACGCACTTTTGGGGCTCGGCCCCTGCCGCTAAATACACTTATATAGATGCGTTTAACGGCAAAACCGTTACTCGCCAAACCCTTTTACGCTACACGTTTAAGTCCCATCTCGTCAACGTTTTAATTCGTGGATTTCTGTGGAAGAATTCACACCCGGACACGGTCTCTCCTCTGGATTTGGCTTCCGGCGGCGCTGCTGGCACTTTCGGTCTGGCTGATGCGCCAGCGAGCTGCGCCTTCCACGTAGCCCGGAATGTCACCCCTGTTTCGAGGCGCAGAAGCACGGAACCTGTCACCGCGCGCCTATCTTTTCCCTTGACTTCTGTTGCGATGAGCGTATACTAGTTGTTAGGTAAATATGCGCGATTCCCTTACGCAATTGATTTGAGACTGGGCGAGCCGTACTGCGTCGAAATTCGCCGTCCGCGAATTGTCCTTTTCGCCCCGGGCAACTTCTTTAGAATCAACACTTGTAGAAATGCCCGCAAGTGTTGATTCTAAACCACTTACATAGAATCTAAGTCCTTTAGATGCAACACTTACAAAAAACCCAGGGGGAGGGGTGTTATGGTTAGCCGCTCCAATTCGGATCGGAGAGCCTTCCGACGGTCACCTCGCTGCGGCGAGCCGGCGCATTAATTCCTGTTTTTTCTCTAGCAGCCCGCGGAGTTCCGGGGCGGCGGGGTTCGCTTCGATGCTTCGCTGCACGTCGGCCAGCTCCTGTTCGGCCTGGCGATGCTGCAAGGCCTCGATGCAGCTCATGGCCTCTTCCCAGGTCGGCTCGTTGGCCTCTTCGAACAAGATCTCGAAGAGCAACCGCCGGTCGCGCTCTTCCAGCACCGCTCCTACTTCGGTGGCCTGCAAGGGCTGGCCGGACAGGCTGGCGATCACCAGCGCCGCAAAAATTTTCTCCGTCTCCAGCCCGTGATACAGCCGGGCATCTTGCAAATGTTTGGCAAGTTCCTGCCGGAAGCCTTGCGCCTCCGCGAGCATGCGAATCAGCCGACGCTCCACCGGCTTGGCTGCGCGCCCGCTCATTTCCGGCCGTGTCGTGATTACCCCGCGCCGTTCTTTCGCCGCTTTGCTCAAAGCCGAACGCAGCAGCGGCTCATCGATGCGAAGCTGTTGCGCGATGCGCGTCGCCCATTCCGAACGCATAATGCCGTTGGGAATTTTTTGTATATAGGGCAAAAGGAAATTGAGCGCCCGCTGCTTTCCCTCTCCGGTTGTCAGATCCATTTGCCGCGCGCGGGCAATCAAATAGTCCACGTAGGGCGGCGCTTCCTTCAGCAGCTTGAGGTATTCGTCTTTCCCGCGTTCGCGAATGAATAAATCCGGATCGGCTTTCTTGTCGCCGACCGGCGGCAGCGCCAGCACGCGCACTTCAAAATCGTGTTCGAGCAGCAGCGAAAGAGACCGTTCCGTGGCCGCCTGTCCCGCCGTGTCCGGGTCGTAATTCACGATGACGCGCCGCGTGAAACGCCCGAGCAATTTGATCTGCGGTTCGGCGAGGCTCGTTCCGCAACTCGCCACCACGTTGCTGATCCCCGCGCGGGCCACCGCGATGGCATCCATGTATCCTTCGACAAGGATGGCGAAGTCTTGCCGCCGCAACGCATCCTTGGCGCGGTCCATGTGATACAGCACGTTGCTCTTGGAATAAATCGGCGTCTCGGGCGAATTGAGATATTTGGGCATGTCGTCGCCCAGCGCGCGCGCTCCGAACGCCACGATCTTTGCCGATTCGTTTGAAATTGGAAACGTAATGCGCCGCCGGAACCGGTCGAACAAGCGCCCCGCGTTCTGGTCGCGGGAGACGAGTCCGGAATCCACCAGCAGCTTCTCGTTATATTTTGATTTCAACTGGCGCAGCAGCGCGTCGCCGCCGCTCGGCGCGTAACCAATTCCGAAACGGGCGATCGCATCCTTATCAAGGCCGCGATCCTCGAGATACGCTCGCGCCGCTTTGCCTTCGAGCGTCCCTTCGAGCTGCTTCACGAAAAACGTCTGCGCTTCACGGTGCATTTCCACGAGAACCGAGCGCTGCTGGTTTTCTTTCCGCTCTTCCGGCGAGCGCTCCTTCTGCCGAGGAATGGCGATCCCGCATTTTTCCGCGACCACCTTCACGGCCTCGGGAAATTCGCACTTCTCCATATCCATCACGAAGTTGTAAACGTCGCCGCCCTTGCCGCACCCGAAACAGTAGAAAATCTGCTTGATGGGCGAGACCGTGAACGATGGAGTCTTTTCCTGGTGAAACGGGCAAAGCCCGCTGAAGTCCTTGCCCGTTTTTTTTAGGCGGACGTATTCGCCGACAACGCGAACGATGTCCGCCTGCTGTTTTACGCGATCCGCAAATGATCCCGCTTCCGCCATTAATCAGTCGTCGTTGGTTTTTATTTTGCGAAGCTTCCTCACATAGCTCTTCGGAATGCCTTGTGATTGGTGTTGTTCTGCGCCTCGGACTATGTAGTTCAGATAACACTCTCGTGACGGCAGAAAATTCCCGTGCTCCTGCCTAGTTGCAATGTACACGACGCAGCGGTGTTTCTTGCCGTTCACCTTTTCTACTTCCATTTCGACGGGATTGTAAGGGTTCTCCTCGGGATTTCGCTTGGAGTCGTACCCCTCGTAGGAATCGAGTTTTTTCAGGTCTGCACCGGTGAGCTCATATACCACGCCCCACACAACTCTACGACCGGACGGCTCGACGCTTGAGACTCCGCCGTGACGGCCAGAACTCCGCCGAGGAAAGCACAGTTCCTGATTCCGCAGCTTGGCGACAAACCGGAACTTGGCGGACGGGCATCCCTCTCGCATCTGGAATTCATCCATGTTGGAGCCGTAGGCAAAGTAAGATGTCATTGGCTCCTCCTAAGATCTCAAATGCGCAATTGCCCTTTCATTTCCCCCATGATCACGAACAAATGTTGGGTGACTTTTACAGCTTATTGTATTCATTCTTATAGACCGTGCCGCCCTTCATGACGAACTTCACGTGCTCGAGTATCGTAACGTCTTTCGTGGGATCGCCGTCCACGGCGACGACGTCCGCCCACTTGCCAGGTTCCAGCGAACCTACAAGATACTTCGGCCCGAGCAAGTCGGAAGCGTTGATCGTCGCCGTCTGGATCGCGGCGAGCGGTGTCATCCCCAATTGTACGTAAACGTGGAATTCGCCCGCATTCAGTCCGTGGGGATAGACGGCCGCGTCGGTGCCGAACGCCACCTTCACACCCGCGGCAAACGCCTTCCCGGTGTTCTTGCGCATCGCGGCAATCACATCGCGCATCTTTTGCTTCGAATATTCCGGAACATCGCTGCGATCCAGGTTCTTATCCATATATTCACCGAGGAAAAGCGTCGGCACGAGGTAAGTTCCGTTTTTCTTCAGCGTGGCGATGGCCGCGTCGTCCATCAAGTGTCCATGCTCGACCGAATCGACGCCGGCCTCCGAAGCCCAGCGCACGCCTTCCGCTCCGTGAGCGTGCGCGGCCACACGCCGGCCGAGCCGGTGCGCGTCAGCGACGATGGCCTTCATCTCCTCCAAAGTATATTGCGAGGCGTTCGGATCATCGCCTTTCGACAGCACGCCGCCGGTAGCGCAAATCTTGATGACGTCCGCGCCGTACTTGATGATTTCGCGGACCTTATGCTGTACGGCCTCGACGCCGTCGGCCACTCCGCCTCCCTCGAAATGGAAAGCCGGCGGCAACAAATTCTCGTCGCAGTGCCCGCCGGTGATTCCCATGGCCGGTCCCGACGCGACGATACGCGGCCCAATCACGTCGCCATCATTAATCGCATCACGCAGCGCGATGTCCGCATAATCTTTTGCGCCAAGGTTTCGCACAGTTGTAAAACCTGCTTCGAGCGTTCGCCGCGCGTTCCTCGCGCCGTGCAGCGCTTCGCGCGCCGTTGAAATCTTCAGACCTTCGTAAGACAGCGAGCTCAGTTCAAAGGTGAGATGCGTGTGCATGTCGATCAAGCCGGGCAACAACGTGGCGTCCGGCAGATCGATGGTCGTGTCTCCGGCAGCCGCCTTGATTTCGCTGAACGGTGCAATCAGCGCAATCTTGTCGCCTTCAATCACGAT
>Ga0209648_10003718_pt1 | contig 12868 bp, 12 predicted proteins | sample GraSoi2013_115cm_FD_185830 | JGI IMG/M metagenome (GOLD analysis project Ga0209648, IMG submission 185830) | Grasslands soil microbial communities from the Angelo Coastal Reserve, California, USA - Sample 9_17_2013_115cm (SPAdes) (version 2) | ecosystem: Environmental > Terrestrial > Soil >...
GAATATCGCCAAGAAATTGAAAAATGCGTTACGTGCGGGGCCGCATTGGTCGCCGCGCTTAGCGCCGAGGAGGTGCGCGCGAATCCGCCGCGGCTCCTGTGGAGCGGCCGCGACCTCGACGAGTTTGACTTTGTAACCGCCACTCTTTCTGAGGCCCAGATACCCGCGCGTTCGGAGCGTGCCCTTGGTGGCCTGATTGGCGCCATCACTCATCGCGCATCCACGATTCGCGTTCTTTCGGATGGTTTTGATCGGGCCTTGAATGTTGCTTCGGCTTCGCTGGCAACTCGTCAGACCGGGTCTGCGCAGACGCAGATCTGCTACAACTGCTCGGCCGCTTGTTCCGCATTCCTCGCTGCTTGTCCCAGTTGCAAAGCGCAATTAATCGTCGAGCCTCTTCCCACAGAGGATTCCATTCCGGCAGGGTCTCATCCAACTCCGCTCGAATATTGTCCCGTCTGTCATACCGCATACAGTTCCGGTTATGACCGATGCACGATCTGCGGCGTAGTGCTCGTTCCGGCAGAGCTTCGTGGCCGGCCTCTGAATGAAAAAGAGCGTACGGAGCACCTTAAAGTGGCTTGGCGTGGCGGCGACCCTGTTGCCGTCAGCCGTGCAGTTGCCGCCCTCCGCGAGGCGGGGATTCAGCACCATGTGCAAGGCACCAGCGATCATCTCGTCTTTGAACTTGCCATGCCCCGTCCCAAGTACATAATCCGTGTGTTCGCCAGCGATCTTCCGAAGGTCAAGGAGCTCCTCGCGGACATTCAAGACAGTCCGTTCTTCGGTAATGAAACAAGTCCGGAATTATCCGAAAGTGGTAACAGGCCAACGATGCCGGCCCGGCAACCTTGGAATCCTGCGGCGGCCACCGCAGAAATCTGGTCCGGGGGAGACGCTGCCCTGGCGAAGCTCCTTGAAGATTGCTTTCTTGAGAACCGCATTCCCTATCGCCGCCAGGGCCGCGCACCGGGAATGCTTCGCTACTTCGTTCTTGCTTCCGATGAAGCCGCCGCCCGGGAAATCATCCGCGAAGTTCTTGAAGCGACTCCCCCGGCCTGACGAGCAAACGATGTTTCGCAGGCGTGTTTACACTGACCCTTGCGCTGGAACTTCAATGGCGCTCGCTGCTGTCTTCAGGTCATTGCCACAGTAGGGGCAAAACTTGTCGGTCTCGGCGATTTCGCGCTTGCACTGCGGGCAGGAAGGATGCAGGTTGCATTTGCAATTCGGGCAAAAGTTGAACCGCGCGCCAACGCTATTTCCGCAAGCGGGACAGGGATAGGGTAAAGGCTCGCGCAGCAGGAAATAGATGATCACACCAAGAAAGGGGAAAGGCCACGAAAGAAGCAACGCCAGTAAAGTCCACAAAGCCACATGCATCCCGCGGCGCTTGGCGTCGCGGTTGACGTAAGCGATCAAAAAGATGAAAGCCGCCAGGACAAGACTGACAGCGGTGACGATGCCTGCCAATGCCAGAGAAGCTAGAACAGGGTCGTACTTCAGCTCTGGAGGAAAGATCTGGTCCCCGCGCTGAGGCGCGCTCAGGTTCACCAAAAGCGCGATGCCCTGCGCGAGGAGGAAGAGCACGATGACCAGGACGATCAGCCATCGCGGAACGATGCGAAATTCGTCCCAGAACCGAAGGTTCTCCTTCTTCCGGCGAAGGCGGATGAGCCGCATTCTTTCGTTGAAGGAACTGGTCACCTTTTGTGAATAGTCCGACATTCTTTTCTCTTTCTCCACTCGTCTAAGAGCGGTCGAGCCCTTCGAAAAACCCCAGGGAAGCAAGCCCCGCCCCAGCAAAAGTGTTTTTAGCTGCCTTGGCTCATCCAATCGGGCTCGTCGGAATGCCGCGCGTTTTCCATCAGCAAAACGACTGCGGCAAACAGAACGGGAATCGCCCACCACAATCCAAAGCCGAGTTCCCAGACCAGCTTGGGCATACGAGTGAGCTGTCCGAACCATTCAAACAGCCGCCAAACGTATGGGGCGCTGAAAATGCCGCAGGCCCAGGAAGCCGCGCAGGCAAGCCACAGCGCCCGGCGATGCGGCTCGCGCTCGCGCAGTTCCTGCGCTCGCAGGCGCACGCGAAACTGCGCGCGGCTGGCGAGCCCGCTCGGGAGGGGAATTGCTGCGGTGCGCAGCGACCGCAGCGCCCGATCGGTCTGCCGCGCGACCTCCGCGCAGCGCGCACATTCAAGCAGATGCGCGCCGAGCCAATCGCGCTCGGCCTGCGAAAGTCCCTCCACGCGCTCCTTCGCGATGAATTGGTGGGCGCGCGCATGCAAATCGGCGCTCATGCGGTACCTCCCGGGAGCGCCCCGCGGAGCGCTTCCAGCCCGCGGTACAGCCGCGACTTCACTGTAGAGACCGGAATGCTCAGCACCCCGGCTATCTCGTCAATTTGCAACTCTTCCTGAAAGCGCAGGACGAGCACCTCGCGATAAATCGCGGGAATTTTCTCGAGCGACGCCTGGACGTTTTCTTCCATTTCCCGGCTCAAGACCTGGTGCAACGGCGAGGGTTCATTTTGGTTTGCGAACTGGAGCGGGTGTTCCTGCCCCGGATCGGTCAACGCATCCAGGCTTTGCGTTTTCTTTGCGCGCTGCCAGTCAATCACCAGGTGGCGGGCGATGGCAAAGAGCCAGGCTTCAAATCTGGACCTGCCGTCGTACTGGTGGCCGCGCTCGAGAACGCGGATCCAGGTTTCCTGGAAAAAATCCTCGGCGCGTTCTTTGTTTCCAGTGATGTAAACCAGGTAGCGGAACAGGCGGTACTGATACTGCTCGATCAGCCGGTCGAGCAGATCCGGGTCGCGGCGCTGCAGGCCGCGGGCGATGCTCTTCGCTTCATCGCCCATGCGCGTGGCCGAGAAGGAAATTGGTCCCGAGAAGGCCGGGCCTCCAGCGAAAATGAACCGCAGTGCCATTCCGCATGTATTCGTGGCGCTCATTCTAACTGGTATACGCGCGCGAGTCCCGAAAAGACGCATGCTGACGGGATACAGGATGTCGTTCTCGGACAAGGAGTTATGTCGAGGCTGGTGCTCGTTCCTGTTAATAAAGATTGGGGAACCTGACAGGTTCGATTAAATGTTAGAAGACTGGCAGGGGGTACACCCCCGGCATTCTGTATGAATTTCAAAACAAGGGACTTACAAAATTGGCATTTCGTAAGTTGTTGATTCTACAAGGCGCATTTTCAGTTGATGGCAGCAAACGGGAAAGACACCGGAGAAAAGAAGAACGGCACCACGGCTTCGGCAGGAGCCGGCGTAAACCGCCGCACTCCAGAAAGACGTTTACCTAGTGAGTATGATAATAGATCGGGAAGAGTAGGTCAAGGAAAAAACGGCGGCAGCAGCGGGTCTTGCCGATCGGCGGTCCAAGATGGAATTCCAGGTGTAGTAGACTCGCGGCGTAATGTTCTGTCCTCAATGCAAAGCGGAGTACCGGCAGGGGTTCACGCGCTGCGCGGATTGCGACGTCGACTTGGCGTATGCACTTCCGGTCACGGAAAGTGACTCTGCTGAAACAAGTCAAGCGGCCTCGCCTGTCGAAAGTGACGAAGATCCGTTCTGCTCTTTCTGGAAAGGGGACGATGCGCGAATCCATGCAGAATTGTGCTCGGTTCTGGACGATACCGGCATCCCGCACAAGACCGTCCGCCGTCAGGATCACCTCTTCAACCTTTCGAACTATCCAGCGTTTCAGATTGGCGTCCCGTTCTCCATGTATGAAAGAGCGGAAGAAGCGGTCAAGGAAGCTTTCGATCTGGAGGATTCCGATCCCCGGGCCGCGGAGGCTCTCAGCGTTCCGTCCCTTCTTTCCGAAACGAGCCGCAGCTTTCGCAAGCTGCCGTCCACGCTCACGCCGCCCAGCGACGAAAACATTCCTGGCCCTCCCACGGAAGGCAATCTTTCGGATGCGCTGTCCGAGGAGGCCACTGTGGAAATCTGGAGCGGTGATGATTCTTCGCTTCGTAACATGCTGATCGCCTCGCTGCGCGAAAACCAAATCGGTGTGCGCCAGGAGAATACAGGAGGGAAAAGATCTTTGTTCGTGGCTGCGGAAGACGAAAAGCGGGCGAGAGAAATTGTGCGTGAAATCGTGGAAGGCGCGCCGCCACAGTAAGAGACCCCTCTGATTCCGGCTGTAGTAGACTTTCCGGCGTCATGATCTGCCCTGCCTGCAATACGGAGTTTCCACACGGAACGGTATTCTGCAGCCGCTGCCACGTCACGCTCGTCACTGATGTGGCCGAAGCGGATGAGATGGTTGAAAAGGCCTATCCCGGCAGTGCCCTGGTGCAGTTGTGGCGAGGCGAAGACGCGGCTCTTCATGCTTCCATCTTGGAAGCTCTTGCTGAAGCAAACATTCCGTTTTACGAGCAGCCTCTCGGCAGCGGCCCGAGTGCGCGCCCTATTGATCAATTACTCGATCATGCGCATCCGCGATTTGGTTTCGAGGTTGCCGTCCTCTCTTCAAATCTTGCCGAAGCAGAGGTCATTCTCGAAAAGCTTCTGAACGAAGGGCCGGTGGACATGGCGCTGGCGGCGGATGAAGAGTCGGCGCAAGCAGCGCCGAAAGCGAAATCTCCTGCAACGGGCGTGGCTACGAGCGAAGTGTGGTCCGGAGACGATGAAAATCTCGCAGCGTTTCTGGGAGCAGCGCTGAAAGAAAACGGAATTCCGATTCGCGTGGAGCGGCACGGTCAGAAAGCGGTCGTTTACGCTCCGCCCGAGGATGAAGGCCGCGCGCGCGAAATCATCCGGGAGATTATCGAAGGCGCGCCGCCGGTGTAGGTCTTTCACAGTGGGTCATTCGAAGCAAGCAACGCTCGGCTTTCGCGTGCATTCGGGGTGGACGGCGCTTGTCGCGGTGTGTTTGGAAAAAGGCGCGCCGGTTGTCCTAGCGCGCGAGCGTGTGCATTTGGTTGAGACTTTCACGTACGAGTTCCGCCAGCCATATCACACAGCAGAAAAATTGCTGCTGGGGCAGGCTCGCGATTTCATCGAACGAGTCCGGGATGAGGCAAGGCGACTCGCTCATCGCGCGATTCACGGACTGCAATCAGATTTGCAAAAACAGGGCATTGCGCTCAAGAAGTGCGGACTTGTTCTCGCCTCAGGAAGACCGCTGCCTGACCTGGAAAAAATTCTTGGCTCGCACGCGCTGATTCACACGGCCGATGGCGAGCTTTTCCGCGAAGCCATCGTTCACGCTGGCGCACGACTCGGCCTGCGAACGGAGGGCATCAAGGAACGCGAGCTCCTCGAACGGGCCGCGCGGGATCTCCGTGTCCAGCCTGCAGCGCTCATGCGCAGGATTACCGAACTCGGGCGGCCCCTTGGCTCGCCGTGGTCGCAGGACGAAAAGTTCGCCACGCTCGCCGCGTGGTTGGCGTTGACGGCTCCGTCAACGCGAGAAAGCAAGGCGCGTAGCGATTCTCCTGCCGCTTGACCTGCTTTCGCGTGATGTGCATCCTTGACCTCTTGCACTTTCCTTAGCTCCTTAACTTCGAGGGGATTCGTGACCAACATTGATGCGATCAAAACCGTGGCGGTGCTGGGCGCGGGGACGATGGGGAACGGGATTGCGCACGTGTTTGCGCGGGCGGGATACAAAGTGATTCTGCGGGATGTAGAGCAGCGGTTGCTCGAGCGGGCGCTGGACACTATCGGGAAAAACCTGGACCGCGAAATCAAGAAGGGCAAGCTGGTGGAAGCGGAGAAGGGGGCCGTTCTGGGAAGAGTGCAAGCGACGACAGAGATGAATACGATTGCCGCGGCGGGTTTTGTGGTGGAAGCGGTGCCGGAAAAGATGGAAATCAAGCGCGCCGTTCTGGCCGAAGCCGACGGGATTCTGCGGCCGGAGGTCATTGTGGCGAGCAATACTTCTTCGATTTCCATGACGACACTCGCCGCGATGACCAAACGGCCGGACCGCTTCGTGGGGATGCACTTCATGAATCCGGTGCCGGTGATGGCGCTGGTGGAAGTGATTCGCGCGCTCCAGACGAGTGACGCGACGTTTGAAACAACAATGAAGCTGGCGGAGAAACTGGAGAAAAAGCCGGTGGCGGTAAACGATGCGCCGGGGTTCGTTTCGAACCGTGTGCTGATGCCGCTGATCAATGAGGCGGCTTACTGCGTGATGGAAGGCGTGGCTACTGCCGAAGCCGTGGACGCAGTGATGAAGCTGGGGATGAACCATCCGATGGGGCCGCTGGAGCTTGCCGATTTCATCGGCCTGGACGTGTGCGTGGACGTTATGCACGTGCTGCAGGAAGGGCTTGGCGACCCGAAGTATCGCGCGTGCCCTCTGCTCAAGAAATACGTCGCCGCGGGCTGGCTCGGACGTAAATCGGGACGTGGGTTCTACGCTTACGAAAGATGAACGCCGAGGCTCAATGGCTGCGAAAAGGACATTCCAAGTCTTCGTGGGGTTTCTGTTGGCGGGATTCGCCGCGCAGCTCGCAGGTTTCTCCGGTATCTGGGTAGTGCAGATCGCCCACGGCCATTTCGAGATTGAACATCTCCTGCATCTGTCATTGCGCGAGAGACTTTTCGTTGCACTTCTTCCCTTTGTACCGGCAATTCCGCTCTTGCGAAAACGACCGTATGTTTCGGCGGGCATGGTTCTCTCGGCTGGATTCTTCTCGATGCTTATGGGCCGTTAGGGAAAGGCGAAGATAAGGCGAAAAATAATGTTTGCTTTTTCTTCGCCTTTCCGGTATGGTCTTCCCGGCTGGCCCGATATCCCGGCTTGACTTTGGCCGTGCACCAAAATGAACCAGGTGATACACTGCACCGCTTATAAAGTTCCCGGGTTGCGCGCCGGCTTTCCTACTTTCTTCCACCGAGGTGTGAAATGGCAGATGAGAAAGCGAAGTTGCTCGAAGCGGCGATCGCGCAGATCGAAAAGTCGTACGGTAAAGGGTCGATCATGCGGCTGGGCAGCCGGGACATTCTGGTGCCCGTTAGTGTAATTCCCAGCGGGTGCCTGTCGATTGACGCCGCGCTGGGGGTTGGCGGTTTCCCCCGCGGCCGCGTCATTGAAGTCTTTGGCCCCGAATCTGGCGGCAAGACCACGATGACGCTGCACATCATCGCCGAAGCGCAGAAGCTGGGCGGGCAGGCGGCGTTCATCGATGCGGAGCATGCGCTCGATCCCGCTTATGCCCGCAAGCTCGGCGTCGACATCGACAACCTCCTCGTGTCGCAACCGGACAACGGTGAGCAGGCGCTTGAGATCGCTCAAGAGCTGATCCGGTCAAATGCCGTGGACATCGTCGTCGTGGACTCCGTCGCGGCCCTTGTCCCCAAGGCGGAGCTGGAAGGTGACATGGGCGACCCGCAGATGGGATTGCAAGCGCGGTTGATGTCGCAGGCGCTGCGCAAACTTACCGGCATCGTTTCGAAATCGCGCACCTGCCTGATTTTCATCAACCAGATCCGCGAGAAGATTGGAGTGATGTTCGGAAACCCGGAGACGACCACGGGCGGCCGGGCGCTGAAGTTCTACGCGTCCATGCGCGTGGATATCCGGCGCATCCAGGCGATCAAGGAAGGCGACAAGGTAGTGGGCTCGCGCACGCGCGCAAAGGTGGTAAAGAACAAGGTGGCGGCACCCTTCCGCGATGCCGAATTTGACATTCTCTATGGCGAAGGCATTTCGCGCGAGGGCGACCTGATTGATCTGGGCGTCGAAAAGGGCGTGCTCGAGAAGAGCGGCACGTGGATCAGTTTCGGCGGGGAACGCATGGGCCAGGGCCGCGAGAATGCGCGCGTATTCCTCAAGGAAAACACGGATATTCGCGACAAGCTGGAAAATACGCTGCGCAAGAAGCTCGAAATTCCAATGCCTGGCAGTGCAGGCGCGGCTCCCGGCCCGAATGGTCACGCTGCTTCTGCATCAGCGGAGAAGCCGCAGGCCAAGAGTGCGGCCGCGGGCGCGGACGCGTCCAAGGCCCGCCCCGCACGGTAGTCACAACCATTCAGACAGGAAACGTGGCTCTTCTGCGCAGAAGGACCAAATCTTCTCGCCTCCGCGGAACTAGGCGCTTAGGGGTGAGGCCTCCTTAAGGAAGATGGACTCCACGATTTGAGTGGCGCATGCCCGTTTCAAGATGCGACAGGGCAATTGCGCTTCCATGGGCGAATTGGCGGGCCTACGGGGCGCAAGTTCTGGGTGCCTGCCCTGACGGTCAGCTATTCAAAATAAAGCACATAGGGTGGTACTGGTGCTGGTTGTCTATTGCAGTACTAGGATGAGACTGCGTAGAATGTTTCTCAACCTGAGAGAACATCTTCCTCTCGGGTGCATGTGCAACCACGCGCGTCACGAATAAGTTGCATCGAATGAATGGCGTCCTAAAGTGGCTCGTGGAATGCAACAACGTTGTGCAGCGAAGCGGTTGGTAACAAGCCGGGTAGTGGCGGTGACGAACACTCTGCGCGAATGTTTGTTGACCGCAAGGGCAGTGTAAGGCAAAGTTTCACCCCGATCGCTTTTTGCGCGGGGTAGATCAGACTTAGGTTGACCGCGATGCGGTTGGCACGGAAGAGGCAAGAACGGTGATGCAATTGGCAAGAACAACTCTCGCGATGCTGCTGGCAACACTTTGTGCGATTCCTCTGCCGGCGGCGCCCGCTGCTGGAAAACCGGCAACGCGCTCCCGCTCGCGCCGGTATGCCGTGCGCTATCGCGGAGTTCCAACTTTTGCCGACTCTTCCAGCGCCGATGACGGCACGTACGATGATCCCGTTGTTCGCGCCGCCGCAGTTTCCGCTCTGGGCCGCTACAACGGAGCCGTGGTGGCTGTCGATCCGAACAGCGGCCGCATCCTCACGGTGGTGAATCAGAAAATCGCGTTTAGCGACGGCTACATTCCGTGCTCCACGATCAAGCCGGCCATCGCACTTGCCGCCCTGGAAGAAAACGTGATCACGCGCGACACCATGCTCAAGGTTAGCCGGCGCAAGTATATGAACCTGACGGAGGCGATGGCCCACTCCAATAACGTCTTCTTTGAGCAACTCGGCGCGCGGATGGGTTTTGAAACGGTTTCCAAGTATGGACGCCTTTTGGGCCTTGGCGAACTGGCCGGGTACAACCTGCCAGACGAGCATCCTGGCTCCTTTCCGACGGCGCCACCGGCCTATGGGGGAGTGGCGCGGATGTCCAGCTTCGGCGAAGGGATTCAGGTGACGCCATTACAACTTGCGGCCCTCTCCGCGGCGTTCGCAAATGGCGGAACTCTTTATTATTTGCAGTACCCGCACAGCCAGGAAGAAGTTCAGAATTTCACGCCGCGTGTAAAGCGCGAATTGAATATCGCCCTGATCCTTCCCGAAATCCGGGAGGGCATGCTCGCCGCGGTCTTGTATGGGACGGGCAAATCGAGCTTCGACCGGGGCGGCGACGAGATGCCGCTTGGCAAGACCGGGACTTGCGACGACCACACCACGCCGTCCAAGATCGGCTGGTTCATCACTTACGCGGACGACGCGCATCCGAAAATCGCGCTCGCGGTGCTGCTGCGAGGAAATACGCGCCGGGTAAAAGGACCGACCGCTGCTGAAGTGGCAGGCCGCATCTACCGCAAGCTCCGCGAGCAGAATTACTTTGCAGAGGCTGGCAAAACGATCGCGCTCAAGACCGGTAGTTAGCACAGCTCAGGATTTGCAATCGTGCTTTTCGCGCTGAGAGACGTTCCTCAGCGCTTTTCTCTTTAGAGGGGAACATTTGGCTTTGGCCGGAATTCCGCAATGATCCGCTGTCGGCAGTTGGTAAAATTAGTAGATGATCGGAAGCTTCGAGAAATCGGAGGACGCCTCTTCCGTCAGCCGGAGCACGATCAGCGTGCGGTCATCATGGGGAGCAATGCCTACCCCACTGTGGCCGTCAGTGGCAGCGAGGATTTGTTCCGTGATCCGTTGAGCCGAGTCTCCCGGAGAGATGCCTGAAAGAAGAGACGTGAGCCGTTCGGAGCCGAACTCCTCCTGCTCGGCATTCTCCGATTCGAGGATGCCATCCGAGGCGAAGAGAACGACGTCCCCGGGCCGCAAATCTATGGTCATTTCATCGTATTTAGCTTCGGGAAACAGGCCGAGGGGAACGCCCTCCAAGCGGATCTCCTGCACCTGGCCGTCGCGGACCAAGAGGGGATACGGCGCGCCCGCGTTGGCGAGAGTGAGCTTCCGCGTTGGCGCGTCGTAAACGGCGAACAACAAAGCAATGAATCGCGCGTCAAGCCGTGCCCCGTTCAGCCGGCGATTTAGTAGCGCCAGCATGTAAGCGGGATCACGGGCATGGTCGACAACGATCTCGCGAACCGTGCCGATCGCCAAAGAACCATACAGCGCCGCGGCGGCGCCTTTGCCGGAAACATCGCCGAGCGCGAATCCCAGGCGTCCCTGCCCGTAGGGGAGGAAATCGTAAAAGTCGCCACCCAATTCACGCGCCGGAACATAACCAGCAGCCAAATCGAGGCCCGGCACTTCGCGCGCGCCGGTGGGAAGAAGTTGACGCTGAATCTCTCTCGCGGTATCGAGATCGCTGCGCAGCCGGCGCTCGTTCTCCCGCGCTTCTTCATAGAGCCGCGCGTTCTCGAGTGCGATGGCGATATAGGAACCAAGCGTGGAAAGCATGCGCTCATGTTCCGGGGTGAAAGCGTGAGGTTCCGTGCTCTCCAGATCGAGAACACCGATGAGACGGTCCTGGATGAGAAGAGGCACAACAAGTTCCGAACGCGCTTCCACACCGGTTTCGCACCGGATGTACCGGGGATCTTCGGTGACGTCGTTGACGCGAAGGATGCGGCGTTCTCCGGCGGCCGTTCCCGTTAGGCCCTGGTGAAGAGGCAGGCGGAGGCGCACCGGAATTGAATCCTCGTAGCGCATCGCGAAAACGCTCTCCAGCAATTGTGCTTGCTCATTCCAGAGCATGACGCTGAAGACGTGATAGTTGACAATTTTCTTGACGCGTTCGGCGACGCGGCGGAGAAGCTCTTCGCGGTCGAGAATCGAGGTGAGCTCGCGGCTCACCTCGTACAGCAGCATCAGCGTCTTGGCCTGCTCGGGATGGGTGAGGAAAAGACTCTGGGGCACGGGGTCCGCATCGCCCAGAAGGGCGAAAGCACCGAGTTTCGAAAGGTCATCCATGGGCAGGGGCGCTCCGCGGCCAGTCCTCATTTGATGTAACAAATCCCCGAGGGTTTCACAATTCAAATCTCAAAGAATGGGCAGATATTCCATGCCGATTGGCCAAGAGAATATCCTGAAGAAGTGGAACGCGGCGGACCGCCCGGATCGAACGGAAGAAATCAGCGCGCCGCGCTTATTCTGACCACTCCGAGAATCGGACCCAGGGTGAGAGTTCCACGATCAGAATCCTGCTAGCGAAGACACGCCGGAAGAAAACCAGACTCTATTTCACTTCCCAGGTGTCGCCGGCGCGCAGCAGCTTTCCGAGATCGCCGGGACCGCGCTTGGCGATGACCTCGTTGATCTGCTCCTTCATCACGTCTTCGTAGCGCGGCAAGTCATCCCACGCGCGGAAAACGCCGATCGGCGTCGGGAAGCCCGGGCGATGCTCCATGTGCGAGAGCAGGAAGGCGTACGACGGCCGCGGGTGATGCGCATCGTGAACGACGAGGTCGGCCTCGGTGATGCCATTGCCGAGCGGAACCACTTCGATGTCGCCATCGGGTTTCCGGCGGATGCCCTTGTCGCGGTTCTTCCCGAAAACCAGTGGCTTGCCATGTTCGAGCTGGATGACGTGCTCGCTGCGCGTATCTTTTTCGGTTATGGAGAACCACGCGCCGTCATTGAAGATGTTGCAATTCTGCAGAATCTCGATGAACGCGGAACCCTTATGCGCCGCAGCGTGTTTCAAAGTTTCTTTCAGGTGCGCCTGGAAGACGTCGACCGAGCGTGCGACGAAGGTTGACTCCGCCCCGATGGCCAGCGACACGGGGTTAAAGGGCCGGTCGGGCGAGCCATACGGAGTGGACTTGGTCATTTTATGAAATTCCGAGGTCGGGGAGTATTGCCCTTTCGTCAACCCGTAAATGCGGTTGTTGAAAAGAAGAACCTTGATTCCGACGTTGCGGCGGAGCATGTGAATCGTGTGGTTGCCGCCGATGGCAAGCGCGTCACCATCGCCGGTAGCGACCCATACTTCCAGCTCAGGGCGCGCAACTTTGATTCCGGTGGCCACCGCGGGAGCGCGGCCGTGGATGGAGTGGAATCCGTAAGTGTTCATGTAATAAGGGAAGCGACTCGAGCAGCCGATGCCGGACACAACGACGAAGTTCTCGCGCTTGATGCCGAGCTCCGGGAAGACAGCCTGAACGGCGGAAAGGATTGCGTAATCACCGCAGCCCGGGCACCAGCGGACTTCCTGGTCCGTCTGGAAGTCTTTCTTTGTAAGCGGGGGAAGAACCGCTGTCGTCATCGAAGTTTCTCCTAAAATCCCAGCATTTCTTCAAACTTCTGTTCGAGCTCCGCTTGCTTGAAGGGACGTCCCTGGATCTTGTTCAAGCCGTCGGCATCAACGAGGTACTTCGCGCGGAGCACCCACAGGAGCTGGCCCATGTTCAGCTCTGGGACGAGCACTTTCTTGTAGCGCTTGAGAACCTCGCCAACGTTCGAGGGCAGAGGATTCAGATGGCGAAGGTGCAAATGGCCGATCTTGCGGCCCAGGGTGCGCTGTGCCTTGATGGCAGCGGTGATGGAGCCTGCGGTCGAACCCCAGGAAACCACAAGCAGATCGCCTTCGGGATCCCCCTCGGGCAAAACATTCGGAATGTCCTGGGCGATTGCTTCCACCGTTGCGGCACGGATGCGCACCATATTTTC
>Ga0209648_10003719_pt1 | contig 12867 bp, 10 predicted proteins | sample GraSoi2013_115cm_FD_185830 | JGI IMG/M metagenome (GOLD analysis project Ga0209648, IMG submission 185830) | Grasslands soil microbial communities from the Angelo Coastal Reserve, California, USA - Sample 9_17_2013_115cm (SPAdes) (version 2) | ecosystem: Environmental > Terrestrial > Soil >...
GACGCCGCGCGGCGAGGTGTTTGAGGCGCGGCTTGTCGGCGCCGACGGCAAGAAGATCCAGCGCCTCGATATCGGTACCGGAGCCGAAGCGGAAGATTTCAAAAAGGCGATCGAGGCCGCCAGCTTCACGGTCTCCACGGTGGAGGCCAAGCCCGCCCGCCGCAATCCGCAGGCGCCGTTCACCACCTCGACCCTGCAGCAGGAAGCCAGCCGCAAATTGGGCTTTGCGCCGGCGCATACCATGCGGATCGCGCAGCGGCTCTATGAGGGCATCGATATCGGCGGCGAGACCACCGGTCTCATTACCTATATGCGAACCGACGGCGTGCAGATCGACAATTCGGCGATTACCCAGGCCCGCAAGGTGATCGGCGAGGATTACGGCAACGCCTATGTGCCGGACGCGCCGCGCCAGTACCAGGCCAAGGCCAAGAACGCGCAGGAAGCGCACGAAGCCATCCGTCCAACCGATTTGTCGCGCCGCCCGGTCGCGATGCGCCGGCGCCTCGATACCGACCAGGCCCGGCTTTATGAATTGATCTGGATCCGCACCATCGCGAGCCAGATGGAATCGGCCGAACTGGAGCGCACCACTGTTGACATCGCCGCCAAGGCAGGTTCGCGCGTGCTGGAACTGCGCGCCACCGGCCAGGTGATAAAATTCGACGGCTTCCTTGCGCTCTATCAGGAGGGCCGCGACGACGACGGCGACGACGAGGACAGCCGCCGCCTCCCCGCCATGAGCGAGGGCGAGGCGCTGAAGCGCAAGGACCTCGCCGTCACCCAGCATTTTACCGAACCGCCACCGCGCTTTTCCGAAGCTTCGCTGGTGAAGCGCATGGAAGAGCTCGGCATCGGCCGCCCCTCGACCTATGCCTCGATCCTGCAGGTCCTGAAGGACCGCGGCTACGTCAAGCTTGAGAAGAAGCGCCTGCATGGCGAGGACAAGGGCCGCGTCGTCGTCGCGTTCCTGGAGAACTTCTTCGCGCGCTACGTCGAATATGATTTCACCGCCGATCTGGAAGAACAGCTCGACCGCATCTCCAATAACGAAATCTCCTGGCAGCAGGTGCTGCATGATTTCTGGGGCGACTTCATCGGCGCCGTCAACGAGATCAAGGATCTCCGCGTCACCGAGGTGCTGGATGCGCTCGACAACATGCTGGGGCCGCACATCTATGCGCCGCGCGAGGATGGTGGCGATCCCCGGCAGTGCCCGAGCTGCGGTACCGGCAAGCTCAACCTCAAGGCCGGAAAATTCGGCGCCTTCGTCGGCTGCACCAATTATCCGGAATGCCGTTACACCCGCCCACTCGCGGCCGATAGCGAAGCCAGCGCCGATCGCATCCTTGGCAAGGACCCGGTGTCGGATCTCGACGTCGTGGTGAAGGCCGGACGGTTCGGTCCGTATATCCAGCTTGGCGAGCCCAAGGATTATGCGGAAGGCGAAAAGCCGAAGCGCGCCGGCATTCCGAAGAACATGTCGCCCGCCGACATCGACCTCGATCTGGCCCTGAAACTGCTGTCGCTGCCGCGCGAGATCGGCAGGCATCCAGAGACCGGCGAGCCGATCACCGCAGGTCTCGGCCGTTTCGGTCCCTTCGTGCGCCACGAGAAAACCTATGCCAGCCTGGAGGCCGGCGACGAGGTGTTCGATATCGGGCTCAACCGCGCGGTGACGCTGATTGCGGAGAGGATTGCCAAGGGCCCGAGCGGCCGCCGTTTCGGCGCCGATCCGGGAAAACCGTTGGGCGATCATCCGATCCTTGGCGGCGTCGCGGTCAAGAGCGGTCGCTACGGCGCCTATGTCACATCAGGCGGCGTCAACGCCACGATCCCGAGCGACAAGACGCAGGACACCATCACGCTGGAAGAAGCCATCGCACTGATCGACGAGCGCGCGGCGAAGGGTGGCGGTAAGCCAAAGCGGGGCGCCAAGAAAGCCAAGGCGGCGAAACCAGCCAAGGTGGAAGCGGATGCGAAGGCGCCGAAGCCGGTCAAAAAGCCGGCGGCGAAGAAATCCGCGGCAAAGCCCAAATCCGATGCGATCAACAAGGCGCGCGCACCGGTGACGCCGACCGCCAAGACGTCTCCCGCAAAGGCCGCGCCGGCGGCCAAAACGCCTGCGAAGAAAAGCGCAGGCAAGGCCCGCGGGTAACGTGGCGAAACAGCGCGAGCGCGGCTTTCCGGGCCGGGACGCCATTATAGCCTTCGTCCGCGCCCATCCAGGAGAAGTCGGAACCCGCGAGATCGCCCGGGAATTCGGCCTGAAGAATGCGGACCGCGCCGAGCTGAAACGCATCCTTCGAGAGCTGGCCGACGAAGGCGCGATCGAGAAGCGCGGCAAGAAAATAAGCGAGCCGGCTGCGCTGCCGGCGACGGTGATGGCTGATATCACCGGGCGCGACAGCGACGGTGAATTGATCGCGACGCCCACCGAATGGGATGAGGTGGAAAGCGGCGAGCCGCCGAAAATCCGCATCCATGTTCCCAGACGGCCGCAAGCTGGCACCGCCGCCGGTGTCGGCGATCGCGCGCTGCTGCGCATCGAGAAACTGGACGAGAGCGAAGCCGGCGCCTATCGCGGCCGCGTCATCAAGGTGGTCGATCACGCCAAGACCCGCGTGCTCGGAATCTTCCGCAGCCTGCCCGACGGCGGCGGACGGCTTGTTCCGGTCGACAAGAAACAGGCGGGCCGGGAATTGAACATCGCCAAGGCCGACCGCAACGGCGCCGAGGACGGCGATCTCGTCAGCGTCGATCCGGTGCGCTCGCGCGGTTTCGGGCTCGCCTCCGGCAAGGTCAAGGAGCGGTTGGGATCGCTGGCCTCGGAGAAAGCGGTCAGTCTGATCGCCATTCATGCCCACGAAATTCCGCAGGTTTTCTCTCCGGCCGCGTTGCGCGAAGCCGAAGAGGCAAAGCCCGCGACATTGGCCGGGCGTGAGGACTGGCGCGACCTGCCGCTGGTGACGATCGATCCGCCCGACGCCAAGGACCACGACGACGCGGTACATGCGCAAGCCGATCCCGACCCGAACAATAAAGGCGGCTACATCGTCAATGTCGCGATCGCCGATGTCGCGTTCTATGTGCGGCCGGGCTCGGCACTGGACCGCGACGCGCTGACGCGCGGCAATTCGGTGTATTTCCCGGACCGCGTGGTGCCGATGCTGCCCGAACGTATCTCCAACGATCTGTGCTCGCTGGTGCCGGGCGAGCCGCGCGGCGCGCTCGCGGTGCGGATGGTGATCGGCGCCGACGGCCGCAAGCGCTCGCACGGCTTTCATCGCATCCTGATGCGCTCGGCCGCCAGGCTGAATTACGCGCAGGCGCAGGCGGCCATCGACGGCCGGCCGGACGATATCACGGGGCCCCTGCTCGATTCGATCCTGAAACCGCTTTACGACGCCTACGCGGTCGTGAAGCGCGCGCGCGACGAGCGCGATCCGCTCGATCTCGACATTCCCGAGCGCAAGATCCTGCTGAAGCCCGACGGCACGGTGGATCGCGTGATCGTGCCGGAGCGGCTGGACGCACATAAATTGATCGAAGAATTCATGATCCTTGCCAATGTCGCGGCGGCCGAAATGCTTGAAAAGAAGGCGCTGCCGCTTATCTACCGGGTGCACGATGAGCCGACGCTCGAGAAGGTTCATGCCTTACAGGAATTCTTGAAAACCCTCGATCTGCCGTTCGCCAAAAGCGGCGCGTTGCGCCCCTCGCTGTTCAACCGCGTGCTGGCGCAAGTCAAGGGACACGATTCCGAACCGCTGGTGAATGAAGTGGTGTTGCGCTCGCAGGCCCAGGCCGAATACGCCGCCGAAAATTACGGCCACTTCGGCCTCAATTTGCGGCGCTATGCGCATTTCACCTCGCCGATCCGCCGCTACGCCGATCTCGTGGTGCATCGCGCCTTGATCCGGGGCCTCGGCCTTGGCGAAGGCGCGCTGCCGGAAACCGAGACGCCGGAAAGCCTGAGCGAAGTTGCGGCCCAAATCTCCGTCACCGAACGCCGCGCCATGAAGGCCGAGCGCGAAACCGCCGACCGATTGATCGCGCATTTTCTCGCCGACCGCATCGGCGCCACCTTTCAAGGGCGCATCTCCGGCGTCACCCGCGCCGGACTGTTCGTCAAACTGAACGATACCGGCGCCGACGGCCTGATCCCGATCCGCACGCTGGGGAGCGAGTATTTCAATTACGACGAGGCGCGCCATGCGCTGGTCGGATCGCGCAGCGGTGCCAAGCACCGGCTGGGTGATGTTGTCGACGTTCGTCTGGTAGAAGCGGCACCTGTGGCGGGCGCGTTGCGGTTCGAGCTGTTGTCGGAAGGCCGCGTAACCCCGCGCGGCAGAAGGCGCGACCCCGCGCGCGGCGACAGCCCAAGAGTCCAGCCGAACGCACAGGCCAAAGCGCATCCCGGCCGCAGTCCGCGCAAGAAAGATCGCAGGCCCGGCAAGGCCAAGCCCGGCAAATCGAAGAAGGGCAAGTCATGACTGGACAAGGCTTGGAAACCGTAAGCACGCAGCCAAAATTCCAGCGTCAGGAGTCCGCGCCAGCCGCAAAGCGCAACGTCTGGACCGCGCTGAAGCGCGGCTTGCGCGGCCGCTGCCCCCGCTGCGGCCAAGGCAAACTGTTTCGCGCCTTTCTTAAAGTAGCCGATCACTGTTCGGTTTGCAGCCAGGATTTCACGCCGCATCGCGCCGACGATCTGCCGGCCTATCTCGTCATCGTCATTGTTGGCCACATCGTGGTGCCGACGATCCTTTGGATCGAAACCGATTATTCGCCTTCGGTGCCGTTGCAGCTCGCGATCTATCTGCCGTTCACGCTGATCCTATCATTGCTGTTGTTGCAGCCGGTGAAAGGTGCGGTGGTCGGCGTGCAATGGGCGCTGCGCATGCACGGATTTGACGAGAATGCCCCTGGCGAGATTTCGCCGGGCTAGCTAACAAAAAACGAAATCAGCGGGGATGGAATGACCGAAGCTGCCCGGGCCGGAAAAGAAGAAAAAGAGGCCGACCACCACCCTTATTACCGGCCCAAGGACGCCGCCACGCTGATCCTGGTCGACCGCACCGCCACCATCCCGAAAGTTCTGGTCGGCAAACGCCACGACAAGGTGGTGTTCATGCCCGGCAAATTCGTCTTTCCCGGCGGCCGGGTCGACAAGTCCGACAACCGCGTCCCGATGGCAGCGCCAATTCCGAAAGAACTTGAAGCCAATCTCTTGAAGGGCAGTCCCAAGATCACGCCGTCGCGCGCGCGATCACTGGCGATCGCCGCGATCCGCGAGGCCTGCGAAGAAACCGGTCTCTGCCTGGGGCGCAAGAGCGATGGCGCCGCCCCGGCACTGGAAGGCGCATGGAAACCGTTTGCCGAGGCAGGCCTTTTGCCCGACCCGTCCGGACTGTTCTTGATTGCCCGCGCCATTACTCCGCCTGGCCGCGTGCGGCGCTTCGACACCAGGTTCTTTACGGCCGACGCGTCAACCATCGCCCATCGCGTCGAGGGCGTGATCCATGCCGAAGCCGAACTGGTGGAATTGGTCTGGGTCGAGATCGGATCGAAGCCGCTGGCCGACCTGCATGCCATGACCAGGAATGTCTTGGGCGAACTCGAAAAGCGCCTCGCCACCGGACCGTTGAGCCACAATGCGGCCGTGCCGTTTTTCCATTTCTACGGCGGCAGGATGCACAAGGATATTTTGGGCGGGAGTGCGTAAGCGCCTTCGTCATTGCGTGGCGCGCGAAGCGCGAGCCCGGAATGACGGCGGCTAATTGATTCAACCCCCAAAACGACTCTAAATCGAAATAATCTTCTAGCGCGCGGATGATGTGTTTGCCGCACCGCCCCCTTATGTCCTGGCAAAGATAACCCAACACGGGATCAGCAATGGCAAAACGTCAGTTGCGGCTTGGCGCATTCATGCGGCCGGTCAGCATTCATACCGGGGCGTGGCGCTATCCCGGCGCATGGCCGGATGCCAATTTCAACTTCGCGCATATCAAGCACCTGATCCAGAAACTCGAGAGCGGAAAGTTCGACGCCTTCTTCATGGCCGATCATCTGGCCGTGCTGAACATGCCGATATCAGCGCTGAAGCGCAGCCACACCATCACTTCGTTCGAACCGTTCACACTGTTGTCGGCTTTATCAGCCGTCACCGAACATATCGGCCTGGTCGCGACGGGTTCGACCACCTTTGACGAGCCCTATCACGTCGCCCGCCGCTTTGCTTCGCTGGATCACATCAGCGGCGGCCGCGCGGGATGGAACATCGTCACCACTTCCAACCCCGACGCGGCGCTGAATTTCGGGTTCGATGATCACATGGAGCACGCCGAGCGCTACAAGCGCGCGCGCGAATTTTACGACGTGGTCACGGGCCTGTGGGATTCTTTTGCCGACGACGCCTTCGTGCGTGACGTCGAAGCCGGCCTCTATTTCGATCCCGCCAGGATGCACGTGCTCAATCACAAGGGAAAATATCTTTCCGTGCGCGGTCCGCTCAATATCGCCCGCCCGGTGCAGGGCTGGCCGGTGATCGTGCAGGCCGGCGCCTCGGAAGACGGCAAGCAGCTGGCGGCGGAGACCGCGGAGGCCGTATTCACCGGCGGCGGCAGTCTTGCCGACGGGCAAAAGCTCTATGCCGACATCAAGGGCCGAATGGACAAGCTCGGGCGCAACCGCGAGCACCTGAAAATCCTGCCCGGCGCCTTCGTCGTGGTCGGCGACAGCGTCGAGGAAGCGAAAGAAAAGCGCGCCCTGCTCGACAGCAAGGTTGATTACGACAGCGCGATTGCTTCCCTCTCGGTGATCCTCGGCACCGATGCGTCCGGTTTCGATCCCGATGGGCAGTTGCCGCCGATCCCGGAAACCAATGCCTCAAAGAGCGGCCGTCAGCGCCTGGTGGACCTCGCCGCGCGCGACAAGCTCACCGTCCGCCAGCTCGCGCAGCGCGTCGGCGGTTACGGCGGCCTTTCGTTCGTCGGCACACCCAAAACGATCGCCGACCAGATGGAGGAGTGGCTGACGAGCTACGGCAGCGATGGTTTTAATATCATGTTCCCATTCCTGCCCGCAGGCCTCGACGACTTTGTCGACAAGGTGGTGCCGGAACTGCAAAGGCGCGGGATTTTCCGCACGCAGTATGAAGGCAAGACCTTGCGGGAAAATCTCGGCTTGCCGCGGCCGAAAAACCGCTTCTTTGAGGGCTAGCGCGCCTTCCGAAACCTGTCGCCCTGTCGCGGGGACACCGCCGTCTAGGCAGGAAGATGCGCCCGGAGGAAGGAGCGTATCTGGCGTACCGCCAGGGGTATCCGCTCCTTGGGCTCCTTCCAGGGGAACATGCTCACTTCAGCCTTCGGCGCGAGCATTGCGGCCTCCATGGCAACGGCATACGGATGCGCCGGGATATCATCCGGCAGGATCAGCACCGGCGTCTGGCAACTTCGCACGAAATCACGCGTCACGGTGAAGACGAAGTCTGGATTGGTGCGGTACATCCTGGTCAGGAATTTGTCGACCATCTCAATCGTGATGTCGGGCCGCCGGGCGATCAGCGCGGGGCCCCAGCCCTTCATATTGTTTTCGTAGAAAAGGTCGCGCATCTCCGGACGCGATCCGCTGGGCTGCGCCAGCACGGCCGCAACGATGCGATCAGGCGCGCGCCGCAACAGGTTCCAGATCATGGGGCCGCCAATGCAGAATCCCAACACCATGAACTTGTCGATGCCCAAATGATCCATCAGGCCGAGGTGGTCATCGGTGAATGCGTCCCATGGCCGGTCGACTTCGAGTGGGCCGGAGGACTGGCCGGCATTGGCGTTGCGCAGGTCCGAGGAGATGCATCGATGCTCTGCCTTGAACTCCTCCATCGGGTTGAAGGGCGAACTGTTGCCGGTCAGGCCTGAGATCGTCGAGTTCAGTCCCCCGCCGGCAATGATCAACAGCGGGAAGCCGGAACCGGCCTCCTCGAAGTGGATACGAACAGCGCCTTTTTCGAAAGTGCCCATGGCAGCTCCTCCTTGCCCGGTCTGCTGAGCAAGCGCGTGCCCGCGGTTGCCACCGCCGTCGCCGCGACACCCGTTGCCAGGATGGTGCGTCTGATTGGATCCATCGCCTGCGTGCTGCCCGGTGCTTGGCTTAGAAGCTGCCTGCCGCTCGAAGCGCCAAAGTGCAGAAGCGCGAAGTTTTCCGCAAGGAATATGAGGGCACGCCCCCGCGAGAGGATTTCGGCCTGCCGCGGCCAAAAACCGCTTCTTTGAGGGCTGATGACCTGAAAATACGCCGGTTCTTGCCTTCAAAACCTTGACATTGGGCCGTCAGAAGTTACGTTGCGCCGCAAATGCGGGCCTGATGGGCCGGCGCCAGATTCCCTGATATTTTGAGGTCCTGAACATGGCCAAAGCGGTCACCATCAAGGTCAAGCTCGTTTCCTCGGCGGATACCGGTTTCTACTACGTCGCCAAGAAGAATTCGCGCACCATGACCGACAAGCTCGTGAAGAAGAAATACGATCCGGTCGCGCGCAAGCACGTCGAATTCCGCGAGTCCAAGATCAAGTAGGTTTTCCGGCGCTTTCGGTTTGAACGGGGCCTTCGGGTCCCGTTTTTGATTCCGCAGGCTTCGCGCAACGCGATCTACGCTGCCCTCACCAACGGCGGCTCCGTCGGCCGCACCAGCGCAAACGCGACCTTGATGATTCCGCCCGCAAGCCCCAGAGGGCAACGCCGATCCGCCAAGCCATCGGGTAGGAGCCGAGCGTGCCCGCGCCGTTTCGCGGGATATGAGGACCGGCAATAGTGAAGCGCAGTGCGCGACAGCAACGCAGTTTACGCCGCTTGCGCCACCACGCGATTGCGGCCGTCGTGCTTGGCGCGGTAGAGCGCGGTGTCGGCGCGCTTGAGCACATCGCCGACCGCCTCACCCTTGAGCTCCAGGGTCGAGAGCCCGATCGAGATCGTGACCTCGATGCGTTTTGTCCCTTTGTTGACCGTGAAGGGCTCGCCCGCGATCGAGCGGCGCAGCCGTTCCGCCACCATGCCCGCGACATGCAGGTCGGTCTCCGGCATCACGATGACGAATTCCTCGCCGCCATAGCGGCAGGCGAGATCGATGCCGCGGATCGACTTGCGCACCCGCACTGCGAATTCGCGCAGCACGTCGTCGCCGGCATCGTGGCCGTAAGTGTCGTTGATCGATTTGAAAAAATCGATGTCGAGCATCATCAGCGCCAGGGGCTTGCCGCGGGCCGCCGCCTGCTCGGCCAGCGTTCCCAGATGGCTTTCCATGTAACGGCGGTTATGCAGGCCGGTCAGCGCGTCGGTGATCGCCATTTCGATCGAATTCTGCACGTTGTCGCGCAGGTGATCGGTGTAGCGGCGCTTGCGAATTTGCGTACGCGCGCGCGCCAGCAACTCGTTCTTGTCGACCGGACGCAGCAGATAATCGTTGACGCCGATTTCCAGCCCGCGCAGCAGCCGGGCGTTGTTGTCGGCATCCGCGATGGCGAGAATTGGCACCTGCCGGGTGCGCTCCAGCGAGCGGGCCTGGCTGCACAGCCGCAAGCCGTCGAAATTATCGAGGCCGAGCGAGACGATCAGTAGATCGTAATTGCCGTCGGCGGCATGAAACACCGCTTCCGCCGGGTTTGTTTCGACGTCGACGGTGTGCTCGGTGCCCAATACCGGCGCCAGCCGCTCATAGGATGACGGCCGGTCGTCGACCAGGAGGATGCGCCCGCCCTTTCCGTTGTCGGCCACCGCGCTGCGTTCCGGCGCCTGCACGCCGATCTCAAGCGAGGTGATGGCGCGCATGCGCAGCTCATCGGTCATCATCTTCAGCCGCGTCAGCGAGCGTACCCGCGCAATCAGCACGATGTCGGACACCGGCTTGGTCAGGAAATCGTCGGCCCCGGCCTCAAGGCCACGCACGCGATCGGCCGGGCTATCCAGCGCGGTGATCATGACCACCGGAATGAAATGTGTTGCCGGGTTCGACTTCAGCCGGCGGCAAACCTCGAAACCGTCGATATCGGGCATCATCACGTCGAGCAGGAAGATGTCGCATTCGGCGCGCGCGCAGATGGCAAGCGCCTCGGCGCCGTTGGCGGCGGTCAGGACATCGAAGTACTCGGCCGACAGCCGCGCTTCCAAAAGCTTGACGTTGGCTGGGACGTCGTCGACGACCAGAATACGCGCGGACATCGAAAACTCCCTACCCGATAAATCGTCGAACGGTTTCAATAAATTTGCCGACCGAGATCGGCTTGGACAAATAGGCCTCGCAGCCGCCCTCGCGGATACGCTCTTCGTCGCCCTTCATCGCAAACGCGGTGACGGCGACCACCGGAATTGCGCGCAACTCCGGATCGTCCTTGATCCAGCGCGTCACTTCGAGGCCGGACACCTGGGGAAGCTGAATATCCATCAGGATCAGATCGGGACGAAGCTTGCGGACGAGATCAAGCGCCTCGAAACCGTTGCTGGTACCGGAGGTCTGATAGCCATGCGCCTCCAGCAGATCGCGAAAGAGCTTCATATTGAGCTCGTTGTCCTCCACGATCAGGACGGTTTTTGCCATCCCGCCCCTCCAATCCCAGACGAAGAAACCCACCTATGAGGTGAGCGATTAAGACCGCGACGCCCCAAAATGCGCTCAAAAGCGAAGCCGCAGTTTGCGCCGGAATTTGCTCTATCCCGTTAAGACAGAGCATCATCTACTCGCCTACCGGTTTCCACTTGCTTGAACAGGTTCCAGAGACTCGGGCATGATGGTTCCAAAATAGAGACCATAAGTTACGGAAAGGCAAACATCAGCAATGACAAAGCGCACTCATAACCCCCGCGAAGTAGCTGAAATCGTGGCGGTTCAAGCGCTTTCCTTCGTCGCCGGCGACCCCGAGCGCCTCGGCCTGTTCCTGGCCGAAAGCGGGATCGGCCCGGAGACGTTGCGCTCGGCCGCCGCCGATCCGCATTTTCTCGCCAGCGTGCTGGATTTCATCCTGCGCGATGACGCGACCGTAACCGCCTTCGCGGCGGCTTCCGAACTCGATCCCGCGACCATCGCGGCCGCGCGCGAAGTGCTGGACGAAGACCCTTCCGAGCCCGACGTGCCGTGAACACGACCTCACCAGAATCCGACGGGCCGACCTGCTTTTGCCGGGATTGCCTTGGTGATCTGGACATCACGGCCAGGCGATGCGGCGAATGCGGCTCGCCGCGACTCGTTCGTCACCGTGCCTTGCCCACGCTCACCCTCGCCCACATCGATTGCGATGCGTTCTACGCAACCGTTGAGAAGCGCGACAATCCGGAACTCGCCGACAAGCCGGTCATCATCGGCGGCGGCAAGCGCGGTGTGGTCGCGGCCGCCTGCTACATCTCGCGCACCTTCGGCGTGCGCTCAGCCATGCCGATGTTCAAGGCGCTGGCGCTGTGCCCGTCCGCGATCGTGATCCGCCCCGACATGGCGAAATATGTCCGGGTCGGCCGCGAGGTGCGCCATGCCATGCAGGCGCTGACGCCGCTGGTCGAGCCGCTTTCGATCGACGAGGCGTTTCTGGATCTCGGCGGCACCCAGCGCGTTCACGGCATGATCCCCGCGAAGGTGTTGGCGCGCTTCGCCCGCGAGGTCGAGCGCGATATCGGCATCACGGTTTCCGTCGGGCTGTCCTGCAACAAATTCCTCGCCAAGATCGCATCCGACATGGACAAGCCGCGCGGCTTTGCCGCGCTCGATCAGGAGCAAGCCCGCGCCATGCTGGCGGACAAGCCGGTCGGATTCATTTTCGGCGTTGGACCTGCAACGCAAGAGCGGCTGTCGCAGCGCGGCTTTCGCACCATCGCGGATTTGCAGCGCGCCGACGAAATCGAATTGATGAAGCAGTTCTCGACCGAGGGCCGCAGGCTGTGGCGGCTGGCGCGCGGCATCGACGATCGCCGCGTCGTGCCCGATCGCGGCGCCAAGACCATCTCCAGCGAGACCACCTTCGAGACTGACATCCGCGATTTTGCGACGCTTGAAAGGATGCTGTGGCGGCAGTCGGAAAAGGTCTCGTCGCGGCTCAAGAACGGCGATCTTGCGGGGTTGACCATTACGCTGAAACTGAAGACCGCCGATTTCAGGCAGCGCACCCGCTCGCAATCGATTCACGCCCCGACGCAGCTGGCGGCGAAAATCTTTGCGGTTAGCCGCGAGATGCTGGCGAAGGAAATCGACGGCACCGCCTTCCGCCTGATGGGTACTGGTGTCAGCGCACTGCGCCCGGGATCGCAGGCCGACGACACCGACATGCTCGACCGCCGCTCGGCCCATGCCGAGCGCGCGATAGACGACCTGCGCAAGCGATTCGGCCAGGCCGCTGTCATCAGGGGCATCGCCTATGACGGGCCGGAGAAGGCGCAAGAATGAACGTCATCCCCGAATGAGCGCGCTTTGCGCTCACTCGGGAGGTGCGAGCTCTTGCGAGCCTCGAAGGATGCACGGCAAAAGTCGAGCTGTAGGGTGGGCAAAGCCAACGGGTCGCGCGAACGCGCGCCCGATGATAAACTCCGCGTGCCCACCAACATCTACAAGCAAAAAAGGTGGGCACGGCGCAAGCGCGCCTTTGCCCACCTACAACTCAGAGTGACGGCTTCCGCTTCACTTGCACGGCTTGGAATCCTTGACGTCGAACTTTCCCAGCGCGCCGGAAATGACGAAATCGTTGTAATCGAGCACCAGCGCCCGCGAGACGCCGTTCTCGAACAATTCGAACGACATCGCGTAGACCGGCGTCTGCTCGCCGTCCTTGGCCTTGGCGTCGCGGTCGTAATAGCTCACCGTGACCGGCCAGCGCGTCAGCGATTTCATCACATCGCT
>Ga0209648_10003720_pt1 | contig 12861 bp, 9 predicted proteins | sample GraSoi2013_115cm_FD_185830 | JGI IMG/M metagenome (GOLD analysis project Ga0209648, IMG submission 185830) | Grasslands soil microbial communities from the Angelo Coastal Reserve, California, USA - Sample 9_17_2013_115cm (SPAdes) (version 2) | ecosystem: Environmental > Terrestrial > Soil >...
AATTATCCGCCCAGTATTTAAGGTTAAGACCGGATTGTGAAGGGGTTCGGCATCCGTTGCGGTTCCTCACGGGCCAAGTTTTCCTCTTGCCAGCGAAGGTAAGTTGAGCTGACAGATGCGTTCGAGGGGACGTAGGCCTTCGCCGGTTCCGGGCCCTGAGAATTCTGGGACTCCAACGGCGGTAGCCTCTCAAGCGGAGTCAACATGGGTAATCCCAATCAACCGTGGCCTTGGTTCGCGATCCTGGTCAGAGCAAGCAGAGAGAAGACAGCGAACTTGCTGCTGGAAAATGCAGGTTACGAGTGCTTTTTGCCCATCAGCAAATACATGCGGCGCTGGTCGGATCGCATGAAGGAAGTCGAAGTGCCGTTGTTCCCTGGATATCTCTTCTGCCGGATGAATCCGCACAATCGCTTGCCGGTACTAATGACACCGGGGGTCATACAGATCGTGGGGGTCGGCAAAACACCAATTCCTGTCGGAGAAGAGGAGATTGCTGCCATCCAGCGCGCGGAAAAGAGCGGTCTTTCGACAATGCCTTGGCCGTACCTGGAAGTCGGCCATGTCGCCCGGATCGAGGATGGGCCTCTGCGGGGTATGACCGGAATCGTAATCAAAATCAAGTCGGGATTGAAGCTCGTGCTATCCGTTAGTTTGTTGCAGCGCTCGGTTGCTGTAGAAATTGATCGTAGCTGGATCGGTGCAGCATACCCTGTGAGGCCAACTGCAAATCAGACAGCGTCTAGGCCTGCGAGCCCTCAGCCTCTTTTGCAGCAGCCCAGTGTTTAGCCACACTTGGCATTCCCGCGCCCGTGCTATCTACACTATGCAAAATAGAAGAGTTGTGGATCTACCCAGTCCCAGTTTTCTCCAGCCAGTTCTCTGTGGTGTTGAAGTGGTGGTCTTGAGACATCGCTAATCGCGGCCCGGACCGTTTCGTCCCGGATGGCCACGAGCTATCGACCGGTCCTGCGGCTGATGAGTTCTCGGTTCTGAGAAGTTTCCAGCAAAAAAAGAGAAAGTCATGCATCTCCTTATATTTGCCGCCGCGCTTCTAGTATCGGTAGCCTTTACGCGATTGGTCCGCGATGTTTCCATCGCTCGCGGATGGGTTTCTATTCCGAGTTCGGATCGTCATGTTCATACTCGTCCGATACCGCGGCTGGGTGGAGTTGCTATTTTCCTGACACTCTGGTGCATGGTGTTGCTGGCATATTGGCTGCCAGGGCATTTCGGCACCCGCGAATTTCTGTTGCCGCATTTCACTTTGAAGATACTAGGACCCGCAACCATCATCTTCCTGCTTGGTCTGATCGACGATTTTTGCGCAGTGAGCGCGTACGTGAAGTTTGCGGTGCAGGCGGGTGCAGCCGTGCTTTTGTTTTGCAATGGTCTTGGAATCTCGCAGTTGTCGATCCTTGCGGGTCACCCCCATTGGGGATGGCTGGTCGGACTTCCGCTGACAATTCTTTGGGTTCTGTGGATCACCAATGCTTTCAATTTAATTGATGGCCTTGATGGACTGGCGGCAGGATCGGCGCTGTTCTCAAGCCTAGTGACTTGTATAGTGGCGATCTTGTTCCACGGTGAAGGGGTTCTCTTTCTGACGCTTGCTCTGGCGGGCGCAATCGCCGGATTTCTCCGGTATAACTTCAATCCAGCCTCGATATTCCTCGGCGACTCTGGCAGTCTGCTGATCGGGTTCCTGCTCAGCGCAATCGCTCTCGCGGGATCACAAAAATCTTCGATCATAGTAGCTGTTGCGATCCCCATCGTTTCTCTTGGACTCCCGATTTTGGAGGTCGCCGTCGCGGTGATCCGGCGGTTCTTGAGCGGCAAACGGTTATTCGACCCTGATCGTGAGCATATTCACCACAAGTTACTCGGTCGGGGTATTTCCCATAGGCAAGCCGTCTTGGCGCTTTATGGCGTAAGCGCGTGCTTTGGCCTATTCAGTCTCCTTCTACTTAATCCAGGCGGTGCCGCAGCTGCAGCGGTGCTGGTGGTGGTTGGGATTGGCGTCTTGATCGGCGTCCAACAGTTACGCTATCACGAGTTTTTGGAGTTGGGCCGCGTGGCCAACCGCACCCTGAATCAACGTCACGTGATCGCCAATGACATAAGCATTCGCCGGGCCGCAGACGCTCTGGAATCATGCACTAGCCTCCCCCAATTCTGCCAGATATTGCGGCAGTGTCTTAAACCCATTGGATTCGATGGTTTCGGCCTGTACTTATCGTCAGAATTGCCAGCCGAGGTTGAGCTTTGTCCATTCAACCAGGTCGGCAGGTCCAAACTTCAATTCTTTTGGGATCAGTCACCGACATCATCAGAAACAAATTGGAGTTTCACTTTCAGCCTGATGAAACACAACGGAGAGCAGCTGGGCGGTTTCACACTGTATCGAAAGAACACGGCATCACCTCTTTGGATGGATCTCGATGTTTTCACGGCGACTGAATTCTCCAGTGCAGTTGCGATCGTTGTGGAGAAAATGCAGAGTTCCTGGTTTGTTAAGTCGCAAAAAGAACGGAGTCCGATACTTGCATTCGAAACAACCGGTCCAGTGATAGCTTCGAGGGTACATCAATCCATAGCGGTTCCAAGCTCTGGCTAAAGCTCAAAATCAATGTCCGTTACGACAAATGAGGACCGCCCATCATGAACATGCAACGAGGTGCGCGGGCATCACCGAACTGGCAGCGGAACACTCGACTCGGTTTGGCTGGTCTGGCCGGCACCAGGTGGATTCGCGCGGTTAGATTGATGATGGTCACGAGAGTTGTCCCGGTCGGCCTGGCAGTTTTCTTCCTAATCAGCGGTGCTGTTGCGCAAGCATCCTCGTCGCCTGAGTTGGATGAGCTGAAGGAGAAGTGCGGCAGCCAGGTACGCTCCACCTACCTGCTGGGACCTGATGACCAGCTGGAGATTTCCGGGCCTGAATTGAGTGAGCTGACCAACAAGCCAGTCCGCATTGACGGCGATGGCGACATACAGGCGCCGCTAGTGGGACGCGTCCATGTGTCCGGGCTGACCGTGCAGCAGACTGAGCAAGAGCTCAACAAACTTCTGAGCACCTACATTCGTCATCCGCAAGTTGTTGTAAGCGTCGCGGAAGTGCGCAGTCAGCCGGTCTCTATCCTAGGCGCAGTAAACGCGCCGGGTGTTCACCAGGTGCAGGGACGCAAGACGTTGCTAGAGATGCTAGCACTAGCTGGCGGGATCCGGTCGGACGCCGGGTACAGCGTCCGTATCACCCGGCAACTGGAGTGGGGCTGCATCCCGCTGCCTGGAGCGGAGGTTGATGCTTCGTGGCGGTTCAGCGTGGCGCAGCTCAACTTGAAGAAAATCCTTGAGGCCAAAGACCCCGAGGAGAACATCCAAATCTTCCCGCATGATGTTATCTCCATTCCGAAAGCCGAAATGGTGTATGTGATCGGAGAGGTAAGGCGCTCAGGTGGATTCGTTCTAGGCGAACACCAGTCCATCTCCGTACTACAAGCGCTCTCGCTTGCTGAGGGCCTCAGCACAACTGCTGACGCGGGGCATGCCAGGATCCTGCGGCTAAAGCAGGAAGCCGATCAGCGCGAAGAGGTATCAGTAAATGTTAAGGATGTTCTTACCGGAAAGAAACCAGACGTCCCACTCCAGGGCAATGACATTCTGTTCATTCCCGGCAGCACGGGTAAGAAGGCGGCTTTCCGTGCTATCGAAGCGGCTATTCAAACGGGAACAGGCTTAGCTATCTGGCGCACGCCTTGAAGGTCACATAATGCAACCTTCTCAATTTCCTATCGAAAAAGCGAAGCGTCGCCCGAACGGTCTCAACGCGAAGGCCAAGCAGCGCCCCGTACTGTATGCCTATCTGGACTCGCCAGCGACGGAAGGCGCGGCGACCCCCTGCTACGACAGTCTATTGGAGTACTGGCGCGTTCTGGTTCATCACAAGATGACCCTGCTGGCCTTTGGCGTTTTCGGACTTTTTGCGGCCATCCTGGTCAGCTTTGTGCAGACACCAACTTATCGCGTCAGGACTTCGCTTGAGATTCAGAGCACGAACTTCGTAGAAATAAAGGGCGGCGATCCCACTGGGTCAACCGGGGGCTATGCAAATCCGGAGTCGTACGTCGAGACGCAAGTCAAGCGTTTGCAGAGCGAGTCCCTGCTCGAGCGTGTGATCGACAAGTTAAAGCTCCACAAAGAGCGACCTGCAACCGGTTGGCGAGGCTTCGCATCGCGCGTGCAGCGCTTTTTCGAACTGTCAAAAACGCCGCATCTTCCGGAAAAGGAGGAATTGATCCGGCAGATACAACGTAATCTCACCGTGCGCGCATCCGGCAACTCGCGTCTGTTGGAAATTCTGTATGAATCGCCCGATCCCAAATTAGCAGCGGAGTTCACGAACACACTGGTCAGCGAATTCGTCGAACTCAGCCAAGAAGAGAGGTGGAAATCGGCGCAAGGCACTGCCGAATTCCTGACGAATCATCTCGACCAAATGAAAGCTCAACTGGAAGCTTCGGAGACGCAACTCCAAGAGTACGCGCGCACTTCCAGACTTTCGATCACTGCTGAGAAGGAAAATCCGGCAGAGAATCGGTTAAAAGAATTATTAGACGAGCTCTCCAAGGCTGAGGCCGACCGAATTGCTAAGCAGGCGAAATTCGAGGAAGCCCAGAGCAGGCCGGTGGATTCTTTGCCAGAGATGTTGGAAGACCCGACGATGCGTGAGTATCGCCAGAAGCTGACGGAATTGCAGCGGCAATACGCCGAACTCGGCGCAACCCTGACGCCAGAGCACTACAAAGTGCAGCGCGTACAAGCGCAGATCAATGAATTGAAGTCCGAGATGCAGAAGGAACGGAGCAATGTGCTGCGGCGCATCGGCAACGAATACACGGCCGCGGTCCGTCGTGAACGACTGTTGGCGGAGGAACATGGCAGTCAGGAGAAAGTGGTGGCGGATCAGTCCAGCAAGGCCATCCATTACGACACCCTTAGGCGCGACGTGGACTCCAACCGGCGGCTCTATGAAGTGATGCTGCAGAGGGTGAAAGAAGCCAGCTTGGCTACCGCGATGCGCGACAGCAATGTCCTCGTCGTTGACCGCGCCAAACCCCCGCTACTGCCGTATCGACCCAGTCTCCCGATGAACTCTGCCATTGGCCTGTTCGGCGGTGTTTTTCTGGGCTTTGGCTTCGTAATACTCCGAGACCGGATCGACCGCAGGATCAACGCCCCAGGCGATGCGCAAGTCTATTTAGATTTGCCGGAGTTGGGTGTCATACCTTTGGACGAGGCCGCTGTCTCCTGGCAAATCTCTAACGGCCTGCAGCCGCATCGCTCTGCCTCCTCCCTTCCTCCCAAGAGCGCCGTGACGTCCTCGCTATGCGATTGTCCCGAACTAGCCACCTGGAAGCGCAAGCCTTCTTTGCTCGCTGAATGCGCCCGCACCACCCTGATTTCTATTCTTTTGCCTAGCCAGAATGGCGACTGCCCACGCGTGGTGGTCCTGACGAGTCCAAGCCCGGGTGACGGCAAGACAACCGTGGCTTGCAATCTCAGTATCGCGATGGCGGAGATCGGTCGCAAGGTGCTCTTGATCGACGGCGATCTGCGCCGCCCGAGACTGCATAAGGTTTTTGGAGTGGCGAACAGCTGGGGTCTGAGTGACGTGCTGTGGGCAGACAACCCGCTTGAAACCGTTCCCATCTCACACCTGGTTCGCGAGACCGAAGTCTCCGGTCTTTCCCTTTTGCCTGGGGGCAGTTGCGGCGTAACCCCCTCGAATCTTTTTTATTCTCCGCGCATGTCAAGGCTTTTGGGGCGTCTGCGGGCGGAGTTTGACATGATTATGATTGACGCAACCCCGATGATCCATCTCGCCGATGCCCGCGTGTTGGGCCGCCTCGCTGATGGCGTCATTTTGGTGGTCCGCGCCGGGCAAACTACAACCGACAGCGCGCTGTTCGCCAGTCAGCGTTTTGCCGAAGACGGGACGCGCGTGCTTGGCACCGTTCTAAACAGCTGGGATCCAAAGACCAGCCGAGGTTACGGCTACGGAAGTTACAGGGACTACCAGGCGTATGTCGGACAGTAGGTCAAGAAAGTGAGCTCCGCGGTTCGCTCGGCCAGCTGTCTCCGAAGAAAGCGGAGGTCATTGACGCCTCCTACGCAATTCGGACAGGACTTGCGACTATCGCTCTTTGCACTAGCGCTTTTTTCAGGAAACAATCCAAATGCCTTCGTCTATTTTCGATTCTAAGTACACAGCCCTGGCCTACGCGAAGGTCTTGGTCGGGATTTGCGCGATCCTCATGATTGCCGTCGAGATAACCTCCGTCTATCTCCTCAAGCATGATTCGGCCACCTATGCACGGATTTCTCGGCAATACGACGAAGCCGCTAAAATGCACCCTGCTAGGCCGGGCGACCCCCCATCTGTGCTGATGGTGGGCAATTCCTTACTCCTGCATGGAGTCGAACTGGATCGCTTGCAGGCGTTGACTTCCTCCCGTATGCGTATCTATCCCATTTTCCTGGAGGCTACCGGCTACTATGACTGGCTGTACGGACTGCGGCGGCTGTTCCGTCAGGGGGCAAGACCGCAGGTGGTTGTCGTCGGTGTCGGTGTGAATTACTTTCTCGAGAATGGAGTGCGTCAGGATTATGCTCCCATGTTGTTCTTTGACGCCCGAGACGCCCTCGCCGTGGCTTCAGATCTACATCTAGATCGCACGGCAACAAGCAATCTCTTGCTTGCACATTCGAGCACCTTCTGGGATACGCGCAGCGCCATTCGAACTCAGGTACTTGGCCACGTGGTTCCCCATCTTGAAGATCTTTTCTTGCTCGTACATCCGAGGCCGGGCATTCCGGAGGGTCGGGCGTTTGAAGAGATCGCGATTCCCCGCTTGCAAAGGATGCATGAGCTATGTGAAGCACACGGAGCCAAACTGATTCTTCTGGTCCCGCCGACTCTATCTTCGGAAAGTGCGGTCAACCAAATGGCCTATGCTGCGCACAAGGTTGGAGTGGATATTTCGGTGCCGATTGATCCAGCGGCGCTTTCGGCAAAGTTTTACCAGAGGGATGGAATGCATCTCAATCCCGAGGGCGCAGTGCTTTTCACATCAGCGCTCGCAAAGGATCTTCCCGAGAGGGTCGTGACTCACGACACGCTAGCCTCCCGCGTCGTCCGATGAATACCCTCACCTCTAACTGCCAGCGGGTAGATTGCTGACCGTGAGCGGTGAAGCCTCAAGCGTGCTCGCCGTGCAGCAGAGTCAACGTTCCTCATTACGTGCGGATTTCAGTTGGATGTTCGTAGGCAACGCGATTTACGCCGGCTGCCAGTTTGCGGTGTTGATGCTGTTGGCTAAGTTACTTTGGCCGGAATTGGTTGGAGAATACGCTTTAGGTCTCGCCATCGTTTACCCCGTCATCGCGCTCATGAGCTTTCAGCTTCGAGCGGTTTTGGCCTCCGATATTTACCGGCAGACCCACTTCGGCCATTACCTTAGCCTCAGGCTGCTCACGACTGCTCTGGCACTGATGATCGTCTTCGCGATCACGCGGGTCCTGGGATATCAGTTGGAACTCACAGCCGTAGTTGTCATGGTGGGTGTGGCACAGGCCATCGAGACCGTAAGCGATATCTACTATGCCCGGCTGCAACTTTGCGACAACATGCTTGGAATCTCGAAGTCATTGATCGCACGAGCCGTGCTGTCGGTGATCGGACTGACGGTCGGAATCTATATCGGCAGAAACCTCTTATGGGGAATAGCGGGAATCATGCTCGCGCGTGCAACAGTTCTTTTTGGTTACGACATTCGCGAGCGTACCCACGGTTTGAATAGCCAATCCAACGAGTTTCGACACGAAACGCTGAGGCCGCTCTTCAGTCTAAAGGCGCAACGGGAATTGCTGTCGTTCAGTTTCCCTCTCGGGATTCTAACTTTGTTAGTGACACTTAATTCTAGTATTCCCAGCTATTTTATTAAGCACGCGCTCGGCGAACGAGCCCTAGGTATTTTCTCGGCGATCGGATTCGTGGTCTCGGTAGGGAGCTTAGCGGCGGTTTCGCTTGGGCAGTCTGCATTCACCCGCCTAGCCAGAGCATATGCCACGGATAATACTGGAGAATTCTGGTCACTGATCGGCATCCTCCTCGCTTTAGGAGCCACTGTGGGGATATGCGGAATGATTGTGTCCAAAATCGCGGGACGCGAGATCCTTACGATCCTGTTCCGACCTGAATACGCCGAGCAAGCAGACCTTCTTCCCTGGATCATGGTGGCCGGAGGTATGGGATATATGGCCCAGTTCTTAGGAATCGGTATGACGGCGGCCAGAAATTATAAGCCACAGATCGCGCTTCTTATTCTGGTCAGTTTAAGCCTCTCGGTAGCCAGCTATTTGTTGGTTGCTAGACAAGGGCTCCTTGGGGCTATTTTCGCAATGTCGATCGGCTCGTTTGTGCAGGTTGCCGGAGGTGCTGTCATTTTATTCACTGGCCTGCGCAGGCGCAGTGGTGTGTACGCCAAAAGTGTTGGAACCGCTGAAACATCAGCATAGCGATGGCCACAGAATGCCGATTCGATAGATCGCCGCAGCGCTCGCTGCGTGTTTGTTCTCGATGACATTGATCGACCACCGCTTGTTCTTCGGGCACCAAAGTAAATGGTAGCCTGGCGCCTGCGTGACTTGGGGCACTTTTAGCGCTGGACTGCTGGCAGGCGGGTGTTCCGCTTCGTCAGTCATTACGGAGAAGATAAACTCACGCGGACTTACCTTCACGCAGAAACGCCTGCACCTTTCAGCAAGCTGGCGTTCGCCGCTCTTTGGCTTTTGGTGTTTGCCATTCCATGGGAAGACGCAATTTGGCTCCCTGAGTATGGCACCGCCACCCGTTTGATTGGGATGCTCGCTGCAGGTCTTGGTGTTTTGGCGTTCATCGAGAAAGGGAGAATCAGATTTCCCAGCGCCGCCCACGTCGTGATGATCCTGTTTACGATGTGGGCTTGTATAAGCTACCTCTGGAGCGCTTACCCCGATTCAACCGCCGTACAGGCTTCCACCTACTGCCAGCTTCTTGTCATGGCTTGGCTGATATGGGAACTCTGCCCTGACCGTCGAGATCAAGAGCGACTGATGCAGGCATATATCTTTGGGACCTTCGTCTCCGGCATAGACACGTTGTACCAGTTTCTTGCCCATCATGAGGTCGCATATCAACGGTACGCCGGCGCTGGTCTCAACGCTGATCAAGTGGGACTCATCATGGCAGTGAGCATCCCAATCTCATACTACCTGCTGATCCAAAGCCGCAAACTGCTGGCTTGGGTATATGGGCTGCAACTTGCGTTGGCTGAAACATCCATTTTGTTGAGTGCTGGAAGAGGCGGCTTCTTGGCTGGTTTCGTGGCCCTGTCGATCGTGCCTGTGACTTCTAGAAGGTTGTCACCGCTCCAGAAGATAACGATCTTGTGCGTGATTTTCCTGGCCATCGGTAGCAGCTTTTTCTTGGTACCTACGACTTCTTGGGAACGCATGTCCACCATCCCCGAGGAAGTGGCACATGGTTCGCTCAACGAACGCAGGGCCATCTGGAGTGCATGTTGGGAGCTCTTCCGCACGCATCCTTTCCTGGGCGTTGGAGCCGGTGCGTTCCGAGAGAGCTCCACACGCTTCTTGCCTGTACCGGTGATTCCGCACAATACTTTTCTGGGCGTCCTCGCGGAGCAAGGCATCATCGGCTTTGGACTTTTTTGCGCGATACTAGCTCTCCTGGTTTTATCTGCAAAAGCTATGGCTCCGCTGAGACGGAAACTGTGGATGGTATTTCTGGCGGTTTGGGTGGTAGCAGCGTCCGATCTCACTTGGGACAACGGGAAATCGACGTGGTTTTTCTTCGGCCTGTTACTCGCGCAATGGGCCGGCATGGTTCGGGAGCAGCCCGCCCGAGTCACGTCGAAAACTTTTATGAGTGTCGGGCCGCCCTCTCCACATAACCTGGAAATTGTGCGATTCCGCAGCGCGGAGTGACGATGCTCAGCTCGAGAGATTCCGATTTCGCTCACGAGCCTTGTAGGTCTTACGGGAAGAATGCAAGAGTAAGTAGGCGCGTACATGCGCTCACAGGGAAGGAACGTAGATCGTGAGTAGTGCTGCTGAAGACTTGGTGAGCGAGCCTGTCGGAAAGTTTCAGTTCCGGCAGACACCGCGACTGTTGAAGCGGCTGTTGGTCCTGAGCGGTCCAGTCTGGATTGTGCTTTGCATCGCTCTGCTGCTCAGAACCGTGCTTCCGCTGGCGGCCGTAGCAACGCATCACGATACTTCGGTGTTCGTAGAAAACGACACAGAAAGCTACGTTGTTCCCGCACAAGCCTTGCTCACTTCGGGAGCCTTCACTACAGACAACCATCCTGAAATCGTGCGAACGCCGGGATATCCTTTCTTCCTGATGCCTGGACTCCTGTCAGGGCATTTGAAAACTGTGACCATAGCCCTGCAGATTATGATCAGTACTTTGACGGTTTTTCTCGTATATCTCACTTCGATGATATTGTTCTCGAGAACCACCGCGTGTTGGTGCGCAAGCCTTTATGCAATCGAGCCTCTGTCTATTTTCTATTGTTCTCAACTTCTGTCAGAAACCCTTTTTGCATTCATGGTCGTGCTGTTTTTTTATCAAACCGTATGCTACATAAAGGAGGCTAAGCTCCCCATTCTGCTCGTCGCGGCACTCACATTAGCGGGAGCGACCTATGTGCGCCCGATCTCGTACTATCTCCCGATTGCTCTTGCGCCGATAATCTTCTACGCCTCCGCACATGTGCATCGGCGATCGAAAGCAATGATGCATGCTCTGGCCTTCCTTCTCTTTTATTCCGCGCTGGTCGCTCCTTGGCAAATGAGGAACTATCGCGTAAGTGACTATGCTGGGTTTTCCGCTATCGGCGACCAAAACCTGTACTTCTATCGAGGAGCATCGGTACTCGCAAAGGAGACTAACCGCTCTCTCTCTGACGTGCAAAAGGAACTCGGTTTCAATTCCTGGGCGCAATATACGCACAGCCACCCCGAACAGGCGACCTGGTCTTACGGACAAAAGTACGCATTTATGCGTTGGGAGGGTCTGCGACTGATCCGACAGAATTTGCTGATTTACGCGCCTATCCATCTCCGAGGTATGGTGCGGGTAATCGCGAACCCCGGCGGAATTGTGTACAGCAGATTATTCAAAAAGATCCCCACACCCGCGGGCCCTTTAGATACTTTACCCAGGCTGAAGATTTTTAGGACCAACTATCCGTTCAGCTTCTACACCACCATCGGCTTGGCACTGCTATTACTCTGCTACCTCATAATGGCCCTAACCGGTGTCGCACTGGTATGGTCACGCGAGAGAACTGCGACGCCCCTATTGGGTACAGTTGGTTTGTACTTTCTGCTGGTGTCCAGTGGAGCTGAGAGTGCAGGCAGATTTCGTCACCCGATTATGCCGATCATATGTGTTTTCGCAGGGTATGCATTAGCCTCCCTGGTTCACCAGAAAGAGCACATAGCTACCGAGGTGGATAAAACACGGTATTACTCCACGCGGCTCATAGCCAGCAATTAATCATGAAAAAGATTAGAGTCGTGCATCTAATTCCCACGCTTATGCCTGGTGGCGCTGAGCGCATGGCGGTTCATATCGTCAGGGGACTAAACGGGCAGCGTTTCGAAGTGGCACTGATTTCGGTCAGCCGGCGAGTCGGATCCGACCTGGAGTGTTTGCTGGCGGAGTCCGGTGCAAAAGTATGGTACCTCGGCAAAGACCTGGGATTTGATTATCGCACGTACTGCAGATTACATCGCGTTCTGCGAGACTACCGGCCGGACATTATCCACACGCACCTGCAGGTGCTTCGCTATGCCCTCCCGTCAATGCTGTGGCTCAAGGGTACTTCAATGTTGTTGCACACCGTGAACAACGTTGCCGAACGAGAAGTTGAGCCGAGGGCGCGCTGGATTCAACGCTACGCATTCAACCATGGAGTCATCCCTATTGCCGTTGCGGAAGAGGTAGCACAGAGCCTGAAGCGACTTTATGGGATTCAGCGGTGCCGAGTGATCTCCAACTGTATTCCAACGGCCTACTATACTTCTCCCCAGACCTCACGCCGCGAGTGGCGGGCAAGAGAGGGCTTCACGAACGACGATGTTCTGTTTGTCTGCGTGGCGCGCTTGGCTCCGCAGAAGAACCACGCTCTGCTCCTGAAAGCGTTCGCCCAAGGTCCCGCTTCCGATTCGAAAGCCCATTTGGTTCTCGTTGGAGATGGTAGCTTGCGCGAGCAACTGCAACAGCAAGCCAACAACCTCGGCCTGGCTGGGCGAGTACATTTCCTCGGGCTGCGCACCGATATTCCTGATGTGTTGGGCGCAATGGATGTTTTCGTGCTGGGCTCAGACTACGAGGGCAGCCCGCTTTCAGTAGTCGAGGCTATGGCATCTGGTCTACCCATCCTGAGCACTGCCTCCGGTGGCGTGCCGGAGCTCTTTGACAGCGGCAAAGAAGGTTTCATCGTGCGGCCGGGAGATGTCAAAGGCCTCTCCGGGCTTATGGTATCTCTGTTAAAGGATCCGGAAGCCAGGCGGTCCATGGGGATGGCAGCCGCTCGACGTGCAAGAGAAAACCTCGACGTGTCGGTGATGATCCGGGAGTACGAGAAACTCTACGAGAGTCTTCTCGATCATTTGGATAGCCAGAAAGGGCACGTCCTCAGGGAATCCGTTCTGCCAACCGACGAAGGAGTGCGAGTCTAAATCGATGAACGTTCTTGTTGCTGGCGGGGCGGGCTACATCGGTAG
>Ga0209648_10003722_pt1 | contig 12861 bp, 11 predicted proteins | sample GraSoi2013_115cm_FD_185830 | JGI IMG/M metagenome (GOLD analysis project Ga0209648, IMG submission 185830) | Grasslands soil microbial communities from the Angelo Coastal Reserve, California, USA - Sample 9_17_2013_115cm (SPAdes) (version 2) | ecosystem: Environmental > Terrestrial > Soil >...
TTCGGTCGAGCTCGACCTGCGCTACGGCGAGGGCAAGTGGGTCGGCGCCGGCGAGCCGATGATGTACATCACCGGTTCGTTCTTCCATCTCGTCGACCTCGAGACGATCTTCCTGCAGAAGCTGGGGCCGGCCTGCGTGGCGGCCTACAACGCCTGGACGATGTGCGCCGACATGCCCAAGTCGGCCTTCCTCGCCATGGATGCGCGCCATTGCGCGGGCCAGGAGATGGCCGAGATGATGGCCTACGCCGCCTCGGTCGGCTCGGCGCGCGCCAAGCGCAAGGTGGGCGCGCTGGGCTTCATCGGCAATGCCACGCACGCCACCGCGCATTTCTTCGGCCGCGACCAGGGGCTCGGCACCATGCCGCACGCCCTGATTGGCTACGCCGGCTCGACGCTGCGCGCCGCCGAGATGTACCACGAGACCTTTCCCGGCGAGGCGATGACCGTGCTGGTCGACTATTTCGCCCGCGAGATCTCGGACTCTCTGGAGGTCTGCCGGCGCTTTCCGGACCTCGCCACCAAGGGAATGCTGTCGCTCCGCCTCGACACCACCGGCGGCCGCTACATCGAGGGGCTGGATCCGGCGTCGTCGTACGCCGTGCTGGAGCGCTTCTCGCCCGAATCGATCCGCGGCTATCGCAGCGAAGAGGAGCTGCGCTATCTCGTCGGCACCGGCGTGTCGGCGGCGGCGATCTTTCATCTGCGCGCCGAGCTCGACCGCGCGGGCTTCGACAAGGTCAAGATCGTGGCATCGTCGGGTTTCGGTCCGGCCAAATGCCGGGTCATGGCCGAGGCCAAGGCACCGATCGACGTCGTGGGCTCGGGCTCATTCCTGCCCTCGAACTGGACGGAGACCTACGCCACCGCCGACATCGTCGAATATGACTGCCAGAAACGGGTCAAGATCGGCCGCGAGTTCCTGCACCGTGGCCGGCCAAACGGCAGCGGCCGGCCGCTGTAATGCGGCACGGCCTCATCCTGAGGAGCGCGCCGAAGGCGTGCGTCTCGAAGGATGGGCAACAGTCTCGATGTATCCCACCCTTCGAGACGCATCGCTGCGCGATGCTCCTCAGGGTGAGGCGATTTGTTCAATGAGGAGACTCTAATGCTGAAGCTCTACTACGCCCCAGGCGCCTGCTCGACGGCCTCTCATATCGGCCTGGAGGAAAGCGGCGCCAAGTTCGACTCCCAGGCGCTGTCGTTCGCCAAGAACGAGCAGAAGACGCCGGACTATCTCAAGATCAACCCGCGCGGTCGCGTGCCGGCGCTGGTCATCGACGAGGGCACGATCGTGGAAAACACGGCGATCCTCGACTACGTCGCGGCCAAGTACGCGCCGCAGCTCATGCCCAAGGATCCGGCGCAGCGCGCGCGGGCCATCTCGCTGATGGCGTGGTTCTCCAACAACGTCCATCCGTCCTTCACCCATATCAGCCGGCCGGAACGCTTCGCCACCGACACCTCGGTGCACGAGCATCTCAAGGCGGCGGGCCGCGAGAACTTCCATGCCGCGCTGAAGGAGATCGACGGAATTTTGGCCGGCAAGCAGTGGATCCTGGGCGACCAGTTCAGCGTCGTCGACGGCTATGCGCTGGTCTTCTACGGCTGGGGCAAGCGGATCGGTCTGCCCGTTGCCGAGCTCAAGAACTACACGACGTGGAAGGACCGCATGCTGGCGCGGCCCGCGGTCAAGCGCGTGCTGGAGCGCGAGCAGAACATCCTGCTGGCGGCGTAGCTAGCCGACAACGAAGCTCTGGTACATGAAGCGCAGGTCCTGGGTTTCCTGCGGCGTGATCTCGCCGTCGAGCACGCGCGCTTCCCAGCTGCGCAGCTTGCGCTTGATCTCCGACGGCGTGCGCGGGCTCAGCAGCACCATGAAGAACTGCTCGTGCGGCGAGAGCTCGCGATCGCGCCGGTAGCCGAACGGCCCGGCGCTCGTGGCGTGGGTTGCGACCGGAGGCAACAGGGCGCCGCGGCCCTGGAGCGCGGGGGCCAGCACGTCGTCCCAGGTAAGGCCGGCCTCGCGCACCATCGTCGAGGCGAGCTTGGCTGCTGCCAGCGCCTCGCCGGCGTGGCTGCTATCGAGAATTTCCAGAACCTTCACCAAAGTGGTGCGGTTGAATGTCGACATCGTCTTCCGCTCCGCCACCGCCAGGCATCCGAGGGGTCGGAGGACATGGCCTGTGTGTCTTTGACTATTAGATGAGCAAGCGGCACTAAGTCCTTACAAGATATAGACCCTTCCAGCCCTTATCAAGACCGGCCCGTGACCGCTTCCCGCAACGCTTTCCCCGCCTATCTGTTGGGCCTCGGCACCTGGTTCGTGCCGCTCGGCATCCAGATGGTGCTGTTCCCGTGGCTGGTCGCGGTCGTGCTGCATATGGATGCCTTCGCCGTTGGCGTGGCCCAAGCGGCTTTGATGGCGCCGGGGCTGCTCTTCCTGCCGCTGGGCGGCCTGGTGGCCGACCGCGGCAACCCGCGCCGTCTGCTGCTGCGCTATCACATGCTCTACGCCGCGCCGCCCCTGGCGCTCGCCGCCGTGCTGATGGCGGGCGGTTTCAGTTATCCGCTGTTGATCGCCTACGGCATCACGGCGGGCGCCATCGGCGCCTTCGCCATTCCCACCCGCGATGCCTTGTTGCCGGTGGTCTCCAAGGGCGTCGGGCTGCCGCGCGCGGTGGCGCTCGCCACGGCCTTGCAGTTCATCGGGCAGATCCTGGGCATCGCCTGCGCGTCGACCGCCGACCGCTTCGGCGCCGTGCCGCTGCTGGTCCTGCATGCCGGCCTGATGCTGTTGGGGTGTCTCGCCGTGCGCCGGTTGCCCGATCCGCCGCCGCATCCGCCGGTCGAACACCCCGGTTTCTGGCGCAGCATCGGCGACGGCATCTCGGTGGCCGCGAAGTCCGACCAGATCTGGCCGGTGCTGCTGATCAATTTCGGCGTCGGCATCTTCTATGTCGGGCCGTTCATGGCGGTGCTGCCGCTGGCCGTGCGCGACAACTATGCCGGCGGCGCGCTCGAGCTTTCCTACGTCAACCTCGCTTTTTGGGCTGCCACCATCGTGGCCAGCATGGCGTTGGTCGGGCTGGCGCGGCGGCTCACGCTGCGCGGGCGCCTGATCGGCGTGACCGTTTCGGCCGGCGCGCTGGTCCTGACGGCACTGTCGACCCTGCCGCCGTTTCCCGTGTTCGTGGCGCTGAACTTCGTGTGGGGCCTCGGCGCCGGCATCACCATGACGCAGAGCCGCACGGTGGTGCAGATCGTGGCGCCGCCCACGCATCGGGCGCGCCTGATGTCGCTCTTTCAGCTCGGCCTGGGCGGCGGCGGCCCGATCGGCGCTTTCCTCACCGGCACGATCTGCTCGCTGTGGGGGCTCAAGGTGGCGCTGCTGCTGCCGGCGCTGGCGATGCTGCTGCTGATCGCCGTGGTGCTGATCCGCTCGCGCCTGTTGACGATGCGGACGGTCGAGTAGGGCTCGTCTTCCGGGACCGCGGGCCTCCAGGCCCGCTCATGATTCATGAGCGGGCCTGGAGGCCCGCGGTCCGGCAAGACTACTCCGCAGCGGCCCGCAGGCCGAGTCCCAGCGTCTGCCAGACATCCTGCAGCGCAGCGACCAGGCGGGCAATGTCGTCGTCGCCGTGTAGCGGTGTTGGCGTCAGCCGCAGCCGCTCGGTGCCGCGCGCCACCGTCGGATAGTTGATGGGCTGAACGTAGATCGCGTGGCGTTCGAGCAGCAGGTCGCTGGCCTGCTTGCAAAGCGCTGCATCGCCCACGAACACCGGCACGATATGCGTGGCCGAGTCCATGACCGGCAGGCCGGCCACCGCCAGCTTGCGCTTCAAGGATGTGGCGCGCTCCTGGTGGCGCACCCGGAGGTCGGGATGGGCGCTGACATGGCGCACGCTGGCGAGCGCCGCCGCGGCGATGGCGGGCGGCAGCGACGTGGTGAAGATGAAGCCGGTGCCGCAGGAGCGCACGAAGTCGACGGTCGCGGCGGTCGAGGCGATGTAGCCGCCGACTACGCCGAATGCCTTGGCGAGCGTGCCCTGCACGATGTCGACCTTGTCGAGCGCACCGTCGCGCTCCGCCACGCCCGCGCCGCGCGCGCCGTACATGCCGACGGCGTGGACCTCGTCGAGATAAGTGAGCGCGCCATAGCGATGCGCCACGTCGCAGATCTCGCCGATCGGCGAGACGTCGCCATCCATCGAATAGACCGATTCGAAGGCCACGATCTTGGGCGTCGACGGATCGGCGCCGGCCAGCAGCTCCTCGAGATGGGCCACGTCATTGTGGCGGAAGATCCGGCGCACCGCGCCGGAATGGCGGATGCCGGCGATCATCGAGGCGTGGTTCAGCGCATCGGAATAGAGCTCGCAGCCCGGCAGCAGGGCGCCCAGGGTCTGCAAGGTGGTCTCGTTGGCGACATAGCCCGAGGTGAACACGAGGGCGGCTTCCTTGAGGTGCAGCGCCGCCAATTCGCGCTCGAGGGCGGCATGCAGCGTATTGGTGCCGGAGATGTTGCGCGTGCCGCCGGCGCCCGAGCCTTGCGCATCGATCGCCTGGCGCATCGCCTCGACGACGGCGGGATGCTGGCCCATGGCGAGATAGTCGTTGCTGCACCACACCGTCACGTCGCGCGGCTCTCGGCCTTGGCGATGCAGGCGCGCGCGCGGGAAGGCACCCACGATCCGCTCCAGCTCGGCGAACACGCGGTAACGTCCTTCGTCGTGCAGACGGCGAAGGTGACTCGCGAAAAATGCCTCGTAGTCCATTTTGTCGTTGTCTCCCGCGCGCTGATCTTAGTCGGCCTGGCCTCGTTTCCGCAGACGCATTTTGGTCGCGGTTGCGGGCCGGTGGTGACACGAAGGCGTGAGCTTCAATTAAGAATGCTTCTCAATCGCATAGGCCAGTCGCGGGCCTCTCACCGAGGCGTGACGCCGGGTGATCGATCCAGCCATGCGACGCGGCGCGTAGGTCACGCACGGACGGAGCGATCCGCTCTTCCGACAACCAACCAGGAGACTTCACGTGACTCAGTCGATCGATCTCCGCCGCCGCGGCCTGCTGCGCGCGTCCGGTGTCAGTGTCCTCTCGGCGTCGACCGTGGCGCTGCTCGCCGGCTCTGAGAAGATGGCCGTCGCCCAGCCGAGCAACACCGCAAACGACGTCGGCATCCTGAATACCGCGCTGGCGCTCGAGAACGAGGCGATCAGCGCCTATCAGCTCGGCGCGACCAGCGGGCTGCTGCAGAAGCCGGTGCTCGAGGTCGCGGTGCTGTTCCAGACGCACCACAAGGAACATCGCGACGCGCTGATCGCCACCATCCGCAAGCTGGGTGGCACGCCGGCGGCGGCGAGGAGCGATGCCGAGGTGGCGCAGGCGCTGAACGCGTCGGCGCTCAAGAGCCAGACCGACGTGCTGCGCCTGGCGCAGCGCCTCGAGAAGGGCGCGGCCAACGCTTATATCGGCGTCATCCCGTCGTTCGGCGACCGCCCGCTGGCGCAGGTTTCCGCGCGCCTCGCGGCTGACGAGGCGATGCACTGGACGGTGCTGACGCAGGTCCTGAAGGACCCGCTGCCGGCCAAGGCGCTGAGCTTCGGCGCCTGACCGTGCGCTTGCCGGCATCCCTGATGGCGGTGGCGCTCGCGCTGGCCGTGGCGGCCGATGCCGCTGCGGCCGACGCGGCGCATGGCCAGGAGCTCTACGAATCGCGCTGCGGTGGCTGCCACTCGCTCGACGCCAACCGTGTCGGCCCGGCGCATCGCGGCGTCTACGGTCGCAAGGCGGGCTCTGCGCCCAACTTCAACTACTCGCCCGCGGTCAAGAACTCGAACGTGGTGTGGGGGGAGAGGACGCTCGACGCCTGGCTCACCAACCCGCAGGCATTGATCCCCGGGCAGCGCATGAACTTCCGCGTCGCTACGGCTGAGGACCGCGCCGATATCACTGCTTATCTGCGTCAGCAGTCCGGCAAGTGACTCGCTGGGGGCGCGCCATTGCGCGCGGAGTAAACTCCGCGCTGAAGTGGCGCGATCTTCATTGCGGGCAACCAAGACGCGCGACACAAGGCGAAGGTTACTTCGCCTGAGGAGTCGCGCGCCCCCAGCCTCAGACGAACAAGGCCGCGACCAGGGCGGCGCTGACGAACAGCGAGACCGAGAGCAACGGCAAGGCGCCCAGCCAGCGCGTCTGGACGGCCAGGCCCTCCCAGTAACGCAGGGTGGGGAAGGCCGCCCACAGCGCGAACAACAGGCCGATCGCCCAGAAGGCGAAGGCGAGCGGCATAGCGACATTGACCTGATCGGTCGTGGTCTCGGCGATGCCGAGGCCGACGAAGGCCGGCGGCACCGAGGAGGCGAACAGTGCCACCGCCCAGATCGCGCGATTGCGGATGCGCCGGCTGGTGCCGAACGGCGGTGCGGGGCGCGCACCGTCGCTCTGCGCGCCGGTGCTCACCTCAGCCCTTGAAGTGGCTTTCCGACTTGAGGTCGGCCAGCGCCGCGTCGAACGCCTGGTGCAGGCGGCCGAACAGGTCGGCGAGTTCGGTCTCGTCGATGATCAGCGGCGGGCAGATCGCGACCCGGTCGCCCATGTTGCGGATGAACAGTCCGCGCTCCACCGCGTGATTGTAGACGCGGTTGCCGGCGCCGACCGCTAAAAGGTCGAACGGCGCCTTGGTCTTCTTGTCGGCGACGATTTCGAGGGCGCCCATCATGCCGACGCTCATCGCCTCGCCGACCAGCGGATGGTCGGCGAACGACTGGATGTGCTTGTGGAAGACCGGGCTCAGCCGCTTGGCGTGACCGAAGAGGTCGATCTCGTCGTAGATCTTCTGTGCCTCGAGGGCCACGGCGGCGGCAACCGGATGGCCGGAATAGGTGAAGCCGTGACCCCAGGTGCCGATCTTGTCGCTCTCGCTCATCAGCGCCTGGTAGACCTTCTCGTTCACCATCACCGCGGAGATCGGCAGGAACGACGCCGACAGCGCCTTGGCGCAGGTCAGGATGTCGGGCTTGATGTTCATGGTCTGGCTGCCCCAGACGTTGCCGGTGCGGCCAAAACCGCAGATCACCTCGTCGGCGACGAACAGCATGTCGTACTTGCGGCACACCGCCTGGATCTTCTCGTAGTAGCCCTTGGGCGGCACGATCACGCCGCCCGCGCCCATCACCGGCTCGCAGATCATGGCGGCGACCTGGTCGGCGCCGCCTTCCTTGATGATGAGCTGCTCGAGCTCCTCGGCGCAGCGCGTCGCGAACTGCTCCTCGGTCTCGCCGTCCTTGGCGCCGCGATAGTAGTGCGGCGTCGTGGTGTGCAGGATGCCGGCGATCGGCAGGTCGAAGGAGCGGTGGTTGTTGGGCAGGCCGGTGAGGCTGCCCGACGCCACGGTGATGCCGTGATAGCCCTTGAGGCGCGAGACGATCTTCTTCTTCTGCGGCCGGCCCAGCGCATTGTTCATGTACCACACCATCTTTACGACGGTGTCGTTGGCCTCGGAGCCGGAGTTGGCGAAGAACACCTTCGACATCTCGACCGGCGCCATCTGCTTGAGCTTCTCGGCGAGATTGATGGCCGGCTCATGGCTGCGCTGGTTGAAGGCGTGGTAGAACGGCAGCTGCTTCATCTGCTCGTAGGCGACCGTCGCCAGCCGCTCGTTGCTGAAGCCCAGCGCCGCCGACCACAGGCCGGCCATGCCCTCGATATATTCCTTGCCGTCGTCGTCCGTGACGTAGATGCCGCGGCCGCGCACGATGGTGAGCGGTCCGGTTTGCTCATGTTTCTTGAAGTTGGTGTAGGGGTGCAGGTGGTGCGCGATATCGCGGGCCGCGTTGGAATTGCCGCGGAAGCTACGTGAGACGTCGTTCATGGCCGCACCCTGAGAAAAAGTACCGAGATCGACACGATAGCGGCCCCGGGCTGGGGATGTCCAACGGCGTCAGCCCTGCAAAAAATTTGGGCAATTGACGCCAACTCACAGCCGGTGCAACGTGCCGCGAGGTATGCGTCAGCGCATAGCTCCAGGGTGGGGAGACCGTAAGGCGCGACATGGGTGTGGCGCCACGAAGGGGTAACAGATGAACTTCAGTTTCCGGCATTCTTTTGCGCTGGCGGCCGTCGCCAGCGCGGGTCTTGCGCTGGCGCCTGTGGCGGACGCCAAGACCTTCAAGTGGGCCAATTCGGGCGATGTCAGCTCGATGGACCCCTATGCCCGTCAGGAGACCTTCCTCCTGACCTTCACCTCCAACATCTACGATCCGCTGGTCCGCCGCGACAAGAACCTGAAGCTTGAGCCCGCGCTCGCCACAAAGTGGGGCCAGACTGATCCGACGACGTGGTTCTTCGACATCCGCCCGGGTGTGAAATTCCAGGACGGCTCGCCGCTCACCGCCGACGACATCGTGTTCTCGCTGAACCGCGCCAACGGTCCGGGCTCGAACATGCAAAGCAATTTCGTGTCGGTGAAGGAGATCAAGAAGGTTGGCGACCTGCGCGTCGAGGTCACCACCAAGTATCCCGACCCGTTGCTCGCCGACAAATGGCAGGCGCTCGGCATGATGTCCAAGGCGTGGGCCGAGAAGAACAACGCCGTCAACTCGGCGGACATGACCAAGAACGAGGAGAACTTCGCCACCCGCAACGCCATGGGCACCGGCGCCTTCATGCTGAAGGAGCGCCGCGCCGGCGAGAAGACCATCCTGGTCCCGAACCCGAACTGGTGGGACAAGCCCACGCATAACCTCACCGAGGTTATCTTTACACCGGTCGCCAACGCCGCGACCCGCGTGGCGGCGCTGAAGTCGGGCGACATCGACATGATGTACGAGGTGCCCCCGGCCGACACCGAATCGCTGAAGAAGGATGCCAACATCAACGTGATGGAAGGGCCCGAGACGCGCGTCGTCTATCTCGGCATGGACCAGGAGCGGCCCGAGCTGCTCGAGTCCAACGTCAAGGGCAAGAACCCGTTCAAGGACAAGAAGGTGCGCGAGGCGATCCATCGTTCGATCGACGTCGACGCCATCAAGCGCACCGTGATGCGCGGCCAGTCATACCCGACCAACCTGATGGTGGCGCCGGGCATCAACGGCTACATGAAGGACCTCGACAAGCGGCCGGCGCTCCTGAAGCCGGACGAGGCCAAGAAGCTTCTGGCCGACGCGGGCTATCCCAACGGCTTCGAGGTCGGCATGGATTGCCCGAACGATCGCTACGTCAACGACGAGAAGATCTGCCAGGCCGTCGTGGCCATGCTGGCCAAGATCGGCGTGAAGGTGAATCTCCGGGCGCAGACCCGCAACCTCTACTTCGCCAAGATCCTGCGCAAGAACGACCTGTCGCAGGGCGAGACCAGCTTCTACATGCTCGGCTGGTCGCCGGCCCAGACCTACGACGTGCACAACGTCTTCGAGGCGCTGATCGAGAGCCCGAACAAGGACACCAAGAAGGGCCAGTTCAACGCCGGCGGCTACTCCAATCCCAAGCTCGACACGCTCGCCGACAAGATGGAGCAGGAGACCGACAAGGCCAAGCGCGACGCCGAGATCGCCGAGGCGACCAAGCTCTATGTCGACGACTTCGCCTACATCCCGCTGCACCAGCAGGCGGTCGTGTGGGCGGCGCGCAAGAACATCGACCTGGTCCAGCCGGCCGACAACTCCTTCCCGCTGCGCTTCGTGACGGTGAAATAAGTTCTTTCGCCTCCCCAGCGAAGCTGGGGAGGAAAAGACTGATTTTTGGCCACAATCCTGCTAGGCCTGCGGCCGGGCCGACCGATCACAAATGCTTGCCTTTATCCTGCGACGACTCCTGCAATCCATCGCCGTGCTGCTGACGGTGGGCCTGGTTGCCTTTTCGCTGTTCCGCTATGTCGGCGATCCCATCAATGCCATGGTCGGCCAGGACACGACCATGGAGCAGCGCGACGAGCTCCGCACCAAACTGGGATTGAACGATCCGGCGCCGATCCAGTTCGCTCGCTTCATCTACAATGCGTCGAGCGGCAATTTCGGCCTGTCGTACCGCACCTCCGAGCCTGTCGGCCGCCTCATCCTGGAGCGCGTGCCGGCGACGCTCGAGCTCTCGTTTTGCGCCGCCCTGTTCGCGCTGTTCGTCGGCGTGCCGATGGGCGTCTATACCGGCCTCTATCCCAAGCACTGGACCAGCCGCCTGTTCCAGGCGGTGTCGCTGATCGGGATTTCCTTGCCGACCTTCCTGATCGGCATCCTGCTCATCCTGGTGTTTGCGGTCAGCCTGCACTGGCTGCCGTCGTTCGGGCGCGGCGAGACCGTGCAGATCGGCTGGTGGACCACCAACTTCCTGACCTGGTCCGGTCTCAAGGCGCTGATCCTGCCCTCGATCACCCTGGGGCTGTTCCAGCTCACGCTTCTGATGCGGCTGGTGCGCTCGGAGATGCTGGAGGTGATGCGCACCGACTACATCAAGTTCGCGCGCGCCCGCGGGCTCACCAACCGCGCCGTCAATTTCGGCCATGCGCTCAAGAACACGTTGGTGCCGGTGATTACCGTCGCCGGCCTCCAGCTGGGCGCGCTGATCGCCTTCGCCATCGTCACCGAGACAGTGTTCGCCTGGCCGGGCGTTGGACAGCTTTTCATCCAGTCCGTGCAATTCTCCGACATCCCGGTGATGGCGGCCTACCTGCTGCTGATCGGGCTGTTGTTCGTGCTGATCAACCTCACCGTCGATCTGCTCTATTTCGCCGTCGATCCGCGCCTGCGGGCTCAAGGCGGCGGCGCGCGCGTCGCGGGGCACTGAGATGGCGGCACGTTCGGCCCTTCCGGGATGGCTGCATCGGATGACCGACAGCGACGTGTGGTGGAGTTTCAAATCCTCGCCCATGACGGTGACCGCCGCGGCCGCCACCTTCCTGATCATCGCCGTGGCGTTCCTCTCGCCGGTGCTGGCGCCCCACACGCCGTTCGATCCGGCGACGCTCAGCCTCAGCGACGGGCTGAAGCCGCCGGTGCTGGTGTCGCCGGACGGCGATTGGACATTTCCGCTGGGCACCGACGATCAGGGCAGGGACATCCTGTCGTCCATCATGTACGGCACCCGCCTCTCGCTCGAAGTAGGCTTCGCCTCGGTGATCGTCGCCATGGTGCTGGGCATCGCGCTCGGCCTGGTCAGCGGCTATTTCGGCGGCAGCGTCGACGCCCTGATCATGCGCATCGCCGACGTCCAGCTCACCTTCCCGGCGATCCTGGTGGCGCTGCTGATCGACGGCGTGGTGCGCGGCATCATCTCGGTGCAGCGCCACGACGAGATCGCCATCTACGTCATCGTCGGCGCCATCGGGCTGTCTTTCTGGGTCCAGTACGCGCGCACCGTGCGCGGTTCGGTGATGGTCGAGAAGAACAAGGAATACGTCCAGGCCGCGCGCGTGATCGGCCTGTCGCCGGTCCTCATCATGATCCGCCACGTGCTGCCCAACGTCACCGGCCCGGTGCTGGTGATCGCGACCATCAACCTTGGCCTGGCCATCATCACCGAGGCGACGCTGTCGTTCCTGGGTGTCGGCCTGCCCTCGACGGAACCCTCGCTCGGCACGCTCATTCGCCTCGGCAACGAGGTCCTTCAGTCGGGCGACTGGTGGATCACCGTGTTCCCCGGCATCACCTTGGCCGCCCTGGTGCTGGCGGTGAACCTTTTGGGCGACTGGCTGCGCGACGCCCTCAATCCGAAACTGCGGTGAGCATCATGACTCGCATTCGCCGCCACGAAATAGCTGTCATCCCGAGGCCGAAGGCCGAGGGACCTTTACGGGGCCCGGAAAGGTCCCTCGCTGCGCTCGGGATGACAGTGGGACGGTAATGGCAGCCTCCTCCAACAATCCGCCGCTTTTGGAAGTAAAGAACCTGCGCGTCGAGTTCCCGACACGGCGCGGCACCTTGCTGGCGGTCGACGACGTGTCGTTCGACATTGCCCCCGGCGAGGTTTTGGGCGTGGTGGGCGAATCAGGCGCCGGCAAGTCGCTGACCGGCAACGCCATCATCGGCCTGCTCGAGCCGCCCGGCCGCATTGCCGCGGGCGAGATCCGGCTCGAAGGTCGGCGCATCGACAACCTGCCCTACGAGAAGATGCGCAAGGTGCGCGGCGCGCGGATCGGCGCCATCTTCCAAGATCCGCTGACCAGCCTCAATCCGCTCTATTCGGTCGGCCGCCAGCTCGTCGAGACCATCCAGACCCATCTGCCATTGTCGGCGTCCGAAGCGCACCGGCGCGCGCTCGATCTCCTGAAGGAGGTCGGCATTCCGGGCGCCGAGAGCCGCATCGACCACTATCCGCACCAGTTCTCCGGCGGCATGCGCCAGCGGGTGGTGATCGCGCTGGCGCTCTGCGCCGGGCCGCGCCTGATCGTGGCCGACGAGCCCACGACGGCGCTCGACGTCTCCATCCAGGCGCAGATCATCGCGCTCCTGAAGCGACTCTGCCGCGAGCACGCCACGGCGGTGATGCTGGTGACCCACGACATGGGCGTGATCGCCGAGACCGCCGACCGCGTCGCGGTGATGTATGCCGGCCGCATCGTCGAGATCGGGCCGGTGCGCGAGGTGGTCAAGCACGCCAAGCATCCCTACACTAAGGGCCTGATGGGCTCGATCCCGAGCCTCGGCGTGCGCCACGACAAGCTCACCCAGATCGACGGCGCCATGCCGCGCTTGACCGAAATCCCGCCGGGGTGTGCCTTCAATCCGCGCTGCACCGAGCGCGGCCAGCGCTGCCTGGTCGAGCGGCCGGACCTGATGTCGGCCGGCACGAGCCGCGCCGCCTGCTGGCTGCACGATCGCGGCGGCGTCGGCGCGCCCATCGATACGGACGGGGCCAAGGAGCTGGTCG
>Ga0209648_10003727_pt1 | contig 12852 bp, 6 predicted proteins | sample GraSoi2013_115cm_FD_185830 | JGI IMG/M metagenome (GOLD analysis project Ga0209648, IMG submission 185830) | Grasslands soil microbial communities from the Angelo Coastal Reserve, California, USA - Sample 9_17_2013_115cm (SPAdes) (version 2) | ecosystem: Environmental > Terrestrial > Soil >...
GGAGGTTCCCGAATAGCCAGCGATGCGGTCCGGTAGCACTTTCAAAGAAATCTCGCTGCCGGACTCCAAGGCGACGGCGCGCTCCATGGTGTTTTCGAGCTCACGAACATTTCCAGGCCATTCGTAGGATTCCAGGCGAGTCATGGCTTCCGGCGAGATGGCCACAATGGGTTTTTCCATGGTCTTACGGAAGGTCTCCAGGAAGTGGCGTGCGAGCAACGGAATATCCTCGCGGCGCTCGCGCAAAGGTGGCACCAGTATGGGAATCACGCTGAGGCGATAATAAAGGTCCTCGCGGAAACGGCCTTCCGCGATCTCCTTTTCGAAATCCTTGTTCGTAGCAGCGATAATGCGGACATCCACATCCGATTCCTCGGTGCTGCCAATGGGCCTGACTTTACCTTCTTGTAGAACGCGGTAGAGCTTCACCTGCATAGTCAGGCTCATGTTTCCGATCTCGTCCATGAAAAGAGTGCCGCCATGGGCAGCCTGAAAGAGACCCTGGCGGTTTTCGTTGGCGCCGGTGAAAGCGCCCTTCATGTAACCGAAAAGCTCGGACTCCAGGAGGGTTTCCGGGAACGCACCGCAGTTAATGGTTATAAAAGGGGCCTGAGCTCGCGCGCTGTTTTCATGTATAGCGCGGGCAACGAGTTCTTTACCGGTGCCGCTCTCTCCAGTAATCAGAACGCGGCTGGATTGTGGAGCGACCGTTTGGATCATGTCGAAGATAGCGCGCATCTTCTGGCTTTGTCCGATGATATTGTCGAGCCCGGTAAGCCGTCGAATTTCACGCCGCAGGTATCCGGCTTCTTTCTTCCATTTCAGGCTCTCCGACACCTCATGCACGGCGAGGCGCAATTGATCGACTAAGGAATCCCCCTTAACAACATAACGGTCGGCGCCCGAATTAAGCGCCGCAATGGCGGTGTCCAGAGCGGGCAGCGCCGTCATCAAAAGGAAGAATGATCCCGGGGCGATTTCCTTGGCGAATTTCAGCAGATCTACTCCACTCTCCCCAGGCATGCGGACATCCGAAATGATGATGTCGAAGATCTGGGATTCCAGCTTGCGCTTGGCGCCTTCCACGCTGTGCACCACTTCAACCCGGTGACCTTCCTTGCGAAAGGTGATCTCCAGCAGCTCCCCGATCGATTTCTCATCGTCAACTACCAGAATATGCGGCATCTCGCGTCCGGCTTCTTTGATTGCGGCTTTTGTTCCCTGCATAACGCCTCACGCAACTCGCGGTAGCTCGACGATAAACTCAGCGCCGCGGTCTTTCTCGGATATCACGCTAATCTTTCCACTGTGGGCCTGAACAATCTGATAGACGATGGACAGCCCCAAGCCGGTGCCCCCCTCGAAACCCGATTGTAGAGGCTCAAAAATCTTGGCTCTTTGTTTTGGGTCGAGGCCAATACCTGTATCTTGAAAAGCGATGCGCAACCAGAAGGGCCGTTGTTCCATCTTCACCGTCAGGGTGCCGCCATCCGGCATGGCCCGCAGCGCGTTGTCACACAGATTCCAGAAGACCTGCTTGATTTTGTTGGCATCCACGCGCGCTTGTAATTCCTTTCCATTGAATGCGCGGACAATCTGATACTTGGAGCCGATCTCCGGTTTCTTCTCCATGAGCATCAGAGTTTCATCGAGCAAGCCGCGAACATCGGCATGCTGAAATTCGTAGGTCTTCTCTCGAGAATAGTTGAGAAAATCGGTGATGATATTGTTGAGCCGCTCGGATTCTCTGCTGACTATGTTGACAAGACGCTTCTCGTCTTCTTCGAGAGGCACGAGACGCGCCAGTTCCTTGACCGCCCCGGCCATGGCCGTCAAAGGCTGCCGAATTTCGTGGGCGATGGCGGCGGAAAGGCGTCCCAGAGCGGCCATGCGCTCCTTGGTTGCTACTTCCTGCTCCAGCCGGCGAAGATCCGTCAAGTCCTGGAAGTTGAAAACGTATCCGTTGCGTTCAGTGTCGCGCGAACGCAGCGGCGAAATACTGATGCCGAGATAGCGGATGTCCCCGGAAGGTGTATGGAAGTCAATCTCCTTTCGGAGCGAGAGCCTCTCGCTGTCTTCGTAATGACCAGGAAGCCAGAAATCGTCATTCAGTTCCTGTAGGTTCTTACCGCGCACTTCAGCAAAACGAAGTCCGAGGATTTCCTCGCCGGTACGATTCAGCAGCAGAATGCGTCCTGCAAGGTCCGTGGTAATCAAACCGCCGCGCATCGAATGGATTATGTCTTCGGTAAAGTCCTGAAGGCTGAGAAGTTCCTCGCGCTTCTCTTCGAGTTCCGCTCCCTTCTTGCGGAGAGACTGGGCCAGTAAGCTGGCCAGGTAGGCCACCGCAAGAAACCCCAGAAGATTCATGACGAGCCACGTGCCAAGGCTCTCCGCGGTCGGCAGGCTGGAGAAGGTGCGCGGGATCCTCTCCGTGTATGCCAGCATAGTCATTCCCGCAAGGAGTAGAAGACAAGTCGCGGCGGCCAGAAAGGCGATGCGCCTGGAGAACAAGATACTCGCGACGATAATCACCAACAGATAGAGCGGGATGAAATAACTTTCCTGAAGGCCGGTCGAATAGACCAGCAACGAAATCATCACCACATCGCCTGTGACCTGCAGCCCGCCATGCCACCCAGCTCGCGGGAGCCAGCGCAGTAGAATGAGGTGGAGGATTCCGAGAGTGATCCAGAAGATGATCAGCGGAAGAAAAAAACGATTGGTGCTAAAGCCCGGAACATATTGCGGCCAGACCACTCCAATGGTCAGGATGAGCGTGATCGTTAAAAGACGAACACGCGTCAGCCAATCCAGCCATTGCCTTGTTGCAAAGCTCTTATCCATTGCTCGCCCGCGCCTTTATCCCGGCATCCGGGCATCCCCGAATCCTGGCAGGAACCGTGGAGGACAGGGAGTGTCTTTCCTGTCCTCCACACAAAATAACGCTGTCCGGGCGAAAACCGATTAGTGGCCGCTCAGCTTGCCGATGAGCGAGAACAGCGGCAAATACATGGAAATGACCACGCCACCCACTACTATGCCGAGAAATACGATCATGATAGGTTCGAGGGCCGTCAGCAAGTCTTTCACGGCCGCGTCAACTTCGTCTTCGTAGAAATCGGCGATTTTCTGAAGCATGGCGTCCATCGCGCCTGTCTGTTCTCCGACGGCAATCATCTGCGTGACCATTCCCGGAAACACTTCGGATTCTTTCAGGGGCTCCGTGAGCGACTTGCCTTCCTCGAGGGATCTTCGCACCTTCTGCAAAGCCCTCTCGACCACTGCGTTTCCAGACGTCTTGGCGGTGATGTCCAGGCCCTCAAGGATGGGCACGCCGCTGGAGATCAATGTTCCGAGCGTTCGTGTAAATCGCGCCACGGCGATCTTTCTCATCAAGAGGCCAAGGATGGGAAGCTTCAGAACAATAGTATCGAGCACAAACCGGCCCTGCGCAGTCCCGTACCAGATCTTCAATCCGAAGATGCTGCCGACAATGCCAACGAGAATGAGGAGACCAAAAATGCTGCCGATGAAATTACTCATGGCGATGACGATTTTCGTGGGCAAGGGGAGATCCACGCCCAGGCCGGCAAACAACGTGGCGAAAATCGGCACCACCTTCCAGAGCAACAGAGTGATAACGCCGCCGGCAACGGTCAGGACGCCCACTGGATAGACGAGAGCGGACTTGACCGCGCGCTGCAACTTGACGTTTTTTTCGATGTATGTCGCTAGACGCTGCAGAATGGTGTCCAAAATACCGCCGGTTTCACCCGCTTCCACCATGTTTACGTACAAAGCGTCGAAAACCTTCGGCGAGGTGCGCATCGCGGCAGAGAGCGTCGCGCCGCCTTCGACTTGACCACGCGTCCCAGCCAGCACCTTTTGGAAGAACTTGTTCTCTTGTTGGCTGGCCAGAATTTCGAGACACTGAACGAGCGGCAGACCGGCGTCGATCATGACGGAGAACTGGCGCGTGAAAATCGCGAGCTCTTTCGCGCTAACGCCGCCGCCGAATTGGGGGATATTGAATTCTTTCCCCTTCTCGGTCATTTTCGTGGCCGTAATCTGCTGGCGCTTCAACAGACTCGCCAGTTCCGTCTTGTTCGAGGCCGTCATGACCCCGCTGACGCTGCCGCCCGAGCGGCTGGTTCCCTGATATTTATAGTCCGGCATTTGGTTGCCTCCTCAGTCCTTCAGTTTTTTGGGCGCATGGCCGTTCAGCCAAAGTCGTTTCTCCTAGCGTTTGCTGCTCACCGGGGCTTTGGTCGTGTTCCCGGGTGTTGAAACTCCGCGGTTGATCATGTCCTGCAATTCATCGGGATTTGATGAACGCGAGAGGGCCATATCCAGCGTGATCATCTTTTGAAAGTAAGCGTTCGCCAGTCCCTGGTTAAAAGTTTGCATGCCCGTCTGGCCTGTGCCGGTCTGCATCGCGGAATAGATCTGGTGAATCTTATCCTCGCGGACAAGGTTGCGGATGGCAGGCGTCGGCACGAGCACTTCCATGATCATGGCGCGGCCCCGTCCATCGGCGCGGGGAAGAAGCGCCTGACAAAGAATGCCCTCGAGCACCATGGAAAGCTGCGCGCGAATCTGCGGCTGCTGATGCGCAGGAAAAACGTCGATAATACGATTGATGGTGGAAGAGGCGGAATTGGTGTGCAGGGTGGCAAAAGTCAAGTGGCCGGTTTCCGCGATGCGCAGCGCGGACTCGATCGTTTCGAGATCGCGCATCTCGCCAATGAGCACGACGTCAGGGTCTTCGCGAAGCGCAGCGCGAAGCGAATTGGCGAAGGAATGCGTGTCGGCATGGACTTCGCGCTGATTCACAAGACACTTCTTGTGATTGTGAAGAAACTCGATGGGGTCCTCGATGGTGATCATGTGCTCTTCACGCTCGTTATTGACTTTGTCGAGCATGGCAGCCAGGGTAGTCGATTTACCGGAGCCTGTCGGGCCGGTCACAAGGACGAGTCCGCGTGGCTTGTCGCACAAACCCTTCACGACGAGCGGCAGTCCCAGAGCGTCAAAGCTTTTAATTTCCCATGGAATCGTACGGAAGACGGCGCCAACGGCACCCCGCTGATTGAAAACGTTGCCGCGGAATCGGGCCAGGTTCTTCAAACCAAATGAGAAGTCCAGCTCCAGGTTCTCTTCGAAGCGGTGCTTTTGCGCATCTGTCAAGACGCTATAAGCAAGAGACTTGGTGTCCGCTGCCGTCAGCGGTGGCATGTCGAGAGGCCGGAGCCGTCCATGAACGCGCACGCGCGGCGCACTGTTGGTCGTGATATGGAGGTCGCTGCCTCCCATCTCGATCATCTTCTTTAGCAACTCACTTAGCGTGATTCCAGCCATCCGTCACCTTCAATTCTATAAAACCGTTTCGCGCAGAACTTCTTCCATGGTGGTCTGTCCTGCCGCTACCTTGATCAAGCCGCTGCGCCGGAGCGTGAGCATTCCTTGCTCGATCGCCTTTTTCTTCAACTCCAGTGCCGAAGCGCCAACAAGAATCAATTCGCGGAGCTCATCGTTAATTTCCATGACTTCGTAGAGGCCTGTGCGGCCCTTGTAGCCGCGCTTGTTACATGTGGTGCAGCCCTTGCCGTGGTAAATCTTGGTGGTCTTGGCCTCTTCGGGGGTGTAGCCGGCATCGATCAATGCCTGCTGCGGGACTTCCAGCTCTTCCTTGCAATTCGAGCAGATACGTCTCACGAGACGCTGGGCGCAAATCAAGTTCACAGATGTGGCTACAAGAAAGGGCTCGATACCCATATTCATCAGGCGGCTGATGGTCGAAGGCGCGTCGTTGGTGTGCAGCGTGGACAGCACCAGGTGGCCCGTGAGTGCGGCCTTGACTCCTATTTCAGCCGTTTCAAAGTCGCGAATCTCGCCGACCAGAATGATGTTGGGGTCCTGACGCAGAAAAGCGCGGAGCGCGGCGGCAAAGTTCAGACCGATCTGCTCCTTCATTTGCACCTGGTTAATGCCCGCCAACTGGAACTCGACCGGGTCTTCCGCGGTCATGATGTTGGTGTCAACGGTGTTTAGCGTTGCGACGGAGGAGTACAATGTGTTCGTTTTGCCTGAACCGGTTGGACCTGTTACCAGCACCATGCCGTAGGGCTTCAAAATATTGCGCTCGAATTTCTTCAGCGACTCGGCTTCGAAGCCGAGCTTGGTCATGTCCAGCCGGAGGTTTTCCTTGTCCAGCAGTCGCATAACGACCTTTTCGCCGTAGAGGGTGGGCACGGTCGAAACGCGGAAGTCCAGCTCCTTTTTCTTACCATCAGCTTTATACTTGATCATGATGCGGCCGTCTTGCGGCAAACGCTTTTCCGCGATGTCCAGTTTGGCCATGATCTTCAGGCGGCTGGTAATCGCGTCCTTCAGACGCAAGGGCGGGGTCATCACGGTGGACAGTTGCCCGTCAATGCGGAACCTTACGCGCATTTCAAGCTCGTATGGCTCGATGTGAATGTCGCTGGCTCCGCGCTTGACGGAGTCCGTCAAAATCAGGTTCACGAGCTTGATGATGGGAGCTTCTTCCGCCGCTTTCTCCAGCGTGGCGATGTCCAACTCCGATTCTTCGGCCGCCAATTCCAGCTCGTTCTCTTCATCAACGAGGTCTTTCATCAAGTTGCTGATCTCTTCTTGATTCGTCGACGACCCGCCGTAAAAGCGCGTGATGGCGTCACCGATGGCCGACTCCGAGGCCACAACCGGTTCGACGTTAAATCCGGTCATGAACTTGATATCGTCCATCGCGAAGACATTGGTGGGATCCGTCATGGCGATGGTGAGAACGGAGCCGACGCGCGACAACGGGATGACCTGGTAGCGCGACGCCGTGTCCTGCGGGATGAGCTTGATGACGTTGGGATCGATTTCGTAATACTTCAGGTTGATGGAAGGAACCCCGTACTGGCGGGAAAGCACACCGGTGATGTCATCATCCGTTATGAAGCCCATCTTCGTCAGGCAGCTTCCCAGCTTGCCTCCATTGGAACGCTGAAACTCCAGCGCTTTCTGGAGCTGGTCCTGCGTGATCAGGCTTTCCTTAACTAGTATTTCGCCCAGACGGACGGACATCCGCAGTACTCCCGACGGGTTTGCACCCAACGCTCACCTTAACAAATGCGGAAGGGGAAGGTAGCCAGAATTTCGCGCGCCGTTCTGAAATGGCTAATACCTGCCCACAGGGGCAGGTTTTACGAGGAGAGGACAGGTAGAAATCTTGACTTGCTTCCGTGCGCTGGCTATCGTGCCAGAGGGATGTCTGAGCGTAGAACACGGCCACACTCTGCCCATAAGCTGACGCCGTTGACCAGGAACGTCAACGGTGTGTGCTACGCATGCGACTTTCCGTCCCACGTAAACGCTTCGCGACGCGATTTGATAATAGCGAAACCATGAGCCGATTGGACAACAAACAGCGTTGGGGTCTCGCCATCGGGGGAATCCTTCTGACGTTGCTCCTGGCCGCCGTCTTCACGTTCGGATCGCTCGATGTGCCATTTGAGCCGAAGAGCTGGCGCGCCGTGATGGCGCTCTACGCCGTCTCTAGTCTTATCACTGCGGCCTTCCTCGTCTTTGGCCTCATCCTCGCGCGCACCATCCTTCGACTGTGGGCAGAACGCAGCAGAGAGCAACTCGGTGCTCGTTTCAAAACGAAGATGGTTGTCGGCGCAATGGCCATTTCCCTTCTGCCGATCATCTTTATGTTCATCGTTAGCTACTCGTTGATCAATCGCAGCCTGTTGCTGTGGTTCCCCAGACCACTGGAGATCGCTTCCGACGAGACGCAGAATCTCCTGAACGATCTTGGACGGGCACAGCTTCCGCGGCTTCGGGGGATGGCTTTGCAGGTGCGAGCAGAGGCAACTCATCCCGTCACAGATTTCCTGCAACACGTATTCGCAAAGGGCGCAGACGCAGCTTGGATCCTGGATCGCGACGGCAAAGTCGTGCGAGGCGGCATCGTCTGCGACGACCAGCCTGAGGATCGAACCGGCGCGATTTGTGCGCGGCCGGATGTTCCCGGACAGTTTTTGCGATCGCTGCCGAGTGGGGTGGAAATCTGGGCGGCTGGCGGAAGGAGCTACTTTGCCGCGCGTATCCCGGCTTCGAGACAAGGCCAGTCTGGCGGATTTGTCGTTGCCGCGTACCGAACCAGCCCTGGCGTTCTCGATCGACTTGCGGCCATTCAATCTCAAACTCGCGAGTATTACCAAGAAAAGCAGGATCTTCGCGCCCTGAAGCGACAGATGCTCCTGATTCTGCTTCTTTTCACCGTGCTGCTGCTTTCCGCGGTCATGTGGGTGGCTTTGTTTCTGGCGAAGCAGGTCACCGTACCGATTCAAGCACTCGCGGAAGGAACGCGGGAAGTTTCATCCGGTAACTTTGATTACCAGGTCCCTGAGCAGGCTCAGGACGAGTTGGGGATTCTGGTACGCTCGTTTAACACCATGACCACCCAGTTGCGAGACAGCCGTTCTCAAATTGATGAGTTCACCAGAAACCTCCAGCACGCAGTGCAAGAACTTGAGCGCCGGCGCCAACTGATGGAGACCGTTCTCGAGAACATTCCCACGGGGGTTATTTCGCTGGACGCCGCGGGCGCCATCATTCGCGTGAATACTTCGGTTTCAAAAATGTTCGGCGTTAACAGCGCTAATCCTGAATCTCAGTCTCTCGAAGGACTCCTCGGATCGGATGCGGCTCGCATCGTGCTCTACCTGATGCGCCGTTCCTTGCGCATGGGAGTGGTCTCCCGGGAGATCGAGACAGTCGCCTCCGGACGTGTGCTGCACCTCGCGGTCACAGTTAGTTCCCTGGGACCGCGTCGAGCGAACACGGGCTACGTCCTCGTCCTTGACGATCTGACCGAAGTGCTGCGGGCGCAGAAATCGGCGGCGTGGCAGGAAGTGGCGCGGCGAATCGCTCATGAGATCAAGAATCCCCTGACGCCGATTCAACTTTCAGCGCAGCGGCTGCTGCGATTCCTGGAACGCGGCGACCCCTCCCAATCGGCGGCCGCTCGTCACTCGGAATTGTCCAAGCTGGTCCAGGAATGTTCGCGCCTGATCGAGCGGGAGGTTTCCACGCTCGCGGCACTGGTCAATGAATTCTCGCAATTTGTGCGCTTCCCTACCGCCAAGCTTGTGCCGACCAATGCGAACACCATCGTCCATCAGGCCGTGGAAGTATTCTCCGGCCGGCTCGATGGCATCACCCTCAAAACAACTCTTGCAGAGAATCTGCCGACAGTGCGTGCCGACGGAGGGCTGCTCCGCAGCGTGGTCGTAAATCTCATCGACAATGCCGCGGAAGCGTTGGAGAACTCGGCGTTCCGCGAAATCCTCGTTTCGACCAGGACACATTCCGATGCGGAAACGGTCGTGATCTGCGTCTCGGACACTGGCACAGGTATTTCCCCGGAAGACAAGGACAAGCTCTTCCTGCCGCATTTCTCAACCAAGGACCGTGGAACCGGTCTCGGCCTTGCCATCGCCGCGCGCATCGTGGCCGAACATGGCGGCAGCATCCACGTTGAGGACAATGTGCCCGTTGGGTCGCGCTTCCTCGTCGAACTTCCGGTCGCAGAATTGACGCCCGCCTCACTTGCTGACCACAATGGCTCGGACGCAACCCGATGACACCTGGATCGCATCTCCTCGTCGTGGACGACGAGGCTGGCATTCGAGAATCTCTCTCCTCGATTCTCAAGGACGAGGGCTATCGTGTGGAAACTGTGGGTTCCGCTGAGGAAGCATTGGAGCGCGCCGCGGCGAGTAATTTCGAGGTCGTTCTCCTGGACGTCTGGCTTCCGGGGATCGACGGCCTAGAAGCCCTAAGCCGCCTGCAAGCGTCCCCGCGGCCACCCGCAGTCATCATGATTTCCGGTCATAGCACGATCGAGACTGCGGTGCGTGCCACGAAGCTCGGGGCCTTCGATTTCATTGAGAAACCCCTCTCGCTTGAGAAGATCATTGTTCTGGTCCGCAACGCCATTCAACAGCGCCGCCTCGAAGAGGAAAACCAGCTGTTGCGAAGCGAATTGGGTTACCGCTATCAGGTTATTGGCGACAGCGTCCCCATGAAGGCGCTGCGTCAGCAGATTGCCGTTACGGCGCCGACCAATGGCCGAGTGTTGATCTACGGTGAAAGCGGTACGGGCAAGGAGCTCGTTGCGCGGGCGTTGCATGCTGCCAGCCTTCGCGGCAAAGGCCCTTTCGTGGAGGTCAATTGCGCGGCGATTCCCGAGGAGCTGATCGAGTCGGAACTCTTCGGGCATGTTAAGGGCAGTTTTACCGGCGCGACGGAAGATAAGGTAGGCAAATTTCAAAAGGCTGACGGCGGGACGCTTTTTCTCGACGAAATTGGCGACATGAGCCTACGCACGCAATCGAAAGTTCTACGCGTTCTCGAGGAACAGCGTTTCGAGCGCGTCGGTTCGAACGAAACCTTGAGCGTCGACGTGCGCGTCATCGCCGCAACAAATAAACATCTCGAACAGGAGATCGCGCGCGGCGCTTTTCGTCAGGATCTCTTCTATCGCCTGAACGTCATTCCTTTTTACGTGCCCGATTTGCGCGACCGCAGGGAGGACATCCCCACGCTGGCAAGATATTTCTTGAGGGAGTTCAGCTCAGCGTACGGAAAGAAAACGCGCGAACTCAGCGACTCCGCCATGGAAGTCCTCATCCGTTATCCCTGGCCCGGAAATGTCCGTGAACTGCGAAACCTCGTCGAGCGTCTGGTCATCGTGTGTCCCCAGGGGCGCATTGAGCCGCATCACCTCCCGCCCGAACTCTTCCGCGGCGCCGCGGAGAGCCCCCACCATCCTTACTCGACGCTGCATGAAGCACGCAGCGCCTATGAGCGAGAATTCATCTTAAGAAAATTGCAGGAGCACCGCTGGAACATGACACAAACGGCGACGGCCCTTGGCCTGGAACGCAGCCACCTTTACCGCAAAATGAAGTCTCTCGGGATCGCTGCCCCCGACTAGACCTTGGCGAATTGGCAGCGTCACCGCACCTCAGTACATTTCTCTATTTCCCCCGAAGCGCCAAATTCGTGTAAAATTCGCGGCACCGGTGCCTCACAACTTCGCAACACTGACTGGATCAGCGGTTCTAACCTGGACGCTCTTGGTCCACCGCCGCTTCATTCACTGAAACTCTGGCTCATCTTCACCGGCCGGCCAATCGCTTTTACGACGCACGTCGGATACGTGGAGAGACCCGATGAAGAGAATTTTCGTCTTCTTAACTGCATCCTTGATTGTCACCGTCTTTACTGCGCAGGCGCAGACCACTACCTCCGGATCGGTCGACGTATCTCACTTCGCCTCAAGATCACGGACATTTTTCCCCCATAACTGGGTCCGCGGCTATACGGATTTCTCCGTTGCACCGTCGCACAACGAACCGGATCTTGGACGTTGCATGTTTCCTCAGCCGGCCAGTGCGGGCGGGACGGCTTCCACGTGCACGGCTTACGCCCGCTATCTCTACAGCGGATACATTGAGTTTCAACCTGTAGGGCGCACTCCAGCGCGGCATTTCTTTCTATTCTTCGAACCCAAATTCAGCTTTGGGAGAAATATCCCCCAGCTCACCTACACCGCATCCATGAGGCCGATTGCTTACGATCGTTCGATTGGAATCGGTTTCCAATTACCGAGGAACTTCGAACTGCGCGCGACGCAACATCAGGTGGATTGGCTAGGGCGTTACAGCAAGTCCCTGGGCGCGGCGGACCTTCACACCAATGGCTCTTACGGGCTTTTTGCCACTTTTGGCGTGCGCTGGTCTTTCGGAGGATACGGACGCCAGGGAGCCCCGGGGGATTATTAATTTCGAAATTTGAGACACCTGGAATTTCTCACCATAGCGGAACTGAACGCGCGACCTTGCCTTGACAACATTATTCCTACTCTTTTTCTTCTAGCTCGCCGGCAAGCCCTTCCAATTGGTAACGCCAGTCGAGTTCGCGCACCTTCTGAGGGTTTTCCCGCCAATCCGGCGCTACTTTCACGAAGAGTCCGAGGTAAATTTTACTGCCGAGAATCGCCTCAAGTTCCTTGCGGGCGTCCGTTCCAATCTTTTTGAGCATCTCGCCCTTGTGGCCAATCAGTATTTTTTTCTGCGAATCGCGCTCCACGTTCATGACCGCTTCGATGCGCAATAGCTTGGGCGTTTCTTCATACTTTTCAACGGCAACTGCCAGGGCGTACGGCACTTCGTGGTACATCACCTGAATGGCCTTCTCTCGAATGATCTCCGCGGCCAGAAATCGTTCCGGCTGGTCGGTCACCTGATCTTCCGGGAAGTACGCCTCCCCCTCCGGCAACTGTTTCAGAATCTCGTCAAGCAGCTCTTCGCAACCGGCGCCGTTCAGCGCGGAAATGGGTAGGATCGCGGCAAATTCGAAAGCCTTCGCAAAAGCATCGATCAGCGGCAGAAGTTTTGGCCTGGGCAAGCGATCGACTTTATTCAGCGCTAGAATCGTTTTTCCGCGAAACCGCTTGGCCTTCTCCAGCAGCAAATCATCCGCGTGCGGATGCATTCTGCTGGCATCGACCATCAGCAGCAACACGTCGATCCCCTCCAGCGCGGCCGCCACCTCCTGCATCATCTGCCGTCCTAGTGCCGAATCGGCTTCATGCAGACCCGGCGTGTCGATAAGAACGATCTGTCCTTGCGGCTTGGTCACAATTCCCTGGATGCGGTTGCGCGTCGTCTGCGGTTTGGAGGTGACAATCGCGATCTTCTGCCCGACCAGGCGATTCACGAGCGTGGACTTCCCGGCATTGGGCCGTCCTACGATGGCCACAAATCC